>SCPN01000175.1_pt1 | contig 53299 bp, 72 predicted proteins | sample 6106831 | NCBI WGS metagenome assembly SCPN01 (sample SAMN10720447, study PRJNA508395) | human gut metagenome | isolation source: Participant 1, 0 month | reverse complement strand
GTGTTGAAGAACTACATGGACGAGGCAGGACGGCGAGCTTGTGGTGATGAACCGCTATCTGGCGAGCTGCTGGGCTGGCGGGTTCCGGAGGTATATGACCGGCTGGAGGACCCCTGAACCAGATTCTGCCCAAGAAGCGCTGCACGCCTACGGGGTGACGGAGGCGGATCTGGAGGAGTTCACCAGGAGCGGATGGAGACCCAGGGCCGGCTGATGGGCAACAACTTCGTCCCTCTGGATGCGGCGCGGGTGCTGAAAATCTATACTGAGTTTATTAGTAGGGCGGCGGAATCCGCCGCCCTACTGCCGTCTCAGACGCTTTTATAAGAAAGAAAACAGGGGTTGACTTTTGTGTAAATACAAGGGTATAGAATGGGGCATATGGGAAGAGGGCCGCAGGAGCGCCCCTACCGAGCGGAACGGGTGCCGAAGTCCAGTTTCCGCGCGGGAGGCGCTCCCGGCGGGCCTCGCACGATCCTTAATTGAAGAAGGAGCAAAGGGCTATGATTAAGTACAAAGCAAAGAATTCCCTTGAAGTCTCCTGGTTTGCCGGTGTAAAGACCTTCATGCGCATGGAGCACGTGGTCACCACCGACGACATCGACTTTGCCGTGGTCGGCATCCCCTACGACACCTGCGCCTCCTTCCGGGTGGGCACGCGCCTGGGGCCTGCCGCGATCCGCGACGCCTCCGCCCTGGCGGCCAAGCCCTTTAACGGCCCGCTGAATGTGGGTATTTTTGACTGGTGCCCGTGTGGATTACGGCGATCTGGGGTCTGTGCCCGGCTATATCGAGGAGTCCTGAGCTCATCACAGAGGGAATGCTGCCCTTCTTTGAGAAGGGGATTGTGCCGGTGGCCATGGGCGGCGACCACAGCGTCACCCTGCCCGAGCTGCGGGCCTGCGCCAAGGTAAACGGCCCTGTGGCGCTGATCCACTTTGACGCCCACTACGACACCATTCACGAGTACTTCGGCAAGCCGTACAACCACGGCACCCCCTTCTATCACGCGGCGAAGGAGGGGCTGGTGGACACCTCCAAATCCATCCAGGTGGGCATCCGCGAGGCTGTACGGCCGGAGGATCTGACCAACTCCAACCGATCTGGCTACCAGGTGCTGCGCGTCGACGAGTGCCACAAGATGGGCATGGAGGCCGTTCTGAAGGCCATCCGCGCGCGGGTGGGCAGCGCCAAGGCCTTCCTGACCTTCGACATCGATCCTGATCCCGCCTCTATGCCGCTGGAACCGGTACGCCTGTACCCGGCGGTTTCAACGCCCAGGCCCTGGAGCTGGTGCGCGGTCTGGCAGATCTGAATATCGTGGGCTATGATGTGTGGAGGTCTCCCCTGTATGATCCCACCGGCATTACCTCCATTGCCGCGGCGGGCCTCATGCAGGAGTTCATCTCCCACGTGGCCTATAAAAAGAAAAACGGCATTGTCTTCTAATTTTTGCACTCCACCTCAACTCTATATCCATCCGGGCCCGGCCGATTTTTCGGCCGGGCCCGGATTTTGCGAGAGAAAGACGGCGGCGGAGCCGCTAAGACTCCGCCGGCCGCACCGGTACCTGGATCTCCATCAGCGTCTCGTCGGGATCGCTGGTGAGGGTGACGTCAATTTTGTAGAACTGAAAAATCATTCCATTCAGGACCCAGCCATGCTCCGCCATATATGTATGCAGGCGGGCAAAGGAGGGGTGGTACCGCTCCAGCTCGCCTCTGCGGTAATTCATACACAGGTAATCCCCCGGGGGTATCGTGCGCTTATGCTCGGACTCAATGGCGTCACGCTCCACAAAGATCATGGGGACGGCGGGAATATAATCGTCGCTGGGCTCCAGCAGGTGCCAGTCCGCGTAGACGCCGATACGGTCGCTGGCCAGGATGGGGGCCACCTCGTCCAGGTAGCGCTCCAGCCGGGTGAAGGCAAAGGCGTGCTCCCGGGAGCCGCCGGCAGGCTCTCCGAAGGTAATCATATACCGCTGGGGAAAGGCGCGGCAGAAGACCTTGTCCACCGGCGGGGCGGGGATCCTACCAGAAAGTGGAGCTTGCGGCGCAGAATTTCGCTGAGAAGCTGCTGTTTGCGGATCTCCTCCTCCAGCAGCTCCAACTGATGGAGGAGAAGCTGGTGGGACTCAAATTGCGGCCCGAAAATAGTCGGTGATGTCGTGGATGGACATGCCAAGCTGCCGCAGTTCCTTGATGGTGCCGAGTTTTTCGTATTGGCGGATGGAATAGTAGCGGTAGCGGGTTTGGGGATCTACATAGTCCGGTGTGATCAGTCCAATACGGTCATAGTACCGAAGCGTTTCGCTGGTCACTTGCCGCAGCTTCGCAAGCTCTGTGATGGACAACAGATTTTCCTTGATGGGACTCACCCCCTGCGCGGATAAGACATTCTATCACAGGCGGCCGGACCTGTCAAAAGGCTCTTATATTAGTGAAATTAAATAAAAATAGCAAATAATTACTGTGAGAATAAAACAAAATGCTGCACGAGAGAAAGATGCACTTTTGTGTAACACAAAGGTATGTGCTCGTTACAGACGGAAAGAGCGGCCCCCCCTGGCCGCACTTTTTCCTCAGACTCAGCGCCTCACTGCGGCAATTCCACTTTGTTAAAACAGAGAACAAACGGAGGGCTTTATTATGCAGGAAAATAATATGTCCGTTTTTGGCACCGTGATCCGCAACGAAGAGATTGCCGATTTCATGCGCCTTCTGAATCTGGCGCGCGAAATCTTCAAGCAGGAGCTGACGGTGGTGGAGATCATGCCGGGCGGCCTGACCAATAAGAATTTCCGGGCCGTGACCGAAGACGGCACCCAGATTGCCATCCGCCTGGCCGGACAGGGTACCGCCAACTATATCAACCGCCCTGGTGAAAAGCACAATGCCGGTGAGATCGCCGGACTGGGCATTGCGCCGGAGATCTATTACTACGATCCCAAGACGGGTTCACAAATTGTTGAGTACATTGATGCGCCCACCATGCACCCCGTGGACTTTCAGACCCGGGACGAGGTACTGGTCAAGGCGGGAGCGGTCATGCGCCGCTATCACGACAGCGGCCTGGAGTTCAAGACCTCCTTTGATCCCGTCGCCAAGATTGACGAGTACAAGGCCATCCTGGACGAGCACAACTACGGGAAGCGCTACGAGGGCTGGGAGCGCATGGTGGAGGCGCTGGAGTGCATCCGCGCCGCCTACGCCAAGCAGCCGCCCCGCCGGGTGCCCTGCCACAACGACGCGCTGGCGGAGAACTTCATGCTCCAGGGCGAGCAGATGCGGGTCATCGACTGGGAGTACGGCGGCATGAACGACGGCTACTACGACATCGCCTGCGTCTGCGTGGAGAACCCCCTGGACGCCCGATGCGAGGATGTGTTCTTCCGCGCCTACTGCGGCGGCGAACCCAGCGAGGAGGCCAAGGCCCGCCTGCTGATCAACAAGTTCCTGGTGACCTCCCACTGGTCTACCTGGTCGCTGGTTCAGATCTGCTACGGCAAGGACGCGGACTTCTACTGGGAGTACGGCCGTACCCGTGCGGTCCAGGCCTGCTCCTTCCTGGACGACCCCAGCTTTTCCCGCAGCCTGACCCTGCTGGGCGGCTGACGGGCAGGAGGGGCAGCCCATGGAATTCATCGGAACGCTCATTACCTATCTCATGATGGCCTGCTGTGTCGTCGGCGGAATCTCCTACATTGTCAATGACCAGTCGGAGCTGGGCCGGGCCTTTCAGGACGGCCTGCACGCCATGGCGAACATGTTCATCCCCATTTGCGGGCTGATGGCCTCGGTTCCCTTCCTGAAAGTCTTCATCTCCAAGGTGTTCGGGCCGGTATTCGCCCTCTTTGGCGGAGATCCGGTGGTAGCCGCCGCGATCATCATGCCGCCGGACTGCGGTTCCTTCGCCCTGGCCACCGAGATCGGCCAGAGCGCGGATCTGTTCCCGGTGATCATCGCCATCGGCTTCATGTGCGCCTCCACCATCGCCTTCAACGTCCCCATCGGCCTGTCCATGCTGGACAAGGGGGACCACAAATACCTAGCCCTGGGCACCATGAGCGGCTTTCCTCTCCGTGCCCTTCGGCGTGTTCATCACCAGCGTCATCGTGATGTTTACCCACCCGGCCATCCGTTCCACCTTCTCCAGTGTGGGCGAGCCGGATCATGTGGTGATGCTGACCCTGGGGATGCTCCTGCGCAACATGATCCCCCTGGTGGTCATCTGCGTGCTGCTGGCCCTGGGGCTGAAGTTCTTTCCCAACGGGATGGTCAAGGGCTTCATGGTGTTTGGAAAGCTGATGACCGGCGCCCTCACCCTGGTGGTGGTGGCCTGCATCCTCCAGCACTACACCGGCCTGTTCACCGACATTCTGGGCATCGGCTGGGGCTTTGATCCCATACTGGCCGACGAGGAGAACACCTTCCGGGCCGTGGAGCTGCTGGGCACCATCGCCATGATGCTCACCGGCGCCTTCCCCATGGTGACGCTGATCCGCCGGTATTTGGGCAAGCCCCTGGAAAAGCTGGGCCGTCTGGCCGGGCTGGAGGCCAGCGGGAGCGTGGGCCTGGTGGCCTGCCTGCCCAACGGCCTGGCGATGTTCCCCTTTGTAAAGGAGATGCGCCCCCGGGACAAGGTGGTGTGTATGGCCTTCCTGGCCTGCGGCGGATACAGCCTGGGGGACTTCCTGGCCTTCAACGTCAATTTCCAGCCCAATCTGCTGGTTCCCGTGTTTGTGGGGCAGATCTGCGGCGGCATCATCGGCATCCTGTTTGCAAAGCTCCTGGCGGTTCCGCAGGTGCGGGCGCTGGAGCGGGAGACGGCAGTGTGAGACACGCGGGGCGGGCCTTTTCGGCCCGCCCCGCGTGTTGTGGTTCTCCGCCTTGGGCAGCAGAAACGGGCATTCATCTGGATGCCAGCGTTCTCAAAATTCAATGCAATTCAGATATTGCAAAGTCTCGATGAACCAACTTGAAGCATGTCCGGGCCTTTGCGGGCCGCGCCGTCCCCAGCATGAAAATGCGGAAGGGAGCCCCTCCGGGCGGTAAGATCAAAGAAAAGGACATCCTGACGGATGTCCTTTTCTGGTGGAGACGACAGAACTCGAATCTGTGACCCCTTGCGTGTGAAGCATGAAAAACAAAACCCGGCTATCCATTGATACTTAGCACTTTCTCCTGTTGACATTTTTCGGTTTGCCCCGAAGTTTGCCCCGAAAAGGCATTTTCTACAGCTCCTATCAGCTCACCAGGTGTGTTGCCGACCACGTGGCTATAGATGCCGAGAGTGACCTTTATATCGCTGTGCCCGGCAAGATATTGTATCTTCTTGATGTCCATGCCGGATTGGCAAAGACGTGTGATATAAGTATGGCGAAGCAAGTGCGGAGTCACCTTGAAGTCCAGCGTCTGCTGGATTTGTGGGCCGCGCTTTTTAGCCTCTTTCTCAGAGGTGGCCGCTGAAGCTTTGACTGTGCGCCGCCCGATAATTGCCATGAGATTACGTACAGTCTGGAGACTAGCATTTGAACCATTTTTTGCGGGAACGACGAAGACGCTATTACTCTTGGACTTTGCAGCGCGAAGAGCGTCCGCCAGCTTGCTGGGCAGAGGAATGGTACGGTGAGCCGCTTTCGTTTTGAGCGGGGAGGGGAAGATACCCTTTCCACCGTCAAAGCGCACCGCGTTGTTTACGGTGAGGTGGGGGGCGGCGGCATTGAGATCCAAGTCGCTCCAGCGCAGGCCACAGATCTCCTCTCGCCGTAGGCCGGTGTAAAGGCCGATCAGCACGAAGAGATAAGCGCGGGTGCCCTTTGTGGCATCCTCCAGAGCGGCGCATTGCTCGGGTGTCAGCGGCACCTTCTCCTCGGTGGGGACACCACCCGCCTTTATTTTGGCACAGGGCGAACGGAAAATCAAGCCATTTTCCACCGCGCAGTCAAACCCCATGTTCATGACGCCCAGCACCTTGGTTTGGAGAGAGTTTGACTTGCCGGCAAGGGCCGCCATGACACGTTGGCAATCCTCTGGCTTGACGGACTTTAGCCTATACCCTCCGATGATGGGGCAGATGTGGTTGTTGATGGCGTTCACGTAGTCCCGTCGGCGAGAGTAGGAAAGCCCATCCTTGCGGTTTACATACCACTGCGCCAGAAGCTGGGCAACAGTGGTTTTATCATCCAGGATGACACCCATCCGCTGGGCGGTCTCCAGGTCGTAGAGCTTGGCCCGCAGTTCCTCTTTACTCTTGGCGCGAACGTCTTTGTAGGCACCACTTTGCAGCTTGACCCGTTTACGGTAGTACCCGGTTTTTTCATCAAAATAAAACTCGGGGCGTCTTGCCATCTTGAATCCCTCCCACAAGTATGATAATATGAGAGGGTGATATGGGCCTGTCAAACCTTATCACCCTCTATGTGAGCCGTCCTTGGTGTTGGTAGCACCAGGGGCGGTTTCTCTTGCTTTTTGTCAAACGATATGCTATCCTATTTTTGGCGTTGCACAACGGCAGGCGGTTAGCCACACCTCCCGAAAGGGGGTGAGGCCCATGCGGATTACGTTACATATCGGAGCCTTCACGGTGACGATTATCGTAAAACGCAGAAACCGCCACCCTGGCCGGTGACGGTTTCTTTAAGAAATTGATTCACTTTCTGGGCTAACCGCTTGTTGCAACGCCCTTCTACACCTATTATAAACCGTCTTGTATTCGATTGTCAAGGCCGCCGCTCTTGGAGTATTCCGGGAGTGGTTTTTTACTGTGCTTTTTAAGTTCGACCAGTTCCTTGATCATGGAGCGGATTATCTGTTTCAAGAGAACCACGTCGTCTTAATATCCGATAGCGTAGTCACAAGAAAAGCCGCAAATAGCATTATAACAAGTGCTTTGAATACCACGCCTGTCCCGTTGATTACGAGATAACAATTCAACACTCTCCAAAGGTATGCCACAACGATACTGATCAATCTCATAGCCTAAACTGGAAAGGCGAATGTTTATAACTTGAGAGGATACATGATAATAGGCGGCTAATTCCTCTTGGATACTGCCTGATATAAAAAGACGAGAATGATTGTGCTGAGATGCTGTACGGGATTGGAGACAGGACAGAAACCGAGGGATAAAGTCTTGGTATGGAACAAGAAGTTGAGCGGCGCCTTCATTTGCTTCCCATTCTAAGTAACTGTCTTGACTTTCGCTAAAGCATTGAAAAATTCCACCATTACGATCCCGATGCTTTGTTAGATGGATGATTTCATGTCCGCAGTCGAAATTTTGTTCATAACTACTTCTTGTGTCATTCAAAACTATGGTATCTATTCTATTGCCCGTAAAAGCGGCGCCGCAGAAGCCATCTGTATCAAAAGTGTGGTATATAATCTCTGCATGATACATACTCATCTCTATCGCATTGAATGGTTGCTCGTATGAAGTAACACCCCAATCAATCCTTAGACGATCAACAAAATGGTATAGTTCTTTTTTGGCGTTATATTCCATCGGCAATTACCCTTGGTTATTTTTCTTTATGTGTGCTTTATATACATCAAGGAGGAAATCTGCGTCATCCTCCGAAATGTCATACGGCTCTAACCCTTGCTTTAAGCGGAAAAATGCAGGACTGAGTTCAAACTCGCGCTCACCCTCCTGGGTGGGCGCTTTTTCTTTTCCTTCGCCGAGCAGGTAACCAACAGTCACACCAAAATAGTCTGCGACCTTTTGAGCTGTCTCTACTTTCATGCTAGCTCGACGCCCCATCTTGAGATCTGTCATGATGCTAGGCTGGATACCGACGTCTTTACACATCCGATAACCAGAAACCCCTTTCTCATCACACAGTTCTTGAAGCCTATTATACAAATTAGACATACTGCGCCCCCTAAATTTGTCAAAAGCGCAGATTATACAATCGCGTAATAATATGCGCTTGACTGATATACGATTGCGTAGTATTATCTAGGCAAGGACATACGCAAACGCATGATTATCTATCTGTTGACGCCTATAGTCTATTATACTTTTGCGTAAAAGTCAATACCAAAAGAAAGGCAGTGAAATTGTGGAAAACGCTATACTTACACCGTTTGGGAAGGAGATCAAAAAGCGTCTTGTGGACATTGATAGGACGCAGGCATGGCTCATTGAGCAGGTGCAGGGAACAACTGGACTATATTTCGACCGCTCCTACATGCACAAAATCCAGACCGGCCAGCTTGCCACTCCAAAAATCATCCAGGCTATCCGGGACATTTTGGATCTGCCGGAGCAACGTCAGGATACCAAAGTCGAAGGGTAATAAACCGGACTATTGGAAAGGAGAACATCATGGGCGACATCAAGAATTACAATCCCGCAGAGGAGGAAACCTTGGACAGCCGAGAAGTGGCTGAGATGGTGGAGAAGCAGCACAAAAATCTTCTCCGGGACATCAATGGATACATCGAAAATATGAAGCAGGGCACTGAGCTCAAAATTGAGCCGAGCGAATTTTTTATCCCCAGTACTTATACCGATAGCACTGGTCGGAAACTCCCTTGCTTTCTCGTCACCAAGAAGGGCTGTGAGTTCATCGCCAACAAGCTCACCGGCGAGAAGGGGACGAAGTTTACCGCCATGTACGTGACCCGCTTCAACATCATGGAGGAGCGCGAGAAGGCCGCTATCGGCGGAAAGACCGCAAAGAACGGTAAGACCCCGGAGGAGCTGGCCGCCGCCGACAAACGGGCCACGGCGATGCTGCTCAATGCCAAGAACCGGGCGGCGAGTTTCCTTCAAAAGCTCTATGACCGGGCAGGCACCAAGCCAGAGTATCAGGCAATGGCTCTCAGCGATTTCTATTCCGAGGATGGGATTCACCTTCCCCCGCATGGCATTCCAGGACATGAAGCAGACCTACGACAAGAGCGCTATTGCCGAAAAGCTGGGCGTCTACTCCAAGGCATCCGGCGGCAAGGTGCCCCATGCCCAGGCCATTGGTGCGATTATCTCCACGCTGGATATCTCGGAGGACGAGCGCGAACGGCTTCCCTACTGCAACAACGGGCACGACGGCGTAGATTACCAGTATACCGAAAGCGTGGTCGAGAAGGTGCGGGCATGGATTGAGGCGCACGGCAGGCCCAGCCCGATCACGGTCAACGGGAAGAACTATGCGGTTGTCTACAAGAAGGAATGAGCATTGCAGAACAGGCTTTATGGGATAAGAAGGGCGGAGTCACTATGAACCAAAAATCAATGCTGACGGCCCAGGATCTGGCCGAACGTTTCGGAGTCAGTATTTACACCATTTATCGACTGACTACGAAGCCGAACGGGCTTCCCGGATACCGGGTTGGGCGGTGCATTCGTTTCAAAGAGGACGAAGTGGAGAGGTATCTGGCGGCTCAAGCGGTCAAGCCGGTTGAGCGCGCGGAAGTCGTTCAGATCAGAAGGTTTCAGTACAAGCCGGGTATGAAGGTGGTGAGTTTATAAGAACCCGCAATGAGAGCCGCCATCGCCCTAATCACTCCGGCTGACTGGTGACGCAGCGCCTTGAGGACTGAATGGAAATGTACCGAAATATCGCAAAAAGTTGCACATAAAAAAGGAGTTATGAGCCATGAACGAAACGATTATTCAGATCATCCCCGCCCCCTCTAACCTCATGTATGGGTATGACGGAGGGACAGCGCAGCCCGTCGCCTGCCTTGCCCTAGTGGAGCTGGCCGACGGCGACCGTGAAATCAGAGCAATGGGCCTGACGAACTGCGAGATTTTCGAGGAACAGACCGGCGCAGTCCTTTTCTTTGAGTGATCCTGTGAAAAAAGGATGGACGAGGTCAAAAGGGTTGCATTTGAAATGCGGCCTATCGAATGGGGAACTACCCCCAGCACAAAGGGACGCAAATTTTATCACCTTTTCAAATTCCCAACCGCTTGCGAATTTTTCAAGAAAAAAGACCGCCGGTGCTGCAACACCAAGCGGCCTAAAGGAAAAAGAAAAGTTGATCCGCCCTTATTTTAGAGGGCTTGAAGGAGATTGTCAAGTATGAGTAGCTACATAATTCCAGATTCCATTACGCCGCGGCCCATAAAGCCCGGCGTGGTTACGGTGGAGACTATCGAGGCGATCATGGCCGATAGGCCGTGCGCCATTCTTCCGGTAGCCGGTGACTGTTTGGAGGGCGTGGACGTAGTAGATGGAGGCTGGGTGGCAGTGGATTTCACCCGGCGGCCCGCGCCTCCCAGGTACAGGAGCAAGGGCGGCGACGGAAGCTCCGATCTCTGTCTCTGCTATGCCACGTTCCCCGGAGCGCCTGGCCCTGCGGTCATGTATAAGGAGTATCATGGCGTATGGGGCCCCTGGCAGATGGTAGGCACTCGATATAAGTCAATGTGGGAAGGCGACAAGCTGCGCCTGAACTGCGGCATGGTGGCAAAGCGTATCTTCGGCGTGATTGTGGCCTCCTACGACCAGGATGGGCGGCTCCTGTGGCAGAGGAACCCCGAGGAGTTTCCCAAGAAGCTGGGTACAGCGCCAACCATTCACGGTGATGTAGCGCCGTACCAGGGGGTGAGAGCATGATTACATTCCCGACCACGGTTGAGGCTTTTATCGCCGACCAAGAGGAAAGAGCGGGCTGCAAGTTTAATGCTTTACAGCGGGAGCTGCTGGACGTATATGTCGAACTTTTCAATTTGGAATTTGACGCGGGCGTGAAGGGCGAGGAACCAATCGATATATTAAAAGATACCGCCGAGTTCTACGCCCGAAAAGGCAAGCTGGAAGAGTTGGAAAAGCCTGTACTTAAACACTTCTATGCGTGTGCGCAGTATTGGTGCCGCGAAGCATGGAAGCAGGGTGCCACAAAAGCGAATAGCAGAAAGGAGCACGAAAACCATGATTGAGATTAAAATTACCGGAACCACCCCGCTGGAGGCGCTGGCCTCTGTGACAGCCTTCGGGATGCACTGCATGAAGAACCAGGACGTTCATGCGGCGGCTACCCGTGTGCTGGAGACAGAGGAAGGCAAAGTGTCCAAGTCGGACACAGCCCTGACCGCGCCCATGGCTCCTGCGGCACCCGCTGTATCGGCTCCGGTAAACCCTACACCTGCGCCTGTAGCCCTGGTAAACCCTGCACCGGCCCCCGTGGCTGCTGTTCCGGTAGCTGGCCCCCAGGTGACGCCCCCTGGTAATGCGCCCGCCGTTGCGCCGGTAGCCGCCGCCCCTGCATATACCGTGGAGCAGATCGGCAAGGCCGGGGCCGACCTGGTGTCCCAGGACGCGGCAAAGATGCCGGAGCTGCTGGCGCTCCTCCAGAAGTACGGCGCGCAGGCCATCACACAGCTGAAGCCCGAGCAGCTGGGGGCCTTCGCCACAGAACTGCGGGGATTGGGGGCGAAGCTGTAAATGGACAAGTTTACCTTGAAGCTGCCCTATCCTGACGACTATTCCAACAAACAGCCGGTGATCCGGCTGAAGCCCACCTACTACCAGACGCTCAGTGTTCTGAAAGCGAGGACAGGACTGCCCTTGGGCAATATCGTGGAACAGTGCATCGACTATGCATTGGAGCACATGGAGGAGGAATCGAGCGATGCCACCTGAGAAACACGCCCTTCTCGGGGCCAGCAGCGCGGAGCGGTGGCTGATGTGCCCGCCCTCCGCCCGGCTGGGGGAGCAGTTCCCCGACACGGCCAGCGAGTACGCCGCCGCCGGCACATTGGCCCACGCCATCGCGGAGCTGAAGGCCCGGAAGTATTTCGTGGAGCCCATGAGCAACCGGGCGTTCAACGCCCGGCTGAAGAAGCTGAAAGAGGATCCCCACTACGACAAGGGCATGGATGCCGCCACAGACACCTATCTGGAGCACCTGAAGGCTCTGGCCATGTCCTACGGCTCCGTGCAGCCCTTCGTGGCCCTGGAGACCCGGGTGGACTTCGGGGACTGCGTGCCCGAGGGCTTTGGCACCACGGACTGCATCATCATCGGCGCGGGCCGGATGTGCGTGGCGGACTATAAGAATGGCGCCGGCGTCCTGGTGGAGGCCGAGGCCAACCCCCAGATGATGCTTTACGCCTTGGGCGCCCTGAAGGTGTATGCGCCCATCTACGGAGACACCATCCGGGAGGTGCATCTCTCCATTGTCCAGCCCAACGCCGGGGGCGTCCGGGAGTGGGACACCACCGTGGAGGCCCTGCGGGAGTGGGGCGAAAAGGTGGTCAAGCCCGCCGCCGCCCTGGCCTGGGAGGGGAAGGGAGACTTTGCCCCGGGCGAGTGGTGCCGGTTCTGCCGGGCCAGGGCGCGGTGCTCCGCCCGGGCAGCTAGGATGCTGGAGCTGGAGCCCATGAAGAACGCGATTCCCGAGGGCGACAGCTACGACCCGGAGGATATGGTTCTCACCGACGCCCAGGTGGGCGACGTGCTCACCCGCGCGCTGGAACTGGAGGCGTGGGTGAAGGATCTGAAAGAATATGCCCTTACCGCCGCTCTGCACGGCCGCCAGATCGCCGGATGGAAGGCTGTGGAGGGCCGGAGCAGCCGGGAGTGGGCCGACCAGGACACCGCCTTCGCCACCTTGCAGGAGCGGGGCATCCCGGCGGCCCTGCTATGGGAGCGCAGGCCCGCCAGCGTGGCCGGGCTGGAGAAGGCCCTGGGAAAGAAGCCCTTCGAGGAGGCGTCCTTCGGCCTGGTGGTCAAGAAGCCCGGCAAGCCGACTCTGGCGCCGGAGAGCGACAAGCGCCCGCCCTATTCGCCGGCAGAGGCGGCCTTTTCGGCGGCTGATTCATCAGGCAATAAAAATTTGTGAAATTATGAAGGAGTGTAATTGATATGCCTATTACCATTACCGGAGTTCGTTTTTCCTATTGCAATCTGTTCCAACCCAAAGCGCCCTACAATAACCCCCAGGGTGAGCCCAAATATAGCTGCACCGTCCTGGTGCCCAAGACCAACACAGCGGCAAAGGCCGCCATTGACCAGGCGGTGGCTGCGGCCATCGAGGCGGGCGTTTCCGCCAAGTGGAGCGGCATCCGGCCGCCCCAGCCGGCCATCTGCGTCCATGATGGCGACGGCCCCCGGCCCAGCGACGGCAGTGCCTTTGGCGAGGAGTGCCGGGGCTGCTGGGTGTTTACCGCCTCCAGCAAGCAGGCTCCCTTTGTGGTAGACGCCCAGGTGCAGCCCATCATCGACCCCACCCAGGTTTACAGTGGAATGTGGGGCAACGTGAACGTCAACTTCTTCGCCTACAACAGCGCAGGCAAGAAAGGGATCGGCTGTGGCCTGAACGGCGTGCAGAAGACCGGGGACGGCGATCCCCTCGGAAGCCGTGTGACCGCGCAGGAGGCGTTCCAGCCGGTGGCCGCCGCACCGGCGGCGACCCAGGGAACCCCCGGCGGCTACGGCACGGCCGCTTGGGGCAATGTCGACCCGATCACCGGACTGCCTTTTTAACGCGATATGGACGCGGTACATCATCTCAGTATTGACATCGAGACGTACAGCGACCAGGAAATCGGCAAGGCCGGGCTTTACCGTTATGCGCAAAGCCCGGCCTTTGCCATCCTCCTCTTTGCGTACAGTCTCGACGGCGGCCCGGTTCAGGTGGTCGACCTGACCCAGCCGGAGGCCCGTCTGCCGGCGGAGGTCATCCGCTGGCTGTTTGACCCGGCCTGCATCAAGCATGCCTACAACGCCGCTTTCGAATGGTACTGCCTGAGCCGGTTCTTCCGTCTGGAGGCCAACGCCAGCTACCCGCCGGAGAAGTGGCTCCCGCAATGGCGCTGTACCATGCTCCACGGGCTCTACTGCGGCTACACCGCCGGCCTGGACGCCACGGGTAAGGCCCTGGGGCTCCCACAGGACAAGCAGAAGCTGGCGGCCGGCAAGGCATTGATCCGCTATTTTTGCGTCCCCTGCAAGTCCACCAAGGGCAACGGGGGCCGCACCCGCAACCTTCCCCGGCACGACCCGGCCAAATGGGAGCTCTTCAAGGATTACTGCAAGCAGGACGTGGTCACGGAAATGGAGATTGAGCGCCGGCTGTCCGGCTTCCCGGTGCCGGACTGCGTACAGGCCCAGTGGGTGACCGACCAGAGCATCAACGCCCGCGGGGTGGCCGTGGACATGCCGCTGGTCACCGGAGCCCTCCAGTTGGATGCCCAGACCCGGCAGGACTACGTTGCCGAGGCGGTGGCGCTTACGGGGCTGGATAACCCCAACAGCGTGGCGCAGCTCTCCCGCTGGCTCCAGGAGGAGACCGGCGAGGAGGTGGCCGACCTGCGGAAGGACACCGTGGCCGACCTGCTGGGGAAGGAGCTGCCCGGGGATAAGGCCCGGCGGGTGCTGGAGATCCGCCAGGAGCTGGGCAAGACCAGCAACAAGAAGTATACCGCCCTGGCGGCTGCGGTCTGTGCAGACAGCCGGGTGCGCGGGCTGCTCCAGTTCTACGGGGCCAACCGGACAGGGCGGTGGGCGGGACGGATCGTCCAGCCCCAGAACCTGCCCCGCACCTACATAGACGGCGCGCTGCTCCCCCTGGCCCGGGATCTGGTCAGGCACCAAGATGCCGCCGGGCTGCGGGTGGTGTTCGGCTCCGTGCCGGACACCCTGTCCCAACTCATCCGCACGGCCTTCGTTGCCGCCCCGGGGCGCACCCTGGTGGACGCCGACTTCTCCGCCATCGAGGCCCGCATGATTGCCTGGCTTGCCGGGGAGGAGTGGGTGCTGGAGGTGTTCCGCACCCACGGGAAAATCTACGAGGCTGCCGCGGCCCAGATGTTCGGTGTGCCCATCGAGGCCATCAAAAAGGGCAATCCGGAATACAGCTACCGCCAAAAGGGCAAGGTGGCCACCCTGGCCCTGGGCTACCAGGGCGGCGTCGGCTCCCTGGTCAGCATGGGGGCTCTGCGCATGGGCATCCCGGAGGAAGATCTGCCCGACATCGTAGAGCGGTGGCGCAACGCCAACCCCGCTATCGTGCAGTTCTGGTACACCGCAGAGGCTGCGGCCCGGGAGGCCGTGGAACACGGCCGCCGGGTGGAGCTGGACAGGGGACGGCTGGTGTTCGCCCGCGAGATGGATGGGAGCAACGACTTTCTCACCATCCGGCTGCCCAGCGGCCGCAAGCTGTACTACGCCCACCCGCACATGGGGGTGAACCGGTTTGGACGGCCCGCCTTGTGCTATTGGGGCGTGGATCAGAGAACGCACAAATGGGGCGTGGTGGAGACCTACGGCGGGAAGTTGGTGGAGAACATCACTCAGGCCGCCGCCCGGGACTGCCTGGCCGAAGCCGTGGAGCGGCTGGAGGCCGCCGGCTACCCGGTGGCGTTCCACATCCATGACGAGGTGGTCATCGACGCGCCCCCGGGCCGGGACAACCTGGAGGAGGTCATCAACATCATGCGGCAGATGCCGTCTTGGGCGGAGGGGCTGCCGCTAAACGCGGACGGGTGGGTAAACCCGTTTTTCAAAAAGGAGTAAAAAATTACCGTCCCACCATGTGAGACGGTAAAAACAGGAAATCAAAGTAGTTCAAGTCCACTTTCTAGATAGTCAGCCAATGGCCCTTTAGAAGAAAGATAATCAACCGCGATGCCTTTCCCTTCACTGCTAGGATATGTTTCGGCTAGATAATCACGCGCCGCTGAAAAACTGGAATCATCCCCGCGGCCTAAAAACATTAAGGCCTCCAGATCTAGAACATTCTCATAGTTGAGTTCAAGAAGATAATGTATAAGTTCTCTGTCGTACTTATCGTATTGTTGAAATTCTTTAGAATCCAGGTGATGATCCGCCCCTAAGTCTATTGTGGGGTCGTTGGGGAAATGAGTGTTCATGTATGTACGATAGGCATTTTCGCGAAAGCGTGCGAGCTCAATAACTCTTCGAACTATGGCCGTATCTATCATGGAACTCACCTCTTTGTAATTTATAATTCTATTATAACAGCTTTACTATATTATGCAAGGCCCCGCCACAGGAAGTGATATACGTGATTTATAACAGACAAATTACCATCTCCGTGGGCGCCAGCCGGCGGGCCACCAACTGGCAGGCCCAGACGCTGACGATCTCGGAGCTGTATGACCGCCTGCGGCTGCCGGCCAAGAGCACGGAGACCATGGCGGAGTATCTGGCCCTGTCAAAGGGCCAGCAGGACAATTTGAAGGACGTGGGCGGCTATGTCGCCGGCACGCTGAACGGCCCCCGGCGGAAGGCCGGGGCCGTCACCGGCCGGGATGTGCTGACCCTCGACCTGGATAGCATCCCCGCCGGCGGCACGGATGGCGTGGTGCGGCGGGTGGAGGCCCTGGGGTGCGGCTACTGCATCTACTCCACCCGCAAGCACCGCCCGGACGCCCCCCGCCTGCGGGTGCTGCTGCCGCTGGACCGCACCTGTACCGCCGACGAGTACGAGCCATGCGCCCGGCGCATGGCCGACATGATCGGCATGGAGCTGGCCGACCCCTCCACCTTTGAGGCGTCCCGGCTCATGTACTGGCCCAGCGTGTGCGCCGACGGGCAGTACGTCTATTACCCCGCGGACAAGCCTATGCTGTCCGTAGACGGCCTGCTGGCCACCTATGTGGACTGGCGGGACGTGGCCTCCTGGCCCGCCTGCCCGGGCGCTGCGGCGCCGGCACGTCTGGCGGCCAAGCAGGGAGACCCGGAGACCAAACACGGCGTTGTGGGCGCCTTCTGCCGTGTGTACGACGTGCCCGCGGCGATGGACAAGTTCCTGCCCGGCGTCTACGAGGAGGCGGACACCCCGGGGCGCTACACCTTCACCGGCGGCTCCACCACCGGCGGCGCGGTGCTCTACGACGGGGGGAAGTTCCTGTACTCCCACCATGCCACCGACCCCTGCGGCGGGAAGCTGGTCAACGCCTTCGACCTGGTGCGGCTGCACAGGTTTGAGGGGCTGGACGATGAGGCCAAGCCTGGGACGCTGCCCCACCAGTTGCCCAGCTACAAGGCTATGTGCGAGCTGGCCGTGGCGGATGAAGCTGTGGTCGGCCTGCTGAGCGATGAACGCTGGGAGAAGGCTCAGGAGGCGTTCGGCCCCGTATCAGAACCGGACAAAGAAGACGATGGGAGCTGGCGTAGGCCTCCAGTCATGGACGTGGACGCCCAGGGGAAGCCAATCAAGTCCATGAAAAACCTTCGTACCGCACTGGAGCGTAATCCCAAGCTGAAGGGGCGGCTGCGGCTGAATCTATTCTCTGGCCGTATTGATGTGGACGGGGTTCTGCCCTGGGTCAGACCTGGTATCGCCAAGACCTGGAGCGATGACGACGCCGCCCAACTGCGTATATACCTGGAGCCCTTCTTCGGGAAGATAGCAAAAAATGACATCCTGGACGCTGTTGCGGCCTGCGCCAGCGACCAGGCATACCACCCAGTCAGGAACTACCTGAACGGGCTGACCTGGGATGGCGTCCCCCGGCTGGATGCCCTCTTTATCGACTACCTGGGGGCGGAGGACACCCCCTACACCCGGGCCGTGACCCGGAAGTCGTTTGTGGCCGCCGTGGCGCGGGTTATGGCCCCAGGATGCAAATACGATACCATGCTGGTGCTGGTCGGCGGCCAGGGTCGGCACAAATCTACCATCCTGGCAAAAATGGGCGGCGCCTGGTTCAGTGACAGCCTACGCACATTCGGGGATAAGGACTCTATGGAGACCATTCAGGGTACATGGATAAACGAGGTGGCCGAGATGCAGGCGATGGCGAAGGCTGAGATTGACGCCGTCAAGATGTTCCTCTCAAAGACCAATGACTACTACCGGGCGGCCTATGGCAGATATACCGCAGACCGGCCGCGGCAGTGTGTGTTCTTCGGGACCACAAACAGCCGAGAATGCCTGAACGACCCCTCTGGAGGCCGCCGCTTCTGGATAGTCGATATCGACCAGCAGTCGCGGAGCAAGGATGTGTTCCGGGATCTGGATGGGGCGCGTGACCAGCTGTGGGCCGAGGCCGTCGCACGCTGGAGAATGGGTGAAGCGCTGCACCTTACCCCGGAGTTGGAAGTCGTTGCGCGTGTCATTCAGGAAGAGCACCGCGCACGGCATCCGTGGGAGGGGCTGATCGCGGACTTCCTCGACCAGAAAATTCCGGATGAGTGGAGCCGGTGGGATCTCCCGCAGCGGCAGGCATGGCGCGGCGGCGGGGTCAAATACGACGGCGCCACAGCGCCCAGGACGCGCGTATGCGCTGCTGAAATCTGGTGCGAGGCCCTGGGCAAGCAGCGGGGCGATATGCGGCAGAGAGATTCCCGCGAGATTAACAGCCTGCTGGAGCGTGTCCCGGGATGGGAAAATATCGGAGCGGCGAAAGCCGGAAAACCCTACGGGACACAGCGCTGCTATGAGCGGAAAACGGTTACAGATGGGGGGTAACAGATGATTGCAAGTGTTACCTTTTTCAGTTACAGAGTAACACTTGGAAAATAGATGTGTAACCGGGTTAAAGCATTGAGCCGCAATAGATACAGCCTAAAGGTTACAGAGTAACACTTTATATCATAAATATTTTTTAACGTAGGACAACGTAGGAAAATCCCACGTGATCCCACGTGGCGCACGATGTATATGCGCACATGTGCGCGCACACGGAGCAAAGGAGATGCCAGAATTGAGAATTATTCAGATTATGCCAGCGTTGCAAAATAAGTTCGTGAATTATTGGGAGGGCGAAAATCTTCGGTCGGAGCTGGCTTTAGGGTATGCGCTGGTCGAGATGGAAAACAGCCGACGTAGAGTATTACCTTTAGTCGACGGGGATGACGTGTATTTGCAGCCGGCCATAGTGGCTCCTAACGGTGTGCTGTTGTACTGTGACGAAAACGAGGCGCAGGCATTATGAAAGAATCCGAAATTGAGGCCCGGCTTGTCCGAGGAGTGAAGGCCCTGGGCGGGGTGGCCTACAAGTTCGTGAGCCCGGGAAACGTGGGGGTGCCTGACCGGCTGGTGGTTCTCCCGGGCGGGCGAGTGATCTTTGTGGAGCTGAAGGCAGAGGGCGGGCGGCTGAGCCCAATGCAGCGCCAGCAGCTGGCCCGGCTCCGACGGCTGGGGGCGGATGCCTGCGAAGTAAAAAGCGAGACCGGGGTCGCCCGGTTTCTGGAGGAGTGCTGTAAGCGGCTGGAAGGAGGTGATGCCCAATGAAGTTCATCCCGCACGAGTACCAGAAATACGCGATTGACCGCGTGGTGGCCGACCCGGCCCTGGGGCTTTTCCTGGAGATGGGGCTGGGCAAGACTGTGATCACCTTGACCGCCATCAACGAGCTGCGCTTCCATCGCTGGGCGGTGGCCCGGTGCCTGGTGGTGGCGCCCAAGAAGGTGGCGGAGGCGACATGGAACGCTGAGGCGGCCCAATGGGGTCACCTGAAGCATCTGCGTATCATCCCGGTGCTGGGCAGCGCGCAGAAGCGCATCCAGGCGCTGAACGCCCCTGGAGACATTTGGGTCATCAATCGTGAGAATGTGCCCTGGCTGGTGGACTACTACCGTAACGGCTGGCCCTTCGACATGGTGGTGCTGGATGAAAGCAGCAGCTTCAAGAACGCCCAGAGCAAGCGGTTCAAAGCATTGAAGCTGGTGCGCCCCCGGATCGCCCGGCTGGTGGAGCTGACCGGCACCCCGTCCCCCAACGGGCTGGAGGATCTGTGGGCCCAGGTGTACTTGCTGGACGGCGGCGCCCGGCTGGGCAAGACCATTTCCAGCTACCGGGAGGCGTTTTTCACCGAGGACCGGGCCTATCCCGGCCAGCAGTATCGTACTTACAGCCCACAAGACGGGGCCGACCGCCGTATCCGGGAGGCCATCTCCGACATCTGCGTGAGCATGAAGGCAGAGGACTATCTGACCTTGCCGGACTATACCGAGGACATTGTCCCCGTTGTGCTGGACGCCAAAGCAAAGCGGGCCTATGACAAACTGGAGCGGGACATGCTGCTGCAAGTGGATGAGGCCACAATTACGGCCCAATCTGCCGCGGTGCTGAACGGGAAGCTACTGCAACTGTGCAGCGGGGCGGTCTATGACGAGGACGGCCAGGCCGTCGAGATCCATGCCTGCAAGCTGGACGCTTTTCTGGAGGTGGTGGAACAGCTTCACGGGGAGCACGCCCTGGTGTTCTACTGGTTCCAGCATGAGCGGGACCGGCTGGCGGAGGCGTTGAAGGGCTCTGGCCTGCGGGTACGGGTATATCACGGGGCAGAGGACGCGCAGGCGTGGAACGCTGGACAGGTTGACCTGTTACTGGCCCACCCGGCCTCCTGCGGTTATGGCCTCAACCTCCAGGCAGGGGGCCACCATATCGTGTGGTACGGCTATCCCAACTGGGCGCTGGAGCTTTACCAGCAGGCGAACGCCCGGCTGCGCCGGCAGCAGCAGCACCCGGTCATTGCGCACCACTTGGTGGTGCAGGGTGGCATGGACATGGCTGTGGTGGCGGCCCTGCATGACAAGGGGGATACACAGGAGGCGTTGATGCAGGCGCTGAAGGCCAGGATTCAGAAAGCGAGGGAAGCATGAGCAGACCCAAATATCCGTGGTGGGGCTATGTCCGGGAAATCCTTCGGCGGTACCCTGACTACACAACAGAAGCCGAAGCCGCGGCGGTTACATCTGCGATAGCTCAGACGGAGCAGATGCCAGAGGGGCAAAGCCGTCTTGCCGTGATCGGCATGGTGTTTTTCCGCAAGACCCACACACTTCAGGGAGCGGCGCTAGAGGTGCCATGCGGGTACGAGACCGCGAAGCGGTGGCAACGGTCATTCCTGATGTTGGTAGCGCAGAAACGCGGGTTACTGGACTAAAAGAATAACCACAAAAGCCAAACACTTGATGTAGGATGGAGGCGTGGAGGTGTATACCTCTGCGCCTCCTTTTCTACCGCCCGGCACCGAGGCGGCAATATCGGGACGCTGCTGCTTACTGCACGAGGTAGGCGGTGGCACCAAAAAACGACCGAGAGGTGGTGACATGCCGAATGAACAGAATCTTATACCGATGGATCAGCGAAGCCAGAGCGAAGCGAGAGAACTCGGGCGTGAAGGTGGTCGTGCATCCGGCGCGTCACGGCGGCGAAAGCGTAGCCTGAGAGAAGCGGCAGACCTGTACCTCTCTCTCCCGGTGGCGGACAAGCGGGCATGGAACAAGCTGGCCCGTGACGGCGTAGAACCGGAGGATGTGGATAACCAGATGGCGGTGATTGCGGGCCTGACCCTAAAGGCGGCCAAGGGCGACGCGAAGGCGGCAAAGGTGCTGTTTGACTTGTTGGGAGAGCAGGGGGCGGCGGGCGCCGGCGGTATGCAGGACATGGACGACGATCCGATCACCGCGTCGCTGAAAGAGGAGATGGGAAATGGGCTTCTCTGAAAAGCAGAGGGAGATTCTGCGTTTCCCATACCAGTGCTATGATGCGCTCATCTGTGACGGCGCGGTGCGGTCGGGAAAAACCTCAGTCATGTCGTTGTCCTTCTTCCTGTGGGCAATGGGACGTTTCAACGGCTGCGCGTTTGCACTCTGTGGGAAGTCGGTAGGGGCGGTGGAGCGCAACATTGTGACGCCGCTTCTGGCGGTGCAGTATTTGCGGCAGAACTTCACCATTTCCTACAGCCGCTCCGGCCATGTAATTACGGCCCGGCGTGGGGTGCGGGAGAACCGCTTCTACCTGTTCGGCGGCAAGGACGAGAGCTCCTACACGCTGATTCAGGGTATCACCCTGGCGGGGGTTTTGCTGGACGAGGTGGCCCTGATGCCCCGCTCTTTTGTGGAACAGGCCATGGCCCGGTGCTCCGTGACAGGGGCAAAGCTATGGTTCAACTGCAACCCGGAGGGGCCGCAGCACTGGTTCCGGCAGGAGTGGATTCTAAAGGCGGAGGAGCACAAGGCCCTCCATCTGCACTTCACCATGGAGGACAACCCGGCGCTGGACGAGGCCACCCGGGCCAGATACCGGAGCATGTATTATGCCGGGGTGTTCTACCAGCGGTACATTCTGGGCCTGTGGGTCATGTCGGAGGGGCTTATCTACGACATGTTTGACCAGACAGAGAATGTCTACCGGACGCAGGAACGCCCGGTGGATCTGGAATGGGTTTCCCAGAGAACCGTGGCCTGTGACTACGGTACCGCCAACCCTACGGTGTTTCTGGACATCTATGACCACGATGGAGTGATCCGGGTGGACAGGGAGTACCGCTGGGACAGCCGGAAGGAGCGCCGGCAGAAGACCGACCAGGAGTATGCCGACGACCTTCTGGACTTTCTGGGCAGGGAATGGTGCGCGGTGATCGTAGATCCCTCGGCGGCCTCGTTTATCGAGGAACTGAGGCGGCGGGGGGTGTATGTCATCCCTGCGGAAAATGAGGTGCTGGACGGCATACGCAAGACCGGAAGCCTGTTTCACCGCAGAAAAATTCTGGTCAGTGAAGCCTGTGCCGGCCTGCTGGACGAACTGGGCACCTATTTGTGGGACGAGAAGGCGGGCCAGCGGGGGGATGAGAAGCCCCTGAAGGAGCGGGACCACGGGCCGGACGCCCTGCGCTATTACATCAATTCACTGCCGGACTGGAGGTTCGAGTAAGTGTCCAGACGCAATAAAAGCCGCCCCAGGGGCGCACAACCAAATACCGAGGCGGTGAGCGTACAAGACGCATTTTCCAACCCGCTGTTCCGGCTGGGCTATGGCTCCCAGTCGCCGCTGGAGGCCACAGAGTATCCGCTGACCCGGATGACGGACAACTACGCCCTGCTCAACTCCCTCTACCGGGACAACTGGGTAGTACAGAACGTGGTGGGCATCATCCCGGACGACATGACAAAGAAGTGGTTCGCTCCCGCCGGAGCGGTGGGGCCGGAGCACCTGAAGGAACTGGATCGCGTTCAGCGCGTGACGGCGCTCCGGGAGCGGGTCAACGAGGGACTGCGGTGGGGCAGGCTGTACGGAGGCGCCGCCGGACTTATCATGATCCGCGGACAGGAGGGGATGCTGGGCCAGCCACTGGAGCTGGAGAGCATTTACCCCGGTACCTTCCAAGGGCTTTACATACTCGACCGCTGGCAGGGCGTGGTACCCGGTATGGAGCTGGTATTCGAGGGCGGAGAGCCGGTGCCCGCCTATTACTCCATCACCGACGCCAGGGGGAACACGGTGGCGAAGGTGCACCACTCAAGGCTGGTGCGGTTCACCGGCCGCGACCTGCCCTTCCTGGAGCGGGTGGCGGAGCTGTACTGGGGAGAGTCCGAGGTGGAGGCCCTATACAATGATGTGGTTAAGCATGACAACGTGGCCGCCAACATGGCCGCGCTCACCTTCCGGGCCAACGTGGACACCATGGAGGTGCAGAACCTGGACCAGCTCTTTTCCGTTACGTCCGGGGAGCAGCAGAGGCGGTTCTGGAATGTGATGCAGGCCCAAAGCGTGATGAAGTCCAATTTCGGCATGCAGTTGGTCAACCGGGGTGACCAGATTAAGAATACCCAGTACACCTTCACCGGGCTCCAGGAGGTCTACGACTCCATGTGCCTCGACCTGTCCGGCGCGTCCCGGATTCCGGTGACCAAGCTGTTCGGACGCTCCCCGGCGGGGATGAACGCCACCGGGGAGAGCGACCTTCGGAACTACTATGACTACGTGGACACGCTGCGGGAGGCCAAGCTTCGGCCCATTCTGGAAAAGCTGCTGCCGGTCCTGGCCATGTCAGCCTGGGGGGCGGTACCCGACGGGCTGGACATCACTTTCCCGCCCCTGTGGACTCCCACGGCGGCCGAGGTGGCGGAGATCGCGCTGAAAAAGGCCCAGGCCATCCGGGATACCTTTCAGGCGGGCCTGTTCCGGGCGGACACGGCTCAGAGGGAGCTCAAGAAGCTGGCGGACGAGACCGGGATGTTTGACAGTATTTCCGAAGAGGAGATCGCGGCCAACACCGGGAAAACCTACCAGGATGTGACCGCCCTGCGGGATCCATTGGCAGGGCTGGGGTACGGAGGGGAGATATCCGCCCCTTTTGAGGGGGCCGCGCAGGACGCGCTGACATGGGATTATTCGCCCAGCCAGCCAAGGGATAAAAAAGGGAGATGGACAAGCGGCGGCGGAAATAGTAAAATTGGGAAAACAAAGTACGCGCCGTCAAAGAGGGCGAACAAGCGGGGGAAAACCGTCTCAGCCAAGACCTTCGGTATTCTGCGGGGTGAGTTCAATACCAAATATCCGGGAGCCAAAACGGGACAACAAGGTCAAGTCAGCTATAAGGGCAAGCGGTATTGGCTTGAGGCGGATGGTAGCGGAAGTGTGATCGTTAAAAAGTCCTGGAAGGAGTGACGCTTGTATTATGGGGGAGAATGGACATTATCAGTTAATAGCGGCCCTGCGGCCCTTTGTCCATGAAGAGGAATCAAGAATTGAATCTTTTTTGGAAGAAGATTTAGAGTGGTTTGTTGAAGCGATAGAAGCATTTGGCGTGGAAGATTTAATGATGCAATATATAAAAAGAAATCCGAATGCTACCACACAAGAGCTGTATCATTATTTTTCTGATAATACTGGCGACTGCCCGCCAGGGCAGGAAGATATTTGGGAAGACAACGAGAGGGAATAAGCATGGCGAAAGACGATTACTTTGTGTTAGTCAATAAATTCCTGCGTTATCTGTATAAATGCCTGAAACAGAATATAGCCCCTGACTGGAATCTGCTGGCCCCCAACACAAAGGACTTCCCAGTCCACGAGGAATACTTCACCTACATGCTGGCCCATCTGCTGGCAGATGGATACATCGAGGGGATTGCAGAAGTCCGGAGAATTGGGAGCCCTGTTCAGTTCAAGGAAACCAGCGGCCTAAAAATCACTCCTGCGGGCATTGAATACCTGGAAGAAAACTCCACCATGAAGCGAGTGACGGAATTTCTTGGGCCGGCTGGTGAGATTGCGGGAACAGTCCTTTCTAAGTTCTGGTGATACTCTATGCCAACGCTGAATCGGGCGCCGAATGAGAAAGAGCTGGAAACGCTCGTCTCCATCTATCTAAGAGCGGAGACCGCCATCATCAACGAGATTGGGCGGCTTCGCTCCCAGGGCCTGGTGGATTACCACGCTGTGGCCGCCCTGGAGCGGGTGCAGGCCATCCTCCGGCAGATGGAATCAGACTGCTGGGAATACGTCCCAAAGATGATTGAAAAGCAGTTCTATGTCCGGGTGCCAGAGGCCCGGAAGGCCCTGGAGGTGCCGGAGACGGCGGCCAAGCACGCCGCAGGCTACGCCAACGCGGCCGTGCTCACGGGTGAGCAGCATGCCATTGTGGACCGGCTGGCGGCAAACTTGATGGGGGAGATTACCGACGCCTCCATGACTGTGATGGCTACCCTGCAATCCGCCCTGATTGGCCGTGTGGAGCCGGATGTATACCGCTGGGTGGGGCTGGAACAGGTGGCGGCGCAACAGGCCGCAGGACGCGGCGTGAACGCCTCAGTGCCCGCCTTTGTGCAGGCGCTCCGGCGGGAGGGCGTCCGGGCCTTTACTGACAAGGCGGGCCGGGACTGGAGCCTGCATACTTACTGCACGATGGTCTCCCGCACCACCTCCCGGCAGGCGGAGGTGCTGGCGGTGCTCACCGCGGACCCGGAGCACGACCTATACATGATATCCAGCCACGGCACCACCTGTGCGCTGTGCGCGCCCTACGAGGGCCGGGTATACTCCCGTAGCGGCACAGACCCGGACTTCCCACCCCTGGCGGCGGCGTTCGGGAAGGTAGACCCGGCGGGGCCGGACACACTGGCCAACACCTGGCTCAACATCCACCCCAACTGCCTCCATGTGCTGCTGCCCTGGACGGCGGCGGGCCGGACAGATGAGGAGATCCAAAAAATAAAGGATTTCTCCAACCCCCGCAAGAACCTGTTCAGCCGAGACCCGCGGTCGGAGAGCCAGATTGCGGCTTACCGCAAAAAAGAGCGGGCCCGGGCCCAATGGCTGGCGGATTACCGCCAGTGGGAGCGCTACCGGGTGACGCTGGGGAACCGGGTGCCCGGGAGATTTGAGACCTTCCTGCATCAGAAGCGGGAGGACGGAGAGCGGTACCGTCTGTGGCGATTGGATTACCGCAGGAGGGCCGGGCTTTTGGAGCATCCAGAGCGGGCACTTCCCGGAGCAGACAAAGCCAGCGCCGCAGACGCCAAATTTACAGGGTATTTTTTTAACCCGGAAAGCAGAGACGGGTATCCAAAGGGGGATGCATTTTCGTCCCGCTTAGGCTATAATAAAGACAACTGGGAAAAGATGCGGGAAGAAATTCTGGATGCAGCAACAAGGTATCCCTCTGTACTCAAACGGGAGGATGTTCATGGAAGGCGTTATGAACAGTTGGTTGTCCTGTATGGACGTAAAGGAAGCCCTGCGAATGTACTGCTTGCCTGGAATGTCAGACCGGATGGAACAACCCACTTTGTAACAGCTCATATGGAGAAGATATAAATGGCAAAATATCAGCAATATGAATCTGTTTTACTTAAGGATGGCCGGATCGCCACAATTGTGGAGGTCTATGAGCCGGGAGCCTATGATGCCGATATTGGGGATTCTCCCGAAGATTGGGCGACGGTTTATGGTATCACAGATGATGAGATTGAGCGGAAAGCGACCGAACAGGAGATGGATAGGAAGTACCGGGAATCCATGCGGCAGCTAAGGGAACAGGGAATTTTGGAGTGAAGGAAAATGACAGAGCAAGTGATACGGGCCATTGAGGCCGCGCTCAAGCGTGGACTGCGGGTGGAGTTGCTGCTGGACAAGGATGGAACCATCAAGGTGCAGACGGTATCCCGCAAGAAACTGAATATTGTTCCCACGCCCTGAATGGTGGGCGGGAAGAGCTGAATGGAGCTGACAGGAGAAATCCTGCCGGCTCCTTTTTTATTTGCAAAGTGAGGTGACGGCATGACCTATCTGGAACTGCTGCAAAGGGCGCTGGCCGAGGAGATCGAGGCCACGCGGCTGTATCTGGCCTGTATGGCCCTGGCACCGCGGGAGGATCTGGGGGTGCTGCTGGAGATCAACAAGGACGAGACCGACCATGTGGCGCTGATTTCCTCCCTGATCTCCCGGCAGACCGGCCGGGACGCGGACTATGCCGCAATGGTGCCGGGGGTGGACTGATGGCGGTTGCGTACTATGGCTCCCACATCTCGGAGCACCTAGTCAAGACGCCGGAGGGATACCTGATCTGCTACGATGTGCCGATCAACCGGACCGGCACGCAGATGTATACGGCGGGAGAGCTGGGGCTGGAAGGAGAACCGGAGCGGCCAGTGACCGTCTACCGCCTGGAGGAGGACGTGTTCTCTCCGGCGGCACTGGCCAGCCTGGAGGGAAAGGACATCACCAGGGGGCACCCGGCGGAGATGCTGGCTGCGGAGAACCAGGCTTCCTACTCCAAGGGGCACCTGGAGCATGTGCGCCGGGATGGGGACAACACCGTGGCCGACCTGATTATCAAGGACCCCGGACTGGCTTCCGACGTGGAAAGCGGCGTGCTGAGGGAGGTCTCCTGCGGCTATTATTGCAGGTTTGAACCATACCTGGACGGATACCGGCAGACAAACCTGGTGGGCAATCACGTGGCGGTTGTGCCGAGAGGCAGGGCGGGCCACAGTGTTGCAATAAAAGACCACGCCGCCGGAAAGGCGGAGAAAGGACTGAAACGAATGAAAAAAGAGACCAAAGAGGCGCTCTACCGGTTCTTCGGCCTGGCGGCAAATGACGCTGCACCGGAGGAGCTGGAGCAGTTGACCCGCGATGTGAGTACGGTCGCCACTGCGCTGGACGCCGAACCCGCCGCAAAGGCGCCGGAGGCGGAACCCGCTGGTGATGCAGCCCAGGCTTCTGACGAGATGGTGGAGCGCGCCCCCAAGGGCGACGACATCGGGAGCAAGCTGGACCGCATTCTGGAGATGCTGGAGGCGAAGGCCCGGGGAGGCCGGGGAGAGCGGCCCCTCCACGATGAAGAGGACCTGGACGACCTGATTGAGAAGCTGGCCGGAGAGGAGACGGTGGCGAAGGAGAAGGCGGTCACTATCCCAGCCGAAGAAATGGCGGACCAGTTGATGGAGCCCGGTACACGGGATGCGGCTGTGGCCCTGCTCAAGAAGGTGCGCCCCGCTGTGGCGGCCATCCAGAACCGGGCCGAGCGCGCCCGCGTGGTGGATGCGCTGCTCTCCACCATCCAGGGTCCCGATGTGATGAGCGGGATTGTTCAGGCCGCCCGGGACAGCGCACAGAAGGCCGCCGACACGGCCAGGCGCACCAGCTATGAGACTGCCTGCGCCGAGGCGCAGGCCGCCTATGCAGCCCGTAATCCCCACAAGGCGGGGAAGGAGGGGGAATGATGCCCCTTCGTCCTCAGACCATTGGCCGGGATATGTCCCATGGCTTTTCCGGCAGCTATGCCAGACAGCCGGATATGATCGTCACCACCGCCCCTTTGGGCGGAGCGGAGGACATACCCTTCGGGATGCCCCTGGTACGGGGGCAGAAGGGCGAGGTGATCCCCATGGGGGCTGGAAACACTGGAAACCAGTTCATCGGCGTGGCCGGCCGGGAGGTCAAGTCCGCGTCCGAGTTTTACAGCCAGAATGAGGGGCGGTACGGCCCGGGAGAACCAGTCTCCGTATTCCAGCGAGGGTGCATCAACGTAAGGTGCCGGAAGGGCGCTCCGGCGGTGGATGGAACAGTCTATGTCCGGGTAACTGCCAGCGGAGGCTATCAGCCGGGCGACTTCGAGGCGGAGGCGGACGGGGAAAACACTGTGGCGCTGGTCAACGCCCAGTGGGGCGGCCCGGCGGACGGGAATGGCGTGGCCGAGCTGCGCATTGCCTATGTGGGGCCAGTGCCCGCAGCGCAGGGCACTGCGGGGCCTCAGGGCCCCAAAGGGGACCCCGGCCCACAGGGGGAACCGGGACCGCAAGGGGAAACTGGGCCGCAGGGGCCCGCAGGACCGGAAGGCCCCAAAGGGCCAAAGGGTGACCAGGGGCCGGCCGGGCCGTCGTATACACTGCCCGCTGCCGCCGCAGCCACCCTCGGAGGCGTGAAGCAGATGGCCGCCATTGCGGACCTGAGCGCAGCCCCCACGCAGCAGGATTTCAACAACCTATTGGCCGCGCTCCGCACCGCGGGGATGCTGGCTACATCGTAAGGAGTGAATATTATGGGACTCAACCCCCAGGTGATCGGCAAGGAAATGCCCCACGGGTTTGCGGGCTGTTACGCCCGGCAGCCTGACATGATTGTAAACACGCGCCCCGCCGGAGGCGGCGCGCCCATTCCCTTCGGCACGCCGCTGAAATACGACGGAGCAGAGGTAGTCCCCATGGGAGCAGCCGCAACCGCGGCCCAGTTTGTGGGCGTGGCTGGAGCTGAGATCAAGAGCGCGCTCACCTATCTGGACCAGAGTCAGGGCCAGTATGCCCCTGGCGAGCCGGTGAGCGTCTTCCAGCGCGGGGCCATCAATGTGAAGTGCCAGCGCGGCACTCCCGCTCTGGGCGGCGCGGTCTATGTCCGCATCACCGCTAACGGCAGCTTTTCCACCGCCGCTGTGGGAGGCTTTGAGGCAGAGGACGACAGCGGCAAGGTGGTGCAGCTCACCAATTGCCAGTGGGCAGGGCCCGCCGATGCCAACGGTGTCGCGGAGCTGCGTATCCTGACCATGAACAACGCCTGATAGGAGGGACATAGAATGAGCTTTCAGAATGTAGGAACCTACAATGCGGGGGTGTTTACCCCCAAGGCGGCCGGTCCCGCCCCCGTGGGCGGCGTGCCCGTCATGGACGCCGACGGCATCGCCTCTGGGGGCGCCTTTCTAGTGAGTGAGCTGGAGAAGCGCGACCCCCTGATCCGCAAGCCACTGACCAGCTTTACCTATCCCAGGGACATCGTGATCCAGACCGGCGGCGGCTGGGTGGACTACGTGTCCGCCATGAGCGTGGCCTATGGTATCACCGGCGGCGCGGTCAACAGCCCCGTGACGGCCGGCGGCGCCAACGGCATCCCCGTGGTGCAGGCCAGTGTGGACAAGGGGGTATACAAGGCCCACGTGTTCGCCGCCGCCCTGCGGGTGATGTTCCAGGATATGCAGCGGGCCAACTACATCGGCCGCAGCCTGGACAACCTGCTCCAGGACGGCGTGAGAATGGCCTACGACAAGCACATGGACGCCAATGGTTATGTGGGTATCGGGGACTACGGGACCACCGGCCTGGTCAACAACCCAGACGCCACCGAGACCACCGCCGTCAACGGCGCAAAGGGCACCGCCGCCTGGGCCACCAAGACCCCACAGGAAATCCTCAAGGACGTGAACGACGCCATTACCTCTGTGTGGGCCGCAAACGAGTACGACGAGACTGCCGTGCCCAACCACATCCTCATTCCCTATGAGCAGTACAACTACATCCTCACCACTATGGTTACCGACCTGGCCACCGAGACCATCTATGACTTCCTGCTGAAGAACAACGCGTCGGCCAAGAACGGCGGCTCCCTCTTCATCGGGGCCACCCGGTGGTGCAAGGGCGCGGGTACCGGGGACAAGGACCGGATGGTGGTCTATGTGAACCACGAGCGCTTCGTCAAGATGGACGAGCTGGTGCCCATGAGCCGCATTATGTCCGCCCCTAACGTGGCCAATGTGTGCTACGACACCGCCTACATGGCCAACCTCTCCGAGGTGCAGCTCTTCTACCCCACCTCTATCCTGTACGTGGACGGCATCTGAGGAGGGCGCGTATGTTTGTACTGAGCAAACGGAACATTGTCATTCCCGCCCCGGACGGCTCTGCTGCCGTCCGGCTGCGGGCTGGCATGATGGAGACTGTGCCCGGCTGGGCGGCTGAGACGGACTATTTCCGGGCCCTTGTCAGAGATGGAAAAGTTGTGCCCTCCGGCACTTCCGACAGGGAGGGACAGAAAGCGGCGGAGAAAAAGGTAAAGACCCGACGGGGCGCGGAGACCACCGAGGAATAGGAGGCGGGAGCCATGTTCTACTGGGGCCAGCCGCAATTTTACGGTGTGCGGGCCGCGGCGGCCAATCTGGGCAACAGCGCGGGGAATTACACGGCAGAGCAATTCCAGGAGGATTTCCCGCAGTTCTTTACCGGGTTGGGGGAGAGCTTGCTGCCCAGGACCATGCTGGATGAGTTCATCCGGCAGGCCAATGCTGCCATCCAGCCGGACAAGTGGCTGGACGGATGGCGGTACGCCGCAGGGCTGTATACGGCCCACTATGCCACGCTCTACCTGAAAACCTACGCGCCCTCCAGCGAGACGCCCGGGCAGGCCGCGGCCACCGGGGCGCTGGTGGGGGTGGTGGCCTCGGCCAAGCTGGGGCAGGACAGCGTCACTTATGACACAGACGCCCTCACGAAAGCGACGGAGGACTGGGGCGACCTGAACGCCACCCAATACGGGCAGCTTCTGGCCACAAAGGCCCGGCTGGTGGGCATGGGAGGGAGTTATGTCTTATGAATTTCCGCGACTGGTACACCGATACCGTGGACATCTGGCGGGTGGTTCCGGTACAGGATGGGAGCTTGACACGCCACGAGCGGAGAGAGCTGTACCGGAATATCCCTTGCCGCCTCTATCAGGTGGAAGCGCCGGAGGTCCGCATGAGCCAGGCCGCGGCATCAGCAGACCAAAAGGACTGGCTCCAGTGTGACAACGAAGTGGACATCCAGGCGGGTGACGAGCTCATCATTCACCGGGGGGCGGTTCTCGGCAAGAGCATCCCGGACATACGCGCCTTTGCCTCCGGCCCCAACCACTTTTTTGAGCCCTTCGGGGCTATCATGCCGGGACTGGCCCACCAGGAAATCCGTCTGCTCCAGCAGGAGCGGGTGAAAGGCGGTGTGGAAGATGAACCTGGAGGAGCGCATAAGGCAGCTCAGACAGGCTAAGACGCAAATTCCGGGTATTCTGGCGCGGGCCGGAATGAATGCTGCCCTACGGGCCGTGGAAAAGGCAGTGGAGGAGACGCCGCCCACCGTCAACAGTCTGCGCGGAACCAACACCCGCACCGGAGAGATGAAGCAGCACTGGGTGACCGACAGCCGTCCCAGACCGGTACGGCAGGGGGACAGCTATGTGTCGGAGCTCAACAACGACAAGCAGTACGCCTCCTTTGTCAACGACGGGCACCGGATGGACCGCCACTTTGTGCCTGGGCTGGTCATCAATCCGGGCTCCGGGCTGCTGGAATTTAACCCAGACGGAACGGGCGGTATCGTGGTAGGTACCCGGACGGCCTATGTCCCCGGCCTGTTCATGGTAGACAAGGCGGTGGAGGAGTACCGCCGGGTACTGCGGGAGGAGTTGAAGGGATTGGAGGAGCTGATGGAATGAACCTGACTGTAACCACCATCGCCAAATCCTTGGCGGACTACCTGGCCCCCTGCTTCCCAAGTGTGGCCTTCTACGAAGACCCCAACCAGCAAGGCAGTATTCCGCCCTGCATGTTTCTCCAGACCCGTTACAACTATACAACCCTGGAGACCGGCGGGCTCTGGAGGCGGAGGCTGGGGCTTGACCTCACCTATCTGGAGGATTACAACCTGCCCGATCTGCAACAGCGGTATCAGCGCGCGGGGGAGACCCTGGATCTGCTGATGGAGACATTTCCTTATTCCGACGGGGAGACGGCGGGAACCATCCTGCTGCGGGCCCATGAACGGGAATGGCGCGTAGATCTGGACGCCCTGCACTATCGCTTCGAGCTTCTGGAGCGGGTGAGCATCCCGGAGGAGTATGTCAAGATGCAGACGATGGACTACGACGAGGAGGTCAAAAATTGAGCGCCAAAAAATTCAAGCGCGAGGTTCTTTTGAGGGCCCCCCGCTTTGCCAAGTACCAGCAGGACTTCCTCGGGGCAGTCCTGTGCAAGAGTGAGTACACCATCGCCGAGGCCGAGAGGGCGGTCAAGGCATTCTTCAAAGACAAGGAGCGTGATTGACATGGCAGGAGGCACCTGGACGAACCAGAACAAGATTCGGCCCGGCGTATACATCCGGTTTACCTCGGACCGGGGGCTGGGGCTCACGGTCAGCGACCGGGGCGTGGTAGCCATCGCGGAGGCCATGAGCTGGGGCCCGGTGGAGACGGTGCAGGAGATCGAGGCCGGGGCCAATATGACCCCCTACACCGGGTATGACATCACCAATCCCAAGAACCGGTTCCTCAACGAGATCTTCAAGGGCACCAACCGGACGGCGGCCCCCAATAAGCTGCTGCTCTACCGCCTGGGGGCCACCGGGCAGAAGCAGGCAAGCGCAGAGGTTTCGCCCCTGACGGCCACCGCAAAGTATCCCGGGGTTCGGGGCAACGATATCTCCATCGTCATTACCGAGCTGACTGACCCGGAGGATGCTTTCGCCGTGTCCACGGTGGTGGGCGGGGAGATTGTGGACCAGCAGACCGCAAAGACGGTGGAGGAGCTATCCGCCAACGACTGGGTGGCCTGGAGTGGTACCGGAGCCCTGGCCGCCACGGTGGGAAAGGCGCTCTCCGGCGGCGCCGATGGTTCTCCCGCATCCGCCGATTACACCGACTTCCTGGCAGCCATCGAACCCTACAAATTCGACGTACTCATTTACGACGGCGCCGACACCACCGTGCAGGACGCGATGGTGGCCTTTGTGAAGCGCCTGGCGGCGGAGGAGGGGGCTTATACCCAACTGGTGGCCGCGGGGCTCACCAACCCGGACGACCGCTTTGTGGTCAACATCATGAGCGGCGTTGTGCTCAGTGATGGCACCGCACTCACCCCCCAGCAGGTGACCTGGTGGGCCGGCGGGGCCCTGGCTGGGGCCCAGTATAACGAGTCCCTGACCTACGCCGCCTATCCCAACGCGGTGGACGTGTCCCCCAAGCTGACCAACTCCGGGTACATCGACGCCCTGACTGCCGGCCAGTTTGTCCTCTTTGCCGACGACGGGGTGGTGAAGGTGGAGCAGGATATCAACTCTCTGGTGACCTATACCACCGATATCACCGGGCCCTATCACAAGAACCGGGTGATCCGGCTGCTGAACACCGTCGCCAACGACATCTATCAGCAGTTCTCTGACGGCTACATCGGCGTGGTCAACAACAACGAGCAGGGCCGCATGATGTTCAAGAGCGCCATCGTGGGGTATCTGCTGGACATCCAGGCCAATAACGGCATTCAGAACTTTGAGGCCGAGGACGTGACCGTAGAGCCCGGCGAGGCCATTGACGCCATTGTGGTCAACCTGGCGATCCAGCCGGTGGACAGCGTGGAGAAGATCTACGTCACCATCACCGTGAATTGAGGGAGGTGCGAATATGGCTTATCTGCTGGCAAAAGACACCGTCACCGGCGCGGAGGGCTCCGTGGTGGTTACCAAAGAGGGCCGGAACTATGTGGTGGCCGGTATGCGGAACATCACCACCAATGCGGAAATCCAGAGCAGCGATATGCGGGTCATTGGCACCCGCACCATCCAGGACAAGCCCAACGGGGCCAAGCTGACGGGTACCGGCAACATCTACTACGGCACCAACCTGTGGACGGACATGGTGCTCCAGTACATCCAGACGGGCGTTATGCCGGAGTTTGATATTCAGATTACCAACTCCGATTCCGCTTCGGCGACACTGGGCTCCCAGGTTATGGCCTATTACGGATGCCACCTGACCGGCACCGTGCCCCTCTCCGTTCTGAACAGTGAGGAGACCATGCTGAACTATGATTTCAACTTCGCCTACACCCGCGTGGCACGGCTCCAGGCGTTCAACGATCCGGCCCAACTGGGTAATTAAGGAGGAACCGATATGAGTAAGCTTTCCGCATTTCTGCATCCCGTCACTACCTCGGAGGAGAAGGAGGTTGTCATCTCCAACCGCTTTCAGGACGAAAGCGGCAAGCCCGTGCCCTTCAAGATCCGGGCGCTGACCCAGGAGGAGAACGACGCCATCACCCGGCAGGCCACCCGCCGCCGGAAGGAGGGCGGACAGACAATCGAGCAGTTGGACAGTGTGGATTTCACCCGCCGCATGGTGGTGGCCGCCACGGTGGAACCCGACTTTTCCGGCAAGGAGCTGTGCGACGGGTGCGGCGTCCTGGACCCGCTGCTGGTGCCCGGTAAATTGCTGCTGTCCGGCGAGTATGCCCGGCTGGTCAAGGAGATTACGAAGCTGTCCGGCTTTGCGGAGCAGGAGGATGAGGTAAAAAACTGATGGACGGGGCCGGCTGGGACACGGAGATGCTGGTGGCATATTACTGCTTCGTGAACCTCGGCTGGGCCCCGTCCCGGTATGACGCCCTCCCGTCCAGGGAGAAACGGCTGGTGACCGAGTTCGCCCTGAAAAGCATGAGAGACCAGAAGGAAGCCCAAGACCGGGCGAATCGGAGGTGAGAGCATGGCCGCAATTCGAGAAACCCTGATTCTGGAGGATAAATTCACGTCCACCATGACCCAGTGCTTACAGGTAGCGCAGAGGATGGCAAACATGCTGGACGATGTGCGGGCTTCCACGATGAATGTGGAAACCGCCGCTGCGGCCACAGCTGTACAGATGCAAGAACTTGCGGGGAAGATGACGCAGACCAACAGCCGGGGGACATCCCTGCTTGGTACGATCCGCAACCTCGCAGGCACCTTCTTGGGTATGCAGTCCGTCCGCTGGCTGGTAAACACCTCCGACCAGCTCACCAGCATCAACGCTCGGTTGCGGCTCATGACCGGCAGCGCCGAGGCGGCGGCCGCAGCCCAGGAGGAGATTTATCAGGCGGCCATGCGCAGCCGTGGAGCCTACGCCGATATGGCGGACTTTGTTTCCCAGCTCGGCACGGTAGCCGGGAAAGCATTTACAGGAACGGACGAGCTGGTGGCTTTCGCCGAGCAGATTCAAAAGCAGATGGCGATCTCCGGGGCCTCCGGTGCGTCTGCCCAGGCCGCGCTGGTGCAGCTTACCCAGGGCCTGGCCTCCGGCACCCTGCGGGGCGAGGAGCTCAATTCGGTGCTGGAGCAGACCCCCATGATTGCCCAGACCATCGCGGAGTATATGGGCGTCACCACCGGGGAGATGCGGGAGCTGGCCAGCGAGGGAAAGGTCACTGCGGAGGTGGTCAAGAACGCCATGCTTGGGGCGGCGGAGGAGACCAACGCCCAGTTTGAGCAGATGCCCATGACCTGGGCGCAGGTGTGGACGATGTTCCAGAACGTCGCCATTCAGGCCCTTGACCCGGTGCTGGATGCAATCTCCTGGCTGGCAAATAATATCGACCTAGTGGGCCCCATTGTCCTGGGCCTGGGTGCTGCGTTCGGCGTGTTCCTTCTGGCAGCCAACTGGACCAACATTTGCACGGCGGCGACTACGGCCTTGACAACCGCACAGGAGATGCTTAGGGCGGTCATGGCGACCACCTGGGGGCTGCCGCTTATCATCATTGCGCTGGTGATCGGGGCCATTTACGCAGTGACGGCGGCGGTGAATCACTTCGCCGGGACCAGTGTGTCGGCCACTGGAATTATTGCCGGAGTGGTTATGACAGCCCTGGCCGTTGTAGGAAACCTATTTGTTGCATTGTTCAATTTGCTTACCGATGGATGGGTACTTATTTACAACCTGATTGCCGCAGTGGCAAATTTTATCGGAAACGTGTTTACTGACCCTGTAGGCTCGGTAGCCCGCCTGTTTTTTGACCTGGCGGATACGGTGCTGGGGGTTCTCCAGGCTATTGCGTCGGCGATTGACACTGTTTTTGGGCTCAACTTGGCTGGAGCGGTACAGGGATGGCGTGACAGTTTGGGTGGATGGGTAGACAAGACTTTTGGGCAGGGAACCGAAGTAATGGCAAAGCTTAACGCCAATGACCTGCATTTAGGAAGGTTCGAGTATGGGGCGGCCTTTGGCACGGGCTATAACTGGGGAGCCAATCTGTTCAGCGGAAATGGGAACGACGCCGTTGGCGCGGCTCTTTCCGGCGTGCCCTACGACGAGCTCTCCGGCCAGTTGGGCGATATCGCCGGGAGCGTAGGGAGCATCGAGAAGTCGGTCAAGATGAGCGACGAGGACATCAAATCCCTGGTGGACGTGGCGGAGCGGCGGTATGTGAACAACGTCAACCTGACGGCGCTGACTCCGGTGATCACGGTCAACGGAGCCAACACCGGGCGGACCGCCGCCGACCGCCAGAGCCTCGCCAATGCCATCCGGGACATTCTGATCGAGCAGACCGCCTCCGGCTCCACGCGCAGCACGGCGCGGCCCGCAAGCGGATAAGAAAAGAGGAGGCCGGTATGTCCGTCAATAACTTCGGATTGTTTTTCACGCGGGACGGTACGGTCATCCGCCTGCCGGTGAACCCGGAAAAGCTGCCCGTGGCCCGGGACAACGACAACAGCGAATACAACGTGCTGGGCATCGGCCCCATCATGATCCCCCGCATACCCAAGCTGCGGGAGGTGACCATTTCCTCCTTTTTCCCCGGGCGGGAGTTCTCTGGAAGCAATCAATGGGGCGCCTTCCACCCGCCTGAGTATTACATCCAGTTCTTTGAGAGCGCCATGAACGACAAGGCGCCCATCATCTACACCCCTGTGCGGTACTATGAGAACGGGGAGCCATTCATGACTGGCGACACCGGCTTTGAAGTGCTGGTCACCCAGTTCAACACCGAGGAGCGCGGAGGGGAGACCGGCGATTTTTACTACGATCTGACTCTGACCGAGTATCGGGATTATACCCCGCAGTCTCTTTCTGCACAGAGCGGCCGGCAGCCCGCGGGGATGCCGGTGGAAGTCACAGCGGAACCCTCCCGCACAATCCCGCAAGGACAGCTTTATGCCGGTGCGGCGTGCATTGCCAACGGCTCCTATTTTTACACCAGCTACGGGGATGAGCCCCACGGCACGGCCTCCGGACGGAGGGTATTGGTGTCACGGATTGTAGACGCCACCCGCCCCGCCAGCGTCCACATCACAGACGAGGCCGGGAATCCCCTGGGCTGGATAGACAAAAACGCCCTCCAGGTGGTGAGCGATACGTGAAGACAGAGCTGATTATTGCCAACAAGTCCGGCGGAAAGATGTGGGAGATATCCAACTCCGTGCCGGAGGTTACCTGGAGCACGGAACGCACCGGTTCGCCGGGCACACTGAAATTCAATGTACTGAAAGCCGGGGATCTGAGCTTCGCCGAGGGCGATATCGTCCGGTTCTCGGTGGACGGCCAGCTCCAGTTCTACGGCTGGGTATTCACCAAGAGCAAGGACCGCTGGGGTGAGATTCAGGTCACATGCTACGACCGCATCCGCTATCTGAAGGCCAACGCATCCTATAACTTTGAGGCGCAGACCGCCGGGGATATGCTCCGGCAGATCGCCGCCGACCTCCAGATTGACGTGGGGCAGGTAGCGGATACGGGGTACGCTATCCCGGACTTCTATAAGGAGGACGAGAGCTGCCTGGATATCCTGGGGGAAGCCATCCAACAGACCCTGCTCAACACCGGGAACATCTATGTACTGTTCGATGATGGAAACGGACTGGCCCTCCGGCAGCCCCGGGATATGGTCTCCAACGTGGTCATCGGCGACATGTCCCTGCTGACCGACTACACCTACAAGACCGACATCGACGAGCAGACCTACAACCACGTCAAACTGGCCCGGCCCAACGAGGAGACCGGCAGGGCGGATGTGTTCGTAGCGGAGGACAGCGCCACAATTGGACAGTGGGGCATGCTCCAGCTCTACCAGACGGTGGATGGCACCATGAATGACGCGCAGATACAGGCCCAGGCCCGGGCCACCTTGTCGTGCTATAACCGCCGGATGCGGACGCTGAAGGTATCCTCCCTGGGGGTGCCCGGCCTGCGGGCGGGACAGATGGTGCTCATGAAGGTGCAGGGCCTTGGGGATATCAATCTCGACCAATACGTCCTTCTGGAGAAGGTGACCCACACCTGGGCAAATGACGACCACACAATGGAGTTTGAGACCCTGGGGCTGGAACATGTGTAAGAGGTGAGTGCGTGGATCTGAAAGATGTTCTGTACCAGATGATGCAGGAGAACACCGCCGCCGGGCAGCCAACAGACCTGCGGGTGGGCACGGTGACCAGAGAAGAACCGCTGGAGATCACCATTAACCCTGCCACATCTCCCTTGAGACGGAGGCAGCTCTGCCTCACTGAGCCGGTGATTGAGAAGAAAATCCCGGTGCTGGCCCACAGGCACCGGATTCAGACCCTCTCCCACACCCATGCCAACTCGGCGGGCACCACCACCACGGGACTGGACGGCTCCTACCTGGGGGAATACGCTCTGGTTTCTGAGGGGGCGGACGCCGCCCTACAGGGGGAGGACATTGTGTGCTGGGAGGACGGGAAGAAGCTGCCTGTCAAGGACGGTTTTATTATCCTGAACCGCAGGCTGGAGGAGGGGGACAGAGTGCTCCTGCTGCGGGTACAGCACGGGCAGAAGTTCATCGTCCTGTCCCGGATTTTTGAGGAGGAAGCCTGATGCCGACTTTGCCTACATCCGCTATCGACCTGTCCGCCGGGGTGTCCTTCGTCTCCCAGCCCTCCAGGACGTGGTATATCAACAAGGAAACCAGCCGCATCCAGGGGGATTGCGACGGCTGGCAGTCCGTCCGCCAGGCCGTGGAAGTCATTCTCAACATGGAGCGGTTCCGCTGGCAGATTTATTCCCCCTACTCCGGGATGCAGTGGGATGGGCTCATCGGGCAGGACCCGGGGTATGTGGCCTCGGAACTTCAGCGGCGTATCACCGAGGCGCTGAAAATGGACGACCGGGTGCGGGGGATCTCCGGCTTTACGTATGCCGTGGAAGGGGATATGTTGAGGGCCTCCCTCACCGTGAGCACAGTATATGGAGAGATGCAGACCAGTGTGGAGGTCACTCTAAACTGACCTATCCAGATTGCACCTTGACAACCTCATAGCGAGACAGCAAAAAAATTTTGGAAAACCTCTTGACTTTTTGTAACGCATATATTAACATTAAATGCGTTACAGAAAGTAGGTGATGATTTGAGCCCACGTACTGGACGCCCTAAGTTGGATAACCCCAAAAAAATCAATTATTCTGTGAGATTGGACGCAGAAACAGAAAAAAAACTGCAAGAATACTGTGAACGCCACAATATCTCAAAGGGAGAAGCGATTAGACAGGGAGTGCATCTACTTTTGGCAACAGAAAAATAAACAGCCCGCCCCCCGGTCAAGGAAAAGCGGACTGTTTAAATCACCGCCCATAGAGGGAGGCAAATACATTGTAACACGGCCTCCCTGTCTATGGCAAGAAGAAAGAGGTTTTTTAGATGCAAAACAAACTCGACATAGATGGCGTAAGATTTTCCCTTGACAACATCGTGTCAACGCTTCAACTGGTTATGGAGGATATGGAACAAGAGCATCTTAGCTCCAAAGGTGTTCTGGAAGGAAACTTCTTCAACCGCATGGGTTCTGTGTATCTTCCTGTCCTGAATTTGATTCAATGTTCCGCCTTTGATTTGTTGAGGGAAGTGGAGGAGGCGACTGTATGAACGAACTGCAAATTTTTAATAGTGAGAAGTTTGGACGTATTCGGGCTGTGGAGCGGGGCAGTGAACCATGGTTCTGTTTGGCAGATGTGTGTAAGCCGCTTGACCTTCGGGTTTCTGATTGCAGGAAGAGACTAAAGCCAGAGGGGGTGGATACAATCAACACCCTTACGGCTGGCGGTGTCCAAGGTATGCTGTATGTCAATGAGGGCAACCTTTACCGCGCCATCTTCCAAAGCAAGAAGCCGGAAGCGGAGGAGTTCACCGCCTGGGTAACGGAAGAAGTTCTCCCGGCGCTCCGTAAGCATGGGACATACACTGTACCCGCCCGACTTGCCCCGGAAGTATCCCCCAACGCAATTGCAAACCTGATTCGCGTTACCCGCCGGGTGATGCTGGATATGGGGAGTACGCCCCAGGAGGTGGGCGCAATGGCAAGAGACGTGTTCGTCACCTGGAACATTCCGGTTCCCGTTTCCCTGAACCGCCAAATTCCCGGACAGATGTGTCTTCCGGGGATGGACGGTGCGAAGGGACTAACCGCATAACCATCTTCCCGCTGTCTCGGTATGAGGCAGCGGGATTTTTTATTGTGAGGTGAGTACATGATTGACTTTACTCAAGAGACCTATTTGAGCCTCCGTCAGGAGATGCTGGACCGGGTGCCCGATACTTATGACAAGCGGGACACGGCCCCCATCCCGACGGCCATCTCTCCGGCGGCCTACACCCTGGCGGGGTTCTATCTCAGCCTGGATCAGGTACAGCGGGCGGCCTTCGTGCAGACAGCAGTGGGGGATTCCCTGGATATGCTGGCTGTGATTGGCGGCCTGACCCGATATCCGGCCTCCGCCGCGGTACGCCTGGGCGTGTTCAATACCTCTGTGCCCATTGGAGCCCGGTTCTCCACCATCAACGGAGCGGGCTCAATCAACTTTACCGTAACGGCAGCAACCGATACGGGGAACCAGTACCAGCTTACCGCGGAGACCCCCGGCGCCATCGGAAACGAGTACACCGGGCCCATCCTGCCGATTACCGCCATTCCGGGGCTGACCAGTGCACAGATTACGGATATCCTGGTGCCTGGTGACGACACGGAGACCGACAGCGCATTTCGGGAACGGCTGATTGAGGCGCTCAATAACCGTCCCTTTGGCGGCAATATTGCCGACTACCGCCAGAACGTCCTCGCCATTGACGGCGTGGGCGGGGTGCAGGTATACCCCACCTGGAACGGCGGTGGCACTGTGAAGCTGTCCGTGCTGGGGGCGGATTTCCTGCCTGGCTCATCCACACTGGTGGAGAAGGTGCAGAATGCCATCGACCCGCCCCCCAACCAGGGGCTGGGGCTGGGCTTGGCCCCTATCGGGGCAAAGGTGACGGCGGTGGCCCCGACAGGGTTGGCTGTGAATGTCTCCGCCACCCTCCTGCTGGCCGCCGGACATGCCATCGGACAGGTGCAGGAACCGGTGGAGCAGGCCATTGAGACATATCTGCGCAGTGTGCGGCAGGGGTGGGACACCAACGTGTCCGCCAATAACGTGTCCTACGCTGCCGATGTGTACGTGGCCAGGGTTACCGCCGCTATCGTAGGGGTGGCCGGCGTGGTCAACGCCACCAACGTGCAGCTCAACGGCGGTACGGCAGATCTCCTCCTGACGGAGACGGGCGAAACCCAGCAGGTGCCCGTAATAGGGACGGTGAAGCTGAATGAATCCAATTGAGCTGGATACCAGCCTGCTGTCCCTGCTGCCCCCGTGGTACCGGGAGGTGCTGGACTATCAGCAGATCTGCTTGACCGAACAGCAGCAGTTTGAGGCCCTGGCGGAGGAAATCGTGGGTGTGGCTGACAATTTCTTTTTCCAGACGATGGACGAGAGGGCGGTTGGCATGTGGGAGCAGGTATTCCGAATTGTACCAAACCCACAGGTGGAAAGCCTGGCATTCCGAAGGACCCGCGTGCTCAACCGCATTTCTACCCGTCCGCCCTATACCCTGGGATTCCTCTATCAAAAGCTGGACGAGCTGATCGGGCCGGGTGAATGGAAGGTCACGGTAGACTACCCAAACTACACACTTTATATCGAAAGCGCGGCCCAAAACCAGAACTACGCCACTGAGCTGGCTTTCACCATCAACCGTATCAAACCGGCGCATATCGTGTGGGTCAACGCCCCGTTTGTGCGGACGGGGCTGCTGCTCTCGAGACAATTTCGTCCGCGCAGAGAATTTATAACTACAAGCTGGGGCGTGGGAGCTGGGGCGGCTGCCCTTCGCAACCGACGGCCCGGAGGGAGTGATTAAGATGCCTGAGACGCCATCCATCCAGCAGGCCCTCTTGGCCGGTGTGGCGAACTTCGTCAGCGGCGATGTGGCCTCCGCCCGGGTCAACGGAACAGTTGCGATTACCGGACTGACCAAGACCGTGGAGGGGTCGGAGCTGACCGTCACCTATACCATCATGCCGTCCCAGGCCACAGAGATCACCGCCCTGGAACTGCTGGATGCAGAGGGGAATATCCTCACGTCCTCTACCGTGTATATCCCTGTTACCACGAATGTGGTCTTGAAGCACATTATCCCTGTAGCGGAAGGAGTGGTAAGCAATGGCTGAAAATCCGATCAAAACTCCGCTTCCGGCGGACTTGCCGGAGGACTGGACCGGCGGACAGACCGTGGCCCCCACCGGGGCAGAGGTGGGCTTGAGCGAGCAGCACGGCTACAACTACCTCATGGAGCAGGTCAACGCCGCGCAGACGGCCGCTAAAGAGATCGGAGAGGCATTTTCGGGACTGGCGACGCTGGGGCCCGATGGCAAGGTGCCAGGTGAGCAGCTCCCTGACATAGGTGGATTTTATGAGGTGGAGGAGGCGGTGCCTCCGGCCTCCCGGAAGGCAAATACGCTCTATGGCCTGATTCTGGCGGACTATGCGGGAGGTGGGCACTAACATGCTTTATGTCTGGAATAAGTATTATATAAAGCACGTAGCGAAGGAAACTGTAACTAGTGACAAGTGGTATATAAGTTTTCCGGTTATACTTTGTTCTGGTTATACACTTGACAATCAAGGTAAATTTTACCCAACTACCACTTTGTCCACACTTGAGGATTCAAGGTACTTGGATCGCATGCCATCAAGCCGAGACGAATATCTCATCGACCATGGTAAATATATCATGTATAACGCGGGCGACGGTGGTAGATGGATGGTTACCGATGATTCAAAACTTTATCATAGTGAAGGCTCATTTAGAAGGTATGTCGCAGAGGAAACATACGGGGAGTTAATCCAAACTGTAACCAGCAGAAACGAGGCGGAATATCCTAAAAACGGAGTAAAGGATGGATATTATTATATCTATCAATCCGCAAAACCTGAGATTAGCAGTATAGATGTGCCAGATGCGGCTATGGTCGGTCAGACAATTGATATTACTTGGGAGTCCGCAGACAGCGCGGAAAACTACAAACTGGAGCGCAGGGTGGATTCCGGAGGCTGGACGCAGGTTTACGCGGGAGTCGCCCTGGTCTATAACGACAGAGCGCAGGCTGAGTGGACAAGTGTGCAGTACCGCGTGTCCGCAAGCATTTCTGGCGTATATGGCGATCCCATATTATCCAAGACCGTGAACATTGTCCCTTCGGATGCATTAAGAGTATACATGCCAGAAGGCAATATTGGGGAAATCCATGGGGCGATAACGTATACAGCGTTGGCCTTAGACTTGAATAGGCCCATTCAAGTAACAGAGGTTTTTGAAAATACCGACAGCGATTACCAGAGAGAACTGACCTTGAAGTCTGGCGATAGTGTGACTATCCCGGTATCCAGGTTTCCGAGCGCGGCAGGAGGGCAATTCACTGTAAAGGCCGAGCAGGAAATCATGGATAACTCTTGGATAAGTGAAAACAGACAGTTATCCTACACCAAAACGCCTACCTCAATGCCAGACAGCCCGTACCGGGTGGAGCGGCTACAGGGCAAGGAGTGCGATGTCATGCCGCAGACCTTGGCCGAAGTGGTATTTATGCCGGATGGGTCGAGTGTGGCGGACAGGCTCGGCGGAGCGACCCTTGAAGGCGCAGCGCTTGGTACTTTTACGAGCAGCGTTGCCTTGCCATTCACGCCGGATGTGGTATGGGTTATATACGGAGGAGAAGGGGCCAATAGTATTCCGCCGTTTGCCATGCTATATCCAAAAGTACGAGCCCAAATTTCCACAGGGAGTAACAGAAGTCAGTATGTTACATGGGATGGTAGCACCAACATAAATTCAACTGGCAATCCGGCACAGCCGCTCAATTATGTAGCATTGAAATTCGGAGGTGCCTCATGACTATCATCGAAATCAACGCCCGTGAGGACGGCTCCCGCAATATCCAGTCCCGCCACGGTGCTGCCAGGGTGTGGGAAGATGGCTACATAGAGGTGCCCGTCCACCTGGAGGCCGCTGTTTGGGCGACCTATGGCTGGTGTGATCTCCAGATTGAGGAGGGGGCACTGGTGGGCATTACTCCCACCGAGCGCCCCCCGGAGCCGGAACCTGAGCCGTCGCCTCTGGATCGGCTTGAGGGCCCTGGAGGAGGCCCTGGCGCAGACCGACGAAACCGCTATCGCGCTCTTTGAGAGCCAGGCCGAACAGGCATCTATCAACGCACAGCAGGACGATGCGTTGCTGGATATATATGAAATGCTGGGAGGTTGAAAACAATGGCAGTAAAAGCAATCGCACACAGCTACTGGCGCAGTATCAAACGGGGTGCGCGCACCTTCGAAAGCGTCCTTGACCCCGTAAAGGAGGACGTACGCACCCTGGCGCGGGCCGATGTGGCCGACGGCATCATCACCCAGGAAGAGTATCAGCAGTACATTGGCGAAATCTACGAACCCGCCACCGAAACCGTTTAAACCGGCCAAAGGCCGTAAAAAAGAAAGGACGAATGAACATGATCACCAAACTGAACTTTGCCAAGCTGACCCCGGCCTCCTTCGCCCTGGCCAACGCCAATGATGTGGATGTGGGTGTGGGGCGCTCCATGCTGCTCAACAACATCCGACACGGGCGGGAGGTAGACCACATCATGACGGGGCTCGACCCGGAGTATCTGCCCGACTGGGCGGCCCTCAAGCCCCAGTATGAGGCCCTGGAGCACGGGGGTGTGACCTCCGCCGTCAACGTCTGGCACCGGGTATGCCAGGACAACTATAAGGTGCTGGTGGAGCTGTGGAACGAGAATCCCCGTAACTGCGCCGCCATGGCGAAGCTGGTGGAGAGCGCCGCCGATCCCGGTCCCATCAACGGCGAGAAGCCCAGCGACCATGAGTAAGTACATAGCGGTCATCCCCAGGGCGGCCATCACTAGGGCCGCCCTGGTGGAGGCCGGGGGGCGGTCTATGGAGCAGGTCAAGGCCGCCTGCGGGTGCCAGTACATTCTCAATTCCTGGTTTTACGACACGATCACGGGCCGCCCGGTGGGCAATCTCAAGATCGACGGCACAGTCAAAGCGGCCGCCGGCTGGAACGGCTGGGGGCTGACCTGGGACAAGGGCGCCGACATCCGCCTGGACATCTTACCCGACAACGGCGGGGCTTCCTACCTCAGCGGCGTGGAGCTGCTGACGCCCACCAGGGGGCCGGGTAAGGCCCTCAGCTACTCCCCGGAGTACGGGAGCACACGGGGCCGCTCCGCCGTCCTGCTGGCCGGGGCGCGGGTGATCCTGTACTGCTCCGGCGACGGCACGGCGGACGCCAAGACACCGGAAGGGCTGCGGGACGAGCTGGTGAGCATCGGCTGCCGGTACGACCAGGCGGCCAACCTGCGGGCCCTGGGCCTCGACGCGGGCAGCTCCTCCAACTGCGACTTTGGTGACGGCCAGCGCATCAGCAACGGTAAGCGCGTCAAGGGGTATCTGTGTATCTGGACGACGGAGGACGGCACAGAGGAGCCGCCGGAAAAGGAGGAGAGTATGGGCAAGTACAAGGTGACGCCCAGCATCGGCGTCAACATCCGCAGCGGCCCCGGCACCGGCTACGGCAAGGTGGGGGCGTACCCCTGCGGGGCCGTGGTGGACGTCCTGGAGGAGCGGGACGGCTGGGGCAGGACGGATAAGGGCTGGGTGTCTCTGGCCTATCTGGAGGCCGTGGAGGGCCCTCAGCGGGTCACAGACAACGGCATTGCCATCCAGACGTACCTTATCGACCAAGAGGCGGATAATCGGCCCGGAGGCAGCAATCCCTGCAAGTACATCACCATCCATGAGACCGGCAACGCGGCCAAGGGTGCCGATGCCGTGGCCCACGCCGCCTATCTGGACAGCGACGCCGGGAAGCGCGATATGGTGAGCTGGCACTACACTGTGGACGACCACGCCATTGTCCAGCATCTGCCCGACTACGAGACGGCCTACCATGCCGGGGATGGCAAGGACGGGCCGGGCAACACCACCAGCATCGGCATCGAGATCTGCGTCAACGCCGGAGGGGACTTTGAGGCGGCCAAAGCCAACGCGGCTGCCCTGGTGCGCCTGCTCATGGAGGAGCACGGCATCTCCGCTGATCGGGTGGTACAGCACAACCACTGGAACGGCAAGGACTGCCCAAAGACCATCCGGGCCACCGCCGGGGCCTGGGAGGCGTTCCTGGCGCTCTGCCGGGGAGAGACGGCGAATGTGTCCAAGTTGGACACCGACGTGGACACGCTGGCTAATGTCGGCATTATCGACCAGCCCGACTACTGGAAAGCCGGGAACTACTCCAAGGATACTGTGGAGGCCCTGATCGGGAAAACGGCGGATTATGTAAGGGAGGACGATTGATATGGAGCATATCAACGGATTCAAGGCGGCGGTCGCCGCCGTGCTGGGCGGTCTGACGGCCCTGTGGGGCTGGTTTGGCTGGCTGGTGCTTGCTTGGCTGCTCTGTATGGCGCTCGACTACGGCACCGGCACCGCCGCCGCCCTCCGGGCCGGGGAGTGGTCGTCCAAGGTGGCAAGGGACGGCCTGTGGCACAAGCTGGGGGCCGTGGTGGCCGTCCTGGTGGCCGCCATTCTGGACGGGGTGATCGGTTTGATTCTAGCCAACATCCCCGCCCTGGAGATGCCCTTCCAGTATGAGGTATTTGTGAGTGTTCTGGTGCTGGTCTGGTATATCATGACCGAGCTGGGGAGCATTGTGGAGAACATCGGTGCCCTCGGTGCGCCTGTACCCGCCTGGCTCCGCAAGGCCATCGCCGCCCTGGAGTCCACCGTGGACGGCGCGGGGGACAAGCTGGGCGGCGGTGACCAGAGAGAAAGTAAATAGACAAGAAAGAGGACGGCACTTAAATTTAGGTGCCGTCCTTTCCTGATAAGTCGATTCGTCCGTGCTCTTTTTCAAAGTCGGCAATATGACGGCGAATTAGCCACTCTATTTCCCGGTTTTTACTGCGCCCATTAAATTTGGCAATGTATTCTAGTTTATCAAGCGTGATACGGTTAATCCGAAGTGTATAGCGGGGCAGGTTGTCTTTCATGGTGGCCTCCTGCAAAAAGTCCTTGACAAAAGTATATGCAGTAGGCTAAACTTTGACTTGGATATGACGCATAAATGACGCAGTATAAATTTATAAAAACCGGGCAGGGGGGGCTCAACCCCGCCCGGCAAGGAATTACTCTAACATGTCCAACACGGCGTCCTTTAGGTGCAGTGGTGAGAGGCTATACCAATTAAATGCCATGACCATGCGAAAGACCTGTTCCGCATCGGTCGATACGTCCTGGAGAATCTGCACAGGGCCTTGGTGCAAAAGGCCATATACTACGATATCGTAGCTATAGTATGTGCCGATCTCCGGGGCGTATTTCTTTCGCCTGAACATGAAATAGGATATGGGCACGACGATCATCCTTTCTCTTTTTCTACGGGATGTGTCGTGTGTAAAAGGGGGCCCTCTAGCTCGAGCAGGAGGGCCTCGCTTGTTTATGAGAGAGGAAAGATTGTGCCCCCACAATTGCCCCCAAAGCCCCGAGATAATGCCCCGAAATCCTGCTAAATAGTGAATGTAGAATATATAAAAAAACAAGACAAAAAACCCTGTAGTCATTGAGACTACAGGGTTTTGTTCTGGTGGAGACGACAGAACTCGAATCTGTGACCCCTTGCGTGTGAAGCAAGTGCTCTACCGGCTGAGCTACGCCTCCATATATTGGTGACCCGTACGGGACTCGAACCCGTGTTACCGCCGTGAAAGGGCGGTGTCTTAACCACTTGACCAACGGGCCAGGTTGCCCAAGCGGGGCGGGATACTCCTGAAGGGAAGTCCCAAAAGACGGCGCGGTGCCGTCTTTTGGGGTCTGGTAGCGGCACCTGGATTTGAACCGGGGACACTGCGGGTATGAACCGCATGCTCTAGCCAACTGAGCTATGCCGCCATTGAAAACCCCCTGTCGGACAGGGCAGGATTCAGTATACGCGATCATTCCCGTTTTGTCAATTGTTTTTTTGAAAAAAATTAGTCGATTTTGTAGCCGACGCCCCAGACGGTCTTGATGAACCGGGGATTGCGGGAGGGCTCGCCCATTTTTTCCCGCAAGCGGCGGATATGAACCATAACCGTATTATTGCGGTCCAGGTATTTCTCCCCCCACACGCTCTCAAAGAGCCGCTCGGCGGAGATGACCTGGCCCCGGTTCTCACAGAGCATCCAGAGAATGTCAAACTCAATGGGGGTGAGGCCCAGCTCCCGGTCGTAGAGGGTACACTCGTGGGTGGCCCGGTTGATGACCAGGCCGTTGAAGTCAATGATGTCCCGGCAGTCGCCGGCCTTGTCAGCCTCGTTGTAGCGGGTGTAGCGGCGCAGCTGGGCTTTGACCCGGGCCATCAGCTCCAGCGGGTTGAAGGGCTTGGTAATGTAGTCGTCCGCGCCGATGGTGAGGCCGGTGATCTTGTCCATGTCCTCCGCCTTGGCGGTGAGCATGAGTACAGGGAAGTGGTGCTCCTTGCGGATTTCCCCGCAGAGGGTAAAGCCGCTGATGTCGGGGAGCATCACGTCCAGGATGGCCAGGTCCAGAGCCTGGTTCCGCACCACGGCCAGCGCCTCGGTGCCGGTACCGCACTTGAACACGGTGCACCCCTCGCTCTTCAAATAGACCTCTACCAGATCGGCAATCTCCGGCTCGTCGTCCACAACCAGAATCCGCGCGTCCATGGCATCCGCCCCCTTTTCCAGGACATTATAGCCAAAGCGGCGGCGGCAAGTCAAGGGTGGGGCGTAATTGTAAGAAAAACATCAGAACTGGCCCGGCCAGGAGACGTGCCCCCGGCCGGGGCTGGTTCAGCCAGAGACGCGGTTGAGTTTCTCTATGTCCAGCGTAGTCTGTACGCTCCGGCCGGACACATCGCTGCTGTAGGTGAGGGAAAAGTTGGTGGCCTCGGAGGTGTAAAACGTGAAGGTGCGGGCGCCGTTGGCGGTGGAGCTGTTTCCGGAGGTGCGGAAATAGATGCCGAGGTCAATGCGCGCCAGGCCGCCGAAGGCGGGCGTGATCTGAAGATAGCCCGGGGCCTCCAGTATGGCTGACACGGAGTAGGAGACCCGGTAGTAGCCCGGCTGGAGCCGAAGCTGCTGGGTGCCGCTCAGTGTGATATTGCCTGTGGGGTCATTCAGCAGCTCATAGAGCGGAATCTGTCCGTTGTTGGGGACGGATCGTACATCGGAGTAGTAGGAAGCAAAGACATCCTCACCCGGTCCACCCGCAGGACCAGTGGGGCCAGTGGCGCCGGGTCCTTGCGGGCCTGTCGGTCCGGCGGCGCCCTGGGGCCCCTGTGGCCCGGGTGGCCCGGCTGGGCGGGAAGTCCCTGCGGGCCTGTCGGTCCGGCGGCGCCCTGGGGCCCCTGTGGCCCGGTGGCTCCGGCTGGGCCGGGAAGTCCCTGCGGCCCGGTGGGGCCGTCCATGCCCCGGATGCCCTGAGGGCCGGTGGGCCCGGTGGCACCTGCCGCCCCCTGCGGGCCTGTCGGTCCGGCGGCGCCCTGGGGACCCTGGGGCCCGGTGGCTCCGGCTGGGCCGGGAAGTCCCTGCGGCCCGGTGGGGCCGTCCATGCCCCGGATACCCTGAGGGCCGGTAGGCCCAGGCACACCCTGGGGACCTTGGCCTCCGGCAGGGCCCTGCGGCCCCGTGGTTCCAGAGGGCCCGGTGGGGCCCTGCGCTCCGGCGGCGCCCTGGGGGCCCGTCGGTCCCCGCCTCCCCGGCCCGGCTGGCCCGGTGGGGCCTGTGGCCCGGACGGGGAGGGCGGACAGGGCGGATATGGGGGGCAGGGCGGCGGACAGCCGCAGGGGTCAAAACAGTATTTCATGACAATTACCTCCCGGGCCATTCTATGCCTGACCACCGCCGCCAAAGGCGGCTAGTGACTTTCTGAAAAGGGTGGTACAATCATTTTAGTAAAAATGGAGGCATCCTATGAATGAGTTTGACGCCCTGCTGGCCCGGGCGGTGGAGCAGGCCAGAGCCCTCGGTATCCCGGTGTCGGCCCGCATCTCCCCCCGCGTGGCGGTCAACCGCCGGGCAGTGACCCGGTTCGGCTGCTGTATCCGGCGGGGCGGGGAGTATGTGATTGAGCTGTCCGAGCGGCTGCTGGAGGCGGAGGAGCGGGCGTGTATGCAGACCCTGGCCCACGAAGTGCTCCACACCTGCCCCGGCTGCCGCAACCATGGGGCCCTCTGGAAGGAGTACGCCGCGCGGATGAATGGGGCCTACGGCTATGCCATCTCCCGTACCGGCACCTGTGAGGCGCTGGGGTGGCGGATGCGGCCGGTGCGCTACCGGCTGGTGTGCGAACGCTGCGGGCAGGAGTTTTGCCGGAGCCGCCGCTCCCCGCTGGTGGATCACCCGGAGCGGTACCGCTGCCGGTGCGGTGGCGTGCTGCGCCGCAGCAACTGAACCTGTCTGGAGAAGGTGTTCCCAACGGAAAAGAAAAATAAGAAGGCCCTGTTCAATCGTATTTTCTCCATCGCCGGCCTGTCCATCGGCGGCGCGATTCTGGCGGGGCTCATCGTGTATGTGGCCCGTACTATGGATGTGGGCCCTGCTGGCCTCCATCCAGCCCCTTTGGCTGCTGGGGCAGCCCTGTGCGTCCCCTCAGCGAAAGCGTGGACGCGCTGATCTTTTACGGTATGGGCCGCTCGGCGGGCTGTCCCGTCAAGTTGGCGGGCTGCTTTGATGCGGCCTATATTGGGGAGTTTTACTACGCTAGCCCCGCCGGCGCGCCGGTGCAGCCAAGCTGATGTACGATGCGGGCATGAGCGCCACCTACACCGCCTCCATCTACACCTGGAAGGCAGTGGCCAACACCATGGTTTACACCGGCTATGCAGTGGCCGCCCTGGCCTATGAGCTGTTCTGGCGGCGGGAGGGCTGGCCCCGCCGTGGCGGGGCGGGGCGCTGATTGCCCTCTACGTGTTTCTGTGCGGGCTGGCCCTCTTTACCGCCGTGCGGCCGGAGCCTATTCAGCGTCTGATCCGCCGCATCCTCACCTTCCTCGCCCGCCACTGGAAGGTGATGGCCAGGGAGGGCATGGTGGACAAGGGCATGGAAAAGGTGGACGAGTTCTGCGCACAGCTCCGCGCCCTCAGGGCAACCGCCGGATGCTGGCGGGCCTGTTCGCGGGCATGTTTGTGGAGCTGACGGCCCTGTTTGCCATTCTCTTCCTCTACCGGGGCTGGGTCTGACAGGGGCTCTTTCTGGGAGCTGGTGCTGGTCCAGTGCCTGGTGCTGGTGCTCTCCCGCATCATCATGCTCCCAGGCAACGCCGGCGGCGCGGAGGGGAGCTTCTACCTGTTCATGGGCCCCCTGTTCGGCCGGCATCTGGCGGTGGGGCTGGTGCTGTGGCGCTTTGCCGCCTTCTGGAGGTTCTGCTGCTGGGCGGGCCTGGTCGGTGCTCCGCTTTGCGCAGCTCGGCGGCCGGACACGGGACATAGGAGGAGAACGTCTTGGATGGAAAATATACCCGCCTTAAGCTGAAAATGCTGCTGCTTGTGGTGCTGGGCACCCTGATCGCGGGGGGCGTGGGCATCTTTCTGCTGGAGGTGGTGGTGGATGGGGTGCTCCAGGACCCCTTCGCCCGCTTTTTCCTCTGGGCGGCCACCACCCTGTTCGGCCAGAGCCCGGAGGGGGCGGCGGAGCTCTACCAGCTTATATCCGCAACAACAAGCAGGAGATCCTCACCCTGGGTACCATGCTGCTGATGCTCATCGCCTTCTACCTGGCCATGGGCCGGTTTACCCGCTGGCTGGACGACATCCGCTCGGCCACCCGCCGGCTGGTGGAGGCCCAGGCGGAGCCGGTGGAGCTGCCCCGGGAGCTGGCCCCCATCCAGGAGGATCTGAACGCCATCCAGCGGCAGCTCCGGGCGCGGGAGGCGGCGGCCAGGGGAGAGCGAGCAGCGCGGGATCTGGTGGCCTCCTGGCCCACGATCCAAGACCCCGCTGACCTCGGTGGTGGGCTACCTCACCCTGCTGCGGGACGACCCTGGCCTGGACGCCCAGCGCGGGCCAAGTTCACCGGCATCGCCCTGGACAAGGCCCGGAGGCTGGAGGAGCTGCTGGGGGAGTTTTTCGACATCACCCGGATGGATCTGGACAGCGGGCCGGGGGAGCGCCAGCCCATCCAGCTGTCCATGCTGCTGGAGCAGCTCGCCGACGAGTCCCACCCCTTTGCAGGAGAAGCAGCTCCAGTGCA
>SCPN01000363.1_pt1 | contig 53389 bp, 51 predicted proteins | sample 6106831 | NCBI WGS metagenome assembly SCPN01 (sample SAMN10720447, study PRJNA508395) | human gut metagenome | isolation source: Participant 1, 0 month | reverse complement strand
GAAGTATCACAGCCGAGAACGTAAAGAAAGCCAAAGAAGTACATCCAGAAGCAGAAGTTTTAGTGCATCCAGAATGTACACCAGACGTTGTAGCTTTAGGTGATTGCGTAGGAAGTACATCAGGAATCATTGACTATGCGACAGCATCTGACAAGGACGTATTTATCATTTGTACAGAGATGGGTGTTTTATATGAATTAAAACAGAAGAACCCAGGAAAGACATTTTACTCTGTAGGACATCGTCAGTTCTGTCCAAATATGAAGCGTATCAGTTTAGAGAATGTAAGAGACACATTAAGAGACATGAAGAATCAGGTAGAATTACCAGAAGAACTGCGATTAAATGCTAAGAAAGCATTAGATGAGATGTTAAGAATCGCGCAGTAAGACAAGTTCCAAGGAAGGGCAAAGAGACTTATGAAAACAGCAGATGTGATCATTGTAGGAAGTGGTGCTTCAGGATTATTTAATGCATTATTTCTTCCGCAGGATTACAAAGTAATCGTTACAAAGAAGGAAGTTGAAGAAAGTGATTCATTTTGGCGCAGGGAGGAATCTCAGCGTAGAAGAATCCGAAGATTATGATTCATATTTCGAGGACACTATGAAAGCCGGACATTACGAGAATGATAAAGGTGCCGTCGAGAAGATGATCAAAGAATCACCACAGATTATTCAGGATCTGAAAGATTTTGGTGTAAGATTTGACTTGAAGGATGGAGAGATCGAGTTTACAAGAGAAGGTGGACATTCCATTCCGTATTCTTCATCATGAAGATCGACAGGAAAAGAGATCACAAGCCATTTATACGAAGAGGCGAAGAAACGTGATAATATTACGATCATGGAAAATTGTACGATGATCGATATCATTGAGAAAGACGGAGAATGTAAAGGAATTGTATATAAAGATGCAGATGGTAATTTAGATACGATCGAAGCTCCGGATACTGTTCTTGCAACAGGAGGACTTGAGGGTTATTTAAACATTCTACAAACTCCAGACATCTGACAGCAGACAGTCTGGCTATCGCCTGCGCCATAATGTAGAATTAGAGAATATTAACTATATCCAGATCCATCCAACAACATTTTATTCAAAGAAACCAGGAAGAAGATTCTTAATCTCTGAATCAGTCAGAGGAGAAGGAGCTTATCTGCTGAATAAAGATGGAGAACGTTTTACAGATGAGTTAAAACCAAGAGACGTTGTAATCGGAGAAATCTGCAAACAGATGAAGAGAAAGACGGAAGTGATCATGTTTATTTATCTGTTACACATTTAGATGGAGAAAGAATCAAACATAGATTCCCAAACATCTACAAACAGTGCTTGGATGAAGGATATGACATGACAAAAGAACCTGATTCCAGTAACACCGGCACAGCACTATTTCATGGGTGGAATTAAAGTAAACTTAGACAGCAAGACATCTATGGAACATTTATATGCAGTCGGTGAGACAAGCTGTAATGGGGTTCATGGAAAGAACCGTTGGCAAGTAATTCATTATTGGAAGCAACTTGTATTTGCAAGGCAGCAGCGAAAGACATCACAGAACATCCATCAAAGCCGAGACAGTCGAAGTAGATTTAAGTAAGTATCAGAACGAAGAACAGCGTGAGAAAGAGAATGAACAGCTTGTTCTTGACGAAATTAAACGAAAGGACAGAAGTTTTATGATCAGTGGTGTAACGATGAGAATTAACATCGATGAATATTTGATGAATGCATTAAAAGAAGATATCACTCAGGAAGATGTCAGTACAAACGCAGGATGCCAGAACCAAAACAGGGAGAAGTAAATTTAATCTGTAAACAGGATGGGGTCATCTGTGGATTAGAAGTATTTGAAAGAGTCTTCAAACTTTTAGATGAAACTGTTGTTTTGAGACAGAATTAAAAGACGAGATAAAGTGACCTGACAGCTAATGGAGTTGTCAAAGGAGATATCCGTGCCCTTTATCTGAGAGAGAGTTGCATTGTTACTTGCAGAATGAAAGTGGAATCGCAACAATGACAAGCGAGTTATCCAAAGAGCTTGAAGGATATAAAACAAAGTTATTAGATACAAGAAAAACAACACCAAATATGCGCCCATTTGAAAATACGCAGTGACGGTTGGTGGTGGACATAATCACCGCTACAACTTATCCGATGGAGTCCTTTTAAAGGATAACCATATCGGTGCTGCAGGTGGAATCAAAGAAGCGGTAGCTATGGCAAAAGACTATGCACCATTTGTCAGAAAGATTGAAGTAGAAGTTGAAAATCTTGACATGGTAAAAGAAGCAGTAGAAGAGGGAGGACATCATCATGTTAGACAACATGGATGATGAGACAATGAAAGAAGCTGTCAAACTGATCGACGGAAGAGCTGAAACAGAGTGCTCAGGAAATGTTACAAAGAACGCCTTAAAGACGATCCGTGAGATCGGAGGATTATGTATCTTGTGGAGCTTTAACACACCTCAGCTCCTATTATGGACATTTCCTTTGAAGAATTTACATCCGGTAGAGTAAAGAATAAGATATAAAATCCGATGTTTTATAAGAATAGTCATAGGATTGTTCTTATAAAACATCGGATTTTTCGATTTATATAAGAAAGAATCCGTGGTATACTTATTCTAAATGAAGTGTAAAAAGAAAGGTAATACAATGAAGAATATCAATGTTCCAGTTGGAATCTCAAATTTGAGAAAATTCGGCAGGATGGATACTATTATGTTGATAAGACAGGTCTGATCAAAGATATGTTAAAAACAAAATACCAGAAGTAACATTAATTACCCGACCACGAAGATTTGGAAAAACTCTGGCAATGGTATGTTGGTGCTTTTTGATATACGAAGAGATAGTAAAAATTATTTCAAGGATTGAATATTTCTAAGGAACAACAACTTTGTAACGATTGGATGAATCAATATCCAACATTATTTTTATCCTTTAAGGATGTGGATGGAACGATATTTGAGAATGCACTTGGGCTTCCAGTTTACGATTGCAGAACTGTGCAAAAGCATACATATCTGATAGAAAGTGATGGTGTAGATCAAGATGACAAAGAAACATTTCGAAAATTGAAAAGTATGGGATCAAATTTACCAGAACTTCAAGGATCTATCATAATGCTCATGAATATGATGAAGGCATATTATAATAAACCCATATTCTTTGATTGATGAATATGATGTACCGATTGCAAAGCAAGCAGCAATGGATATTATAAGGAAATGCTGGAAGTTATGAAAGCTATGCTCAGTACAGCACTGAAAGATAATGAAGCATTGAAATTTGCAGTAGTGACAGGTTGCTTAAAGATTGCGAAAGAGAGTGTATTTACAGGAACAAATAACTTTGTTTCGGATACGATATCTTCCGAGCGATATAATGAATATTATGGATTCACACAGAAAGATGTAGATCAGATTTTACAAGATGCACAGATAGAAGAGAAGGCTTCAGATATCAAAGAATGGTATGATGGATATAGGTTTGGAGAATTTGATGTTTACTGTCCATGGATGTTATGAATTATTTGTGGGATCTTACGAATAACCAAAATGCAAAACCAGTTAGTTACTGGAAGAATACAAGGATAATGCGATCATTCGATCATTTATTCATTCATCTGCAGCGATCAAGAAAAACTTGAGATATTGATCTCAGGTGGAAGCATCAGGCAGCAGATAGAAGAAAATCTTTACTTATGATTATCTACATTCATCAGAGGAAAATCTTGAGCATCTCTTTATTTGACAGGATATTTGACCAATGCCAGTGAACAGGATACAGATGGAACGATAGAATTAAAGATTCCGAATAAAGAGATTAAAGAGATTTTGAAACGACAGTGAAGAAATGGTTTGAAGATAACGCAAAACCATAGATCGCAAAGAATTATTTGATGGTATGGACTGGAAATGCAGATATCTTGACAAAAGAGATAGGTACATTATTGCGTATGACGATCAGCTATCATGATTACAAAGAAGATTTCTATCATGCATTCTCTTGCAGGAATTTTGCAGGAGCAGGTTATGTTGTGGAGTCGAATAAAGAACATGTGAAGGACGCAGTGATATTGTGATCTACGATGATTATGAAGGAAAGGTTGCAATATTTGGAAGCAAAAAATCTCAAAATCCAGAAGAAATGAAATTAGATTGCGAGAAAGCAATCAAACAGATTAATGAGAAAATGTATGCAAATGAATTTGAAGATGCATATGATGAAATTTTATGTTATGGTATTTCTTTTTAAGAAAAGATGTCTGGTAAAGAAAAATAGAAAATAAATAAAACGTATCATAGAGTAAGATGAAATCACTGCTATGGTACGTTTTATTTTTGATAGATTAAATGGTTTCTGGCTGTAGTTTTCCTATTTCTTTTCCTCTCTTCTCCTAATTCCTGATTATACTCCGCCTCTCATCTTATAAATTTCTTCGTCATAACATACAGTAATCATATCCTCAATCACCTTCTCTTTAGAAGAATATCTTTCAAGATTCCATGTTCAATACATTCTTCCACAGCTCTTTGCTGCGACAGCAGATTCATCTATATAATCAGTTTGTGCGATTGCATTATATAATTCAAGAATGACTTTCTTATCTGAAAAATCTTATCAAACAATACATCTTTATAGGTATTGTTACAACAAAATGGGATTAATTACAATAATTCAAAAATAATTTTTTATTTCGAAGATATTGCTACAAAATATCTATAGAAATCTTGCAGCTCGGAAAACTACGGAAATCTTAAGAAAAAAGCAATTCGAAGACGCTCGGTTATTTCAAAATTTTCATGAAATGATCCTCTTATCATCGCCCGCCAGATGCAGCAATGTCTCACGACAACGGGAAAGACGTTCTGTGATCCAACGTTGAGGATGAACGTGTGAACCAGCGGGGATATTTCCCTCGTTCTCCGGCGGATGGCGTATCTCGAAGAATCATTCATGCAGGCGCATCGGACTATCTCTAACCTGAAACTCCGTGTTTCTTGGGGAAAGACAGGTAACAACTCTACGGGCAACTACGACTGGCAGGCAAACTACGCCACAGGCAATGTCGTAATCGACGGTGAAGGAACCAAAGGACTGGTACGCAAGAAACTAAGCAACGACAAGCTGCATTGGGAAAGTACCGCCACCACCGACATCGGACTTGATTTCGGCTTCTTCAACAACCGCCTGACGGGTGAGATAGACTATTATAATAAATATACTTCGGACATTCTCTACCATCCCGAACTCTATCTTTCGATGGGTGTCGTAGGCTCTGCTCCCGAGAATCTGGGTGAAGTGCGCAACCGTGGTGTTGAATTTACCCTCAACTGGAACGACCGCATCGGAAAAGATTTCGAATACCGGGTGGGTATGAACTTCTCTTTCAACGCCAACAAAGTAATGAAGTTCAAAGGCGAACTCCAGAAATACTGGACGTATGATGCGCAGGGAAACAAAGTGAGCTATGTCAATAACTTCAGTGATGTGTCTGAATCCGGTTTCGGAGGTTATATCTGTGAAGGCCGCCAACTGGGGGAAACCTATATGTATAAGGTGTACAGAGGTTCCGGCGAAGGCTATACCGGAGGTGCGGTGGATATCCATGCGGGACCGAAGGACGGAATGATACGTACGAAAGAAGATATGGTATGGGTGCAGGCTATGATTGACTCCGGTTATTCGTTCGGAGGAATGAAGACGGTTGCCAAAGACCAGCTTTGGTATGGTGACATACTCTATGCCGACAGCAACGGTGATATGAACTACGGCGATACCAACGACCGGGATTTCTCCGGACACACCAGTGTCCCCAAATTCAACCTGGGTTTCAACTGTGCCTTCTCTTACAAGAACATTGATTTCTCCATGTTATGGTCGGGAGCTTTCGGGCATTACCTCAACTGGAATACGGATTACTACAACTCGACACTGGTCAGCCACGGATATGGCATTATCGAGCATATTGCCGATAACCATTACTTCTTCGATCCTTCCAACCGGACGATCCGCGTACCAATCAGTGGGGCAAATATCCCCGCCTGACATACGGTACTACCTATAATAACAGAATCCAGAGCAACTGGAACGAATATAAGGGCGACTACTTCAAGTTGAAGAATATCCAGATCGGCTATACGTTGCCGCAACGGATTTCCAGCAAGTTCTTTGTTAATAAGCTCCGTGCTTTCGTGTCGATGGACAATATCCTGACGATCACCAGTTATCCGGGACTCGATCCGGAAATAGGAACTGCTATCGGTTATCCGTTGATGCGTCAGATCTCTTTTGGCGGACAGATTACCTTTTAATGATGTAGAACTAAAAAACAGAATCTGATATGAAAAAGATATTAATGATTTTAACGATGGCGCTGGCGGCTACCTCCTGCATGGATATTCTCGATGTGGCTCCGGAAGACCAAATAGCAAGTGAAAACATGTGGACCACGGAGGAGCTTGCCGACAAGGGAATGGCAGGACTCTACTCCCGTTCTATGCCACCCAACTCTCCTCCACCCAGCTTCGTCGTGCCGACGGACTGAACCGTCAGGGAATCGAAGCTATGAGCTTTGCAACCGATTATTATTCCAACAACTATCCGGTGGAACTGCTTTCGCTGGCTACCAAGCCTGCCAATGACTTTCAGGTGTGGTATGAATGGAAGTTCTGTTACACCATTATCCATGCGTGTAACGATGCGATTTCCAATCTGCATAAAGCGGATATGAGCGCTAATAAACTGGCGCGTTACCAATGCGAAGCCCGTTTCCTTCGTGCTTGGGCGTACAATCGTCTGAATATGCTTTATCAGGGTGTCCCCGTTTATCTGGAACCTATCAATAACGAAGACTGTACCCGTGGCCAATCTTCGGTGGATGAGGTATGGCAAGTGATTCTGGATGATTTGACGTATTGCATCAACAATCCCGACTTCCCAATAACACGCTGAATGAAAACTACGGCCGTCCTTCTAAAGGAGCCGCTTATGCCCTGCGTGGTATGGTATATATGTGGAAGAAGCAATACAAGGAAGCAGGCAACGATTTCAAAGAAGTGGAAGCGTGCGGTTATGGCTTGTGGACAGGCGAATATGCCGACTTCTTCAAATATGAAACGAAAAGGATAAAGAAATGATCTTCTCGCTCCAGTTCAGCGAAGAAACCGGTTATTGTGATAACATTCAGCAAATGACCGGTGCCCGCGATACGTATGATGGCTGGACGGAAATAAAACCTTCCGCAGACTTTGTGGACTACTATAAGAACGCGGACGGATCGGACTTCAAATGGTCGGAAGTAGACGGCCTGCAAGACTGGGACTTGCTGACTCCGAAACAGCGTGAAGTCTTTTCTGCCGTGACGGGCTGGAATCCATGTCCTCACAGAAGAAAATGCGCTTATCAAACGGGTAGGCGAAGATATCTATCAGAAATATTACCTCAACAGTGGTAATGAAGCCCGTATCAAAAAGGCGTATGACAGTCGTGACCCGCGTCTGCAACAGACCGTCGTCACTCCTTATGTGCCGGTGGACTGCTACAAACCTAATTATGCAGGGGATGTCAACCAGATCGGTAAACAACTCCGTTGGCCGTTGAAGGAACAGGGCACGAATGGCGGAGACTTCTGGCTCGATAAACGTACTTCTGCTTTCTACTGCTATCGCAAGTACAATGAGTTTGAGAAAGGCCGTTTGATTAGCCGGAGCCGTTGCCATACCGACTGGCCGTTGATTCGCTATACCGATGTACTGTTGCAGTATGCCGAAGCATTGGCGCAGACCGATCAGATAGGAGAAGCCATCCGTCTGGTGAATAAAGTACGTACCCGTGCCCATATGCCTGTACTGACAGAGGGTGGAAGCGGCCCGTGTGCAGTGAACGGAAAGAAGACATGCTCGAAAGGATACGCTATGAACGTCGTGTGGAATTCTGCCTGGAAGGAATCAACTTCTTTGATGAAGTACGTTGGGGAACCTATAAAGAAACCAAATTCCAGGGGAAAAGACGTGAATGGCGGCAAGTCGTGGTGGGGCGAACTGGTAGAGTATAACTGGTATTATGCCGAATCTATGTGGCCGTGGACTGCTCCTATCTCTGAAACGCAAAAGAACCCGAACCTGACTAAACGAAGCGGTTGGGCATATTAATCATAAAGATTTGAATAAGGATGAAGAAAATACTTTTACTATTACTCATTTTTGTATCCGGTTGCACAGGTGTAGTTGCGCAACAGTTTGATTATGGCAAGATAGCACCTCATCCCCGGTTGTTATTACCGGCAGGAGGAGAAGAAGCCATCAGGAAAGCCATTGCGGAGTATCCCCCGTTGGCTGCTGTTCATCGGCGGATCATGGAACTTTGCGACCGGACACTTACGGAACAGCCTGTGGAACGTATCAAAGAGGGTAAACGCCTGCTGGCGATTTCGCGCATCGCATTGAAGCGTATCTACTACCTGTCTTACGCTTACCGTATGACGGGAGATGAGAAATACGCTCTTCGTGCGGAACAGGAGATGCTGGCCGTCAGTCGTTTCACCGACTGGAACCCCACTCATTTTCCTGGATGTGGGTGAGATGGTAATGGCATTGGCTATCGGTTATGACTGGCTGTATGACTCTTTGCAGCCCGACACCCGCCGGATGGTGCGCGAAGCAATCATCGCGAAAGGGTTCGACGCGGCAAAGAACACCCGTCATGCCTGGTTCTATACAGCCAAGAATAACTGGAATTCCGTATGTAATAGTGGATTGGCGTATGGCGCGCTGGCTCTTTTTGAAGAGATTCCGGAGGTATCGAAAGGCATCATAGAGAAATGCATGGAGACAAATCCGAAAGCGATGGTAGGTTATGGCCCCGACGGAGGTTATCCCGAAGGGTTCGGATATTGGGGGTACGGGACAAGTTTTCAGGTAATGCTCATTGCTGCGCTCGAAAGTGCTTTCGGCACAGACAATGGGCTCTCCCAAGCCCCCGGCTTCATGGAGTCTGCCCGTTTCATGCAGTATATGACGGCTCCGGGCGGAGACTGTTTCTGTTTCTCGGATTCTCCGGTAGAGGCGGAGTGTAATATGATGATGTTCTGGTTTGCAGGCAAAGCGAAAGACCTTTCTCCTGTTGTGGATTGAACGTCAGTATCTCGACCGCCCGGATATGCCGTTTGCCGAAGACCGTTTACTGCCCAGCCTGATGGTGTTCTGTTCGCAGCTCGACTTGAAGAATATCGGCAAGCCGAAGAAAAACTTCTGGTTCAGTCGCGGAGATACGCCTGTGTTTATCTACCGTGGCGGATGGGACAGCAAGAAAGATACCTATCTGGGAGTGAAAGGCGGTTCGCCTTCTACCTCTCATGCGCACATGGATGCCGGTTCGTTTATCTTCGAGAGAGACGGGGTGCGTTGGGCAATGGACTTGGGTATGCAGAGTTACATCACGCTTGAAAGTAAGGGAGTAGACCTGTGGAATATGTCGCAGAACGGACAACGCTGGGAAGTATTCCGGCTAAGCAATATCGCTCACAACACCCTGACAATTAACGGTGAACGGCATTTGGTAAAGAGTAATGCTCCGATCACCCGTACTTTCGAGTCGAAGAAACAGAAAGGGGGCGGAAGTAGACCTGTCGGGTGTGTTTGCCAACAGTGTGAAGAAAGCCGTCCGCACCGTGATATTGGATCAGAAAGACCACCTGGAAGTGACCGACCGGTTGGAGACGGGAGGACAAGGAAGCTGCCGTATCCTGGATCATGGTCACTCCGGCAGAAGCCAAAATTACAGGCAAGAACCGGATGGAATTAACCAAAGACGGACAACGGATGCTATTGACGGTAGATGCCGATACGGAAGTAGAAATGAAAACCTGGTCGAACGTGCCCCCGCATGAATATGATTTCCGCAATCCGGGAACGATCCGCGTTGGCTTTGAGACGGTGATTCCTGCCAATCGTGCCGTGCAACTGAAAGTACGACTTATTCCTTTGAAGTAGTAATACAAATAAATTCATTGAACCATGAAAACGATTCTTTTTAAAACAATCATCATAGCTTTCTTTGTGGGAATGGCCGTTAGTTGTTCCGATGAAGATGAGAACAGATTCCGTCCGGGATCTACCCATGAGAAACCGACTCCCACGGAGCCGGAGGGCGGACTGGATTATTCCAAACTGACTGCGGACAATCATCCCCGTCTGTTGATGAACGCCGAGGCTTTCACTGCGTTGAAAGCCAAAGTAGATGCCAATTCGAGTGCCAATCTGACCTTGCTACATAATACCATTATGGGAGTATGCAACAGCAAAGGGATGAACGCCACGGCACTGACTTATAAATTGGATGCCAGCAACAAACGTATTCTCGATGTATCCCGCGATGCGTTACTGCGTATTTTCACCTGCGCTTATGCCTACCGGATGACCGGCGATGCCAAATACCTGACTAAAGCGGAGACGGATATGAACGCTGTCTGCAACTTTCCCGACTGGAACTCGAAACGCCACTTTCTCGATGTAGGCGAAATGGCTACGGCTGTTGCGTTCGGCTACGACTGGCTCTACAACGAACTAAGTGCAGCCACCCGTACGAAAGCGGCCAACGCACTGTTGAAGTTTGCCTTCCAACAGGCGCAGAACAAGAACTGGAACCTCAACTTCTACGAAGCCACCAACAACTGGAACCAGGTTTGTAATGGCGGACTGGTCTGTGCGGCACTGGCTTCTTATGAAAACAATCCTTCCGAAGCAAAGGACATGATTGAAAAAGGCGCTGGAATCCAATAAACCTGCATTGGAGGTGATGTACTCTCCCGACGGCAATTATCCGGAGGGCAGCGGTTACTGGTGTTACGGCACGCTCTATCAGGTATTGATGCTTGCCGCCCTCAACAGTACGCTCGGCACGGATAACGGGCTTTCCGATACACCGGGATTCTCTAAGACGGCAGAGTATATGCTGTATATGACAGGCTTGAACAGCAAGTTCTTTAATTATTCCGACTGTGCTCCCCTCCTCTACTGCGGCATTGGCTTCGTGGTGGTTTGCCGATAAATACAGTAATCCGTCCTTATTATATAATGAGCTGAAAATGCTGAAGAACGGCGAATACGCTTCCTGTGCCGAAAACCGCCTGTTGCCGATGATTATGGCGTTTGCCAATAATCTGAATCTGGACGCAATCTCCGCTCCTTCCAATAAACTATGGAGTGGAAAAGGGGAAACGCCCGTAGTGATGGTACATACCGACTGGACGTACACCGATACGGATAAATACCTCGGAATCAAAGGCGGCAAGGCAGGTTCGAGTCATGGACACATGGATGCCGGTTCGTTTGTGTACGACGCATATGGAGTGCGCTGGTCGATGGATTTCGGTCTGCAAAGTTATACAACGCTCGAGTCGAAATTGTCAGCTTTGGGTGGTAATCTTTGGGATATGGGACAGAACTCGATGCGTTGGGATGTATTCCGCCTGAATAACTTGAATCATAGCACGATTTCAATCAATGACGCCCGTCACCGGGTAAATGGGGCGGCTACTCTGACTACTACCATCAATACTGCTACGGAATTAGGAGCCACTTTCGATCTGACAGAAGTAGTGTCCGATCAGGCTGCGTCCGCTACCCGTACCGTGAAAATCGTGAACGATAAAGATTTAGTGGTTATGGATGAGATCAAGGAAAGAACGGATAAATCCGCCAAAGTACGCTGGTGTATGGTGACGCCTGCCGTTCCAACGGTGGAAAGTAACCGCATCGTACTAACTAGCGGAAGTAAAGTGATGTATCTCACAGCCAGCGGAAGCGTGAAGCCTACCTACAAGCAATGGAGTACCACCAGTGAGAACTCTTATGACCAGGCTAATCCGGGCACTTATATGGTCGGCTTTGAAGCAACGGTTACCGCCAACCAGACCGCCACATTTACCACAACCCTGTCTCCCTAAATAAAAAGAATGGAACGTATGAGAATCTTATTAATATCTATACTCGGACTTTTGACATTGGTCTCCTGCACGAAGCAGGAGCCGATGGAGGTTGATTGACCGTGTATTTACCGTTGCGGAGCAACAATACACGGCTATGGATGCCCGCCTGACAGAAAAGACACTTCCCCGCACGCTCTCTGCCGACGGTGAGTTTGTTCCCTCGAATATCTATTGGTGGTGCAGCGGTTTCTATCCCGGTTCCCTCTGGTATATCTACGAATATACCCGGAAGGACGCAGTGAAAACACTGGCCGAGAAGAACACGCTGAAACTCGACTCTATACAATATGTGACTAGAGATCATGATGTCGGTTTCCAGTTGAATTGCAGTTACGGGAATGCTTTCCGGCTGACAGGTAATGAGGCTTATAAACAAGTGCTCTATCAGGGCGCCAAATCCTTGTCAACCCGCTTCAATCCTACTGTCGGTGTAATCCGTAGCTGGGACTTTGTGCGCAAAGGCTGCGACTGGAAGTACCCGGTGATTATTGACAATATGATGAACCTTGAACTGCTGTTGTCCATGTCGAAAGCCTACGCCGACGACTCTTTGCAGAACGTAGCCTGTACGCATGCCAATACCACTATCCAGCATCACTTCCGGGATGATTATTCTACGTATCATCTGGTGGATTATGACCCTGAGACGGGTGCAGTGCGCGGTAAGCAAACGGTGCAGGGCTTCTCGGACGATTCCTCCTGGAGTCGCGGACAGGCATGGGCCTTGTATAGCTATACGATGATGTTCCGCCTGACGGGGTATCAGAATTACCTGTTGCAAGCCGGACATATCGCCGATATGCTGCTCCGCCGTTTGCCGGCCGACGGTATTCCTTACTGGGATTTCGACGCTCCGGTAGAAGAGCAGACTTATCGGGATGCTTCCGCAGCGGCTATCATGGCCTCCGCCTTTATCGAACTAAGCCGTTATATCCCCGGCACGGAAGCCAAGGAATCTTATCTTGCCATGGCAGAAAAGCAACTCCGTACGCTTGCCTCGAAAGAGTATCTGGCAGAACCGGGTACGAACGAAAATTTCATTCTGAAGCATAGCGTGGGGGCACTTCCTGATAAAAGCGAAGTGGATGTCCCCCTGACGTATGCCGATTATTACTTTCTGGAAGCATTGCTGCGCTATAAGAATCTATAAACATAAAACTAATACAATATGATTATGAAGAACTTACATATAAATATGGCATTTATCTTCGTACTACTGCTGATAACTGCCTCCTGTTCGGACAAGGATGATTCGGCTCCGCGTGTCATTCCCACTATGAACCTGATAGTTTCGGAGATTGCGGACAATACGGCTCTGATTACTTCCGAGCAGCAAACAGGTACTACGTTCGGAGCGAAAGTCATTGATTTCTATCCGGTGGCCGATATAGGCTTTGATTATAACATTGAGGTGAAACTGGTGAAGTTCGTAGAAGAGAACGGAGTGCCTGTATCTCTGCCTTACACTCACAAAATTGTCGAAGGGTTAAAGCCGGGAGTCAATTATATCAGTGCGATCATCGCCTATAATGCCGAAGGGCGTGCCGTATGTTCCGCTTTTCAGACATGGAAGGCATCGGGAACGGAAGGAATGTGGAGTGATGACAACTCTGCCGGTGAGTTGGAAGAGAATGAGTGGTAAGTAAGAAATGGTGTAACTTCAAAAGAATACATGAATATGAAAAATATATTATTAGCAGTCTGCGTAGTGGCTTTGGCAATGACGGGCTGCACGCAAGAGGATATCTTTTCGTCTGACGGGAATAAAGAACTGTTGGAAGAGTCGCAATTCACGTTGATAGGGCTTACTTCGGCCCGGACGCGTACTTCTATTGGTGATAAGACGGGAGATATCTATCCGGTACTTTGGAGTGACGGGGATGCTCTCGGACTTTTTTCCCGCACCGAAGGGGCGGATATAGATAATGTGGAGGCTTTGTTGAGCGACGAATCTGTCGGACAGAACTCCGGTGTTTTTACAGCGGAAGGTGTGAATCCTGCGAAAGAGGGAGAAACGAAGATTCTTGTCTATTATCCTTATAAAGCAAGTACGAAACTGGCGGACGAGGGTAATAAGATTACCGCTTCTCTCGCTACTGAACAGGAGCAGAGCAAGCCCGGGGATAGTCATCATATCGGTAAATATGGTTTTGCCTATGCAACAACGACAGTGAACAGTACAAGTAAATCTGCACAGTTTTCTCTGAGGCATCCAATGGCGTATGTGAAATTCAGCATTTCTTCACAGGAGCTTTCTACTTATAAACTGAAAAGTGTGTCTTTATATGATAAGGATACCCGGACACCTCTTTCCGGTACGTTTACTGCCAATCTGGATACGGACGAACTGACTTTTGATTCGGAAAATAAACCGTATGCAACTGTTTCTTTAGCCGTTCCCGAACTACTTGCCACTACTCAGGAGGTCTATCTGACCACGTATCCGGCAGAATTGAAAGATAAGCAGGTCTACATCGTTGTCACTCTGGAAGGTGATAATCAGACGACAGTTACCATCCCTATCTTGAAAGAAGGTAAATCGTTACAGGCAAATGCTGTCAATGTCATTGCCATCAACGACCTGAAACTTTCGGATAACTCATGTGAATGGTATGAGCCCGTGGAGACACGTTTGCTAGTCGGAGGATGGGCATATGGCGAATCAAACTGTATAATGACTACTATTTCTTCTTCCGGTGTGAACAATACGATTAGTGTAAAGGCGCGTGGTAACTTTATGGAAGTGGAAGAACCAAAATATGCCGGAACTATTTTCAACTGTGATTTGAACAACGGTCATAAGATGGTTGGTGTCAATGGGTCTACAACGGATATTTCTCCGGTAAGCAGTGATTATAATATTACGGTCAATTCTTATAAAATTTCGAATGGTTATGATGGTGGTTGCGGTCAGGTAGCGATTTATGGAGAAGACCGCTCGACTGTTATATGGAGCTTTATTGTATGGATGACGCCTGTTCCGGCAGAACATGCTTACGGGAATACCGGCTATATTGTCCAAGATCGTAATTTGGGTACATATACGGTAGAAGATAACTGGAAGACGAATGGAGTTTATTTCCAATGGGGACGTCCTACTCCGTTCGGCTGGGGAGCAAATGGTTATTACTCGATACCTACCGAGGCTACGAGTGTGCGCTTCTCCATAGAACATCCCCGTGAGTTGCTTTATACTGCGACAGTGGATAATACAAAGTCCGACTGGTATTTGGGAGCATGGACAGGTGCACGTACTGACCGCAAGGATGATTTTTGGGGAAATCCGAACGAATCTAATACTTTTAATAATCCGTCTGACGGTCATAAATCTATCTATGACCCTTGTCCGAAAGGTTACCGTGTGGTATCTCCGGGAGTACTGGCAGAGGTGGAAAAGAGCGGCGAGTATGTGAAGCAAACGAGTATCGGAGTGATAAGATACTGTTATGACGGTACGAACTATGCTTATTGGCCGTTAGCAGGTGCCCGCTGGGGGTCTAATCCGTCAGACCGTACCACTAATAATTCTACAACTGCCGCTTGTTATTGGTCGAACTCACCTGCTACCAACTACGGAAATGATAAAGACCAGGGTGGCAGTGCCATATATTATAAATCGGCAGATAAAACATGGACTCATTCCGCGGGGCGTTCTCATGCTTTTTCCGTACGTTGTATGAAAGATACGGAGAACCGTTAATCTTTTCCTGTCGGGATTATAAATAGAATCTCCCGCTATATGAAAGCTTTTTGTTTTGAGAAGTACATAAAAGCCTTTCATATAGCGGGGGATTTTTTCGGATAAGGGTTATAAAACGGCCAACCTGTCTCCTTTTTCAGAGTTTAAAGGAATGTGAGGAACTCAAACATTTCTCAACGTTATGAGAAAAATACTCATCGAGATGAGAAAATATTCGAAGTGTTCTCTCTTTTCCAACCTGTACTATTTCATAATGCTTTCCGCTCTTTCCAACGCCACATTAATGTTCGGACAGATATTATCTTTTCCCAGCAATTCATAGAAACCTGATTTTTCCAGTACTTTATGTACCTTATCGTTTACACCAGAAAGAATAACGGTAATCTTTTCTTTCTGCGACATTTCACAAAGCACAGTCAGGTTGTGAATACCCGTAGAATCAATGAACGGGACTTTCCGCATACGGATGATACGTACTTTCGGACGGTCACCCAATTGTGCCATTGTTTCTTCAAACTTGGTAGCAATGCCGAAGAAATAAGGGCCGTTGATTTCGTATACCTCTATGCATTTGGGAATCATCAGGTTTTCTTCGTGTATGGTAATGTCCGATTCTTTATTCGGGTCAATCTCGTCCGTGATTACGGAAATCTCGGTCGTCTCCATGACACGCTTCATAAAGAGCACGCAGGCAATGACTAATCCTACTTCGATGGCAACGGTCAAGTCGAAGATGACCGTAAGGAAGAAAGTGATAAGCAGGACGGTGACATCTGATTTCGGATTTTTCAATAAAGCCTTGAATACACGCCAGCCGCTCATATTATAAGATACAATGACTAACACGCCGGCAAGACATGCCATCGGGATATATTGCGCCAACGGCATCAGGAAAAGCAGAATCAGGAGCAGAACTACCGCATGGATAATGCCGGCTATCGGTGTCTTGCCACCATTGTTGATATTCGTCATGGTACGGGCGATAGCTCCGGTAGCGGGGATGCCGCCGAACAAAGGAGCTACTATATTTGCCGCGCCCTGTGCGATAAGTTCCGTGTTGGAGTCGTGCCGGTCGCCAATCACACCGTCGGCTACGGTGGCAGATAGCAATGATTCGATAGCACCCAATACGGCAATAGTGATAGCTACCGGGAACAATTCTCTGATAGCTTCCCAGTCCAAGGCAGGTACAACGGCATCGGGTAATTCTGATTTGATAGTGAAGCGGTCGCCTATTGTCTGGATACAGTCGATTCCGCCGAAAGTCTTCATCAGATAAACGGCGGCAGTGACAACAACAATTGCTATCAATGAACCGGGGATTTTCTTTGAGAACTTGGGAGTAATGGCAATGATGATAATGCTGACAATACTAACAATGGTGTTCCACCAATTGATTGTATCGAAATGACGGAAATAAATCATCCACTTGCCTACAAAATCTCCCGGAACTTTCTCATCTCCGAAGGATAAACCAAAGATATCGGCAATCTGGGTAGTGAAAATGGTGACGGCGATACCACTGGTAAATCCGACAATGATAGGATAAGGGATGAACTTGATGACTGCCCCGAGTTTGAACACTCCTAGTAATACAAGAAGAACGCCCGCCATAAGCGTGGCTACAATCAGTCCGGCTTCTCCATATTGCTGGATGATGCCGTAGATGATAACGATGAAAGCTCCCGTCGGACCACCGATCTGGACTTTGCTTCCGCCCATCAGGGAGATGATAAATCCGGCGATGATGGCAGTGATAATACCTTTTTCGGGCGATACTCCCGAAGCGATACCGAAGGCGATAGCCAATGGAAGTGCCACGATACCTACGATGATACCGGCCATCAGATCCGCCATAAATGTTTCTTTTGAATAATTCTTTAGACAAGAAACCAGTTTGGGTTTAAATTCAAATAGCTTCATTTTTATGAGTTGTTATACGTGTAATCCGTTCCTTTTGCAAAGTAGAGGTTGCAAAATTATATAAAATAATCGAAATAAGTATGTTATCCAGCATATTATTTGTCTGTTGATAGATTTCATCAATGTCCTGATAGTTTTTATTTATAAAGAAAAGACAGTTTATTGCGAACAATTCGCTTATATTTGCGTTGTAAATAATACGACAAGTTACGTTCGGTAATCACCAATTTAAAATATATATAGATTATGGCTAAGAGCATTAAAGGAACTCAGACAGAGAAGAATCTGTTGACTTCATTCGCAGGAGAATCACAGGCAAGAATGCGTTACACTTATTTTGCAAGTGTAGCTAAAAAAGAAGGTTACGAACAAATTTCTGCAATTTTCACAGAAACGGCTGATCAGGAAAAAGAACATGCAAAACGTATGTTTAAGTTCCTGGAAGGCGGTATGGTTGAAATTACCGCCAGCTATCCGGCTGGTGTAATCGGTACTACACTCGAAAATCTTCGTGCCGCAGCAGCAGGTGAACATGAAGAATGGTCACTGGATTATCCTCACTTTGCAGATGTGGCAGAACAGGAAGGTTTCCCGATGATTGCTGCGATGTACCGCAACATTTCCATCGCTGAAAAAGGTCACGAAGAAAGATATCTGGCTTTTGTGAACAATATCGAGAATATGACAGTATTCGCTAAAGAAGGCGAAGTAGTATGGCAATGCCGTAACTGCGGTTATATTACCGTAGGTAAGGAAGCTCCTGAAGTTTGTCCGGCATGTCTGCATCCGCAAGCATACTTCGAAGTGAAGAAAGAAAATTATTAATCTACCTCTATAGATTAACCGGATAAAGAAAATGCCGCTTGCAATCATTTGCAAGCGGCATTTTTTTATTTCTTTGCGTGAGGATAATCAATCGTGTAATGCAATCCGCGGCTTTCCTTGCGCTCCATTGCCTGGCGCATAATCAGATAACCGACATTCACCATATTACGCAATTCACAGATTTCTCTGGAAGCGACGCTGCGTTTGAACAGGCTCTCAGTCTCCTCGTAGATAATATCCAGCCGATCCCAGGCACGTTTCAGGCGGAGGTCGCTGCGGACAATACCCACGTAAGTACTCATAATCTGATTGACTTCCTTCATGCTCTGCGTGATGAGTACCATTTCTTCCGGAGAACGGGTTCCCTCATCGTTCCATTCGGGAATGTCTTCGTTGTAGGAATACCGGTCTATGACTTGCAAGCTGTGTTTGGCGGCTGCGTCGGCATAAACAACGGCTTCTATCAGTGAGTTTGAAGCCAGGCGGTTTCCCCCGTGCAGTCCTGTACAAGAGCACTCTCCTACTGCGTAAAGACGTTCGATGGAAGACTGTCCGTTCAAGTCTACGAGGATACCGCCACAGAGATAGTGGGCGGCCGGAGCTACCGGGATATAATCTTTAGTGATGTCGATGCCCAGGCTCAGGCATTTTTCGTAGATATTGGGGAAATGTTTCTTTGTTTCTTCCGGGTCTTTGTGGGTGACGTCCAGATAAACATGGTCGTCTCCGCGATTCTTCATCTCGTTGTCAATGGCACGTGCCACGATGTCACGCGGGGCAAGCGAAAGACGCGGGTCATATTTCTGCATGAATTCCTTGCCATCCATGGTGCGGAGTACACCACCGTAGCCGCGCATTGCTTCCGTAATCAGGAAAGAGGGGCGGTCGCCCGGATGATAGAGGGCGGTGGGGTGGAATTGTACAAATTCCATATCTTTCACTGTACCTTTGGCACGGTAAACCATGGCTATACCGTCTCCGGTAGCGACTAGCGGATTGGTAGTCGTTTTGTAGACGGCGCCTACTCCGCCGGTAGCCATCAAAGTCACTTTGGCAAGGTAAGTATCCACTTTTCCGGTTTTCGGGTCGAGGATATAAGCACCGTAACATTTAATGTCCGGTGTCTGGCGGGTAACGGTTACTCCCAGATGATGCTGTGTCAGGATCTCAATGGCAAACTGGTTTTCGATTACCGTAATATTCGGATGCCGTTGCACGGCTTTGATCAGGCTGTCCTGTATTTCAGCTCCTGTGTTGTCTTTGTGGTGAAGGATACGGAATTCCGAGTGTCCCCCTTCGCGGTGCAAGTCGAATTCGCCTTTCTCGTTTTTGTCGAAGTCCACTCCCCACTTAATCAGTTCTTCAATTTGTGCAGGAGCTTCGCGCACTACTTTCTCCACTGCGGCACGGTCGCTGATCCAGTCGCCGGCGTTCATGGTGTCTTCAATGTGTTTGTCGAAATTGTCTACCAGCAGGTTGGTCACGGATGCTACCCCGCCTTGTGCGAAGTACGTATTGGCTTCTTCCAACCCGCTTTTACAGATAAGAGCAACTTTACCTTTGTGCGCCACTTTCAGCGCAAAACTCATACCGGCAATTCCGGAGCCGATAACGAGGAAATCGAATTTTCTTACCATAATTTTGTTATTTCTCACCGCAAAGCTACAAAATAAGTTACTTCGTTGTACTTTTCGTTGTCACTAATTCATAAAATTACTACCTTGCAGGCAAAAATCTGACAAAATGAATCGAATTTTTCATGCCCGCATCGCCTGGTACCAGTATTTCCTTCTGGCAGTACTTACAGTAAATGCCGTCGGCGCTTTGTGGTGTAAATATATCTTGCCGGCTGTGCTGTTTATGCTCATGCTTATTGTAGTGATCGAACAGATCATACATACAGTCTATACGGTGACTACGGACGGAAATCTCGAAATATCCCGCGGGCGCTTTATCCGCAAGAAGGTAATTCCTATTTCCGAAATCACGACTATACAGAAATACCGTTCCATGAAATTCGGAAGTTTCTCGGTGACTGATTACATACTGATAGAGTATGGAAAAGACAAGTTTGCTTCCGTTATGCCTGTCAAAGAACGGGAATTTGTGGAACTGATTGAAAAGAAAATGAACTAAATAAGTTATATACTATGAAATACCAAGTGATTATTATCGGCGGCGGCCCTGCCGGGTATACGGCTGCCGAAGCTGCCGGCAAAGCCGGTTTGAGCGTGTTACTTATCGAAAAGAAGAATCTGGGCGGTGTATGCCTGAACGAAGGGTGTATCCCGACCAAAACCCTGCTCTATTCGGCAAAAACTTATGATGGCGCAAAGCATGCGTCAAAGTATGCGGTAAATGTATCCGAAGTCTCTTTCGATCTGCCCAAGATTATTGCCCGCAAGAGCAAAGTGGTACGTAAACTGGTATTGGGAGTGAAAGCAAAACTGACCTCAAACAATGTTACGATACTATCGGGAGAAGCGCAAATCATAGATAAAAATACAGTCCGCTGCGGTGAAGAAACTTACGAAGGCGAGAATCTGATACTTTGCACCGGTTCGGAAACCTTTATTCCCCCTATTCCCGGAGTGGAAACGGTGAACTACTGGACGCATCGGGATGCATTGGACAATAAAGAACTGCCTGCTTCTTTGGTTATCGTCGGTGGTGGAGTGATAGGAATGGAGTTCGCTTCTTTCTTCAATAGCCTGGGAGTGCAGGTGACGGTAGTTGAAATGCTGGATGAGATTCTCGGCGGAATGGATAAGGAACTTTCCGCTCTGCTGCGTGCTGAATATGCAAAACGGGGCATTAAATTCCTGCTTAGTACGAAAGTTGTCGGTCTGTCGCAGACGGAAGAAGGGGCTGTCGTTTCTTATGAAAATGCAGAAGGAAGTGGTCGCGTGGTAGCGGAGAAGCTGCTGATGAGTGTCGGCCGTCGTCCCGTAACGAAAGGCTTCGGACTCGAAAATCTGAATTTGGATAAGACAGAGCGTGGCGCTATCAAAGTGAATGAGAAGATGCAGACTTCCGTACCTGGTGTTTATGTCTGCGGTGACCTGACCGGATTCTCTTTACTGGCACACACAGCCGTTCGTGAAGCGGAAGTGGCTGTACATTCTATATTAGGTAAAGAAGATGCTATGAGTTATCGTGCCATTCCGGGCGTTGTCTATACCAATCCGGAGATTGCCGGAGCGGGTGAAACGGAAGAGTCAGCCTCAGCGAAAGGCATTACTTATCAGGTCGTAAAGCTCCCGATGGCATATTCCGGTCGGTTTGTGGCAGAGAATGAGGGAGTGAACGGAGTTTGCAAAGTATTGCTGGATGAACAGGAACGGGTGATTGGAGCACACGTGTTGGGCAATCCGGCTTCGGAGATAATAACGCTTGCGGGAACTGCTATTGAATTAGGATTGACAGCGACACAATGGAAGAAGATTGTTTTCCCTCATCCTACGGTAGGTGAGATATTCCGGGAAGCGTTGTAGGGGACTATTGTTTCTGAAAACGGAATTTTTACTAAGCGACAGCGCAGTGAGCGGTGGCGCAATTACTTGAAATATAATTTTAATTAGCTTTTAGATATAAAAAAGGACTGCTTCGAGTGAGGCAGTCCTTTCTGTTTTATATAAGGAAATATGAGATTTTTATCAAGTGACTTATTCTTTCTTCATTTCAATCCTCTTTCCATCTGCTTGCACAGCATAGAATTTAGTTGTTCCGTCAATGGTGACTGTCGGTGGAATTGAATACGAGAGGAAGTTGAAGAAGTATAGTAATTCTCCATTTTCATTGTCTTTACGTATTTCGAATGCTACCGCTTGTGTACCGTTATTTATAGTAATCCTGTTTGCCGATAGATTATAAGTCGGGGTACCTGTAATCTTCACATTGTCCTTGAATAGTGAATAATGCCCGACGTCACCTACTTGATAGTTTTCAATGCCGACATCCCCATTTTTACGATCTTCCAAGTAGCAGATGGGAGGTACTTTCTTGGAAAATCCTGCCATATACTCTTTTGCTTGGTCTATCATTGTTTGATTTACGATATATATAAATGATTCATACTGCTCATAGTTTGTGATAGCTACCGGTCTAAAGAATCCCCATCTGTCAAAGAACTCTGTCATATCCATATTAGCTACCTTACAGACGGCTTTGGCATATTGCATTTGTGCTGTTCCCGGACTATAATAGTTGAGAGGATTAGTACGTAACTCTTTGAAAAGTTCCTGAAAGAAATTAGGCATATTGCCTAAACGGTGGAAATAATTCCATAATTGCCATTGCATGCGCATGTGCAATTCTGCATCTTCATTTTGGTAAGAAGCATTATCTCCTAATAATACCCATGCCTTCTTTTGCCTGTAGGATTCTGCAAGTACGCTGATTTCCCGTCCGCGTGAGCAATATTTGCCGAGTTTGTATAATACATAATTGGAGAAGATGTTATTGCTTGATTCCGTACAACTTGCCCAGTTGATAGCCCCTTGATGAACGTGTCCAATTTCATGTGCCGGGCCCCACACATTGTCTTTCTCCGACATCACCTTTTCGGGTATCAGAATCTTATAAAGCGTACTTTTTGCAAAAGCAATCCGTCGCTCACCTCCCCACATATAACTGCCTTCCGGAGAGATGGCTAATATATGGTTATTCATTTGGGAAGGTTGGATATTTTCAATCCCCATCAGTTCTTGCTCCCATTTAATGATGTCGTTCCAGAAATTAAGGGTTGGCATGATTTTGCGTTGTACCACTTCACGCATTTTGTCTGTATGGAAATAGAACATGATTCTGTCTCCACGTACGCAAAAATATTTGTGAGTAGCTTTGGATAGCAATTCTGCATATTTCTCATCTGTCTTGTGCTTCTCGACATCAAAGTATCCGGTTACTTTACCACTTCCCAGCGGAATGTGAATCTTGATTGGCAAGGCGTTTGATGAGGTTATGTCAGTAATGTATTTTATGAACAACTGTCCATCATTTTGCATAGTGAGTTTGTTTATTCCCGGTTTTAGTGAGTAGGTAGGGCCTGTCCAACTTGGTTGCACGTATTCATGGTCTTCTGTATAGCTGGTTGTCTCTTCGCCAATACATTGGAGGTATATTGTCTGTCCATGGGTATCTCCTACTAGTACAATCAGTTCATCATTCTTTTTCACATGAATTCCTGTCGGATTATCCAGATCAGTATATTTCTTTATTCGTAGTTTGGTTGCCCAATCTTCATTGTTACTATATGCCTTATATTCCTGAATACGGAAATCTTTCTCCCATTCATTGTATCTGCCGTCTTTCAGGGCATAAGCAATGCGCTTGAAGTAATCAGATTTCAATTTTTCGATGGCAGCTTCATCAACGTTTGGTTTCAACTCCGAACAAGTGATATCTGTAAATATATCTAATAACAAATCTTTGGTGTAGAATTCCATTTCACTACAACCAGCCATATTATTTTTTCCTTCTTGAACCTCAAATTTTATCTTGGTTGCTTTTATTCCTGAGTCGAAGTGAATAGTTGTGCTTTCGTCCTTCATGTTGAAGTCATAATCTCCTTGCAATACGTAGTCCGGATTCTCGGCGGTGGCTACGGATACTTTCACCTTTCCGAATTGTCCGCTGCTGCTAGGCTTGTAAACAAAGTAATTAATGTCTTCAGTTCCTTCGAGAAAGTATTCTAAAGTTGCAGGAACAGTATAACTCATATAGGGTCTGGGAGTACCATCCCATGTGTTTTCAATTCCGTTTGCACCTGCCGGATCACTACCTTCTCCCCCGGTAGGCATCACTCTGGCATCTTTACCGTCCGTAATCACCACATCATTCTCCCCATATTGATTGACTGTCAGTGTATACTCGGCAACCGGAGAGGTGACCTTGATGGCAGCCGTTCTTTTCTTCTTGTCGGGGTTGGCTTCGAATGACAGTACGAGGGAATTCCTCTTCTTTCCATGTGTAATCCATGAATCACCGTACTCCACTTCCCAGTCGTTGATGGTGAGTGAGCTGCTGATAGGAACATAAACAGTCGTTGATTCCTTGTCGACATCGACAATTAAATCTTTGGGGGCAATTTCGAAAATACCGCCGGCAATATCATCAGATTTGCAGGAAGATAAGATGATGCCATACATCATCAGGCTAAGGCATATCGCTAATATTTTTGTTTTCATTGTGTTTAAATTTTTATGTTTTACAATAGTATGTCTATCATTCCGCTCAACTCGCTCACTGCCTGTTCATCGGAACCGGAGAAGCCTACAAGCTTGAAGCGTATATTTCCCTCTTTGTCAACAATATACTTTGCCGGAATACCTTTTGCACCATAGCTTGTTACTACTTCGTTTTTTTTGCTTGTGGGGTTTTTGAGGTCGAACAGTACATTGAAGCTGTAATTATGTTCTTCAATGAACTTCTTCACTTCCGGCAGAGGGTCTTTGGCACTTTCCCATGTGTCGATGAACAAGAAAGCTACGTCTTCATTGTTCTTATACTTGTCAACCGCCTTTTGCATGGCAGGGAAAGAACTCTTGCACGGGCCGCACCACGTTGCCCAGAAGTCGAGTATTACGACTTTCCCTTTCAGGGCTGCCAGTGATACTTCCTCGCCTTTCATATTTTTCAGTGTGAACAAAGGGGCGGGTTCGCTGATCATCCGGTTCCGGATTTCTTCCTTCTGTTTCTCTGCCGACTCTTTCAGAAGTCCGTTGAGAAACTTGTTGAACCCTTTATCCGAACCATTGTTGCCGACATAGGCTTCTTTCAGTTGGGCTTTCAGGATTTCCGTGCCCATGCCGTTCTTGAAGATATCTTCCAGGATGGGGAGTGCCTTATTGTATTCTTTCTTGTATAACTGGACAGCTACGTAGCTTTTCTTCAGCTCAAAGTCGGCACCTTCGCCGTTTCCATAGGCTTGTTCCACCCATTTTCCGGCTTCCGCCAGTTTACCTTGTGCGGCTAGCAGATTGCCGTATGCGCCGGAGATAATAGACAGTTTTTTATTCTCCTCAGTATCTTCGGGCTTTTCTTGCTGGATTTTGACGGTCGATTCGGCTGCTTCCTTGATATAAGGCATTGCCTTGTCGGGCGCACCGTTATCTTTGAGTGTACAACCGATGATGAATATTGCATCGCGGCGGAACACTGATGGGGCGATTTTACTTATGTAGGTTTCTACCTGTCCGTAGTTCTTCTCTTTGGCATATCCTTCAATGACATGAAACACCATCATGTTCAACATTCCCGAAACTTCCGGCACATCCTTATAGTTCGCCATTGCGCCTTTCAGTATAGCTTCTTTCTGTTCCGCTGTTCCGGCCTGCATCAGTGCCATCATCTCTTTTTGTATTTCCTTTTTGGGATTGCTTTTACCCAATAGAGCTTCAAGAGTCTGTTTCAGCTTCGGGTCGGACGGGCGCAATGCATTTGAATCATAGATTTTTCCTTCTTGATCGATGATGACAATGCGCGGTACAGAGCGAATGCCGAATTTCTTCGGCAGTTCCGATTTGAATCCACCGGGAACGTTCAGGTTGAGTACCGGACCTTGTGCGTCTTTTATCATCTCCTTCCATGAGTCCAACAGTTGTGTGCCGGTATCCAGTGACATGGAGATGAACTGGATAGGGTCTCCTTTCATTGATTCCGCTATCTTCTCCATATAAGGCATTTCCATCTTGCAGGGCACACAACCGGTGAACCAGAAATCGAGCACGACTACTTTTCCGGCAAAGTCGGACAATTTATATTCCTTGCCGTTCACGTCGACGGCGGTAAACTCCGGTGCGGGCATACCTTTCAGAACGGACTTGTTGGCTTCTTTCAGTTCGGCATACTTCACTTCCAGTTCTTTCATGCAGCCTGATCCTTATCGCCGATGATGGCGCTGCGGATACTTTCTACATAGGCAGGGAAATTGTCCGTATATCCTTTCTTCAATGTAAGGTCGAGCAGTTTTATCAGAAAAGCGGAGCGAACTTTCTCATTTCCGATCTTGTTGGCGTATATCTGCATGAAGCGGTCTTTGTCTACAGAGATGAAGCCTCTCCTTTCCATCTCGCCGAAAGCGTTCAGCATTGTATCAAACCATTTGGGAAGGATGAGGATAGCAGGATCATTGAACCGGGCAGTTTTCAGGAAATCATAATAATTGTCCGGCAAGTCCAGTTGTATCTTCATAAATGTAGCCATCAGGGGGGCATTCAACTGCTGGGCGTAGTAAGAAAACTGATAATACAGTTTCTGTATATTCACGAAATCTTCGGGAAAGCCATTCTGTGAGACTTTCTCACAAAGATTCTCCAGTTCTTTCCTGCATTCGTTCTGCCATTCGAGGGAGTACATCTTTACTTCCTTATTCATGTTCCCCAAAAAGCGGTTTGCATTGATAAAGCTGTTGATTGATGCATGGTCTCCTTCGATGGCGACTCCGGCGGCGCTTTCTGTAATCTCGGTTTGGGAGCCGGGAGTCAGGTAGATGCTGTAGAATCTTTGTTTCCCGTCCATGTATTGATAATAGGCGGGAGCTTGCAGGTCGATATTGAAAATCTGCCGGCCTTGGGCATCAGGGGTGACGGCGGTGTAGCCGGGAGTACCTTCCGGCTGGAAGTAGCAGTCCTTGCCCGTTTTATTGGTAATGACCACTTGTGCGGCTTTACTTTGGAAAGCCCTGCCCTCTGCCTGCTGACCGAATAAGGTCAGCAGCAAGGCCATGGATAGAATGAATTGTTTCATTATTTGGAGTTTTGTATCAGATTGGTAGTTTGCATTGCTTTTATCGGGAACGGGAAGGTCAGCAAATGAGAATCCGGTTTCAGGGTATAAGTATGCGTACTGCCGTTAGTGTCGGTATAAGTCTTCGTCAGCGTTTCATTGAACTCGGTGCAGAAACGGCGCATATCGAAGAAACTGTTGCAACTGGTGAAAAGTTCGCGTGCTCTTTCCTGTCTTATGTACGTCAGTGCCTTGTCCTTATTATTGTCAACATCTGCCGGTACGAGGTCTTGGTAATACTTGCTGTAAAAGCGGGTCTTGCGCAGGTCGTTCAGATACTTCAATGCGAGGTCTATATTGCCTTGGCGTGCGTAGCATTCGGCAATCATCAGATAGACTTCGGAGAGACGGATACCACTCTCGTTCAGTAGGATGATGGTAGAGTTCATGAAGTAGAGGAAACCGGGTTCTGCCGTAGGGCGGTCGGGCATTGTCGGGTTACAAATAAGATTGTATCTTAAATCCTCTGCTGCGTCAAAGGTATCTTTCAGATGTTTGCGTAATATGGCGGGAGCTCCTCCGGTTCTATTCGGGCAATAGAGCAGATTCTCCGGATGAGAGTATTTATGTGGGTTCATCATCATATCCATACGGAACATCATATACAACATACTGTCATTCGTTCCGAAAGAAGGGTTCTTCTCCAGATAGGCGGATAATTCTGCACTTAAATCCCATAATTCATGATTAGAGAACTTGAGGACTTCCAATGCATCACTCAATGCGTTATCTATATTTCTCATAAAGAGATGAACTTTCGCTCTAAAGGCGTATCCGAAAGCTCTGTCCGGTTGATATGCGTTGACTGATTTCTCCGGCAAATTGCCTACAGCTTCATCCAAGTCCTTGAGAATGAAAGCATAGGTGTCGGCCACACTATATTGTTTGCCTACTTCTTCAAGGTCGAATTTTGTACGGATGATAATACCGTTGTCCGTAGCTGCGGTGGACGGGTTGTAAGGTTTGGCAAATGTGTTGACCAAGAAGAAATAGTTGTATGCTCTCATGGCTTTTGCCTGTGCTATTCCCATTGTTTTTTCACTCTCCGGGCCTTCTGCGTCTCCCATATTATCAATCAGGATATTGTAGCGGGCAATTCGTGCATAACACTTGTTGTATAATTCGGTGAGACTTTCATTATCGGTGATATTGCCTGCACGGTCGTAGCCTTCGTCCCAGAAAAAACCGGCAGAGCTTATGGGATATTTGTAACTTTCCAGTTCGGCCATGTTGTTCCATGCCTGTTCATTGGAAGTATAGTTGAAGTTGTCAATTGTATATTCAGCATCTACCGGTTCCAATAATCCCAAATAGTCTTCCGTAGTATTCAGCACAGCCTTTCCTTTGGGAACTATATCCAGATAGTTGTCGCATGCCGAAAGGCTGACAGCGGCACAAATGCATGCTAATATGATATTTCTTTTCATAATTGTCTTTTGCTTTTTAGAAGTTAATGTTTAAGCCTACTACATAGCTGGTTACTTGCTCTTGGGTACGTGTACCATTGTTGGCATTGAATGCTTCGGGGTCGATACCGTTGTGGTTGGCTGCCCAATAGAAGGGATTATCCACCTGTGCACGTACGCTGATGTTGTTGAATCCCCAACTGCGGGTCAGACTTTGCGGCAGTGTGTAAGAGAGTCCGATATTACGCATTTTGATGAAAGAAGCGCTGACTACCTGTTTATCGGCATATTTCCAGTGTGCACCGCGGTACTGGTCATTCGTGTCATGAAGTCCCATTCTGGGGATGTCGGTATCCGTATTGTCGGGTGTCCATCTGTTTACGAAGTCCTTGTTCATACCTGCAGAAGGCTCTTGATAGATAGGAGTTACATCTTTACGTAACGAGTGTCCGGTGTAGTAGACGATTTTAGCGAACATCTCGACTGATTTCCAGCGCAGGTTAAGGTTGAAGGCTCCCTGCCATTTGGGAGTCAGTTGGCCTGCGTTCACAACAGCACCGATATTATCTACATTTATGTTTGACTTAATTTCTCCGTTTTCGTCGTAGATGGAAGGGTCCCCTTCACTTGTCAGACCGGCATAACGGAATGCATATACTGTTCCGTAAGTATCTCCCACCAAATAATTGGAAGTAGGATCCTTGAGCATATCTGAAGCATTAGTCGGGAGATAGCCGACTTCCTCAATCGTATTTTTGTTATAAGAGGCTGTCAATGAGGTGTTCAGTGCCCAGTCACGGGTCTTTAGCCAGTCGTAGGAAAGACTGATTTCCATACCGATATTTTTCATGGCTCCGTTGTTAAACTTAGCTTGCTCCCAGCCTACTGTGGCGTCAAGGGTTTTGTTGGCAAGCAAGTCCGAACTGTAACGGCGGTAAACATCAAACGAACCGTTCAGCCGTTTGAACATTGCAAAGTCCATACCGAAGTTGAAAGTGGCGGTCTTCTCCCAGCGCAACATCGGATTGGGCGGGGTGAGGATTCTTGTCACTCCTGTATTAGTCAAACCATTTATAAAATAGTTTCCAATCAGGTATGGACTGGTATTTTGGTCTACGTTACCTGTGATACCGTAAGTCATTCTCAGCTTCAGCATATCCAGCCAGGTGACAGGCTTCATAAACTCTTCGTTGTTCACGTTCCAGCTCAGTCCGACTGACCATAAGGGGCGGTAACGGTATTTAGGGTCAGTTCCGAAAAGGTCGGCTTGCTCTATACGCATACTTCCATTAAAAGAATAACGGCTATCATACGTATATCCCACATTGGCATAACCGGAGAGATAACGGTGAGTGGTTTCGCTGACTGATGATACTTCACTTGAAGTGACTGCTTTGTTGAATAATTGTCCTAGTACTCCTTGCTGCAATGTCGGCCAGTCCACCGATTTGGAAGTCAGTTTCTGATCGTCATATCCATAACGTTCTCCTCTGGTAGAGCGCCATTTATCCTGACGGATTTCACCACCGATGAGGGCTGTGATATTGTGTTTTTCGGCAAGGGTTGTGTTGTAATTCAACTGTCCGCGGATATTGTAGAAGTAAGAGTGGCTGTTTTGTTCGGACATATGTCCTCCCATCGGGATGTTATATATAAATCCGCCTTTGCCATCCGAGCTGGCATAAGTATCTATCTTATTACGCATGAAATAAGAGTTCTCTTCGTCATACCGTTCGGTGTTGCCATAATTGTCCTCATATTGGAATTTCAAGCCAAGATCGAGTCCTTTAGCCAGTTTGAAGTCGGCTTGCGTAAAGAGACGCAGATACAGGTTCCGGGTAGTTTCTACATTGTTTCTATATTCTTCCATTGCATTATAGCCAAGCGACTTCAGTCCTTCCGTATTACTGATTTTTTCTGCCAGATAATGGTTGTACAGATATTGGTATACAGGATTCCCGTTATCGTCCGAAATTCGTTCGTATGGCATGAAAGACAGAAAACTTATGCTTTCATTTCCTTTTCCCGATTCTCCGGTCTGATAGTTAATATTGGTACCGTAAGTGAACTTGAACCATTTGGTGAAGTCGAAAGAGTTTTTCAGGTAAAGGCTTAGTTTATTGCTCTTTAACGAAGTCTTCGAGTTGCTTCCAAAGCTTTGGAAACGGATGGATGTGAACATATCCGACTTGTCACCACCTTTTGACAGGGATACGTTATAGTCCTGTGTAAAAGCTAATTGTGTCAGTTTGTCCTGATACTCTTTCCTGTAATCGTATTCGCGCAGTTTTTCTATGGCGCCTTCTACTTGGGCTAATGACATATTGCCTTTTGCCATTTCGTAGTAAAGCCTTTCTATCTGTGTGTATTTTTGCGGTGCGGACGGGTCATTCTTCTTGTCGAAATAGTCCATCGGGTTATTCTTGTAATAAGAATCTGTGAGCAGATAGTTTACTTCGTAATCTACAATATCACTGGTAGATGCATAATTCAGATAATCCAGCGAAGGACTCGGGCTAAAATAAAAGTTGGCCGAAGCGTTGATGACTGTCTTCTTGTCTTTGGGTTTCTTGGTGGTTATCACGATAACGCCATTGGATGCGCGTACACCATAAAGTGAGGTGGAAGCGGCATCTTTCAGTACCGTGATGTTCTCAATATCTTCCGGGTTGATGCCGGACATTCCCTGATTTACGACTTGACCGTCCATAACAATCAATGGGCTGGTTCCAACGGCAAATGAAGAAGTACCGCGAATGCTCATGCTTCCGCCATATGTACTGAGTCCGGCACTCATACCTTCCAGTTTGCTTACCAGGTTGGTCGACTATATTTTGTCAATCTTATCCTTGTTGATGATGACAGCCGCACCGGTAGCCCGTTCGCGTGAGATAGTCTGGAAACCGGTGACGATGACTGCGTCCAGTTGTTTCACATCCTCCACCATGACTACCTGCAGAAGTTCCTCACCACTATAGACCACGTCGTGAGGCTTCATGCCTACGGAAGAGAAATTCAGTACCGTTCCGTATGCCAGTGGTTTGGAGAAAGTGAAGCGTCCGTCGATGTCGTTGATAGTACCCTGGCTTTTATCCTGTGTGAAGATAGAGACTCCCGGAAGCACGTTTCCGTCGCTATCAGTGACACGGCCGTTCAGTGGAGTTTTCGTTATCGCCTTCTTGGGGATTGCAGTGATGACAATCGTCCTTCCTTTAATAGAGTATTGCAATCCGGTTCCTGTGAGAAGCGTTTTCATCACGTTTTTGATGTCGGCATCCTGTAGGGACGCGGATACATGGACTCCTTTCAGTAGAGAGGCATTATAGAAAAACTGGTAATCATACTGCTTACTCAATTTCTCCAACACATTTTCCAACGGTTTCTTGGTAACCGTAACGGTGATCTTCTCCGGATGACTTGTTTGAGCGTATGCCAGCGGAGCGGTGCAGGACAGGGTGAGGGCAACAGCCAACATAAGTCCTTTGGAAATAAACTTGCTTGTCATAACTGTGTGAGGTTTATAATATTAGAAGTAGCTATTAATTCTTTTTCTCTATTGCGTCTATTTTCCTGTCCTGATAGATTTTGAAGTCAAGCTCGTTTGTCAGGTGCAGGATATTGAGTATTTCCGTAAGCGGTTGTTTACGTGATAGTATGCCGTTGTAGCGTATGTCCCGTATGTCTTCGCTCACGGAGATTTCCACGTTATACCAGCGGGAAAGCTCGTTCATGATAGTGCCGATTGTCTCGTTGTGGAATACGAACTTGTCTTCCGTCCAACTGGTGATAGCAGATATGTTGGCTTGTGCAGTGTTATATTCGCGTGCCGCTTTGTGGTAAGTGAACAGTTCACCGGGAGACAATGTGGCGAGAATCTTCTGTCCCTCGCGCACGTTGACCGAACCTTCAATCAAGGCAACGCATATGTTTCCTTCTTCTTCGTAAGCTTTGATATTAAAGGTAGTTCCCGTCACTTCTACATTCAACGTGCCGAGCAGTACATAGAAAGGCCTTTCCGGATTGTGTTTTACCTTGAAGTATGCCTCACCTTTCAGTTCAACCTGGCGTGTATGCTTTTTGAAATGAGTGGGGAAAAGCAGTTCCGAAGCCGCATTCACCTGAACCGTTGTCCCGTCTTCCAGCGTCAGCCGGTATTCGCCGCCTGCCGGAACGGACAGCTTGTTGAACTGGTTGTCGGGTTTCAGTTCGATGGCAACATTTCTTTTGCCGTCCAATGTACTTCCAATCAGGTGGTTGCCCTGAACGGTCAGGTTGCTTTCCGCCAGTTCCACCGGTTCGTCGTTTTGTGCGATAAGGGAGATTTTGGCAGGTTCGGGTACGGATGCTGCCCATTCGGCAACAGTTTCTTCGCTGTTCTTCATCCATAACCACATGGTTGCCGCTCCCAGCACTAATAAGAAAGAAGCCGCAATACCTATATTATATATAGTACGTCTGCCGAATCTTCTTGCCGGAAGAACGATGCGGCTATTCACTTCTTCCAATGCCCGTCCGGTATCAATGGACTCGTGGAAAGAAATCTCTTGCGACAGGTTTTCCTGTTTCCGTATTTCTTCATATAGTTCGGGTGATTCCTCTTTCCACTTCTGTGCCAGAAGTGAAGTCGAGGGTTTGCCGGTGCAGATTTCTTTCGCCAGTTCTTCGGCTATCTGCATGCTTTCTTTAAGCTTTTGATCTGTCATTTATATAACGAAATTTGTGTTATTCTATAAGTAAAACAACACAAGTGAAATGTAGTATGATATAAAAATCAATTTTTTATAAAATAAGTAGCAGAAACCTTAATTCTTCCAGCTCGGCACGTAGTCGGGCGTATGCGTGCATCTTGTGCGTTTTGACAGTAGGAACCGATATGGACAGCAATTCGGCTATCTCCTGGTTGGATTTATTTTGAAGGGAAAGAATGATAATTTCCTGTTCGCGCGGAGTGAGTTCCTTGATTTTCTGTCGTACCATGAAAGACACTTCCTCGCGGATGATGTTTTCCTGAATAAATTCTTCGCTTTGCATCGCCTGTATCCGGCTTTCGGCATAACGGTCTTTCACGTCCTCGTGTTTCAGATAGTTGAGGCAGCGGTTGGAGATGGAACGGTAGAAGAATGCCTTGACAGTTACGATGGAATAGAAGTTCTCGCGTTGTTCCCAAAAAGCGATGAAGACATCCTGGACAATATCTCGTGCCTCTTCCGCATCCAGACGATAACGGCAGGCAAAGAAAGAAATAGAGTATAGTATTTTTAAGAATAAATCAAACTCTTTTGCTGCTTACTCTATTTATTCCAAAGGCATCAATATTATTTTCCTGAGGTATTATCATTCAAGTTATACTGTTCTGTTTTAAAAAGACTGTCTATATGTTAGTCTTTTATAAGACCCTCTTCTCTACGTACTGCAAAAGTAAGTATTTCCTTTTATCAGATGAACTTTTCTGGTGAATTTTTCTGTTTTTTTCTTTTCTACTGTCATTTGTTTTCCCGGAATGCTGACTATTTGTTATCCGGTTTTATCTTTTGTTTTTTGTCAGATTCCAGGCAAATTCGGTCGGGAAGTGTTATATTTGCGGGTGTTATTCGATTCATAAACCGTATTGTATGAAGAAAATTCTCTTATTAGTTACATTGTCCGTCTGCTTGCTGCCGTTGTGGGCGCAGAGACTTTTCACAGATAGACTCGCTTATCAAAAAGATGCTTCCCGAAGCGTCCGAAGTCGGCATCTCCGTTTATGACCTGACGGCGAAGAAGCCGTTGTATGACTACCGTGCAGAAAAACTCTCCCGCCCCGCTTCCACCATGAAACTGCTGACGGCCATTACCGCCCTCTCCCGCCCTGATGCGGACGAACCTTTCCGCACGGAAGTGTGGCACGACGGCGTGATAGAACGTGATACGCTCCAAGGCAATCTGTATGTAGTGGGCGGATTCGACCCCGAATTTGACAGCCAGGCGATGGATTCATTGATAGGGGAAGTGATAACTTTTCCTTTTCCGTGATTAACGGGCAGGTATATGGTGATGTTTCGATGAAAGATTCCCTTTATTGGGGCATGGGTGGGCATGGGACGATACCCCTGCGGGATACCAGCCGTATTTGTCTCCGCTTATGTTCTGCAAGGGAACGGTTGAAATCTCAGTGGTTCCTTCCACCTTGCAGGGAGATACGGCAAGCATATCCTGCAAACCTGTCTCTTCTTATTATACTCTGGCCAACCGGACAAAGACACGGACCCCCTCTGCCGGAAAGTTCTCTTTCTCAAGAGACTGGTTGACGAACGGGAATAATCTGGTTGTTTCGGGCAATGTCGCTTCCATCCGAAAGGACAATATCAATATCTATGACTCCCCCGCTTTCTTTATGCATACTTTCCTCGAACGTCTCCGGGCAAAAGGAGTCGTTGTTCCCCAATCTTATGCATTCGCGGAATTGCCGCGCGACAGTGTTCATGTAGAACGGATGGCAGGTTGGGATACATCGGTGCAGAAAGTCCTGAACCAATTGATGAAAGAGAGCGACAACCTGAATGCGGAAGCCTTGCTCTGCCGTCTCGGCGCACAGGCTACGGGAAAGAGACAGGTGGCTGCCGAAGACGGAATCGTGGAAATCATGAAGTTAATCCGCCGCCTGGGGCACGACCCGAAGGATTATAAGATTGCAGACGGCTGCGGGCTATCCAACTACAACTACCTCTCTCCCGCCCTGTTGGTAGACTTCTTGAAATATGCCTATTCACGGACAGGAATCTTCCGGAAACTCTATAAATCTCTCCCCGTAGGCGGTGTGGACGGCACATTGAAGAACAGGATGAAAAGTATGCCCACCTTTCGGAATGTACATGCCAAGACAGGCTCGTTCACTGCGATAAATGCGCTTGCGGGCTATCTGCGAATGAAAAACGGGCATGAAGTGGCCTTTGCCATTATGAATCAGAATGTGCTTTCGGCTGCCAAGGCAAGGGCATTCCAGGATAAGGTTTGCGAGGTGATTATCGGAAAGTAACCTCGATGTTTTTGCCGATGATTTGCGATTAGATAATAAAGTACGATATAAAAAAATTGTATTCTCTAATATACAAAAACACATGGATTTTGTTTACCAGAGAATACAATTATAATTGCATAGGGCAGGATGCTGTAAATCCTATGCTTTATTTACTTGGCATATTCAGCCCAGTCCGTATTCTTCATGTCACCGCTCTTAGCCAGCTCTGCGTGCATGCCGAGTGCAGCCTGGATAGCGTGCGGAGTCTGCGCCTTGCCGCCGGCCAGCTTGAGATAATCCCAAAGCAACTGCTTGTAGTCAGGATGCGCACAGTTTTCGATGATGGCTTGCGCGCGTTCTTTCGGGCTCTTGCCGCGAAGGTCGGCAACACCTTGTTCGGTGATAACGATGTTGACGTCGTGCTCCGTGTGGTCGTGGTGGGATACCATCGGCACGATGGCGCTGATTTTTCCCTCTTTGGCCACCGACGGACAGGTGAAGATAGAGATGTACGCATTGCGTGTGAAGTCTCCTGAGCCGCCGATACCGTTCATCATCTTCGTACCGCCGATATGGGTTGAGTTCACGTTGCCGTACAGGTCAACTTCAATAGCTGTATTGATAGAGATAACACCGAGTCGGCGCACGATTTCCGGGCTGTTGGAGATTTCCGACGGACGGAGCACCAGCTTGTCACGGAAGAAATCCATATCATTGTAAATGCCTTCCAGACAGTCGTTGGTGACAGTCAGCGAGCAGGCACTTCCGAATTTGATGCGTCCTTCGCGAATCAGGCCGATTACGGAGTTCTGAATCACTTCGGTGTACATTTCGAATGCGGGGATTGTCTTGTCACGTCCCAGTGCACCGAGCACGGCGTTGGCGATGTTTCCTACGCCCGATTGCAACGGAAGGAAAGAAGACGGGATGATGCCGCGCTTCATGTCCGCAGCGAGGAAGTCGGCAACGTTCTGTCCCGATTTTGTCGGTCAACGGGTCGGCGGCGGCGAAAGAACGCGCTTCGTCCGGCCAGTTGGTTTCCACTACGCCTACGATTTTCTTCGGATCTACCTGGATATAAGGCAGTCCGATGCGGTCGTTCGGTTTGTAGATAGGTATTTCGCGGCGGTAAGGCGGGTCGAGCGGTTCGTACACGTCATGCAGTCCCATGCAGGATTTGCTGTGTGCGCTGTTCAGCTCCACGATAATCTGGTCGGCCAGACGGCAGATCGTCGGGGAGATACCACCGGCGGCAGTCAGATAAATCTTTCCGTCCGGAGTCACTTCACAGGCTTCGATGATGGCTACGTTCACTTTGCCCATGAATCCGTAGCGCACTTCCTGCGCCATCTGTGAGAGGTGTATGTCGTTGTAGGCAATCTCTCCGTTGTTCACGGCCTTGCGGAAATCGGAATTTGTGGTATAAGGAGCACGGTAGCGGATAGCTTTTACACGTGACAGCACGCCGTCGCAAGACTCCCCGGTAGACGCACCTGTAAAAATACCTACCTGAAATGGATTTCCTTTGGCATGTTCCGCTTCCGCAATCTTTGCGAGTTCTGCTGTAACAGCCTTGGCCGTTCCTGCGGGAGTAAATCCGCTCAGGCCGATGTTGTAGCCATGTTTGATAAGGCTTGCAGCTTCTGCTGCCGAAATAAGGTTGAGTGACATAAATAGTATAATTTCGTGTTAAAATACAGTTGATATTTTATGGTTAATTATTCGCTTTATTATAAAGGCTCCATGTACGGGTTACGCTACTTTCCCGTGCCTGAAACATGCCCTCGTAATTCCGGTCAGTATTTCCGTTGAAGTATCTCTCCCCATATAATAGCCCGGCGGGCTTCTTCAGCCGAATGAATGGTGAAGTCTTCTTTCTTGTCTGATGATTCGTGAGGAGCGTCATAATGAGCCCCTTGCCTGGTGTTCAGTGCATCCTGTGCGGCACTGTTCGCTAGGGATGCGGCAACGGATACTTCTTCTTTTTTCTTTTTCTGCTTCTGCTTTTGCTTTGGTGCCTGCCTGAAAGCTTGTTGTGAAGACCTTTTCGGAGTCGGCGGTTCGACGGGTATGGGGCGGAGCAATTCGTCCAGCGACTTGGGGCTGCCCCATGCTTCGGGCATGGGAACATCGTCCGGCTCTATTTGAGTAGGCGACGGTATGGGGGAAGCGGGGCGTTTGTTAGTAGCTTTTTTTGATTTACTATTCTTATTCACCTCTTTGAATATTCCCACAAGAATGACACCTGCTATCAAGAGAAATTTCAAGAAATCTTCCATTGTGTTTCACTGCTAATTAGTAATCTGCCAAAGATACGTATAAAATCCGGTTCGGACTAACTTTTTATTATGAAAAAAGGGCAGCTTCACAGCTCCCCTTAATTTTTTTAACCTAAACCTTAACTATGAAAAAATCTAATGTTTCTTTCATTGCACAAATGTGAAAAATAAATTTAAATTTGCCAAGAATATCACCGGAAAATGTTTATTCCCTTAACATAAATTACAAGTTAGCATTCTAAACCATAAGTTTTTGCGTTATTTTTGTGCCAATTTACCACTTATTGAAAGCGAAGCCGTATCTTTGCAGCCGAATCTTTAATTTATAATTTGAATATGAACGAATTAACGGGAGCGGACTTTAAATCCGCAACTGAAATGACTGATGACAACAAGAAGTTGTTTATCGAAACATACGGCTGCCAGATGAACGTGGCCGACAGCGAGGTGATTGCCTCAGTGATGCAGATGGCGGGATACTCCGTAGCCGAAACGCTCGAAGAGGCTGACGCTGTGTTTATGAACACTTGTTCTATCCGCGACAATGCGGAGCAGAAGATCCTGAACCGCCTGGAGTTTTTCCACTCGCTGAAGAAAAAGAAAAAGCGCCTGATTGTGGGTGTACTGGGTTGTATGGCCGAACGGGTAAAGGATGATTTGATTACGAATCATCATGTCGATCTCGTAGTGGGTCCGGATGCCTACCTGACCTTGCCCGACCTGATTGCTGCCGTAGAAGCCGGCGAGAAAGCAATCAACGTGGAGCTTTCCACCACCGAAACCTATCGGGACGTGATTCCCTCGCGTATCTGCGGCAATCACATTTCCGGTTTTGTGTCCATCATGCGTGGCTGCAACAACTTCTGTACCTATTGCATCGTTCCCTATACTCGTGGACGCGAGCGTAGCCGTGACGTGGAAAGCATTCTCAATGAAGTGGCGGATCTCGTGGCGAAAGGTTATAAGGAGGTCACCTTGCTGGGACAGAACGTCAACTCCTACCGTTTCGAGAAGCCGACAGGCGAAGTGGTCACTTTTCCGATGCTGCTCCGCACCGTTGCCGAAGCTGCTCCGGGCGTACGCATCCGTTTCACCACCTCTCACCCGAAGGATATGAGTGACGAAACATTGGAAGTAATCGCGCAAGTGCCCAACGTATGCAAGCATATCCACCTGCCCGTGCAAAGCGGCAGTTCCCGCATACTCAAACTGATGAACCGTAAATATACGCGCGAATGGTATCTCGAACGGGTAGCCGCCATCAAGCGCATCATTCCCGACTGCGGACTGACAACGGACATCTTCTCCGGTTTTCATTCTGAAACGGAAGAAGACCATGCCCTGTCCCTCTCCCTGATGGAAGAGTGCGGATACGATGCCGCTTTCATGTTCAAATATTCCGAACGTCCGGGAACGTATGCTTCGAAACATCTTGAGGACAACGTGCCGGAAGATGTGAAAGTCCGCCGCCTGAATGAAATTATCGCCTTACAGAACCGCCTGTCTGCCGAATCCAACCAGCGTTGCATCGGCAAGACGTATGAAGTCCTCGTGGAAGGCGTTTCCAAGCGTTCGCGCGAGCAACTGTTCGGCCGTACGGAGCAGAACCGTGTCGTAGTATTCGACAGGGGTACGCGCCGCATCGGCGACTTTGTCAATGTACGTATCACGGAAGCCAGCTCGGCTACACTGAAAGGGGAAGAGGTGGATTAACGATTAGTGGTTAATGGGGTAGTGATTAGTGAGTCCGTTAATCACTAATCGCTACCCCATTAACCGTTATCTTCACATCATCATGTGTCTTCTGATGGAGAATTTCACGATTGCCATCGCATTGATGGACGCGAACGGGATATCCATCGGTTCGTGATGCGTATTGTAACTCACCAGTTTGATGCATCCTTCCTTCTCCGACCGGTTGGCGTATTTCACCGCCAGATACTCGTCTCCGTCAATCATGAACGACACCAGGTATATTTCCCCGTAGATGACATTGTCGAAACTGCTGATTTCCTTATATCCGATGATGTCCCCCGATTTCAGTATGGGATACATGCTGTCCCCGCTTACATACACCGCCCCGTCGCAGACGGAAATATTCGGAATCAATATCTTTCCCAGTGCGTACTGCTGCTTGTTGGTGAATAATGTCTTCAGATTTGCCGCTGCTGTGATGTCGTATAGCATCACGCTTCGGTCATCTACCGGTTCTACTGTTTTAGGATTGTGTATAATCTCCACTTCTCCCCTGCACCAGTTCGCTTTCGCAGAATCTCGGCTGGTGCTTCGGATTTCCTTTTCCCAATAGCAGCCAGTTATAATCCACCTTGTCGCCGAACTTATCAAGCAACAGCTTGAAATCAATGCTGTTTCGTGCGCCCCAATTGGTGACTGTGGCTCTCGAAACTCCCAGATATTCAGCTAGTTCGCTGTCTCTTTTCAGGTTTAACGCCTGTTTGGCACGCTTGATGATACCTAATACATCCAAATTTGTATCCATTCTGTTATCGTTTATTTTTAATGTAAATATTCATGAATATGTTAGCTGTTCATTCATAGCTCGTTATATACTTTTTGAAAATTAAATATTAAAACCGTTTGCTTTTCTAGTGAAAACTGTTTTATCTTTGTGATGTTTGAATCACAAATATGTTTCAATAATATAAATTAAAATTGTAATATCTATGAGAAACAATGAAAAGTTTACGAAAGGTTGCGAAAAAGTTCATTCTCCACCATTGAATCTCCTCTATACCAGTGCTCTGCTGGGCATATATATCCACTATGGTAGATATATATATTCACCACAGTAAGTATATATGTCCAGCATGGTGGGTATATATCGCCAATAAACAACAAACATATTCTCGGAACTTAAAAAGAAATTATCATTATGAAAGCAGAAACCTCATTGACACGACAATCTACAGCTACCGTTATTTGTAAGAACTGTAAACGTGAACTTTCCCTAGAATTCTTCTATGTGAACAAAACAACTCAATGTCCGGATAAATACTGCAAGGAATGCCGTAAATCCCTGAGCCGTCGGCAATACATCAGTGGCAAGAAGCTCCCCGGCATCAATTTGTCCGGCCGTATTCCCTATCCTGTCATTACACAGATTGGAGACCGTGACACACGTATCCAGCTTATTTTAAATGCCCTTCGTATAGTGCATCTTAGCATGGAGCGTAAAAAGAAGAAAGTTCAGGAAGAAGAAGTATTGCTGTAAAAGCGTACTGGCTTTAACTTCAAGATTCAATAATGTGAATTTGATATCACGAGCGGCCGCATGGCTTTTCCTCTTCAACGGAGAAGAAGCCATGCGGAGAGCTTGCGAAATTCACTCTTTGTAAACTTTACACAAAAAACAGATTAATTATGGCAAGAATAAAGAAAAAGGGACTGGACTATTTTCCATTGAATACTGATTTTATCCATGACCGTGCTGTCCGTCGCCTAATGAAGCGTGAAGGCGACTCGGCGCTTGGTATTTTGGTTGAAGTGCTTTCGTATATCTATGCGGGAGAGGGATATTATGTGCATGCAGACCGTTTGTTTTATGAAGACCTTTCGGCAGGCCTGTATGAGAAGAGTGCGGATGATGTGGAGCGTGTGATTCGCCTTGCAGTGGAATATGGACTGTTCGACGGCGGTCTTTTTGAGCGCGGATGCATTCTGACTTCCGTCGAGATACAACGGCAGTATCTTTTCAGTACCCGTCGTCGCAGCGTTTCGCATCTGGAAGCGGCATACTGTTTGCTGGTCAATGAGGAAGTTGCTGAAAACAAGACAGATGCAGGGCGACAATCACCTGCCGGCTCTGAAAAAACGGAGTATAAAGAAAGCGTTACCAAGGATGATAATGTAACATTTATCCCTGAAAATGTAACATCAAGTACACATAGCACAGCACAGAATAGCACAGCAGAGCAAAGCAAAGAACATCCCCTCTTCAATTCTCCCCTGGAAACAGCAGGGGAGTGAAGGCGGAGAGGAAGAAGGAAAGAGAGGAGATTTCTTCTGTAAGTTCCTTCGGTGGGGAAAGCTCCGGTTCTGGTACCCGGAAAAAGTGGACACAAGAAACTATCGACAGGCTTCTTCCGCCGACTGACGGGATGTCGCGGAATTATGCGGGTCTGCTTGATAACCTTCGTAGCTACGGTATCCCACCCTCGGAACAATATGCGATTATTCTGAAAAGTAACTTCGGGGCTATTGGCGGTGCGATATGGCGGGGAATTGCCACGCTGCGTGGTAGCGGTGGAAAAATAAAACTTCCCGGCCGCTATCTTCTAAGTGTCGTAAACAGGAAGGAATAAACTTTCGTGTATTGATGTACGGTAGATTGCGGCGGTTAAGAATTTAGTTAAGACACATATTGAAAAACGCTTGTATATAAAATGTAACCATCGTATCTTTGTAGTGTCGATAAGCTTAAAGACAAAACTAAACAAAATCAATTAACACAAAAAAATCACGATTATGCCAGTATTGTATGGTTCATTTCAGTCCGTTCTGAAAGACAAAAACGGAAAACAACTATTTTATCCCCGTGTGCTGCGCACTGGTAATGTAAGTACTTCACAACTCTCTAAAGAGATAGCCGCATATTCATCCCTTTCCCCAGGTGATGTGAAGAATACGCTGGACAACCTGGTGACGGTAGTTGGTCAGCACCTCCAGTCATCTGAGAGTGTGACGCTTGACGGGTTCGGCACTTTCCGCCTGGTGATGAAGTCGAATGGTAAAGGCGTCGAAACAGCAGAAGATGTCTCGGCTGCGCAGTCTTCACTGACTGTCCGCTTTCTTCCCTGCTCCACCCGTCATCTGGATGGCACTATGGCCACCCGTTCACTGGTGACAGGCGCACGATGCGTACGCTTCGACCGTGCCGATGCTTCGGCTTCCGGTGACGGAGAAGGTAGTAAACCCGGTGGTGGCGGAGCTGATGGCGGGGAAACTCCGGACCCGGATCCGGCAGCATAAACTGTCTGTATGGCGCAACACAAACACGAATGACTGACTAACTAAACGAAGTTTTAACTAGACTAGTAAACTAATTATCCACTAACATGAGGATTATCAACTTGATTGTGGTGCATTGCAGCGCCACGCGGGGGGATTCTACACTCTCACCGGAAGCTTTGGACTTGATGCACCGGCGTCGCGGGTTCAACGGAACAGGCTATCATTATTACATCCGCAAGGATGGAACGTTGCACCTCACCCGCTCGATCGAACGCATCGGAGCACATGTGAAAGGTTTCAATATTCATTCAATAGGTATCTGCTATGAAGGTGGTCTGGACTGCCGGGGACGCCCGGCAGATACCCGGACTCCGGCACAACGGGCTACGCTCCGGCAACTCGTTGGGCAATTGCAAGAGAAATTTCCCGGCTGCCGGGTGTGCGGACACCGCGACCTGTCGCCGGACTTGAACGGAAACGGTGAGATAGAACCGGAAGAGTGGATTAAACAGTGCCCGTGCTTCGATGTGGCGAAAGAATTCAAGGAGTTCGGAGAACTCACAGCACAAGCGGAGAGCACGGAAGAACACAGAGTAAAACAACACACTAAAGAACAGAAAGGAGGTAAATTATGGCAATGAAGAAATCAGTATGGGATATGATCCTGAAAGTGGTTATCGCAGTGGCTTCGGCTTTGGCTGGCGTTTTGGGCGCTAATGCGATGAATCTGTAAGTTTCTATAAGAACGCAGATTATAACAGATTTGTGTGGATACATATTCTGTATTAATCTGCGTTCTATAGTTTTTTTATTCACAACACGCTGATAATCTATAATATACATATTCAATTAATTATGAAACGAGTTTTTTATATATATTCTATTTTGATAGGTGGGCTTTTGACTATTCAATCTTTTGCACTTTGTGCGCAAGAGCCCATTGCAAGCGCAGAACCTTCCGTTTTACCTAAAGAACAGACTGTGTATTCTCCGCAAGTGGCGGAGATGATTAGGCATGATCGCACTTCTATGCAATTAAATACTGGATGCGTTGATTTGAACATTCCGCTTACCGAATGGAATGATCCGGACTTTGACTTTCCAGTCTCTATCTTTTATGATTCTTCGGGATTCCGACCAAGGGATACAGACAATTATGTGGGGCGAAACTGGATGCTTGGTATCGGAGGAGTGGTTTATAGAAAGGTGAACGGAATCCCTGATGACATGCAGCATTTTCCGGAACCTGTTGGTAAAGAAAAGCGGATTGATGGTTTTCTTAATGTTTTAGGGAAGCGCTATTTTGACCTTGACCAGATGGAAAAAACTTTTCTGGATAACCCTTATCAATATACCCGTCCACGAGATATATATTCTAATGAACCAACATTGGTCTTGGATGGTAAAGACACTTTTATCGAATCTTCGGCAGATGTCTTTTACTTTTCTTTTGGTAAACATAGTGGCAAGTTTGTAATTAATTACGACGGAGCTGTCAGTGCTTGCGGCGACAATGGTGGCAAATATGAGGTAGACTTACGCGATATGCAGATGATTTACAAGAAAGAAAATAAATTGAATACCCGGATACATATAAAGACGGACGACGGGTATGTGTACACCTTTGGCGGAGAGGGATATGGATCACTCGAATATAATATCAGTTGGGAAGATAATTTCTCTGCGCAACCTGCTGAAGCTTTCAGCCTGCCTCATGTGATTACCGCTTTTCATCTGACGCAGATTACTGCACCGAACGGTCGTACTTTGGTTATAAAATACCGGGATACAAACCCTAAATATCATGCAGATCCATCCGACTTGCGTACTCTTACCGCACAAGGAAGTGGGGTAGATGAAAATATACGTATGCAGTATGCTTTCTCCGGGCGCTCCGTTTTTCAGGAATACTCTATGTTTCCGACAAATATACATAAGAGCGGGGTTTTTAAGGCAACGAGAGAATTGTATACATTGACAAAAACAGCTTTGGTGGATTACGTTACTACCGGACGGATGCAACTGTATTTTCATTATTCGCCTCGTTCTGGCAATCCTTATTATGACGACCGGCATCAAGGGAGTTTTCCATGTACTTGTGGAGCAAAGCTGGATGAGATAGAAGTCTATGCTCGTGGTGTGCACAAAACGGTATCCTTTGATTACACTTACCAAGCGGGTGGAAGAATGTTTCTTGACCGGGTGAATACGGATAATGGCATTTATTCTTTTAAATATAATAAATCGGGCGCATCGCGTATACCTACTCCTATGACCTCAAACATTGATCATTGGGGATTCTGGCGAGGAACAAAAGAAAATACGGGTATTGTTCCTGCTCTTGAAATGGTAGATGCCGGCTACAGTCTTAATTACCAGGATTACCTGATTGCCAGTGATGACCGTGACGCTACAGGGGAATGCCCTGACTATGCGCTTCTAAGTCATGTGTATTACCCAACCGGTGGATTTACTTCTTACGAATATGAGGCTAACCGTTATTCGCATACACCCTGTCCTAATGATGGAAGTTCATATTATCCCGGTGGGGTGATGCCTATGGGAGGCATTCTTTTTGCAGGCGGTGCCCGTGTCCGGGCCATAACGCATTATGCCAGTGCAGATACACCGGTGAAGAAAAGCATTTTCACTTACGGTTCGGATACCCAACAAGGAGAATTGACCTACATGCCCTATTACAAATATACACGTACACATACTACAGCCCCTTATGAATTTGTTGTTGATGGCATCAGCATAGACAGTGATGGTATTACGGACATGCCCTATCCTTCGGTGCATATCCGCTATCCGAAGGTGACAGAACATTTTGTATCCCCTTTTGCTCAAACCCTGCAAAAATCGTATTCACGGAAAGTCACTTTTTTTGCCGAACGCATCAGGCGTGACTTCGGTTATTATATGAGAGATTATTCTTATCCTTCTTACCAGGGAAATCCCTGGATAGTAAGTCCGGAAACGTATTTCCCTACATATACTCTTCAAAATTATAACCGCAATCTTTTGGCCCATCCTAGTTTGGATGTTTCCCGTCAATATGGTAAGGTTGAACGTGAATTCTATTATGATGAGAATGATGTATTGGTAAAAGAGTGTCAATATTATTACCGCTTTCATAATGAGGATAAATATGCATTACGTACATATATGCCGTTTTCTCACTTTGGAATGCGTACGGGGCTTTATAGCCATCTGCTCAAAGAACCTCTTTTTGAGTATCTGCTGGATAGAAAAATAACGACTGACCATTCTCCTTCCCATTCGCAATCTTATTTGATGAATGTAGAGCTTTACAAATATGATAGGGATGGTTTACTTTCCGAGAAAAAGGTGATTAAAAACAATGGCGATTCGTTGTTGACCCGGTATGCGCGTCGTAAATTTGATAATCTGCATGGTTTCCAGTTGTTGCCGGTTAGTGAAATTCATTCGTTGTGTACAAAGAACGGAGAAACAGTGCTGCGCAGGGATTCTACGACTTACGGAATCTGTCCCAGCACGATCTTTGATTATTATTATTTCCATACTCCTTTGGAACGATATTCGTATGATACTTTCGGACAACTTATCTCGAAGAATAGCTATATAGCGTATGACAGTTATGGTAATCTGCTTTCCGAAACTAAAAATGATGGCAGGTACACAGTATATATATGGGGGCACACAGGACAGTATTTATTGGGTTATATCGAGAATGCTACCTGTGAAGAAGTGGAAACGGCGTTGGGATGTACGCTTGATGAGTACTCCAAGTATTCAGAGGATTCTTCGATGCTGGATGGCCTTCGTTTACTTCTTCCTCAAGCAAACGTATATACATATGCTTATAAAGGTTCGAGAATGGTTCGTGCCACCGCTCCAAACGGACAAAACACCTTTTATACCTATGATGGGAAGGAGCGTCTGAAAGAAATCTATCGTATCGGTGAGACCGGAGGTAAGGAGATTCTGCAACACAACGATTACCATATTGTGAATGAGTAAACTAATGTTTCAAAATAAACACATGATTAAAATATGAAAAACTATAAATGCTTTTTTATTTATTTGTTGTTGACTTTTCTTGGCTGCATGACAACGTATGCTGTGGAAGAAGAGAAGGCAGGACGGTCTTTTATGGATGCTATCCCGGTCAATTTTTCAGATGGCGGGAATGCATTTACGGATGTACGTGACAGCTACTCGTATGATTATTATCCATATCGTTTCCCTTGGGATGGACAAATCTGTTATACGTACGGAAATGCCGTTTATTATCGTTTGGAGCTTGAGTATATGTCTGATATTGTAATTCATAATTGGGAGTCACCGGAAGTGAATTGTTCTACCGTGTTTCTAGTGGCTCCCATTGATCCTTCTGCTGAGCCACATGATGGTTATAGTTGTGATTCCGTATATGACGTGGCTTCGTTTATGGGTGGCGAGGTTCCCGGTTTTGATTCGTTGAACGCTCCTCCCGGCACCAGTCGTGTTCTTGGTTATCTTCGTGCGGAGCGTGTACCTCGAGGCATATATTATATCATAGTCGCTGGTAGTAAATATATGAACGGTTCTATTCCTAACGGTATGCTGCGTACTACTGTTGCTACCGGCGAGTGTCCTTTTATTCCTGATGAAACGGATTACTCTTCTCAATATAATTCTGTTCATACTTTGATTCCTGCTGTTGCCGGCGATACGGTTTCCATGTTCTCGACTATCGGTAGCTGTCACCGGGAAATGCAGTATTATGATGGTTTGGGACGTCCCGTCCAGCATCTTTCCTTTCGTTCCTCTACAGAGGGGAGAAATCTGGTAAGCCGTCAGGAATATGACATACTGGGTCGGGACTGGAAACAGTGGCTTCCTTTACCTTATGTGGGTAAGGATGACTTGTTGTCGTTCGTTCCCGACAGAAATTTAGAACACGAATCCGGAGTCTTCTATGAAGATAGTTGTGCGTTTGCTTATCAGGTCTACGACGGTTCTCCACTCAATAGGGTAAAAGAATATTATGGTGCTGGCAAATCGTGGCATGCAGATGGACGTTCGGTGAAAAATGATTATCGGATTAATACAGATACGGACTGTTGTTTTAATTTCTATGTTTCGGGAACTCGTGAAGCACCGGCACTTTCATTTGCTCGGTTTTATCCTGCCAATAACCTTTCTATAAAAGAAACTTTAGATGAGGGCGGATGTTACAACTGTAGCTTTACGGATGAGCAGGGACACATTATTTTGGAAAGAAGTATAGCCGAAACGGATACGTTGGATACATATTATGTGTATGATGACTATGATAACTTGTGTTTTGTACTCCCACCGGCGGCATCGCAGTATTTACCGTCTTTGTTTCAAACCGGTGAGACGATTCAGAATGTTTTGAAACAATACGCATATCAATATCGGTATGACTACCGTAACCGTTGTATTGGAAAGAAACTACCGGGGTGCGACTGGGTGGAAATGATTTATGATGCGGGTGATCGACTTGTGTTTTCTCAAGATGGCCGGCAAAGAAAATGCGGCGAATGGAGCTTCGTTCTTTCCGATTTATCAGGACGTTCTGTTGTGACGGGAATTTATTATGGGATGCCGAATGTGCAGGAATGTGCTTTATTGAACGTATATGTTACTTTTGAGCCGACGGACCTTGCTGCCATACATGGATATGTTATTCACGCGCCGGAAATTGTTCACTTGGATAGCCTGAAAGTGTTACAAGCTAATTATTATGATACATATGATTATCGGAATAAATTGTCGGGCTTCGTTTCTGCGTTGGATTACACGGCTGATGAAGATTACGGCACGTTTTATGCAGATAAGAACGGAGCTCCATCACATTGCAAGGGATTGTTGACCGGAAATATGACGTGTACGCTGGGAGATGAACGGGAACTGTATGGTTGTTATTATTACGATTATAACCGCAATTTGGTACAGGAACGTCGTACGACGCTGAATGGTGAGATAACAGTGTCCCGATATTCATTTAACTTCAGTGGGCAACCCGTTCGGAGTGCAGAGAATTATGGTGGCGGTGTTGAATTGAAGAAAGATTACGCTTATGATCTGGCAGGTCGCCTGATTGAGGAAGTGCATATCTCAAAGAACGACACAACACGTTTTATATACAGTCATGATGCATTGGGACGTGTGAAAAGTCGACTCCGTGTGCATGGTACGGATTCTTTGGCAACAGAGAATGATTATAATATTCGCAATTGGCTTACGGCTATCCGCAGTCCTCATTTTTCACAGACGTTGTATTATACGGACGGAACTGGTACGCCTTGTTATAACGGTAATATCAGCAGTATGACATGGGCGACGGGGAGTGACTCCCAACTTTGTGGTTATAAGTTCATGTATGACGGTCTGAATCGTATGACAGATGCTTTGTATGGTGAAGGAAATAATCTTACTATAAATTCTGATCGATTCAATGAGCATATTATGGAATATGACAAGATGGGGAATATTTTAGGGTTGAAACGTTCGGGGCAAACTTCTCTTGATAAATACGGACTGATTGACAATCTTTCCTTGGTTTATGATGGTAACCAATTGAAAAGTGTAACGGATAATGCTGTTAATTCCGTCTATGGAAACGGCTTTGATTTCAAAGACAGTGCAAATAAGGAAACGGAATACGAATATGATGCTAATGGAAATTCAATAAAAGATTTAAATAAAAAGATAACTGATATTCAATATAATATTCTAAATTTGCCATGTCGGATACATTTTGAAGATGGCAATAGCATTTCATATCTTTATGATGCCAACGGAGTGAAACTTCGTACAACGCACATAACCGGAAGTGATACTACTATTACAGATTATTGCGGCAATGTGATCTATGAAAATGGAGTTCCGGAGAAATTGCTGACCGGATATGGTTATGTTTCGCTGAATAATAATGAGTATCATTACTTTATCCGAGACCATCAAGGAAACAATCGTGTGGTTGTAGACGAAGATGGAAAGGTGGAGGAAGTGAACGACTATTATCCATTTGGCGGACTGATGGCTTCATCTTCCGATTCTGTTCAGCCTTATAAGTATAACGGCAAGGAATTGGATAGGAAAGGTGGTTTGGATTGGTATGATTATGGGGCGAGACAGTATGATGCAGCATTAGGAAGATTCATAACAATTGATCCACTTGCTGAAAGTTCCTATTTTGTCAATCCATACACTTACTGTCTAAACAATCCTTTCAATCGTGTAGATCCTAGCGGTCTGGCTTCACATTATAATTGGGACAGTCAACGATATGAAGATGAACGCGGCAATGAGGTGGCTTGGGAAAGTGTGCAGCAAGAGTATGGGATAGGAAAGGGTAGCAGAGATAGCAATGGGGATGATAATTCACCTTCTAAACCTCAAGCAGATAGTGTGGTGGAAACTACACCTAAGCTTGATCCTAACACTTCTAAGGACAATGCAGATGCTTGGGAAAAATTAATAAAACTAAGAGGACCTGTCCTAACTGTGTCTACAGCACCTATTATACCTAAAAATTCAAAATTGGCAAAAGCTATATGGTCAAAAAGCCGAAGAGTTTTACAGGCTTCCAATAATACATCTATAGCTTCTTTAATTTTCAGAAAATATTTAGGAAACACTTCTACTGTCAAATGGCTACCCAAAGCAGCCTCTTTAGGAGGGCAGTTAGGACGTGCAGCAGGAAAAATCTTGATGCCTTTAGGCGTAGCTTTTACAATATACGATGGATATAGTATTATCAAAGATTTTATAACCAGTCCATCTGATTCTTTTTTTGAGAATGCTAGAAATAATGTAACAACAATTGGAATGTATAATGAATAATAAAGACTTAATAGATTTTATCCTCAATTATTCTTGGATAAAGAATAGGGAAAAACTTAATACTTCTACCAGATTAGAAGAAGACTTGTATATATATGGTGATGATGCAGAAGAGTTTCTATGTGGCTATAGCGATCGATTCTCTGTTGATATTTCGAATTTCAATTTTTCCAAGTATTTCACAAAAGAAGTTTATTTTTATTCTATTTACAAATGGCTTAATAGACATAAAGAAAAAAAGACTTTAACAATAGGAGATTTAGAAAAAGGAATTTCGATCGGACGTTTAGACGATTATATTTTATCGAAGGAAAAAGCAGAGTAATTACATTAGAAATAGTTATAAAAAAACTATATTACCCTGATTAAAGTTGACTAATCACCAATTTATATCAGGGTATGTTTTTCCACCGCAAGTTTAGACAAAAAGATTACTGATATTGAGTATAATTGTTTAAATTTACCGGGTCGGATAGAATTTGAGGATGGAAACAGTATCTCTTATCTTTATGATGCCAACGGAGTGAAACTTCGTACAACGCACATAACCGGAAGTGATACTACTATTACAGATTATTGCGGCAATGTGATCTATGAAAATGGAGTTCCGGAGAAATTGCTGACCGGATATGGTTATGTTTCGCTGAATAATAATAAGTATCATTACTTTATCCGAGACCATCAAGGAAACAATCGGGTGATTGTTGACCAGGAAGGTAAAGTGGAAGAAGTAAATCATTATTATCCTTTTGGGGGATTGATAGCTAATTCATCGATTGCTGTTCAGTCTTACAAATATAACGGTAAAGAGTTGGATGAACAGAATGGGTTAGATTGGTATGATTATGGAGCGAGAATGTATGATGCAGCATTAGGAAGATTTCTTGCAGTTGATCTATTAGCTGAGATTTCTTATTCTATTAATCCTTATACTTATTGTTTGAATAATCCGTTTAATCGTGTAGATCCGTCTGGAATGGCTTCGCGTTACAACTGGAACAAACAGCGATATGAGGATGAACAAGGTAATGAAGTGTCTTGGGAGAGTGCACAAAATGAGTATGGAATTGAAGTAAATCCTAGCAATGATGATCCCCCATCTAGAAAGGATGTTATTCCAATAACTGGTGTTATGCGTAAGAGTGATTCAAGTGCCGTTTATATTGCATATCGCCCGGGGTTAATAATGGGTGAACCTGCTTTTTTACCAGGTTTCAGTAAGGTTTCTTTGAAGGCTGTTGGTTCGTTATTGAAGGTTGTGAAAAACTTATTTAGGTCTAAGAATATTATAAAAGATTTTATTGTATTTGGTCAGAATGAGAATCAAACCTATCATGCTTTTAGGCATATAGATGAATTGGGGCTATCAAGAGATATTGTTTCTAAAGCAATTATTATAGATTTTAGTGGAAAATATACTCAAGTTGTAACCGGAACCATTTAATCAGATAATAGAGGTTGGGGGAAGACGTTTACAATACACTGTTTATAAATTAACTAATGGGAAATATAACATAGGAAGAATACATGGAATTGATTGAAAAAAGACATCTAACAAAACAAGAGGAAAGTATCTTGGAAAAACTTATTTCTAAATCAAATATAAATATTTCTTTTAATTGGAAAGAAGATTTATTGGTATCCAATCTCGCTGATGGTGGAATGGGAAGCTTGTCTTTATACCCGCCTGGAGTTGCTGACAAAGAACGGAAGTTTGGTTCTCAAGTAAGTGATTGTCAATTTAAAGATACGGATGGAGTGACAGTTATAGCATCTTTATACCTAGATAGAGAAGGAAATATGTATGAGCTTGATATGTGGAAGACAGATTTCAGTCCATTCAAAGAAATATCTACAGATTTTCAAAATATTTAGAATAGCCAGTGGTCATGATAAATAAAAAACATTGATAAAAATAAATAAAATCAGAAAGGCTGCTGAAAAGAAAGCTAAAGGAGAAAACCGGCACCGAAAATCGATCCGGATGACAAAAGAAAGGTTGTGAAAATTGGAAAAAAAGTAATTGGTGGTTTAGCAATAGACAGAATATTCATGGAGTTTACAAATCCCGACCCAACGCAGGATGCTTATGAAACTCATACGAATCAAGTTGAGGGAAAAAATGAATATTCAACAAATTATGTGGAAAGTATTTTTGATTGGATAAAAGAACTATTTAAATAAAAACAATATATGGGAGATATTTTTATACTGATCTTTAAGGCAATTACTATTGTCAATAGTATTTTAATGATAATTCATTGCTTGTTCCATCCTAATTTAGGAAAATTTGAATATATGTTTATTGTTATAATATTATTACTAGTTTCATGGATAGCATGGCTGGCAGGAAAGATGTTAAATCTTTTAACAAGGAGTAAAAGCCTAAAAAGAAAAGCTGAGCCTAATAATATTGTAAAAAAAATATGTTTGAAATTCAGCCGGGATATAGATATGATATATGCTGTTTTTTTGTTATATATCTGGTTTTGTATAGCCAATGAAAAAGCAATAGCTTATTTAATATTACTTCTGTTTGGACTATATCTAGGAAACAAAATAGCAATAAGAACTAACCAATATATAGTAGATCAGGCAAATAAAAAAAAATACTCTTTAAAAAACTCAATTATACCCTGATGTGAATAGCCGAAG
>SCPN01000621.1_pt1 | contig 53823 bp, 56 predicted proteins | sample 6106831 | NCBI WGS metagenome assembly SCPN01 (sample SAMN10720447, study PRJNA508395) | human gut metagenome | isolation source: Participant 1, 0 month | reverse complement strand
TAAAGACTCCTTTTCTTCCTGAGAGGCAAAATAGCCAACATTCCAACGTTCCTCAAACTCACTTAATTGCATTCCGCATAATTTACGAATTTCTTCATATGCTTCATAAAACTTTTCAGGAATAAACGGAGCATTACTATTTAATTCATCCTGTGCTACCACAACAGCGCCTCTTGCAGCATTATAATGTTCTTCGTCAACTTTCCTTTTTAGTTCTTTATCAGCCGGAACCATGACTAATCCTTGCGGAATCATGACAGTGACGTTTTTTATCATATCAAAAAAAGTTTTTGATAAGCTTCTATATAGATTAAACTCTGCATCAAATTTTGTTTTACTAATATAAGTTTTGTTTTCTATGTTAGCTTTATATTTTTCGTATTTTTCATTAATTTTTAACTCATATTTTTTTTGAAGTCTTTCTGCTATAAAATTAGAAGCAAAATATATAACTGCGCAAAAATGCACAATCCCTCCTAATCCTGCTATTACTGCCATAACCAGTTCCCCAATTTTATCCATTCTCATCCTCCCTATCTCATTCTTCATCAAATTCTTGAGTTATCCTTTTCCCTCTAAATTTTACTTCTATTTTAGATAAAATTTTACTTGGATCCAAATCTTTATGGTCACTTGTAACTTGTCCTTTTTCCGGTTTTATAAAAAACTGTGCCTTTTCATTGTCATCTTTATGTCCTACATAAACAACAATAATTGTGTCTCCATCCTTATCTGTTTTTACATCCGTATGAATCCAATAACCAGACTCTGCTTTTTTCTTCTCCTTTATTTCTGGCACATACCAATCATCTAAACGAATTAATTTTGCACCCTTAAACTCTGGAATATTTAATAATCTCAAGCATTTACTTCTTAGTTCTCTAAGATTATCTATTTCAATATCTTTACCACAACGAGGGCATCTATATACCGCTCCTGAATATTCCATTGAAACACATTCTAACTCAATTTCTGGATGCTGTGTACAATGATAATGTATGCCATCCTGATTGCAACAATAATAGGTTGTCCAATTTGCCTCACGTGTTGAATAATTAGTACAGTCTCCATGCACAACCATATCTTCATCTGCCAATGAACATTTTCTAAAAGAAATTTTGTCATCTAATCTATATATTATCTTATCACTCATTGTTAATCCCCTTTCATTTTATACGATACATAAAGTTTCTATATAATCTTATCATTAAATTATTTTTTGTACAACAAAAAACGCCCCAGCCTAATGCTAGAGCGTTATCCCACTTTCATATTAAATTACCTTAAACATTTTCTGTGACATCGGTTTCTCTTTCTTCTGCTCAACCTCCGCCTGTGCCTTCCTAAACTCTTCCATCCGTTTCAATTCTTCCTCAGCATCATCGAATCCGATATGCGTGTACACATTCATTCATTGTAACCGATATATCCGAATGCCCCATGAGGTACTGTAATGTCTTGGGATTCATTCCCGATTTTGCCATATTCGAGCAATAGGTGTGTCGGCATACATGAGGCGTAATGTTTGGCATCTGCACCCGGTAGATGTCATTGTATCTGCCTACCATATGATTGAATCGGTGCTGCCAGTGCATTGCCACAAGTGGCATTCCATTATCATCGTAAAACAGAAATCCGCTATATCCGTCTATGGATTTCTCCACTTTCGGTGCATTTCTGTCCTCGATGATTGCCTGAAACATCTGTGCCACATCCTCTGTGATTGGCAATACTCTTGTTCCGGCATCCGTTTTTGTGGTTTCTATGATATACCGCATATCCGATGTTCTCTGCAACTGATGATCAATATTCACGGTTCTGTTCTCAAGATTGATATCCTTTAGTGTCAATCCGCAGAACTCCGAAATTCGCATTCCTGTATGAAAGAGTATGTACACAACTTCATAGTATTTACAGTACACCACATCGTCATGCACAAATTTTAAGAACTTTCTCATCTGGTCTTTTGTGATTGCCTCTCTTGTAACTGCATCATTTATCAATACTCCGGCAAGTTGAAATCCAAATGGATTCTTTACCAGAATATCATCATCTACAGCCATCTGAAAAGCTGGTCGCAACACTCCACGGATGGTATGAATAGAACTGTAGCTTTTTCCATCTTCCTGCTGCAATTTTATAAGAAACAGCTTTGCATCGGAAGTTTTCACACTTCGTATCGTCTTTTTGCCAAATGCTTCCTTCGCAAGTAATCTCTGCACTGTAACATATCCCTGTTTCGTGCTTTGTCTTACTCCGGTCTTTGTTTTCAAATATCGATCTACCAGTTCACATACTGTCATCTGTCCGTCCACGATATTTACAAGCAAATCCAAATCTGTGCTTACCTGTTTTTCCAACTCACGAAGGGAAAGGCATGGTTTCTTGCCCTTTGGAAGTTTATCCGTAGGCTCCAGTTTCCAACTGTATACAAAGTGTGGTTTTCCCATCAATATGGTATTTATATTGATATTTTCCATCTGCTCTTACACTCTCTCCCGGTCTTAATACTCTACGCTTGGAATCACGCCTTGTCTGTCCTCTTCCTGCCTTTGCCATTATACCCGCCTCCTTAGTTCTGGATGGTTACGCAGATACCTTTCAAAAGCTACACGGAGAATCAGCTTGCGTTCACCGTAGTATGCCAGAAAATCTTCTCCATCCGTATTATTCAATAAATCATAAAATTTTCTCCGGCTCAAAACAAAATATTCAATTGCCTCAGAAGGATTTAAAATATCTTTTTCTGCTAAACTTCTTGGTCTTGCCATAAAAGTACTTCCTTTCTGCCAAAAGTGGCTGTTTTCACAGGTTTTCGAGGTCATACTATATATCACTCTGAACGCTGATAATATCAACTACTTTCGGCAGACAAACGGAATTATATCTCCGAAGAAGCACTGATAATTTTTCAAACTGCGGACGGATAATCAGATACCTGTTTCCGCTGAATACCGCAAATCTTCCTCTGTTATCTTCTGCCAGTCTACGCATTTTCTTTGTCCCGATATTAAAATACAGATGCTGCTTCTTTGATTGTCAGTGTGTACTTTTCACTCACAGGGACAAAGTGTATTTTCCGTAGTATCATGTTTTCTATTACCATGTGCAATCCTTCCATACGGGGCTGCAGTATTTCCAGCAGCCAACTGCTTAGTCTGCTGCCATCTGAAAGCACCTTGACGGCATCCTTACGGATCAGTTTTCCATCCAGATACTCACATCCCAGATACCCTACCTGTCCCGCATGGCAAACTTTTTCTTTTAGTGTGCGGATAGTCAGTGGAAACGCTGAACGAGCCAGTAATTGCTGAAATCTCCAAATGCGATTACTTTCAGCCCCTTTCCGATAGACGGCATGGAATCAACAACCTGCACAGGTTTTGAGAAAATCTATAAAATGTCAAGACCGAATGTACAAAAATATATATAAAATGTACAGTTAGTCTGTTTGTCTTAAATGATCTTTTAGCCTATATGATTTTTCCTGATATGGGCACTACATGTGCATGATGTAATATTCTATCCATGATTGCATTTGCAACTACTGCATCATAAAATACTCCATCCCATTCATTAAAATTCATATTTGTGGTAAGTATTGTGCTTTTCTTTTCATAACGCATATCTATAAGCTGAAAGAATAGGTTTGAATCCCCTTTATTAATCGGCAGATACCCTAATTCATCTATGATAAGAAGACGATATTTACTAAAGTGTTTTAATCTTGCATCCAGGCGGTTTTCCAACTGTGCACGCTTTAATTGCTGCAATAAATCATTACATTTGATAAAGTATGTGCTTGCATGTTTTTTAGCAGCTGCAATACCTATAGATGTTGCAAGATGCGTTTTTCCAACGCCGCTGGGTCCTAAAAACACGATATTTTCATTCTTTTCCAGAAAACCAAGGCTTGCAAGTTCCCTCATTTCCTGTTCGTTTACACTTGGTTGAAATTCAAAATCATAATCCTTTAGTTCTTTTACAAAGGATGCTGCAGCCTTTATCATGATCTGGAGGCATTCTGTTCTTTGAAATCAACTTCATAACTGCTCAGTTTTAATAAACCTTCCGTAAACGATAATCCGTTTGTTGTCACAAAATCCCTTATTTCATCAAGATGTAGTTTCATCTGGGTTAATTTCAGCAGCTCCAGATTAGCAGTCAGCTGATTGTATGTACTATTACTCATAATCATAAACCTTTCCTATAATTTCTAGATTTTCTTTTGCCCTGTCCATTATATGCTCATCCCTGAAAATATGCGATTTTCTTGCAATTGCGGCATAATGCTCAGAAATATAATTCAATTTTTTTGAACTTAACTGATGAATGGTTATGAATTCTGTGTTACAATACACATGTATATAACCATCATATACTTGTAATGAGACAATCTTATCAATGTACTCTGGTGGTACAGAGTATTGACAGCTTTTGTAATTAAACATGCTTGAATGATTGACTTTTACCGTATTTGTGGTGATTTGGTAAGGCTTTCTTATGTTATCAGCGGGCAGGCTGTTTAAGAAAGCCTTTTCTTTGTTATAATACATCAGCGGAATCCTTCCTGTTCCCTGGTTTACCTGTGTATTGACACGATTATTTATTCCTGTCACTAATTCGACTAATTCAATGTAATTCAATTTTCCATTATAAGCTCTTATTTCATCCAGTATTTTCATAGGTGCCTCGACTTTGGCTTTAGTATGCGGATGTCCGGCAATACAAGGCTGGACTTTAAAACCATAATCATCAGCGAACTGCTGGAATTTGTTATTAACTTTACCGGCATAATATTCTGTTCTGGCTTCATCCATAACAGTCTTCATGTTATCTGTAACTATTTCATCCGGAATACCACCAAGTGTTTCAAATGCATCATCAAGAAACGAAAAGAGTATATCCTGTGTTTTAGAAAGTGAAACCCTGTATACTCTGAATCTTGAATATGAAAGCAACAGGACAAAAATATTCACTTCTATAATTTCACCTGAAGAAAGAATAAACGGAATAGATTCTTTCCAATCAAGCTGAGCCTGTTTACCCATGGGAGTTTCATATCTGACAGTAACCTTATTGGTATTTGATGGTCTGTTTTTTCTGAAATATGAATCGAATTCAGGATATTTCCTGAGATAATGACAGAAGTTACAATAAACACCTTTAAAGCCATGATTATCAACCAGATACTGCCATAATACTTTTCTGTAGTAGAATACCTGCTGATTTTTATCTGATAATAACTCTGTAATAATGTCATAAAAAGGTGTAATACAGTCATCACAGTTTCTTGTTTCTGGCTTTGTATATCCATTTATATATTTATCAACAGTCCGCCTATCTACCTCCAATTCTCTAGCTATTTGACTTTTATTAATCTTCAATGTGCCATCCTCCAAAAATGGTTTTAACTTGTACAGGTCATTGACACTTTCTATTCTTATATCTGTTATGATTTGATTTATTAATATCATTATGAGTTCCTCCTTGCAACTCACATATCATAACATTTGTACATTCTTATTTAATATTTATTGTGCATACTTAAGTATAACTTTATAAAAATCATTTCATCACTTTCCTTCCACAGATAGTTTCCGGCTGAATCTTTGAGGGTACGGAGTGCCAGAGCCGTTTCGTCATTCATAAGCCATGTACCATGTTTACGGTATTTCTTATCCACGGACAGATACAGTTTTATGATTTCATCATAACTGATGGCAGAATCACTCTCTGCCGTCACGCCCGTTTCTGCCCCGTCAGTGGCGTGCAGAATGCCTGTCGGCTGATTTTCCCCTGTTCCGTTGATAAACGCCTGCTCCTCGCTTGAAACAGCGTGCCATTTCCCGATTACATAATCCTCAATGGCAAAGGACTGATCAGAAGCGAACTCCAATCCAAGTCTGACAAGCTCGGACAATCGGTATGCCTGTACTTCAAATCTCTGGAAATCGTCCTCGTTATCCATGCCCTCCAGGTTGACCATATCGCCCCATTCAGCCTGACCTTCACAGTCAAATGTCCAGAAACGGCTGTCACTTCTGGTCGCATTCACAACGGTTGCCAGCTGACGGACTGCACTTTCTTTCCGTAGTACTGCCGTATATTTTTATTTGATTCTCCGGGCAGATGGTACGCATTTGTCTTGCTTTCACGGTTGTTATAAAGGCTGTCCGTAACTGCCTGTTTTCCTCTCATTTCGTTCCAAAAATCGTTATAATAAGCTGTACTGTTAATCATAATAAACCTCCTGAAAAATTATTTTTGTGTCATATAACCACTCTGTCTGCAATAATCCACTGCTTCAGAATAGGACAGATAAAACATCTCCAATGACCCGTCAACCACACGGTAATAAAGCGGGTCACAAGATTCGCTTGCCATGATAATGACCGGGCATCTGTCCCATAAATTGATGACATTCACACATCTGTACTTGTCTGTTGAAAAATCCAATGGCTCAAACCGCATCGGTGGTGCTACTTTCTGTTTTCCCATGTGTACCTCCTTTTTTCTCAACAGAAGAAATCTCTGCACAAGAGCCGATATCCAGTTAAAAGTGTAGTCTTTTTTCTCCGCCATCCCTTGGGCGCCTGCGGACTATCGTACCGATTGTGCGGAGTGCCTGATTGAAATTCCGGCTGTTCTCCGCAAAATATCCATTGTCATTGCACCAGTTTCGGTATGCCTGATACACTACCGATGTCCGGCATTCCGCATCCTTCTCCTGTTCCAGAAATTCCTCCACAAAAAGTTCCATCTTATCGCTGTCATGCTGATAGGACATGGTGGCATCTTTTACTGCTTTTGGCTGGGCGAATCCTTCTTCTTGTCAAAGATGGTGTAGCCTTCAATCAGCCAGTTTAAGATGGCACTTGCTGCCTCCGGCCTGGAAAATTCTGCTTTCAGATTCTGTTCCTGTTCCCACTCCTCAAAATGTCTGTCAAAGGGAATGATCACGATACGTCCGCTCGAAAACAGGGTCATATCCGTAATTGCCGGAAGATAATTTGTATTTACATACAACTTGAACTGTGGTTTAAAATCAAAACTGTTTTCATGCAGGAATCTGGCATTCAATGTATCATTTCCCGTCATGCTTTTGATCTGTGCTTCATTCAGCACCAATCCCCTCCTTTGGCTCTGAGATATTGGCGAACCGCACTCCGGCAAGCCGTGCAATATCCTCTGTCGGGTTCTGGCTGTTGGCAGACGGTTTTGCAGCAATCGTTTCCGGTCGGACAGTCAAACCGTAATCTCCCATCACATGAAGTGTGCTTTCCATCAGAGTCCCTTTCCCATTTCTGGTGGTTGCACCGTAGTAGAAAAACATACATTCATAGCGGGTATCACCCTGTCAGACCATAACCAAGGCTTTTCTGCATAAACCTTGCTTTATCCGCATCCCCACTCATCACCTCTGCGACAAATCTGGTAAAACGTGGATTCTTGGCATTCGGATCATAGGCCGCCCCTGCAATCCTGGTCATCTTGTCCTGTGGCGTATGCGGATGGAACTCTCCCGTCTGCAGATCCAGTGTTCCGTTCTGACAGTTCAGGTAATAAACATTGCGGTCAAACTCAGACATTGCAATCGGATACACGCTCTGGGCATCACTGATATACGTGTTACGGTAATTCCGGCTCTGCCATTTCGCAGAATATTCCAGATAGTCCTTTCTTATGCGTTCATCAGTAATTGTCAGGGCATATCTGACCAGACTGTCCGCAAGGGATTTTGCAAGCTCCATTGTTTTCAGTCCGCCAATGTCCGGAATCCACCGGGTTCCGTCATACACATACCACTTTTTTCTTTCCGGCACATACCTTGCGATATCTTTATACACATCCGCAAATAATCTGCCTGAGCCGTTGTCATTCCACGGGTATCTGCTGTTATCCGACACGTTCAGTTCTATCAGCTTCTGCAGCATATCATCGAAGTCACTCTCCGCTGATGATTTTGCATAAGGCCTGTAGAAATCCAGTGCCTGTGCCACTGCCTTTCCAGCGTCAATGCACCGTAGGTTGATCCACTCTGCACACGGTCCCACTTGTTCCGCATCAATCCCGATTTTCGGAACAGCCTGTCCATCTGTTCTGTATCACCGCCACACCAGAATGCAAGGATACTTGCAAGCGACATATCCGCATCGCTGTGGGATTTTCCCTCCAGAATTTCTCCATTCCACAAGGATTTAAACTTTTCACCCTGTCTGGAATCCGATGCCAAGCGGACTACGGAATCATCCGACAGATAGCTGCCGGGAATATCCTGCACTTCGTTCTTTTTCTTAGAAATCGGACGGAGCATATAAGTTTCCAGTATTTCCCCGAGTTCAGTGCTTCGCTCCTCAACACCACAGTTTCGGATTACATTTCCTGTCAGGGTACAGAATTTCTTCGTCACACCTGCTGCATAGATTTCCAGACCAAGTTTCTGATTATTGATGTAATATCTACCTGTATCATAAGACATGGGAAGATGCTTTACATACAATGCGGACTCCCGTGCCGGAGGGACTGAATTCTGTATAGGAGTCCATTTTCTCCCACGATGTCTTCTGCCATCTGTGTCAGCCTTCCACCAAACACACAATGGTCGATATCCACCATACAGAAATCATCAAATGCGCCCATACCGATTCCGTCATAACCATCCATTGCACTGACTGCCAATCGAAAATCCGAAAAGGTATTTTTATCGGCACTGCTCGCTCTTTTGCCATTTGTCTGATACGGCACTTTAGTCATGCGTCCGTTTCTTTCTTCATATTTCCACAGGCAAAAATGCCCATCTTTTTTCAACTGTTCTGGAAGTTTCTCATACATCCTGTGCTCCTCCTTCCCCGCTTATTTTCTGGCGTATCATTTCTCCGTGGCTCTTGCCGATAACCACACCTTAAATTCGGAAACGGGGACCAATACCCGCTTGCCTACACGGACGATTGGGAAATCCGTTTCTCTGGTCAGTGCATATGCTTTGCTCAGGCTGATTCCCATCTGCATTGCCATTTCCTGTACGCTCATCGTGACTTTATCCATAGCCATCCTCCTCTCTGCATTCCAAACATGAATTGCTCTTGTTTTCTATCACAGTATACTTTATAATATTACCAAAGACTATTTTCTATTGGTAAGAAGTCATACTGGAAGTATGTTCTATCGGTAAGAGTGGAGGTAGAATATGAACGAAGATTTCAGTTTGGGGAAAATGAGTGCGAATGCACGGCTAACCGCAACTTTCAAATACTATGAAAAAACAGAACAGAATGGAGAAAATTGTAATCACTGCCTGTCTGGGTGAAGGAGATGTCCCAAGGCTCAACCGCGGATACGGCTTGGGCGGAAATGAACTCTGGCTTTCACTGAATAACCTGTACCAGAGTATCCGTGGAAAAGATGACAACACTGCTGATGATGATATCATTTCTTGGTGTCAGCAATACGCACACCCCTACTATGCCTCTGAGGACATCGAAGAATATCGTTGGGATATTGAAAAGGATACGGAATACTGGGATTTTTCCACTAACATTCTTGGTAATTTCACTTTTGATGTTCACACCATGCGGAAAGACCTCGAAAGCCTGTACCGGGATACCCTTGTCATTCTGATGTTCAAAAAGTGTCTGGAACGGCTTGACGTCTCCACGGATCTTGCACAGATCACATGGACAAATGAATTTGCAGATTTTAATTCGTTTCCTATGCAGAAACATCTCGGTAAGATATCAGCTTACCTAAATAAAATGAGTGGCGTAACCATGAAGTTGGGACTGGATAAAAATGGAGAATTGAAGGTCATGCCGGATTTCCACTCTGTTTTCGATGCTGCCCGATTCGCCCTGTCGCAATATGTATCTATCCCTACAGATTACCCCATTGCTTATGCCGACCGTGTGGGCGTTGCCACCTGTGAGTGCTGCGGCCGTCTGTTCATCAAAAACGGAAACCGTCAAAAATACTGTGACAATCCAGAATGCAAAAAGGAACGAAACCGCAGAAAATCCCGCACTGCTTATCGCAGAAAGATACAGGAAGAAAATGATAACCGTTGGGCATGACCACGGCTGTTTTCACACTGGGGCAAGATGTGGCAAGTAATATAGGTTATTTTCTATATAGGCTCTATAAGAATAACCTAAATCATCTGCCACAAGTTGCCCCAACTCTGTTTTTCCAAATAAAAAAGGGCATCAGTCTACACCGACACCCAGTGTAATTTTATCCTTATTCTCCGTAGCGGAATGCTGAATTTCCCGTAAGATTTCTAAGCAGAATCTTTCTCGCTGCCTTATACTCTTTTCCGATAAAGCCAAGTCTGAGCAAAAAACAGCGGAAAGCGTATTTGTCATTGTCCGTTTCCGTCGGCTTTGATGATACCCTTTTTGCATCTCTTGCCATATCACACAGCCTTGAGATAAATTGCGTGTAGGCTACAATCTCATCTCCATCCACTGTGTATGGAAACCATGTGAAATTTATTTTTTCCACCTGTAATTTCAATCTCTGTGCTGTCCGTCCGAAATGCACGTTGAAAAAGTGTCTGCCTATTTGCTATGATCTTCTGCAAATAAATTTTCCAATGCCGTATCCGTAAGACTTTCTTTTGGAATTGCTATTGTCAGCTTCTCCTGTTGCACTGGCACTTCTTCGGTTACTTCTGCATCGTCCTGAAACCCACGCTCCCGTAACTGCCGAATCAGGTCTTCCACCGTTTCTTCCTTCTGCTCTCTCCGGGAATATGCAGTACACCCTCTTTGTCCAGTCGGTATCCTGCAATATCATATGCACCAGCTTGGTACCCGTTCATAATGCGGTGCTGTTCCAAGTATGTCTCCGATCTCCTGTGCCAGTTTTGGTCTCTTCCTTGATTCCAATGTAAATCTGATTTCATTCTTCATAATATGTATCCGCCTTTCTTTATTCGGTAGTACATATATCACTCTGACGGCACAGAATAGCAAGAAAATTCGAATTATATTTCTGCCAAAATGTACACAGAAAAACTGTGCTTATTATGCTGTTTTTTACACGTTTTTTCTGCGTATTTCGGTACTATCCGGCAAAACAAAATCAGCTAAAGTGATGATATTCTGCGGATATTTTTACATAAACCGACCTTGGTGGGTATCCCCCCTGTTTAATTCTGCGAAAATTCACACGAAGGGGGCCATCGGTCTTCAGTAAGAAGGATTGTAGAGATTTGGATGCCCCCCTCTAAGTCTATGAATAGTTTGCTTCTATACCTGCTAGTACAGCATTGAAATCATTTTCTTCCAGTTGTTCAAAATAATCCGTTGAAAATCCAATATCTAACACAAACATAAAATCACTAAAACTGTATTTAACTGGTATTCCTGATTCCCCCTCAATATTTTTCTTTATGCGATCCGCCTTACAAATCAAACATGTATACTGAAAATCTTTATCAATTTTTCTCGTATTTCCCCCTGGATGTGCTTCTTGTAAATGCTGTGCACTAGTTAATGCTATGAGGTTTTCAATGTACATAGCAATGCGAGGGAAACTACTTTTAGGGAAAATATGATGTATGGCACTTTGTTTTTGCCCTATTGAATATCGATCAATAACTTCCGGTTCATTATTATAGTATCTTTCAATGAAATCACGAAGATTTCGCATTGCTCTTGTCACCATATAGTCATATGTATTATCGGCAACCGTGCTTTCATCCATTTCGTTGAAATCTCTTCTAGAAATATTTTTTTCTTTCCCAGTGAGATTATCATACCAATTAGGTTTGTTATATGCTATCTTATCTAAAGTTATTATATTTTTTGACATTTTACCACGTGCAGTTCCTTTTTTATGGTAGTTACATGCCAATTGGTTCAATATTGTTGTGAAAATTCTATTAGCCTCTACCTCCGTACCAATTGGAGTGTTATCTATACAAAATTTTGAAAAACGTGCTTTTAAATTATCATATTGTTCATCCGTCTGCTCATCAAAAAATGAGGCAAATGGATCCCATATTCCACTGTCTTTCAAAACTTTTTCTATATATAAACACATGAAATCAAAAGCATTTCTTTCTCGCAAAGCAATATGTTCAAGCATATCTCTATTCTGTACAGAAAAATATATAGTAATCCCCTTTTTTTCTTCTTTTAGAACTCCAGCTGCCGCTAACATCTTCATTGGTTGACGAAAAAACTTATTATATTCATCAATCACAGAATCTGTTGTTGGATCTGGCTTGCCAAAAACATGCATGACATTTTTAATCGAATAGTCTTGATGCCATATAAGCGGGGATGTAAATGGTTCTTTCCCACCATTTAACAGATAGTCTACTATACAGTCAGATACAAAGCATACTTCATCATAAATACACTTCTGATCAATCCATCTTCCATTATGTGTTTTTCTCACATCATAATCATGCTCATCCAAAAATTGTTTTATCAGATTATTCGTCATCTTTCTTCACTCCGTAAAAAAATACACTTGTTTTATCTACATTAATAGATTGTGTGGACATATTTCTTGCAACAAAATAGAACTTTCTATATTCATCTGTTGCAAAGAAACTTAACTGTTCATCAGAAATATCTCTGCCATCTTTAGGCCATAAAACTGCAACTGAACCATCTGGAACAACATTCTTGATATTACGAATTACTCTCGGTTTATATGTCATATTAGGCGTTAAATAAATCGACATATCATTAATGTACTGCATTGCCGTCAATTGCTGATTATTCTCAAAATCTATGAACATATCATATCCTGGTATATCAACCACCGTACCATCATCTAAAATATTTCTTGCTTTTATTACTCTAATACAATTTTCTCCATTTTGGGAAACAGTATTTTTCTTTGTAATTTGTCTATCTCTAAACACATCAAAAACACCAAATTCCAATTTATTAGCAACAGCGTCAAATTCATCATTCCTATATATAATGTAATAGGGAAATTTTGAATCTGTAATATAATCCTGTTTTTGTTTTAAGAAAATATTGTATTTCAGATTTTTTATAAAAGTCTCATCCGGTTTTCTTTTAACATCAATCATTAATGCAATTGTTTCTATCGAAAGTTCACTGAAACCATAACGTCCAAAGTCAATAATCTTATCAATGCAGACCTTTTTCAAAAATTCACGTGTCAACTTATATTCTCCACTAGACAATATGGTTTTGTTTAGAACCAAAGCAGTGTAATCAGCTATTCTTAAACATTTTTCCAAAAAGAATTCAGCCAAATTATTTGTTTCCGTATTTACATTTTCTTTCAGTCTTTGTAACATTTCCTTTGACTTATCTTTCAGATTTGAATAAGGAGGATTTCCGACTGCCAAATCATACCTTTTATTTGAATCAAATTTCAAAAAATCCTTACATATAATATTAATATGTACATTATTTGGAATATTCATTTTTGAAATTAATACTTTCAAAATATCGATACTATTTTTATCAATGTCAATGACATCTATAATAACATTTGACACATACGCATATTTAGCAATTAATAATGGTAAAAAGCTACCAGCCCCTACCGATGGTTCAATAATTCTAAGTGTTTCATTAGAAAATTCCGGTAAGGCATCCATTATTTCACTAATCATAAATTTATTTGTATAAAACGCTGCATTTTCATTGCGTTTCGCATTGCACAATTCGACCACTCTCTGTAGCCCAGATATTCCCAATTGCAGTGGATCATATAAAATAAATTTTTTTAATTCTCTCTTATCTGTTAAATGATGCTCTTTTATCACAGTACTTATTGCAATTGACTCATATCTCTTCCTAGAAAGTTCATTAGAAATATTATGAGCAATTTGTCGTACAATCTCCGTAGGAACAGCTTCTCCTAAACACTGCCTAATATTAACCTCATGTTCTTTATAGATTTTTCTTTTTTCGGCAATACCTAGCTGATTTAATTCTTCCAACGAACTATCTACCCATCTAAAATCATACGGAACTGTCATCATTTTCATTAATTCACGTATAGAAAAAACTCTATCCTGATCTGGATGCACTGTATTTTGTGCCGCCAACTGATCATTTCTCGTATGCACACACTGAACAAATCTATCCCATTTTTGGCGTGTATACTTATCTCTATTCTTTTTTACATTTTCTACAATTTTTCCATTAATAACTCTATGGGGACGTTTCTTAATATCCTCATTGTCAAATGCGGATTCTCCTTCTTTCAAGTCATGAATCCACGGACGCATTTTTTCATCATATGTTCTAAATGCATGATAGAAGTCTTCCTTTGAAATCTCCCCCCATTCAAGTCTTGGAAAATCACCAATAACTTCCCGTAATGTTTTTTCTTTCCTATATTTAGGAAATAAATCATATGGTGAAATATTATTTCTATACTTATTAAGCACACCAATAACAAGTGTTCTGGTTCTTGACGAATTTGATCCATAATTCATAAAATTCAAAATACGGCTCGAAATTGTGTATTCACCACCTAAACATTTTCTGATATATTCACCAATACGCAATACTTCATTTTTATCTGTAACACAAAACGTTTTTTCAAATGCTTGAACATTCTCCAAAATAAAAATTCTTGGTTTTATCTTTTCAATAATTTCTAACGATTCTATTACTAAGCTATTTCTTTGAATATCTTTATCATTTTTCTTGTGATTTATTACACTGATTCCTTGGCAAGGTGGCGTAGCCATTACCACATCAACCCTGTCGTTTCCCCTTTTTTTCCATTTATGTATTTCTGCATAAATCTTTTTTGTGCTTTCAAGCGTAATATCTCCACTTATATATCCTGATTCCAACTCGCATTTATTATTAGCTCTTTGTACCGCTAATCTTCTATCTACAAGTTCATTTGTTGCAACGCAATGAAACCCTTCTTGCTTAAAACCGTAGCATCCAACACCTGCGCAACTAAACAATGAAACATACGTCAAGCTTTTGTCCTTTAGCATATAAATCACCTCTTTTTAGTCTTCCCAATAACATGTATATAACTTTTTCTGCTATGGGATTAATAATCTGGATTTAGACAATCAGTCTTTTATCTCCATGATGTCATCCATGCTACAATTAAGCACTCCACATATTTTAACAAGCACTTCGACGCGCACGTCCTCATTTTTTCCTAAATGAGCCATCGCATTTGTGCTAATTTTAGCATCCTTTATAAGCTGTGTCTTACTCATATTCTTATCAATCAAAAGTTTCCAAAGCTTATTATAACTTACTGACATAGTTTTTCTCCTATACCAAAATAAAAAATTCGGTTTTTATTTTATCATATGTTCTTTCAAACCTCAATTGAAATTTGAGAACTTCAATATTTTTCAAGAATATTGGAATCAAAATACGTCATTCATAGTAGATTATAAAACTGTGAATATTGATGATTTCTTTGTTTATATTGGAACATTCGTATGAATCATTCCCCAACGTAAAAAAGCTGAGCACAAGTCTCAGCTTTACCCCAAATGTCCAAAATACTTCGAGCAACTATGTTATATTTATATTTTTCACATTAAACATGCATAACTTTTATAATTTTTTTACATCTTCTTTGGTGAAAGATCTACTACATTGCATTTAAGTAGTCTTTTACTACTAAGGATTTCTCCCCACACCTTTGCCTTTATCCCGATTCCGCCCATGAGCCTTAGTAGTCGAAACCGTAGTAATTCCAATGCTTTCCGCCATATTCTGCCCCGTGTTGCCCCAGTCTGCGAAAGTATGCATTATCATAAAACTGGAGTGCCGTGGCAGATGAAAAGTACTTTTATCATTGTTATATTTCTCCTTGAACTGCCCTGGAATGCCCTGTTTTGCAAGGGTTTCTGGGGTTATAGTAAAATGCTCTGAAATTACAGATTGTGGCAAATCAGAGCAGAATTAAGCAAGTTGTTACTACCTGTTAGTAGTAAAATTGGTAGTAAAAGGGAAATGGTTACTACTAAAGGTTTTGCCGTTCCTTCTGCATCTGCTCAAATACTTCATCCCATTCTTTCTCGTCACGCCACTCATCATTTTCTGATATTACTGCTTTTCCGTCATCATTATACTTGGTGTTATCTGACGCCATTTTATAAGATTTTTCACTGTATTGAGTCATTATCTGTTTCTCCTTTTTGTCCTAGTATGTCTTAGTTCCTAATATTTCGTGGTAATCTTGGTTTTGCTCTAGAATCATTGTATAATCCATTTACCCTTACATTATCTGCTCTAACCTTAATGTACCAGTCATGTTCAGCAGCTTACACCATCAAATCCAAACCTAATCATAAGATAAATATTTTTTACTTAGTCTGCAATACGCAAGCATTCTTTTTCTCATACTATAATAATGTTCATCGCGAGGCTCAATCTTAGGTCTGTTTCCACGCACTATCTCATCAACTGGCATCTGAAACAAATTACTCAATGCATATAAATTGTCAATCGACGGCACATTAGCACCGTTCATCCATCGGTATATGCTCTGCAGACATCCGAGCCCAAGATACTTTTTCACATCTTTTACAGTCAATCCCTGGTTTTGCATTATTCTTCTTATATTATTGCCGGTTTCAATATTATCAATTACAGGTACCATATCACATCTTCCTTTCCTAAATACTTTTTTTGCATTATTTTTATAAATACTATTATAAATATACTATAAACAATAGTCAAGTATTTGTCATTGGACTTGTAATTCAATAACTTATATAGTTCATCCATAAAATGTCCCGTCCTTACCCTGAACTTTTTATCATTTTCCAACTCAGCTTCTGTCCTTAATTTATCTCCCAATATGCCGTATTTTTCTGTAAATTCTTCAAATGCCTTGTCATACTCATCATAATATGGATTTATTCTTTTACATGTCTCTTCGTTAGATTCTCTCCATAAAAAAATCATATTATCCAATATCTTATCCCACTCATCATGGCATGTATCATTAACTAAAATTCCCTCTTCATTCGTATAATTTTCCCCAAGATATGATGGCGAACCATTTCTGTTATCCTTTAAATCCTGTAGCATATCAGGAACCAACCGTTGCAGATAACCATCCATATTCCAGACGTCACACTCCGCATAACCTCTGACTATACGCTGACAACTCCATTTTATACATCTTTTTAAATACTTTAATATTTCCTGCATTTTAAATTTTTTACCCAAAGCACAACGGCGAAATTCTTCTTTATCCCAGACATTATTTACGTAATATTTTTTATTACTCATTTTACACCTCCAATCTAATTACCATTACTATATTTTTCAAATTTATGCACAATTGTTATTTTCCATAAATTTAATTTTAACGCAAAAATATCCCCGTCAACGACGAGGATATCTTCAATACTAGTATGTAACACTTTGCTTAGAATAAGAAAATTATCTATACTTGGAAGTGACCGCCCTGAAATCCATTTATATATGGCTTGAGGATTTTCAAATCCCATAAATTTCTGAATATCTTTCACGGTATATCCATTTTTCTTTAACAATTCCCTGATTCTTTCACCAGTTGCTTTTTGTTGAATAGATAAATAAACAGGCTGCATTTCTGTTCCTCCTTAATCTATCCCGAACTATTTTAATTTTAACATCCCACGACTAAATTTTCCATAATTCTTTCATATATATTCTTGCAAAAATTCTGATACTCATTTCCAAACCTCCATTTCTTTAACACATTACATATTTTATATTATGATATGTAATATGTCATTGAACCGGTGGTTTAAAATAAACATTTCTAATTATGTTTCTTATATATTTTTAAGCAAACTTTTTAAATTATATAAATGCCGGCTTGACTTAGCAAAAAGCCATAAAGCATCTATAACCTCCTCAGACAAATTGCTCTTTTCATTATCCCACCTCTGTCCTGCTGCAAAACTCTCACCAATTCTATAGCCTATAAAAGCAGCTACATCATTTAATGAATTTGCAAGCATTCCAAAAAATGAATTTGGCATATTTTTTATTGGTACATTTTTTAAAATATCAATTATTAACTCTAACTTCCAATCATATGCATAAAACGCTCCATTAGGTTTAGCCATTTCATCAAGTGCAAGCATTGCAGAATGTATAAATGTAAAAAAATAATTATATACATATCCAAATTCTTGCGGAAGTTCTGCAATAAAATTAATTTTATTATCCCTGACACCGTCTACATTTCCAATAAAATTATTTATTACATTTTCATCCTGATATTGATTAAAATACATTACATTTGAATTAACCAACGAAATATAATTTTCATATTCTACATTATAGTCTTTTGAAAAATCATAAAGTTCCAGAAAGAATTTGCTAATATCAGAAACCTCAAAAATTACAATCCCATTCTGTTCAACATATGGATCTTGTTTAGGATTATCTGTATAAAGCAGCTGAACAATAGGGAAGTCCGTATTCTCCACTTGTATTTGTATAAACATTATTAGCCCAATCGACTGCTGTAATAACATTCAAATCTCCCAATGCATATCCAATCATAATAACAAGTGACTCTTTCATCAAAATGGTAAATCGTGCCTGTCTGTAATCATTAGGTCTAAAGCATATATGCATAATCTTCGTTTGTTATAACAATACTATCCGGTATATTACATACTCCATGAATGTGATAAATAGGAATCATATTTGAAATTTTGGTAAAACAACCATCTGGTGAAATAGATATACAATCACCGCCCAAAATATTTTCTAAAACTGTATCATAGTTAGTAGTGGTAATCCAGGATGCTGGAATATTTCTGAAGTATTTTTCATAATCCTCTTTGACACTCTCTTCTGGATAAACATTTGTTTTTTCACTAATTATGCACTTCATTTTTCTAACAGCTTCTTGATATGTAATATTATTTTCAATACTATATTCCTTACATATTTTTGTTGCAATTTCAGGATAAGAATTTTTATTTTTTAATATATTTTCATTAATTTTCATCTCTTCGCAACATACTTTTAATAATTCAGCCCATGTATACGCTTCATAATAGGTATTATTTTCCAGTATTGCTTTTGTAAAACCCGAGCCAACAAAAAAACCTAAATTACCCAACCTTGACGCATTACAAATTGCTTTAAATACATCTTCTTTCGTCTTTATCTCTTTCATACGTTCTTCTCCTTAATAATTTTACATACATTTATACTCATCCCCCACATTTTCCCTCCTTTCCCATAAAATTCCTTTACCTATATATACCACCCACAACACAAAAAAAATGTCGAATCCTGCGATTCGACATTTTTTTCTACTAACTTTAAATCTTTACACACTTTCATTCTCGCTGTAAAATTGGGAATTTCGTAATTCAAACAAACAAATTGAACATTAATAAGAGTAATTTTTATAACTTTCTAGCCTTAAAGCACACCGAAATAGGTATCATCTCTGCCTTTTTTGCCTTATCACTTGTGTCATTCATATCACTAACATTTTGCTCAATCATTTGCTCAATTACAAAGCCCGCTTTTGCAAGAGCATTAACATATGTTGAAATCATACGATTACACAAAATAACTTCACTATCATGCACAGGCATTTTATAATAAGATTCATCAAAGTAACTTGATTCAAATACCATTTTGCCATCATCCAACATATTCTTTCCATTCTCTCGACAAAAGGCAACGCAATGATATAACGTGTGATTCCAGCTAAAAATAAATATCCCATCTTTTTTTAAACAGGAAGCAATTTTATTAAAAGTCCCTTGCAAATCGGTAGTCCAGCCAATACCATATATAGAGTACACATAATCAAAATAACATTGAGGGAGATTCATTTCTTCCATAGAACTACATATGAGATTTGCTGCATATCCACATTCATCAAGATACTTTTGGGCATTATCAAGTTGATTCTGAGAAATATCAATTCCCCATAACTCACCGGCCTTTCTTTCGGCATGATATTTTAAGGAATGACCGCTACCGCAACAGATTTCCAACATCTTCTTACCAGTTACATTTCCAAATAGCTTTAACTCATCTTCCGTTGGAAATTTCACACCATACTGCGGAAGAGCAGTTGTCCCAAACCATAAATCCGCATGATTATTCCAATATTTTTCATTATATGCAATTGCATCATTTCTCATAGGTATACCTCTCATATAAATTCAATTTTTCTCAATTATACTACTTTTCCCTTTACATTGCCACAATAAAACAGAGAGCATGACAACCACCATACCCATCACACATTTTCACACCTCTCACCATACAATCCCCTGATACTTCCGCTCAATCTCCATCGCTTTATTTATAGCCTCCGCAAAATTATCCGCCATGACAAATCTACCCACAACGCAAAAAAAATGTCGAATCCTGCGATTCGACATTTTTATTTCCGAAAATTTCCAATAGATTAAAATTCACACAAACTAACTCATTAAATTGGCAGGAACAAGTGCATTTGAGTATATACCTGCAAGTACAGGTTCACTGTAACCTCTCAGAATGAAAGATATTTTTTCAAAATAATAAAAAACTCTTTAGGTGACAGAGCACCAGCCAGCATAAGTTCTCCTAATTAATATCAATATCAGCTAAAGCGTCTATCAATTTTACATTATCTTTATGTGATTTTATGGCAATTCTGTAATACCCGTCTGTGAGATTCTTATAATTGCTGCAGTCTCTTATAAGTATTCCTCTGTTTAAAAGTTCTTCTTTCAGACCTTTTTTATGCATAAAAAATATATAATTTGCGTCACTCTCCCAGTACTTAATATTCATTCTTTGAAAATTAGTACAGATAAATTCTCTCTCTTTACTTATTAAACTTACTGTGTCTGCAGCAAATTTATCCTCATCAAGAGCAGCTATTCCTGCATTTTGTGCCAGAACAGAAACATTCCACGGCTGCCCGGCATCATACATTTTGCCAATAAGCTCTTTATCATATGTAATGCCATATCCAAGCCTGATGCCCGGTATTGCATACATTTTGGTAAATGCCTTCAGAACAAACAAACCTCTGTATCTTAATATACTTTTAACGTATGAAAGTTCATTTTCCTGCCCTGTAAAATCAAGAAAACATTCATCCAGAAAAATACGTACTCCGTTCCTGTCACATTCCTTTATAATTCTTTCAAGCAAACGGTCATTTATAAGTATTCCTGTAGGATTATTAGGATTACATAAAAAAATCATATCAGGTTTATACTCAAACATTTCCATAAAATCATCTTCTATTTCAAATGTGTTGTGATTTATCTGATAATATTCAACTTTTGCCCCGACACATTCAAGTGCGGCTTCATATTCTGCAAAACATGGAGCTGCAACAACCGCATTTTTCGGTTTTATGGCAAATACATATCTGTACAGCACATCAGAAGCTCCGTTTCCGCATATAATGAAGCTACTGTCAACTCCATATCTTCTGCCAATCTTTTCTCTTAAATCATCGCAAAACATCTGCGGATAATTTTCACACATTTCAAGCGAATTAACAACCGCTTCACGCACGCTTTCCGGAATTCCCATAGGATTAATATTAGCTGAAAAATCTGTCACATTTTCATATTTATAAATATCTCCGCCATGTATGTTTTTCATGAACATTTCCATTCCTTAACAGATTTTTCAAGGCGTTTAAGTCCATCTTCAAGCATTTTTTGTGGGCATGCAATATTAAATCTTAAAAATCCACCGTTGCTTCTGTAAGCAGAGCCGCTGCTTACATACAGCCCGCTGCGTTCACATATAAAGTCTTTTAATTCATCAGAATCACTTGCAATATCTGTGCAATCAAGCCACATAAGATATGTAGCGTCTGACTCCACGGGCTTTATCTGCGGAATTCTTTCTTTTATAAATTTTTCTGCAAACTGCCTGTTTTCCCACAGATATTCTCTAAGGTCGTCAAGCCACTCTCCACCTTCACTATATGCCGCAGCCGCCGCATCAGCCGCAAAAACATTAGTCTCTGCCAAATGGTCTGTCTCAAGTCCTGTGATAACACGATGTCTGATATTTTCATCAGCCACGATAACTGCCGCTGTCTGGATTCCGGCAATATTAAATGTCTTTGTCGGTGCAACACATGTAATACAATTATCTCTGCACACATCTGATACAGATGCAAACGGGATATAGCTGATACCTGGTTTTGTTATATCACAATGAATCTCATCAGACACAACGAGCACATGATATTTTTTGCAAAGTTTTCCTATTTTATCTAAAATATCTCTATCCCATATATTTCCTGTAGGATTATGCGGATTACATAATATCATCATAGATGTCTGTGGATTTGCAAGCTTTTCTTCCAAATCCGCAAAATCTATGCTGTATTTTCCATCATTATATACGAGCCTGCTTTCAAGCACATTTCTTCCATTATCCAATATCGAATCAAAAAACATATTATAAACAGGTGTCATAACAACAACATTTTCTGCCGGTGTAGTCATTTTGCGGATAATGCTTGATATAGCCGGGATTACGCCGGTTGTAAATATAAGCCATTCCTTATTAATAGAAAAATTATATCTGTCTTTCCACCATTTCTGATATGCACAATACCACTCGTCCGGTATGTCAGTATATCCAAAAATCCCATTTTCTGCTCTTTTGATTATCGAATCAGTTACCGCCTGCGGTGTACGAAAATCCATATCCGCAATCCACATGGCAAGACCACCTTCTTTAACCCTGTCCCACTTTATTGAATGGGTACCTGTTCTGTCTGTAATCTCATCAAAAAATTTTCTGTTTTTCATACCCGACATTCCTTTCACATATTTATTTTCTAGCAAAACTGATTAATCATCAATTTTCTTAATATCAATAAGCTGCGTTACCATAAATGCATGCAGCTGCGTCTCAAAATCATGTAATAAAATCCATGCTATTTATTTTAATATTTCATCCTCTATTTTACAATAGCTTAACAGGGTAATTACTGCGATGTTTATTAAGATATATAAAATATAAAAAAGTTGTTAAATTTTTATCATTTTCGTCAAAAATTACACAAATTGTGTTGATTTTACAGGTCGATTATGTATAATATAAGAAGATAAAACCGCCTTTAAAGACGGTTATCGCACAATAAGTAAAGAAACGAGGTTAAATGTAAGATGGCAGAAATCGATTTAAGCAAGTATGGTATCACAGGTACAACTGAGATAGTTCATAACCCTTCTTATGAATTATTATTCGAGGAAGAGACATCTTCTAAGAACGAAGGTTATGAAGTTGGTAAGGAAAGCGAACTTGGTGCTGTTGATGTTATGACAGGTATCTACACAGGACGTTCTCCTAAAGATAAGTATATCGTAGTTGACGAAAACTCAAAGGACACTGTATGGTGGACAAGCGATGAGTACAAGAACGATAACCACCCAATGTCAGAAGATGTATGGGCAAAGGTTAAAGATATCGCTAAGAAAGAGCTTTGCAACAAGAGACTTTTCGTTGTTGATGCCTTCTGTGGTGCTAACAAAGACACAAGAATGGCAGTTCGTTTCATCGTTGAAGTTGCTTGGCAGGCACATTTCGTAACAAATATGTTCATCAAGCCAACAGAAGAAGAACTCAAGAACTTTGAGCCAGATTTCGTTGTATACAACGCTTCTAAGGCAAAAGTTGAAAATTATGCAGAGTTAGGTCTTAACTCAGAGACTTGCGTTGCATTCAATATTACAAGCCGCGAACAGGTTATTATCAATACATGGTACGGCGGTGAGATGAAGAAGGGTATGTTCTCTATGATGAACTACTATCTCCCATTAAAGGGTATTGCTTCAATGCACTGCTCAGCTAACACAGATTTAGATGGCAAGAACACAGCTATCTTCTTTGGTCTTTCGGTACAGGTAAGACAACACTTTCTACAGATCCTGCGTCCCTCATCGGTGATGATGAACACGGCTGGGATGATAACGGTGTATTCAACTTTGAAGGTGGATGCTATGCTAAGGTTATCAACCTTGATAAAGACTCTGAACCTGATATCTACAATGCAATCAAGCGTAACGCTCTTCTTGAGAATGTAACACTTGATGCTAATGGTAAGATTGATTTTGCTGATAAGAGCGTTACAGAAAACACTCGTGTATCTTATCCAATTAACCACATTAAGAATATTGTACGTCCTATTTCTTCAGCACCAGCTGCAAAGAATGTAATCTTCCTTTCAGCAGATGCTTTCGGCGTACTTCCTCCAGTATCTGTTCTTACACCAGAGCAGACACAGTACTACTTCCTTTCAGGTTTCACAGCTAAGCTTGCTGGTACAGAGCGTGGTATTACAGAACCTACTCCTACATTCTCAGCTTGCTTCGGTCAGGCTTTCCTTGAGCTTCACCCAACAAAGTATGCTGAAGAACTTGTTAAGAAGATGAAGATGAGCGGTGCTAAGGCTTACCTCGTTAACACAGGTTGGAACGGCACAGGCAAGAGAATCTCAATCAAGGATACTCGTGGTATCATCGATGCAATCCTTAACGGAGATATCCTCAATGCTCCTACAAAGAAGATTCCATTCTTCAACTTTGAAGTACCTACAGAACTTACAGGTGTTGCAACAGAGATTCTTGATCCTCGTGACACATATGCTGATGCTTCTGAATGGGAAGTAAAAGCTAAAGACTTAGCTGGCAGATTCATTAAGAACTTCGCTAAATACGAAGGAAATGAAGCTGGTAAAGCACTTGTTTCAGCAGGTCCACAGTTATAATTATAAACAATGAGTATATGGCTTCATGCCGATATGTCATGTGTTTTTAGATTACTTTAAAAGCACCGCTTCCGGGCAATCCGGAAGCGGTGCTTTTGTAAGCTTCTGCCTATGAAGAATATACTCTTTACAGTTTCGTAAATTCAATAATTATCAACCAAGAAAATCATATTTTGAGCTGTTGAATGAAGACATAATATCTGCTGTAGAACTATATGTACTGCTCACACTCTGCAAATTAGCTTCAGCATTACTCTCAATCCTGTCTGTAACAAACGAAAGCTTTTTCATAAATTCAGAATCACTTCCAAATATTTTTTCAAGTGAATCAACGTCTGCCTTTTTAAGCTTATCAGAATCAACCTCAAGAGTTCCGTCACTGTTATAAGTTATTCCGACTTTTTCAAGTGATTCCTTAATACTCTCTGGAAGTCCCTTTAATGCTTTCTTATAGAATTCGTCAAGGCTTGAGGACGTTTTTGACATAACTTCAACAAGCGAATTATATTTATCTATAAGTTCCTGTGCTGCTGCTGTAACCTTTGAAGTATCTTTGCTTTCTCTTGCATCTTTAAATACTGTACTCTTTTCACCTGCAAGCTTATCAATAGCATTCTGCAAATCCTCTGATGATTTATCAGTATTTTCATATCCTGTTTTGGAAACTTTTGCTTTCAGCATCTGTGTCGCTGCTGATGTGCTGCCATTTATGCTGTTAAGCATCGAATCTGCTGAACTATCATTATTAATATAATCAAGCAATGTTGAATTATTAATTGGAAGTCCCGCTTTTCTTGCTGTCTCATTTAACATCTGTGTAGTAACTCTCATATTTCTCTCCTTTCCGCTTTATGTTGTATATTTTTTATCAAATGCACATATATATTTTATCGGTCATTTTTTATAAATAACCCCGGCAAAAGACTCTTTGCGACTTTTACCGGGTTTTATAAAGGAGGCCTTTGCCTATGAAAAGCAGTTTAAAATCAACCCTTTACACCACCAAGCGTAACACCTCTTACAATAAATTTTGAAAGACACAGATAAACTACAATAACCGGAAGAATTGCAAATCCAAGCATCATATAAACCTTACCCATATCAAACTTCAAAAAGTCAGCACTTCTAAGCTGTGCAATAAGTATTGGAAGTGTTTTTTTGCTATCCTTATTAAGAAGAAGCGAAGGAATAAAATAGTTATTCCATGAAGCAACGAAAGTGAATATCGCCTGTACTGCAATTGCCGGCTTCATAAGCGGAAGCACTATCTGATTAAATATTCTGAATTCATGTGCACCATCAATTCTTGCAGCTTCAACAAGTTCAATCGGAAGTACACTGTCCATATACTGCTTAATAAAGAAAAACACTACCGGTGAAGCTATTGAAGGAACAACAAGCGGTATGAATGAATTCATCAGATGCATATCACTCATCTGCTTGATAAATCCAAGTGCTGATACCTGTGTAGGCACCATCATTATAATCATAATAAATGTAAATGCCAGTTTCTTAAATCTGAAATTATAAGCATGTATTGCATACGCTGTAAGTGCCGAAAAATATACTGAAAGAATTGCTGTTCCACTGGCTACAAGAAGGCTGTTTGCCATGCCGCTTAATACCGGAAGCTGCTTATCTGTCAGAAGATTTTTCATGTTAACCAGAAATGATTTTCCCGGAATAAGTGAAAAACCTTTCTGTATATCCGGATGAGATCTTGTAGTATTTATAAGCAATACATAAAATGAAAACAGGCATAAAATTGATAACAGAATTAATACAATATAGCACAGAGTTCTTTGTATATATAATGCAATTTTATCGCTTTTATCCGCTTTTTTCTTATTTGTTTCTGTACTCATAATCTACGCCTCCCTTCACTTCTTTGCTTTCTTCGATGCTTTTGCACCTGTATCCACCATATCTTTTGTTACATATTTGAATACAAAAATACTAAGCACTGCTGTTATTATAAATAATATAACTGAAAGTGCACCCGCCATACCATAATTCTTACTATACAAATGCTTATTCAGATACATGATGGCAGTCATGCTTGTTCTGTCCGGATTACCATTACCATTAGTAAGAATCTGAGGAACATCAAACATCTGGATACCACCGATAAGTGAAGTTACAAGTGTATAAGCCATGATAGGTTTTATAATTGGAAGTGTAATCTTTCTGAATATCTGGAATGAACTCGCTCCATCAATTCTTGCCGCTTCCATAATTCCTGTATCGATTCCCATAATGCCTGCCATCAGGACAATTGTTGTATTACCGAACCACATGAGGAAATTCATAAGTGCGATAAGTCCTCTGGCTCCGGCGACCTCCGCCAGAAACCTGTATGTAGGAAGTCCCATTGAATTAAGAAGATTATTAATAGGTCCTACATCTGAGAATATTGTATAAAATAACATTGAAAATGCAGATGCCATAATCAGGTTCGGCATATATATAACTGTCTTGAAAAAACCTGAACATTTTAATCTTAATCTTAAATCCGTAAACCATGATGCAAGTAATAATGAGAAAAACATCTGTGGAATAAATCCCATCATCCATATAATAAATGTATTCTTTAAATACATTGGAAGTTCGCTGTTAAATAATATTTCTTTATAATTTTTAAATCCAACAAATGTAGGTCCTACCTGCATAAGACCAACTCTGTAATTTTCAAAAAAACTGTTATAGAAAGTGGAAAGCAACGGAATTAACTGAAAAATAATATATACCAAAAAGAATGGTATCAAAAAAATATATCCCCACTTTGCATAACTCACACATTTTGATTTTTTTCTTTTCATGCCGCCCTCCATTTCCAGCGACAGGAAAGCACGCCTTGAAACCGATTCAGATTAAATACCAATTATTGATTTCCCGACGTGCTTCCATCACTTAATTACATATATTTATTAGTGTGACAAGTTTGGATATTTCTCAATAGCTGCTTTGTAGAAGTTATCAAGTGCTTTATCCTTAGTTACATTTCCATCGAAGTAATCCTTCATAGCTTTCTGGAATTCTTCGTTAAGGCCCTGGTCATAAGCTGAAATATTCTTCATGTTAATCTTAGGTGCAGCCTGTGCAAACAGTTTGATATGATTCTGTCCGCCAAGAAATGCTGACTTGAAATCACTTGAAGCAAGTTCATTCATACCTGAAATTGTGTTTGTGTAATCCTGTGTATCTTTTGTTATCTGAACTTCTGTACTCTTATCACATGTAAGTGTCTTCATAATCTCTTTAATGAGGTTTGGATTATCTGTTCCTGCTGCTGCACAGATCCATGTACCACCCCAGTAGTAACTCTGTGGTCCCTGACATACTGCATAATCACCATAGATACCATTACCAACTTCTTCCTTACCGCCTTCCTTTACAGGAGTTGCAAGTGAGTTACCAAGAAGTGTGAAGTTAATGCCCCATGTTGAATAGAAGAAACCAAATACCTTACCTTTAGGACCCTGGTCTGCTGCCCATACATTATCCCAGAGAGATGACTTGTTATTATATCCTTTCTCTGTGAAAAGCTTTGTCTGGTCAACCCACTTCATAATATTGTCATCAATTACAATCTTGTTATTTGAATCAACCCAAGGTGCTGATACGTTGTTAGAAAATACCCTGTATGAATCATCATAACCTGAAAGCATCTTATAACCTTTGGCAGCTGCCTTTTCAGCAACAGAATTAAACTTATCCCATGATGAAAGTGCTTCCTGAACCTTATCCGGATTATCAGTTCCCAATACATCCTTTGCAATAGAACGTCTGTAAGCGAAAAGTCCAGGTGTTGCCTGCCATGTTGTACCTTTCTGGACACCCTTTGAATCAGTTACGATATCCTTTGTATACTGATACTGGTCAGCAATGTCATCTTTTGTAAGGCCAATATCATTTACAACATCAAGTGTATAATCACTGTCTACATATTTTAATGCATAATCGGCTTCTATAAGGAAAATATCAACCTTTTCATCTGCCGGTGCATCTTTCTGCTTTAACAGTGCTGCATCAAGTGCATTCTGATAAGCATTATTCTCATTTGGTGTAACAACGAAATTAACCTTTACATCTGAAGGTAATTTTCCTGATTTTTTAAAGTATTCAAATCTTTCCTGAAATTCCTGATTCCAGCAATAAATATTAAGAACCTTTCCCTGTGCTGCTTCACTTGTATCTACCTTTGCAGCTGTCTTTCCACCGGAATTACCGCATCCGGCAAGCGTTGTCATTACCATTGCTGTTGCAAGAAACAGACTTGTTAATTTTCTTTTCATCATAATCAAACCTCCTCTAAAACTTAACCAATACATAACCCTTTGTTTCTTTGCCTGTTGCATCACATCTGTTTACTTTTGTCTGATGTCTTTTACTGTCTCTCCTTCCAGTAATCTGCCATCAACGACAACTCTTTTAACCAATGCAGTCTTGGGATTCTCAATACATGCTATAAGCTCTCTCGCAGCAAGCATTCCTATCTTTCTTGATTGCTGTTCTACTGTCGTAAGCTTTGGATTCAATATCTGTGAAAGCTTAATGCCGTCATAACCTACCATTGAAATATCATCCGGCACTTTTAAGCCTCTGCTTTTTATAGCATTAAACCCTCCCGAATAAGATAAATCATCAGGATAAAAAATACATGTCGGTGCATCCGTCATATTAAGAAGTTCATTTGTAAGCTTCTCTGCTTTAACCGCATTCAAATATTCAGATGACTTAACATATTCATCCGGAACATCTACATCCAGTTCTTCAAGTGTCATATAAAATGATGCAAGTCTTTCTTTTGTTACTTCTGAATTACTCTCACCATGTATATAAGCAATCTTACGATGTCCCATCTTATATACATACTGTACAAGTTCTCTCATCCCCTTTACATTATCTGAGCTGACGGAAGTACAGTTGTTAAATATGTAATCAATAGTCACTGAGGGAATAGCACCATTGACAACTTCCTGTACTTCAGGTTCTTCAAAATCCGCGCAGGCAATAACAACACCGTCAAGATTGCGATATTTGCAATGTTCATAGTATGTCATCTTTCTGTTATGGGTATTGATAAATGTAATATCATATCCACGACTTTCGGATTCGACCTTAACACCCTCCAGCACCGCTGAAAAATATTCATGTGTCAGACCACTGTGTGCTCTATCGTTCATTAACACGCCAATGTTATATGAACGGTTAGTTTTCAATGCTCTGGCTGCTGAATTAGGATAATAACCCATATCACTTGCAGTCTGACGTATCTTCTTTCTGGTCTCTTCACTGATGTCACTATGATTATTAAGTGCCTTGCTTACTGTCGCAACTGACACGCTGCATTTTTCTGCAATATCTCTCATAGAAACCATCGTATCTTACCCCTTTACCTGTGCTTGTTGTTATTACTTAATCGTTTTCGTAAGTTCACTATAGCACGACATCTATTTTAATGCAACTGTTTTTTTATTTTTTATAGTTATGACAATTTTTGTATATACATTTTTGTGCAATATGACTATTTTTCTGTTTTTTATCATTAAACATTGCTTTTTCATTTTCATTAAAATATACTCAAATCAGATAAATATATTCTTAATTTTTTAATTAGGACAATCATATTATATAATATACAGGTTTTATCTTCATTTCTCCTGTGTTTTACTGATTTTTGTCCCTTAATCGTTTTCGTAATATCTAATACAGCTTGCATATGAATAAAATATGCAGAAACGAGGTTTATATGAATTTGGGATATTTTGATGATGATAATAAAGAATATGTTATAACAACTCCCAGAACTCCTCTTCCATGGATTAATTACCTTGGATGTGAAAGTTTTTTCAGACTTATAAGCAACACAGGCGGCGGATATGCATTTTATAAAGACGCAAAGCTTTTAAGGCTTACAAGATACCGCTATAACAATGCTCCGCTTGATTCTAACGGTCACTATTTTTATATTAACGATAACGGATGCATCTGGAATCCGGGATGGCAGCCTGTACAGACTGAACTTGACAGCTACGAATGTCGTCATGGTCTTGGATATACAACATACAAAGGCAGCAAAAATGGCATTGAAGCACATGTTGCATCATTTGTTCCAATTGGAGCAAACTGTGAGCTTACACGTTTAAGTCTTAATAATACTTCCGATAAATCTAAGACATTTTCAGTTTATTCATATATTGAATTCTGTCTCTGGAATGCCGTTGATGATATGAACAATTTCCAGCGTACATACAGCACCGGAGAAGTTGAGATTGAACCTTACAAAGCAAATTCATGTATTTATCATAAGACCGAGTACCGCGAACGCCGCAATCACTACGCTTTATGTGCAATGAATTCATCTTGTGACGGTTTTGATACTGACCGTGACAGTTTCCTTGGAACGTATGGAAGCCCTCAGATGCCTGATGCAGTCGCTGCAAAAACATCACATAATTCAAAAGCAAGCGGATGGAACCCTGTTGCATCTTTCAGAAAAGACATAACACTTAAACCAAATGAAAAATGTCATTTTATTTACATGTTAGGTTATATAGAAAATCCTGATGATGAAAAATGGGAAGCACCTCAAAAAATAAACAAACAACGTGCTAAAGCAATGATTGACACATATATGACTGATGAAGCTTTTGATAATGCATTTAACCGGTTAAAAGAACACTGGAACAATCTTCTTTCAAAATATACGCTTGAAACTTCCGATGACAAATTATGCCGTATGGTTAACATCTGGAACCAGTATCAGTGCATGGTTACATTCAATATGTCACGTTCCGCTTCATATTATGAGTCAGGAACAGGCCGCGGCATGGGATTTCGTGATTCATGCCAGGATCTGCTCGGATTTGTGCATCTTATTCCTGATGCTGCAAGGCAGCGTATTCTTGATATTGCCTCAACACAATTTGAAAACGGAAGTGCATATCACCAGTACCAGCCGCTTACAAAACAGGGCAATTCCGATATCGGAAGCGGATTCAATGACGACCCGCTCTGGCTCATAGCCGGAACTGCCGCATACCTCAAAGAAACAGGTGACTATTCTATACTCGACGAAATGACACCTTTTGACTGTAACAAAGAAAATACGGCACCTTTAATGGAACATCTGCGTCGTTCATTTAATTTCACAACGACACATCTTGGTCCTCACAACCTGCCGCTTATCGGGCGTGCCGACTGGAACGACTGTCTGAACCTCAACTGTTTTTCAACTGTTCCGGGCGAATCATTCCAGACTACCGGACCATCAGAAGGACCTGTAGCAGAATCAGTATTTATAGCCGGAATGTATGTTAAATATGGCAGGGATTACGAAGCAATATGCAGACATCTCGGTCTTGATGACGAAGCCGATGCTGTATGCAATCATGTAAATGACATGATTAAAGCTGTTACCGAATCAGGCTGGGACGGAGAATGGTTTTTACGTGCATATGATGCCGCAGGAGAAAAAGTTGGCTCCCATGAATGTAAAGAAGGTCAGATTTTCATTGAACCACAAGGTTTCTGTGTTATGGCAGGAATAGGAACCGATAATGGTCTTGCAGTCAGAGCACTCCGTTCAGTCGAAGAAAAACTTGACACAAAATATGGCATTGTTCTTTTACAGCCTGCTTATACATCTTATCATCCTGAGCTTGGTGAAATAACTTCTTATCCGGAAGGTTACAAAGAAAATGCAGGAATTTTCTGTCACAACAACCCCTGGATTTCAATTGCGGAAACTGTTGTCGGACATGGCAACCGTGCTTTTGATGTATACAAGAAAATCTGTCCGGCATATCTCCAGGATGTAAGTGATCTTCACAAGACTGAAAGTTATGTATACTCACAGATGATAGCCGGCATTGATGCTGCTCATTTCGGAGAAGCAAAAAACAGCTGGCTCACAGGGACAGCAGCATGGACATTCACCAACATTTCACAGTACATTCTTGGAATACGGCCTGAATTTGACGGTCTGTGCATAGACCCATGCATACCGGATTACATGAAAGAATTCAGCGTAAAGAGGACCTTCCGTGGTGCCGAATATAATATCCACATTGACAACTCTTCCGGTTCACAAAAAGGACTGAAATCACTTATCGTCAACGGAAAATCTGTTGAAGGAAATATTATTCCATATGATGAAAATATCAAAAAATATGATGTAACAGCTGTTTTATAAAAAAACTTATACAATTCAGAAAGAATCGAGGATACAATATGAATTTTCCAAAAGATTTTATATGGGGCACTGCAACAAGTGCCTATCAGATTGAGGGTGCATATAACCGCGACGGCAAAGGTGTTTCTATATGGGACACCTTCTGCCACACACCCGGAAAAATCAATGATAACGAAACCGGTGACATCGCCTGTGACCATTATGACAAATATGAGGATGACATTAAACTTATGGCTGAACTTGGCATAAGTGCATACAGATTTTCAATATCATGGACAAGGATTTTTCCTGAAGGGCGATGACGAAATTCTAATGCGAAAGGGTTGCAATTCTACGACAATCTAGTAAACTGCTGCCTTAAAATGGCATAACACCACATATAACACTTTTTCACTGGGATTTGCCACAGACTCTTGAAGATGACGGAGGATGGCTTTCAGAACGCACAATAAATGCTTTTGTAAAATATGCCGAATTGATTTGTGAACATTTTTCAGATCGTGTTGAATACTTTTCCACTATTAATGAGCCACAGATAATAACACGCATGGGATATTCAACAGGCCAGCATGCTCCCGGGCTTACTCTCCCGGACGACACAGTTCTTGAAATTCTTCATTCAATTGCAAAAGCACATGCAGCTGCCGTCCGTGCCATGAGAAAATGTGCAAAAAGAAAAATAAAAATCGGTTTTTCAAGCACAGGCAATCTGTGCTATCCTTCGACCGGTTCCAAAGAAGATATTGAAATGGCTAAAAAGCTCACTTTTTCAACCAATAAAGACGACTTCCTGTTCTGCCACCAGATTTTTTGTGACGCAGTAATACTAGGAAAAACATGTGAATACAACCGTTCATGGGATGATGTTGAAACACTCAACCCACCACTTGATTTTCTTGGACTCAACATATATAACGGGCACGAAGTCAACTCTGATGGAATTGTAAAGCACGGAATTGGATTTGCAAGAACTGCATTGAAATGGCCTGTAACACCGGAAGTTCTTTGCTGGGGACCTGTTTTCATGTACGAACGTTACAAACTTCCAATTATAATAACCGAAAACGGATTTTCCTGCAACGACCACATTTTCCTTGACGGCAAAGTACATGATGCCGACAGAATTGATTATCTAACAAGATATATTAATGAACTTTCAAAAGCCATTGATGCCGGAACCGATGTAATCGGATATTTCCATTGGTCATTTACTGACAATTTTGAATGGCACAGTGGATACAATGAACGATTTGGGCTTGTATACATTGATTATGCAACAGGCAGACGTATTCCAAAAGATTCATTTCGCTGGTACAGTCAGCTTATCCGACGATAATCTGTGATTATACCGGCAAGTTCTTCAGGTGTGATGTTTTTACCGTTTTTCTGCCACTGTAAAAAAACGTTGACCATTGCACCTGAATAAAAATATAATTCATATGTTTTTTTCTTCAGAAAATCCGCATCATCGCTTGTACTATAATTATCTTTATATTCCTTTTCCATAATAATATTGGCAGCATCAATAATAAATGAATACATCCCTGCATCTGCAAGAGTTACAAAAAATTTACCATACCTGTCAAAAAATTTAATTAAAAAAAGTATATGCACATAATCCATTATATTATTTTTTTCTTTTAAATTATTTTTTTCTTCCTCGAGATATAGCGATGTTATTTCCTCTATATAATCTTTAACCAGTTCATCTTTCGTTTCATAATAATTGTAATATGTCATCCTTGACACTCCGGCTTTTTTAACTATATCAGAAACTGATATCTTGTCATATGCTTTCTGCTGCATAATATTTACAAGTGCGTCTCCCATACACATTCTCGTGAAACGATTTCTTGGGGTTTTTTTCTTTTCTCCGACAATCTTACGCATATTTCCACCTCCGCATGATTAAATAACATCAATTCAACAGTTAAATCAATATCCTTATTTACATATTCCCTTTATTTGTAAATTGTATCACATCACGTTATATAATACAATATAATATAGTTTTAAAAACCACTTCTTATTTTTATGCCGTAAAGATATGTTAATACACAAAAATGGCAGAACGGAGATTTTTTATGAAATATGCAATTGTTACTGATTCAAGCTGTGATTTAAAATCACTGCCCTCTTCACATAATAACACAATTTACCTTCAGGCTCCACTCTCTTTGAGAATCGGAAACAGGGAATTTATTGATGATGAAAATCTTGATATAGAACATTTCATGAACGAAATGCAGGAAAGCACAGAAGCAACAGGAAGTGCAGCACCCAGCCCACAAAGCTGGATTGATGCATTTGAACAGGCTGATATTATATTTGCAATAACAATTTCTTCAAAACTTTCAGGCAGCTGGCAAAGTCTGATATCTGCCAAAGATATGTATCTGGAAGACCATCCTGATAAAAAGATTTTTGCGATAGACAGCAAGATGGCCGGTTCAGGGCTTGCAATACTCGCTTTAAAACTCGCTGAATATATTGATGAAAATCTTTCATATGAAGAAATATGCACACGAATCACAGAATACCACAAACATATAGGACTTTTATTCGTCCTTGAATCAATTGACAATCTCGTAAAAAACGGAAGAGTTAATAAAATTATAGGTAATATCATCGGCAAACTTGGCATTAAGCTGCTGGCTGGTGCCTCGTTAGTGTTGTTTATGACGCACAATATCTAATCGTGTCTTGTTGCTTAAATACGGCTATAACGGCGGTAAAGTAGTAATAAGCTTCACTGTTTTAATGACGAATCTGCAAACTATGTTGCCGGACAGCTCCGCCAGCAGTTCCCGACTGTAAATATCAAAATAATTCCTATTATATACTTCCATGCGCTATTATGCCGAAAAACATGGAATTATTGTATCATATGAAAAATAAAATATTGTATTGTTTATGTAAAATCTGCTATCATATTATTGTAAATATTTAGTAAAATTTATATTAAATTTTTATTTAAAAGAAAGGAATTAACTAATGTATCAATGTCCCAACTGTGGCGGCAATATCAAGTTTGATATCGCTACACAAAAAATGGCTTGTGCAAACTGTAATTCATACTTCGAACCATATGATATTTCCAAGGAAACTGACGCAGAGGAAAACACATATTTTGATGTAACAGAGTTTACATGTCCACAATGCGGCGGTAAGATTTTAAGTACAGAAAATACCGCTGCAAATTTTTGCTCTTACTGTGGTGCATCAACTATTCTTTCTGGCAGACTTACGAAAGAAAAACGTCCGGGATATATCATTCCGTTCAAAATGACCAAGCAGGATTGTAAAGAAGCCTACAAGAAAAAAGTTAAAAATGCCATATTTGCACCTAAAGAATTAAAAGACCCGGAATTTATAGATGGTTTCAGGGGAATATATATGCCTTATTGGGTATATCATGTAACCCAGAAAGGCATGAGCGGATTCCGTTTTTCAAGAAGCCACCGCAAAGGTGACTATATTTATACAGACCACTATGAGCTTTCCGGATATAACAATTCATCTTACAAAGGTCTGTCATTTGATGCATCATCTTCGTTCAATGACACTTTAAGCCAGGCTATCGCTCCTTTTGATGCTAAAAACATGAATACATTCACGCCTTCATTTCTAAGTGGTTTTTATGCCGATGTACGTGATGCTAAAACACTTTATGAATATGATGCAAAATCAATAGCAGAAGACGCATCTGTTGATTACATAAAAAACTCTGTAATTCCAAATTCAAAGGAAGCCCACAGATATAATCTTGAAGACTCTGACAGCCAGATAGCCAGTCACCTTGATTCTCACATTGAGGAAACCGACTGTGCAATGTTCCCTGTATGGTTTTTTGCCGCGATAGAAAAAGACAGAGTTGCTCTTATGCTACAATAAAGTTATCAGACCTAGAAAGTAAATTGCCGCAGACTTACCTGTATCTATAGGAAAATTTATTACCGGTTCGCTTTTACTTACAATTCCTATATTTTTGTTTTTGAACATATTTTTTACATTCCGCCCAACTACAACATTAACGCTTGTTGCGTTTATAGCACTTATTTCCATGATTCTTTACGGAATAGAATTAAAGGAAATCAAAAAGCGTTTCGTGCGAAGGTTGATATTACCGTAGGCGTTATGCTAAATGATAACTTCGACAATAAGCAGCCTGTAAAAAATAAACGGAAACGCTCCTTTAAAAAAGTTAATAATTCAAAATTTTTCAGCATTTTTACTGCATTTTTTATTGTTTTTATTACTTTTAATGTAATGTCAATGACTGCCGCCCTTATGAGCAGCCTTTTGCTTTTTAATTTCGGACCAATATTCTGGATTGCAATGATTATTATTGGCATTGTACTTGTCCGTACACATGAAAAGACTCTGAAGACACTGAAAAATAAATTTGTTATACCGGGTTCACTGCCGTCACTTGCAGCTATTATAATTGCAGCAGTTATTTCGATATTAAAGCCTGTATCAGACCTTTTCTATTATGGTGGATGTATCGGTGCCATGATTGCTGTTGTGTTCTCACTTATAAGTCTTATTAATTATTGACTAATGGCGCTGCTTGCAACAAGAAACCCCTGAATTTGATACCATAACGGGAGGTGATGATGATGCAGATTAAAAACAGCAGTCTTTACAACAGATTTTTCAAAGTTGTATATACATGTATTTTCTGCTTAACCATGCTCTTTTCAGTATTTTTATTCTCTTTAAATGCGTCTGCAGCAGATAACACCCCTAATACTGAAGCAACAACTTCTGCTGATACTAAAAGCAATGATTCTTCTGTCTCAGGAAATATTTATTATACAAATCCAGAGACCGGATATGTTGTACGTATTGAAGATGATGCCGCACTGCTGACCGATTATGAAAGAACGCAGCTTGCAGATTTGATGAAAGATATAACACAGTACGGAAATGTCGCCTTTAAGAGTATTTTGACTAATTCGTACAGCACAACGGACGATTACGCATATGCATACTATGCACAAATATTCCAGAAAAACAGCGGAACTGTCTTTCTTATAGATATGGCAAAAAGAAAAATATGGATTCACAGCAATGGAGAAATCTATAAAACCATAACAGAAAGTTACGCTGATACAATAACAGATAATATTTACACTTACGCAAGTAAAAAAGAATATTATAATTGTGCAAGTAAGGCATTTGAGCAGGAATTGGCTCTTTTGAAAGGTTCAAAAATACGCCAGCCGATGAAATACACAAGTAATATTTTACTGGCTCTTATAATTGCTTTGTTTGCCAATTATGGAATTGTACGATTACTCACAAAGCAGAAAAAGCCAAAATCAAAACAGCTTATCAGCGGTGCTTTCGTTCATCAGGCTTTTAATGGTACACAATTTCAATTTATAAACCAGACAAGAGTGTATTCTCCACCAAGTTCCAGCAGCGGCGGTTCATCTGGCGGCGGTGGCAGTTCATCTTCCGGCGGTGGCAGTTCATCAGGCGGCGGTGGCGGTGGAGGCGGTCACAGCTTCTGATATTTCCGCTCATTATCAACAAACATCATTAACATAAACAGAGCGGCACTGATTACAAACCAATGCCGCTCTGTTATTTTCATAAAATATTTTATCAGATTGTTATATTCTCTTTATTCCTGCTATCCTACAGCGATGCTGCTCTCTCTAATGCCGCATCTATATTCGCACAGAAATTCTCATGTCCGACAGCATCTGCAAATCCAGCCTTTTCCATCATCAGTCTTGGCTGCTCCTGAACATGTGATAAAAGAAGTGTTATATTACGCTTCTTACATGCAGCCTGTATCTTCTGCAATGATTTAAGTGCTGTAACATCCATTGCCGGAACACCTCGCATTCTTATAATAAGAACTTTTACGCCGGGTTCTAACGAAATCTCCATAAATTTGTCTGCTGCCGCAAAAAACATTGGTCCGATTATCTCATACACAACCGTATTCTTTGGAACAACTTTAAGTCTTATGCTGTCAGGGTCATCGTGCTCGTTAATATCCTCTCCGAGATACTTCCAGCTCTTAACTTCAGTTACGTTAGACATTCTCATAAGGAAAAGAAGTGCTGCCATAACAACACCGACCTCAATAGCAACTACAAGGTCAAATACCACTGTAAGGACAAATGTAGTCACAAGAACAAGGATATCACTCTTAGGAGATGTCTTGCAAAGTGAAACAAATTCTCTCCATCCACTCATATTGTATGCAACCATGAAAAGAATCGCCGCAATTGCCGGCATTGGAATCCATGCCGCATATGGCATAAGAACAACAAGTATAAGTAAAAGTGTGACTGAATGGACCATACCTGCAACCGGAGTTCGTCCACCACTCTTGATATTTGCCGCTGTTCTTGCAATGGCACCCGTTGCCGGTATACCTCCAAAAAGTGCCGATACAACATTGCCGGCTCCCTGTGCAACAAGCTCCATATTAGGCTTATGTCTGCTTCCAACCATACCATCCGCAACAACACATGATAAGAGTGATTCGATACCTGCAAGCACCGCAATTGTAAGTGCATCAGGGAAAAGTTCCCTTATCATAGTAAAATTAATTGACGGAAGGCTGACAGACGGAAGTTTATTGGATATTGTATACAAATCGCCAATTGTCTTTACATCCATTTTTAACACCTTAACCATCACAATTGTCACAATCACTGCAATAAGTGATGGTGGGATTTTTTCTGTAATCTGAGGAAATATAATTAAAATAGCAAGTGCAACAACACCGACTATAAGTGCCTGATAATTAAAAGTTCCAATACAGTTTATACATTCTTTTACCTTATCAACTGTATCTATAGGTGAATTAGTAAATGTAAGCCCCAGAAAGTCCTTTATCTGGCCTACCAAAATAGTCACAGCAATACCAAATGTAAATCCTGTTGTGATTGTATAAGGAATAAATCTTATCAGATTGCCAAGCTTTAAAAAGCCCATTATGATAAGAAGTATGCCTGCCATAATCGTTGCAGCCGCAAGACCTGACATTCCGTTTCTTGCAACAATTCCTGCAACAATCGTTGCAAATGCAGCTGTTGGACCGGCAATCTGGACATTGCTTCCACCTAAAAACGAAATAACAAATCCAGCAAATATCGCTGTATATATGCCTTGCTCCGGTCCCACTCCCGATGCAAGTGCAAGTGCTATTGATAATGGAAGAGCTATAATAGCGACAATAATTCCTGAAATAACATCTTTTGCAAACTGCTCTTTTGTATAACTCTTCATACAGTCAAACAGCTTTGGTACAAACTGATTCATTTTTCTCTCTCCGTTCTTTAACGCCATAACAAACATTTTGGGAAATCTCTGATAAAATCACAAAGATTTCCCAAAAACAAACGTTCTTTTGTTTATATTTTTACTGTTCTACTGAATTATCATTTAAGAAGCTCTGAACCTTTTCGCTAAGCTTCTCGTATCCGAGTTCTGCATTCATCTCGTTGCCATATGCATCAAGAATCTCCTGATAATCTGTATAACCATAATAGCTTGCATATGTAGCACCCATTTCATTAATATCATCTGCACTTACATTAATTCCATTATCAGCTGCAATTATTGTAAGAGTCATCTTCTCAAGAAGATACTCCTGTGCTGTCTGTGTAGCATAATCATCATATGCTGCATCATCAGAAAGATTGTATACGCTTGAGAGATATGAAGAAAAATCTGAGATACCCTGTGCAGAATAATATGACTGATACTGATTATATTCTGCTTCCATATTCTGTTTAAGAATTGACTTTAAGCTGTCTAACTCTGCCTGCGGATATCCATTAACTGTTATATCTTTCTTAATTACTTCGTAAACAGCACTATACTTTTTGCTGTCATATGTACTCTTTCCTGAATTCTCAAGATATTCTCTTGTCTCTTTTCTTAAAGCTTCAACTGTTGTTCCTTCAATCCCCATGCTCTCTGCATTAGCTGCAACCCACTCATCTGTAAGTTCAGGAATTGTCTTCTTTGTAATAGAATGAACTGTTACTGTAAATATAACGCTCTTTCCTGCAAGATCCGAACTGCTGTAATCACTAGGGAATGTACATGGAATATCATATTCCTGGCCTACATTAAGCCCTACAAGTCCCTGGTCAAGGTCTGTTATGAACTTGCCTGAACCGATTGTGTATGATACATCTGTTGCTGTTCCGCCTGAAAATGCAACACCGTCAAGCTTACCGCTGTAATCAAGTGATATAGTATCACCGCTTGCAGTTGTTCCTTCTGTTACCTGCTCTGAAGTAGCATGTGAAGATAAAATATTGCTTATGTAAGTCTCAACATCATCATCCGATACGGTAAGTGACGACTTATCAACTGACACTGCAATTCCCTTATACTCAGGAAGTGTAATGTACTTCTTATAAACCGCTGCATTCGATGCAATAGTTGCATTATATTCCTCTGCTGTAATAGCTTTGTTTGATGTATCATCAGCATCTGTTGCAGTATTATTGTTATTCTTCTTACCACAGCCCACCAATGAAACAACAAGTGTTGCCGCAAGCATAACACTCATAAATTTCTTTTTCATAATAAGTTCCTTTCAAAAAATAAAAATTTCTGCATTCAGGTATTGCAAAATATATAAAATATATTTATAATATAACCACAAACGCATATAGTTGTCAACTATTTTTAACAACATAGACTGTTATAGCATACTTATTGACAAAATAAAAGGCGTTTCACATTTTTTTCATTTTTATAAAGGAAGTAATTTATGAAATCAGTCACAAAAAGGCATTTATCATCAGCAGCCTGCATTTTAATATTTTTGTCATTTTTACTAAACGGATGCCAGAACACTGCACTTTCCGACCCTGTACAGGTTACAGGTTACAAACTCAATACTTATGTTGCTGTAAGTGCATATACAACAGGAGGTCACAAAACCTCAGAGCTTAAAGAGATTCTTAACGAAGCTCTGCGAATATGTGACACATATGAGCTGATGTTTTCAAGAACCAACCCGGACAGTACCCTGTATAAGCTTAATGATGGTCAGATTACAACTGTGCCGCATGAACTCGGAGAACTGATATCATATGGCATCCAATATGCCGATATGTCAGATGGTGCATTTGACATAACAATCGGCAGCGTATCATCTTTGTGGGATTTCACATCAGATAATCCGGCTGTACCTGATGACAGTGATATACAGAATGCATTATCATATGTAGATTATACCAGGCTTAAACTTACGGAAAATAATGACGGAACATATACTGTAGACAAGCCGGATAAGACCGTCATCGACCTCGGTGCCATAGCAAAAGGCTATATTGCAGATAAAATACGCAATTTTCTTTTGGAAAAAAGCATAAACCGTGGTATTATTAATCTTGGCGGCAATGTATTATGTGTAGGTGGTGAAAAATCTTCAGATAATCCTTTCCTTATAGGATTCGAAAGTACCTCTTGTAAAGTACCTCTTGTAACATTGCGTCTTAATAATAAATCCGCCGTATCTTCCGGCAACTACGAAAGATACTTTTATCAGGATGGCAAGCTTTATCATCATATTTTAAATCCATCCACAGGATATCCGTATGATAACGGTCTTTCAGATGTAACAATCATATCTGATGCATCAGTCACGGGAGACTGTTTAAGCACCACATGTTTTGCACTTGGTGCTGATAAAGGATTAGAACTTATAGAAAGCCTGTCCGGCATTGAAGCCATGTTTGTCATGTCTGACGGAACTATTAAGTATTCGAGCGGATTTTCTTCATATCTGAAATAAACTAAGAAAGGATTTTTATTTACATGATACGATTAATTCTGGTGTGTATATTTTTACTCATCATTTTTGTGTTAAGCCTTATTCTTTTTCCAATTGAATGGCTTATAGGCAGGATTTCACCAAAAGCAAAAGATATAAGCTCACTTCGTTTTGTGCAGTTTGTGTTTAAGGTGATTTTATTTTTATCGGGGGTAAGCACAACTGTTATAGGTCTTGAGAATATTCCAAAAGACGAACCTGTTGTTTTTATAGGCAACCACCGCGGTTTTTTTGACACGGTTGTATCTTACAGCCGCATGCCGCGTCTTACAGGTTTTATTGCCAAAAAAGAGATGCAAAAAGTTCCATTTATAAGATTATGGATGAAATATTTACACTGCCTTTTTATGGATCGTTCCAATCCGAGAGAAGGTCTTAAAACTATTCTTTCCGGTGTAGAACAGATTAATAATGGCATTTCTATTGTAATATTCCCTGAAGGAACCAGAAACAAAGGTGATGGAATTATGCCTTTCCACGGCGGCAGCTTCAAACTTGCAGACAAGAGCAACTGCAAGATAATCCCTATGGTTCAGAATAATACCGAAAATGTTCTGGAAGCTCATTTTCCATCAATCAAAAGAACTCATACCGTTCTTGAGTTTGGTACACCGATTGACACAGCTGCACTTGACAGGGATGAAAGAAAAGCCCTGCCGGATACAGTTCACGACTTGATGTTACAGATATACGAAAAGAATAAATCTCTTGTTTAACCATAAGGGATATGCTACAATATTGTACATTAGAATTCATTAATTATCAGGAGGATAAAATCAATGCCAGTATGGAGTATTGTATTATTAACAATATTGGTTATATTGTTAGTTGTATTTATTGCACTTATAATTGTCGGTAATAAGCTGCGTAAAAAGCAGGAGTCACAGCAGGAGCAGATTGACGCTGCAAAACAGATTATGTCAATGCTTGTAATTGACAAAAAGAAGATGAAGCTTAAAGAGGCCGGACTTCCTAAGATGGTTCTTGACCAGACGCCTAAGTATTTAAGGGGTTCAAAGATGCCTATTGTCAAGGCAAAAATCGGACCAAGAGTCATGACTCTTATGTGTGACCCAAAAGTATTTGAACAGATTCCTGTAAAAGCTGAAATCAAGGCTGAAGTAAGCGGAATTTACATCACAGGCATCAAATCAGTTCGTGGCGGCAAGATTGTCGTTGAAGAAAAGAAAAAGAAAAAGGGATTTTTCAAACGTAACAAATAAAATAAATAAACCGCAAAGCAATATTAAAAGGTATCGCCAGCCGGCGGTATCTTTTAATATATGAAAGGAGCTTTTATGCGTAATTTAACATTATTAACAGATTTATACGAGCTTACTATGATGCAGGGTTACTTCAAAACAGGCAATAACCGTACGGTTATATTTGATGCTTTCCACCGCAATAACCCTTGCGGCGGCGGATATGCCATTGCATGTGGTCTTGACCAGGTAATCGATTATATTAAAAATCTTCATTTTACCGATGATGATATTGCTTACCTTAGCAGCCTTAATCTTTTTGATAATGATTTTCTTGATTACTTAAAAAACTTCCACTTTACAGGCGATATATATGCCATTCCCGAAGGAACACTTATTTTTCCAAGAGAACCAATTGTTAAAGTAATTGCTCCTATCATTGAAGCACAGCTTGTAGAGACTGCAATCCTTAATATAATTAATCACCAGAGCCTTATCGCAACTAAGGCTGCCAGAGTATGCTATGCAGCAAAAGGCGACGGAATAATGGAATTTGGTCTGAGACGTGCCCAGGGTCCTGATGCCGGAATATATGGTGCAAGAGCTGCTGTCATTGCCGGTTGTGTTGGAACAAGTAATGTTCTTACAGGTCAGATGTTTGACGTTCCGGTCAAAGGAACCCACGCTCACAGCTGGATTATGAGTTTTCCTGATGAATATACAGCATTTAAGACATATGCAGACCTTTATCCGAATGCATGCATTCTTCTTGTAGACACATATGATACACTACGCTCAGGCGTTCCTAATGCAATCCGTGTATTTAAAGAAATGCGTGAAGCAGGAATTGAACTTAAAGGATATGGTATCAGACTTGACTCAGGCGACCTTGCTTATTTTTCTAAGAAAGCACGTAAAATGCTTGATGATGCCGGTTTTGAAGATGCTATTATATCTGCATCAAGTGACCTTGATGAATACCTTATTGATTCATTAAAAACACAGGGTGCCGCTATAACTTCATGGGGTGTCGGAACTAACCTTATTACAGCAAAAGACAATCCTGCATTTGGTGGTGTATACAAGCTTGCCGCTGTTATGGGAGATGATGGAAAGTTTATTCCAAAGATTAAGCTTTCTGAGAATTCGGAAAAAATTACTAATCCGGGAAATAAGACAGTTTACCGTGTTTACGACACAGACGGAATGTTAAAAGCAGACCTTATTGCACTTACAGACGAGACATACGATGAAAACGAACCTCTTCTTTTATTTGACCCTATTGAGACATGGAAAAAAACGCTTCTTCAGCCGGGTGAATACACTCTTCGTGAAATTATCGTTCCTGTATTCAAAAATGGAGAATGTGTATACACAACTCCACCTGTCATGGATATACAGAAATACTGTAAACATGAACTTGCTACTTTATGGGATGAATCAAAAACGTCTTATAAATCCACAGGAAGTACATGTCGATTTATCAAAGAAATTATACGATTGCAAGCGGAGCTTTTAAATACTTATTCAACTCCATATTCACTAAAATACAACCCAAAGCCCCGTGTATTAATAAAAGCGTTCAGGAACAGCAGTTATCCGCCTGAACGCTTTTAAATTTCTATATTTTAAATTCCTGAATTTTAATTCTCCAACTTAAAATTCTTCTTTGAGCTTATCTCTATCTCAACACTTGATTCTGAAATTATTTCATGGTTAAGTTCAAGCGTATACTCAATCCCTGCATATATCCTTTCATCACTTCTTTCAATGACAATATTTTTTGAATTGATTCCAAGATAAATGCCGCCATATGGTGTCTCGTAATATGTTGTTGTTCGCTCCCCGGGAACAAAAGAAAAGTTGTAACATATCCTTTTTTAGTAATCTCAACCGTACCATCAGGCGTAATCTTTATAAGATTGCTGCATGGCTTATCCTCACCGTCAATCATATCCGAATACTTAATATACTCATTTTCTCCGGAACGCTTATATCTTCCGGTATTGACAGTCTCAATAACTTCTTCATCTTCACTGCCGTCAGAATCTGAATCCTGAACGCCACTCGCAAAATGAAGTCCTTTTATACTTACAAATACTCTTTCATCCATACTGTTTTCCTCAGTTAAAAATCATCTTCTTTACATATCATACACAACAAATAAACACTCTAATAATTCTCAATATTAATCTGCTTCGTCATTGTAATATCAAATGGAAGTATTGAATTAGCAAATAACTTAAACTTTTCTTCCGCATCGCTTACATAGAATCTATACATGCTTGATGGACTGTCAACATCACATTTATTTGCAAGATTATCTCTCTCAAGCAGATTTTTGAGTTCAATAGCAGTTTCATATGCCGGATTTACAAGATTCACTTTATCGCCCATAACCTTCCGTATTGTAGAACGTATAAGCGGATAATGCGTACATCCCATAATAAGCGTATCTATATCTTTTTCTTTTAATTCTTCCAGATAACGTGAGGCTACCTGAAGTGTTATATCATCATGAAGCCAGCCTTCCTCAACAAGCGGAACAAATAACGGACATGCTTTTTCAAACACTTTTGCCTCATCATCAAGTGACTTTATGTATCTTGTATACACTCCGCTCCTTATATTTGCTTCCGTTCCAATAAGACCAATTCTTTTATTAGCAGTAGTCTCAACTGCCACCTTTGCTCCCGGCTTAACAACACCAAGAATCGGAAGGTCAAACTCCTGCTGCATCTCATCAAGTGCAAGTGCACTCGCTGTATTACATGCAATAACTATCGCCTTAACATTTTCTGTCTGAAGAAAACGTATAATCTGTCTTGAAAACTTTATAATATTATCTTTTGATTTGCTTCCATAAGGCACTCGTGCCGTATCACCAAAATAAACAATACGCTCATTTGGAATCTGACGCATAATCTCTCTTGCAACCGTCAGACCGCCGACACCGGAATCAAATACTCCGATTGGTGCGTTCTTATCCATAATTAACTTATTTTCCTCCCTGTAACCAGTCATTTAGAAATTTCAGATACTTAAATCTGTAAACATACTGAGTCTTTGTTATAGCATTATATTCATCATCTGTCAAAATATTCTTCAATTTTTCCTTAGAATCATCCGGAAGCACTCCACATGTCGAATCAACAAAACATAGCGGCGGATAGAGAACACACCACCAGTTTTTCCCACAATGCTCTCCTATATCTATACGGAAAGCCTCATATACTCCCGGCGGAAATGTTACATCAGCATACGTTTTCATAGGAAAATAACTCTCCTCAAAATAGACATTTACTTTGCTATCTCCACCATGTGCCATAAGCGTTTCGTGTGCTATATTTTCAATATCAACCATTGATTCTGATAGAATCTCCTTTGATTCATCAATGCTTTGTGATTCGGCAAGAAGCGGCGAAAGATACTCAACAACAGCATCTTTTACGGCAAGCTTTCTTTTCTGGTCCTCATCGCTGTCACTGTTAGCCCTTACATGAAATCTGATAATATCCTGTGCAAGTTCTTCCTGTATTCTGTTTCTACTCTCATTGCCCGAAACTCTGTATGTAAAAACTGCTGTACATAAACTCACAAATATAATACAAGCAATAAAAATAAATAGTCTGTGTCCTTTTTTCTTCATAATAACCTCCGTCTTAATATTATCAACCGGTAAAATGCCGGTGTTTTAATAAATCTATAGAGATTATTTCCAAAATGACACAGACTAAACAATTATTTATTTAAAAGTCTGATAATACCTTTTTCCTGATTACGTATATGCTGACGCATAAACATCTTTGCACCCTCAACATCCTTGTCGGCAAGCTTCTGGATAATATCATTATGTTCATTTATAAGAATTGAATGTGTTCTTGCATCCTTAACATACTCAAGTCTGTATCTGTACATCTGCTCCCTTAACTTATTGATAATCTGTATAAGCCTGTCATTGTCTGTCATTGCATATATTGTATCATGGAACTGGACATCGGCATCTACAATATTTACAACATCTTTTGAAACAATTGCAGACTCAAACACCTTATTGGCAGCTCTCAGATCCATAATACGCTCAGGTGTCACATTTTTGCATGCGAGTGCAACTGCAAGCTCCTCAAGTGTACATCTTACTTCGAGAACATCTCTCATATCTTTTTCAGTTATATGGGCAACTTCTGCACCCTTTCTTGGAATCATAATAACAAGTCCCTCAAGTTCAAGCTTACGGATAGCTTCTCTTATAGGTGTTCTGCTTACTCCGAGCTTCTGTGCAAGCTGAATCTCCATCAGTCTCTCACCGGGTTCCATCTCGCCACGCAGTATTGCCTGTCTCAATGTATTAAAAACAACATCCCTCAATGGGAGATAATCATTTACATCCATCTTTAATTCGCCCTTCATAATTTCTTATGTCCTCCATTTCTAATTATATTATTACGTAAGTTTCGATTGAACAGTTATCCTAGTTAAATGTCTCAGTAATATATACCTGACGTGCCTCGCCCTGTGCCTTTAATACAGCCTGACATCCCAATGCCGTCTGTTCATCAGGAAAAATTCCGAACACAGTAGGACCACTTCCACTCATCATTGCTCCTATCGCTCCGTTTTTAAGCATCTGTTTCTTAATGCTGTCTATAACCGGATAAAGAGGAATTGTGACATCTTCAAGCACATTGCCCATCTTTTGTGCCACGCCTTCTACATCGCCTCTTTTTATTGCATCCATTATGCCATCAATATCAGGATGCTTGCTTATTCCGCCCATATCAAGACTTTCATAGACAAGCTTTGTTGAAACATTAATCGGAGGCTTTGCGACAATAAGCCAGCAGTGTGGCATAGGCGTAAGACGCGTAAGCTTTTCTCCTATTCCCTCAGCTAGTGCTGTTCCTCTCATTATGCAATAAGGAACATCCGCACCAATCTTTAAGCCCATCTCCATAAGCTTCGACTGCGATATTCCGAGGTCAAATATCTTATTCATGCCAAATAATGTTGAAGCCGCATCTGTACTTCCTCCAGCCATTCCGGCCGCCACCGGTATAAACTTATTAAGGTCTATCTCTACGCCCTCTTTGATATTATATTCATCTTTCATCATCCTGGCAGCCTTATAAATAAGATTATTCTCATTCACAGGCAGAAAAAACAGATTTGAATTAATCCTTATCTCATCCTCCGGAATCTTTTTAATGATGATTCTGTCATATATTCCGACAGTCTGCATTATCATGCGTACTTCATGATAGCCATCATCTCTTTTTCCAAGAACATCAAGACCAAGATTAATCTTTGCACGTGCCTTTAATCGTATACTGTCCATATCTTTTCTCCATTGTTTCTTGTATACAACAATTATATAAAATGTATTGTATTTTTGCAAGTACATAGTTATCTTTTATAAATATTTTCTTGTTTTTTTACGTATATTTAATATCTGCCTAAATAGCTTCCTTATTTTTCCTGTATTTATTAGGTGAAACTCCCTTGACATGCCTGAATGCATCCCCAAAATAGTTACTGTCATTGAAACCGCACTCAAATGCTATATCAGTGATAGACTTATTAGTCTCAAGAAGGAGCCTGCACGCATTTTTAATTCGTACATTAACTATATATTCTTTAAATCCAAAACCTGTTACAGCCTTAAACTTCTTAGATAAGTATGACCTGCTTATATGGAATTTATCCGACATATCCTCAAGACTTAACTTTTTATCATAATTTTCATATATATATGTCGCAATCTGCTGCATGAGCTGATTATCAACATCAAGCTCTTTTATAACATTTTCCTCATATCTCCGGCATCTTATTATAAAAAGGACAAGTTCGATAAGCCCCGTCCTTATAAATGCCGGTGACAATATATCCTGTCCTTCATTTTCAAAAATCATCTTATTCATAAGTGATTCAACATAATCTCTTCTTTTATCAGGAATAGAAATAACACCGGTTGAGAGAGATTCTTTCACAAAATCCGGTCCAACAATGTCATTGAGCCATTTTAAATTACTCTCTTTAAAACACAAAACATATCTCTCACTGCTGCCATGCTGCGGAAACGAGCTTTTATGAAGTTCCCCCTGCGGTACAATAATAAGGTCGCCTCTGTTCAGCTTATAAATATTATGGTCAATAAAAAATGTACAATCACCATTTATCAGATAGAAAATCTCATAATATGGGTGCGTATGTGCCGGCTGGCTTCCCGAACTTTTATCTCTTTTTATCTTATAAACTTTAAAATCTGTAGGCATATCAAATAAATAATCCATAAAGGCCTCCATATATTAAATAAATCTCAAAACTTTTTTTCTGTATTATCCCACTAAAATTGTTATATTTTTGTAGAATTTACTGCTTTTTGTGCTATGATTAACATAAACATTAATGAACTTGATTTATCTTGTCAAGTACCAAAAATAATTATGTGCTAAAATATGCCATTTTTGCACAGAAATGGAGATAATTAACATGTCAAAACCAATAAGTGCTGATAAACGCAAATTAATTCTTGAGGGTAACCTTATTCAGGCTATCCTTATGCTTGCAATTCCTGTAATGCTCAACAGTTTCATCCAGTCAATGTACAACCTTACAGATACATTCTGGCTTGGAAAAATCGGAACTGCTTCACAGGCAGCAATAACACTTGTATCTCCTGTGCAGAATATACTAATAAACTTTGGTGCCGGCATAACAACCGCCGGTTCAATTCTTATATCACAGTATCTCGGTGCCAGACAGGACAAGCAGGCCAATTCAATGGCAAACCATATCTGCCTGTGTTCGCTTGTATTTGCAGTAATATGTGCCGGAATATGCTGGATTGCCACACCTGGTATCGTAAAATGGCTTGGAGCTGAACAGGACATTTATCAATTCAGTATTTCATATTTAAGGATAGTTGTACTTGACCTTCCATTTCTTTTTATGATTAACCTGTATACATCTGTAAAACAGTCACAAGGTGACACTGTACGTCCTATGCTTCTTAATCTTCTTGGCGTATCACTCAACCTAATAATGGATCCGGTCTTTCTTATCGTATTTAAAATGGGAATCTCCGGAGCCGCACTTGCAACACTTATTGCCAAAATTCCAAGTGCCGTAATTGCAATACTTGCATTAAGACGCAAAAACCAGCTTATCCGTCTTGACTTTAAAAATTTCAAATTTGATAAAAATAAAATGACATCTATATTTAAAATTGGTCTTCCAACAGCAATCGGTGGAAGCACAATGCAGTTTGGTTTCCTTCTTATGACAAAAAATGTCAATGCATACGGAACTACAGCTACAAACCGCATACGGTATCGAAATAAAATCAACAGCCTTATCACAATGCCTGCAAGCGGAATCGGCTCTGCTATATCAACAATAGTCGGTCAGAATTTCGGAGCCAATAATCTCAAACGTGTAAATAAATCATATCATATCGCATTACGAATCGGTGCAGTATTTCTTTTTGTATTTGGTACTATCCTTTCGCGTCCATTTATCGCTGAACCAATTGTACGTTTCTTTACAAGCGATGAAAATGTTGTTCCGCTTGCAACACAATTTCTGTCAATCATGGCAATGTGCTGCTGGACTAATGCTTTTTATAACGTAACACAGGGACTTTTCCAGGGTTCCGGACATACATTGATAACAATGCTTGTCGATGCTACAAGAATATGGATTTTCCGTTTTCTCACATTATGGGTTTGTTCATCAATCCCTCAAAATGGGAGTTGAAAGTGTATGGTATGCTGTTGTAGTAAGTAATGCGACATCCGCTCTTATTCTTTATATTCTCTTTACTGGACAGGAATTTGGAAAACGTACTATTAAGATTGAGTAAGTTCTGTCCGATATATAATGTAACGAATACTAAATTATACCACGGAGGGTAATATTATGGATTTTAACGGAATAGGAACAAGTTATTCAGCTTATGAAACTAAAAATGTATCAGCTAAATCAACCAATGACAAAAAAGCTGATTCAACTGATAAATCTTCAGAAAAATCTGTTTATTCTGAAATAAGTGCTTCTTATGAACCTTCTTCATCAACGTCAAAATTAACATCTGCTACAGACAGAAAGGCCATCATTGCTCAGCTCAAATCTGATACAGAACAAAGAATGGCACAGATGCAGTCACTTGTAACAAAGATGTTTGCAAAGCAGGGCATTACAATCGGAACTGCCGATGATATGTGGAAAGCACTTGCCAATGGCAATTTTACAGCAGATGCTGATACTATTGCACAGGCAAAAGAAGATATTTCAGAAGACGGTTACTGGGGTGTCAACCAGACATCAGACAGACTTCTTGATTTCGCTGTAGCTCTTTCAGGCGGCGATGAAGAAAACATGAAAAAGATGGTATCTGCTGTAGAAAAAGGATTTAAAGAAGCAACTAAATCATGGGGAAAAGACCTTCCTTCAATCTCAAACGATACATATTCAGCAACAATGAAAAAGTTTGACCAGTGGTTTTCAGATAACGGATATTCAACAAAGACATCAGATATTTTAGGTAATAACTAAAACATAATTTTAAAAATTTACTGACATTGCCATGTTTAGCTGCGACATGGCAATGTTATATTTTCAGGAGCAATATAGATAAAATGGCATCAGAAAACATCGTGCAAAAAAAGAAACAAAATCAGAAAAAGAAACAACTTTTAATTATTACAACAATTATCTCAGCATTACTTCTTTTAATTATTATATTTACCTCATTATGTCATATAAAAATACGATTAAACGGAGATTCTGACGAGACAGTCGAATATGGAAATGAATATACTGAAGAAGGTGCAACTGCAGCTTATACCGTATTATTTTCAAAGAAAAAGCCTCTTGCAGTAACAATTGATGGTATAGTTGACTCCTCAAAAGTCGGAAAATATCATATAAAGTACAAAGCCAAAAAAGGACTTTTCTCAAGCGAAAAAACACGCACCGTATCAGTTGTTGACACAGAATGTCCTGTAATTGAACTTAACCACACCGACGGCTATTATCCCAAAAAAGGTGAAGCCTATATTGAAGAAGGATACACCGCACATGATAACTATGACGGCGATATAACAAACAAAGTAACACGCAAGGAGACAAAACGTTCCATAACTTATACAGTAAGCGATTCTTCAGGAAATATCGCAGTTGCAACCCGTGAAATTGAATATAATGACGGAATTGCACCGACAATCACATTGAACGGCGATTCAGATATAACAATGAATGCCGGAACAACTTTTGATGACCCCGGCTGCACAGCTTCCGACTCAAAAGGAAATGATCTCACAGAAGCAGTGACTGTTGACGGTGATTTAAATACATATAAAGCCGGTGATTATACTATAACTTATTCTGTCACTGACAAATATGGAAATGAATCAAGTGTCGAAAGACATATAAAAATTAATCCGCTCCGGCAGGCAGATACTGTAAGTCCCGGTTCAAAAACTGTCTATCTCACATTTGATGACGGTCCTGGCGAATACACGCAACAGCTTCTCGACACACTCGCAAAATATAATGTAAAAGCAACATTTTTTGTAACTGACGGAAACAGTAATTACCGTTATCTTCTTGCAAAAGAAGCAGCCGCAGGACACACTGTTGCAATACACAGTGCAACCCACGACTACAAGTATATCTATTCAAGCTGTGATGCTTATTTTGAAGATTTAAACCGCATGTCAGACATAATAACCGAACAGACAGGAAAACGTCCAAAACTTCTGCGTTTTCCAGGTGGAAGTTCAAATACAATAAGCAAACAATACTGTTCCCGTATTATGTCAGTTCTTACCAAAGCTGTCTCAGACCAGGGATACAAGTATTTTGACTGGAATGTATCAAGCGGT
>SCPN01000081.1_pt1 | contig 53844 bp, 86 predicted proteins | sample 6106831 | NCBI WGS metagenome assembly SCPN01 (sample SAMN10720447, study PRJNA508395) | human gut metagenome | isolation source: Participant 1, 0 month | reverse complement strand
ACAGCCCATGTTGCCTGCTACAGGTTCTACTGATGATAGCCGCAATAGTATCGCCGATTTTCGTCGAATAATTTGCGAACTGCATCAGAGTCATTGTAATGGCAATGTTATGGTATTTCTGCTACACCTTGAGGTACACCCAGGGCTATCTGGCACGCCAAGGTAGCAAGTCCAGAGCCGGCTTTTACCAAGAGTGCATCGCTATGACCATGGTAACAGCCAACGAATTTCACGATACGATCGCGACCTGTATAGCCACGAGCTACACGCAAAGCACTCATAGTCGCCTCTGTACCCAGAGTTAACGGGGCGGATAACCTCCATAGATGGCATGAAGTTTGCACCTTTTAGCCAATTCTGTTTCTAGTAGTGTAGGCGCACCATAACTAGTGCCGCGAGGAATCGCCTCTGCGCTTGCAATAACCTCAGGGATTCGCATGGCCCAAAAATCATAGGGCCCCAGCTCAACACATAGTCGATATATCTGCTGTTGTCGATATATAAATACGGCTGCCGCTAAGCGCTGATAAACGGAGGATTAGGAACCTACACTGCGGTAGGAACGAACTGGACTGTTTTACGCCTGGCATATAACGTTTAGCCTCTTCAAAGGCTTTTCAGATTTACCGAGTTGGAACATGGTTTCTCCTTACTTTTGTAACCATTTTAGCAATATCTATAGCATGGTGCATGTAATGATGATTTTAGCACCGGCGCGCTTCATAGAAAGCATTGTTTCCATAACGAGGCGTTCTTCGTCGATAAGACCAGCTGCAAGCCGGATTTAACCATCGCATATTCAACCAGACACATTGTATACCGCTACAGGCAATTCATAGCGGTCACGCGTTTCGCGAACGATATCCAAGTAGGACAAGGCTGGTTTAATCATGATAATATCTGCCCTTTCCAGCGATATCCAGTTCCGATTTCTCTGAAAGCTTCCAAAGGATTAGCTGGGTCCATTTGATAGGATTTGCGATCCCCAAATTTAGGTGCAGAGTTAACAGCACCACGGAACGGACCATAGTAAGCGGATGCATATTTTGCGCATAGCTCATAATAGATACATTAGTATAACCTGCCTCGCATCAAGGGCTTCCCACGGATAGCACCTCACGGCCGTCCATCATATCGGATGGAGCCACCATTATGGCACCCCGCTTCTGCTTGGCTTACCGCTACTTTACAAAGCAATGGTATGTTTCATCATTTAAGATTTCATGATCATCAATCATGCCACAATGGCTGTTGTTGTGTATTGGCACAAGCAAACATCAGCTACCACCAATAGGTTTGGCAAACAGCTGCACGGATGGCTTTAATAGCTTGTTGTACAGGTTGGGCCATATCCCATGCAGAGGAACCTTGTTCGTCCTTATATGTAGGAATACCGAAGATTTCTACCCCAAGAATACCAAGATCATAAACCTCTTGAGCCATTTTTACAGCTTCATCAACGGATAAGTATTGGCCTGGCAACGTATCGATTTCTTTTTATACCTTCACCAGGAACGATAAATAATGGATAAATTAAATCAGTTACGTCGAGTGTCGTTTCCCGTACCAAATCACGCATTTCTGGATTGATACGCAAGCGGCGAGGACGGTATGTTAAATCGTACATGTGATCCTCCTATATGCCCTATAGGGCTATTAAAATATTAGAAGCTAGCTCATATAGATATTGTTATTCCATAAACAGAAATGATTATATGCAATCCTTGTTAAGCCTTAACATCTTTTATGATAGCGTTAACTAAACCATCAGTAGTATATACATCGCTGATGACAGCAGGTTTAAGGCCTGCACTCATAGCCGTAGCAGCTGTGATAGGTCCAATGCAAGCAATCTTAGTATTGCCTAATAGTTTCAATGCATCATCGCCCAACAATTGAATTGTATTGGTTACTGTAGAGGAACTTGTAAACGTAATATAGTCTACAGTACCTGCAGTTAATGCATTTACTAATGCTTCTTGTTGAGATGTATCTTGTGTCGTTTCATATAAACGCAAAATATCTACATCTATATCATGATGACGCAAAGAGCGTGGAATTACGTCGCGCGCTACTTTTGGTTGAATCAAGAGTACGGAGTCCCTTCTGCTTTGAGTTCTTCTTCAAGAGCCTTTACAGCAGATTCAGCTTTGTAGTCTACAGGAATAATATCTGGAACGATACCGTATTTTTGAAGTTCCCGAGCTGTAGCACAGCCGATCGCCGCCACTTTAGAATTACCTAATGCACGTGTATCCTTGCCTTCTTTATAGAGAGCATCGAAGAAGTAGCGAACCCCTTCACCAGATGTAAATACGATACATTGGTATTCTTTTGTATTGTTGATGATACGAAGTTTATCTTCCTCAAACAACTCCAATGGAGATGTTTTAATCGCTGCTGCTTCTATTACATTAGCACCTTGAGCTTCTAATTTTTCGCGGAATGCACTAGCTTGGGAGCGAGCGCGTGTAACTACAATAGTTTTACCGAATAATGGTTTATTATCAAACCATTGTAATTTTTCACGAAGGTTAACTACATCGCCTACTACGATGATAGCTGGCGCTTTTAGTTGTGCCTTTTCTACGTCTTCTACTACATGTTCAAGGGTAGATACGAGAACTTCTTGAACCGTTTTTGTACCCCAACGAACAAGCGCTACTGGTGTAGAAGCTGGGCGTCCATAAGCCATCAATTTTTCTGCAATGGTAGGCAAGTTGCCAACACCCATTACAAAGCAAAGTGTATCAACGGCTGTAGCAAGGCCTTCCCAATGAATGCCAGATACGGCTTTAGTTGGATCCTCATGACCGGTTACAACAGCAAAGGATGTAGCCATAGCGCGTTGTGTTACAGGAATACCTGCATAAGCAGGGGCTGCAATTGGAGATGTTACGCCTGGTACGAATTCAAATGGTACACCAGCTTCCCCAAGAGCCATCGCCTCTTCACCACAGCGACCGAATACGAGTGGGTCGCCGCCCTTTAAGCGTGCAACGATTTTACCTTCTTTACCTTTTTGAACTAATAACTCGTTGATTTACCATTGGTGCATTTGTGATCTTTACATTTGTTTACCAGCGTAAATCAACTCTGCATCTGGACAGAGCCCATTCTAATAAAATGAGCATCTGCTAAATAGTCATATACAATTACATCTGCTTTTTTCAAGTACATTCGCGACCTTTTACAGTGATGAGTTTAACATCGCCAGGGCCTCCAACGATTAAATATACCATACCTGTCATTTTATGATTCCTTCCTCTGCCAGAGCATCCACAATACGTTTGCCCCTTCTTCATATAGGCTTTTTGCAAGGTTTTACCAAAATTTCAGCTTTTTGCTGGCCCAGAATTTCCCCTTCGTACACAGTTTTTCCGTCGTGGTATGCAATCATAGCCTTTAAAGTCAATTGACCTTTATTGATAGTACCATGTACCCCATCGGCACTTGGCAAACCACCATTTAACTGACGCAAGAGGCGCGTTCCCCTTCAACAGCATGGCGTGTAGCTTCGTCGTTAATAGGAGCTAGCATTTCAAGCATTTCCGTATCGTCAGCACGACACTCGATAGCGAGAGCACCTTGACCAACGAAGCAGGAATCATTTCATCTGCTTTAAAATGCTTGGGTAATTTGATCATCTAAGCCAACCGTTTAAGACCGGCTTGCGCCAAGATAACACCATCTAATTTTTCTGTTTCAATCTTGCTTAAGCGGGTTTGTACATTGCGGATAACCTCCACCTTAAGGTCCGGTCGCACATGTAATAGTTGCGCTTGACGACGCAAGCTGCTTGTACCGACGCGAGCACCTTCAGGCAATTTATCTAATGTTTTATACACAGGGCTTACGAGCGCATCGTAAGGAACTTCACGGGCTGAAATAGCGCCTAAAGTAAGGCCTTCTGGCAACTCTGTAGGCATATCTTTAACTATGTACGGCGATATCGATATCGCCTTTATGCATGGCCGTACTTCTAACTCAGCGGTAAATAAACCTTTGCCACCAACTTGAGCCAGTGGATTTTTCTAGGATACGGTCACCCTTTGTATTAAAGTGAACTAGCTCTACTGTAATATTTGGTACAGACGTTGTAATTCTGCACTAATATGTTCACCTGCCATAGGGCAAGGGCACTTTTCGTGCCGATTCGAATATGGTCTCTCATGGCATTAGCCTTCTTTCTCAAGATTAAACATATCTTAGAATAAATCCCAGTACAAACCTTCTTCCCTCTGTACCGGCGATTTCGTTAAGAGTGAATCATCGGTTCACGCAACATTTTGCGAATGATCATTACGACTCATAGAGTCCATAATGCGCGCTCCTTATCAGAAATATCAGGTAATTTCCTTAATGCGCGATGTAATTCACGACGGCGAATACGCTCTGCTTTTCAGTGAAACGCAATGCCATCATAGGGCGTACAGTTAAATAGCTCAATTTATCTAATAGTTCTTCAATAGCATCGTGAATGATAGGCTCTGCGCGACGAGCTTCTTCTTCGCGTTGTGCCTTATTTTCTTCTACTACGCTTTCAAGGGAATCGATATTGAATAAATAAATACCATCCATGTCTGCCACAACAGGATCGATATCGCGTGGTACCGCAATATCAATCATAACGATTGGCTCACCTTTGCGAAGGGAGGTAATTTTCTTTGCTTCACGCTCAGTAATAATATAGTGCGGCGCCTGTAGATGTGGGATGGGATATCCGCATCTTTAGCGTAATCTACAAAGTGATCTAGCTTAACAGCTTTACCATTAAATCGCTCAGCTAAAGCCTCTGCCTTGGTAAAGGTTCTATTGGATACGAAAAATCGTTTTTACGCCCTTTGCTTGTAAGTGCGTTGCGGTCAACTCACTCATGGTACCAGCACCTAAGATGAGTACCGTCGCCTCAGATAATGGTTTATCTAAACTATCCTCAGCGAGGTTAACAGCGGTGTAACTAACGGATACAGGCGTATTAATGCCTGTATTCGTCATTACTGCCACCAACGCTGATAGCGCGTTGGAACAAAATATTGAAAATCGTGCCTGTGCAACCTGCGCTGTAAGCTTGAATATAAGCCCCTTTTAATTGGCTTAAGATTTGACCTTCCCCCAAGCACAAGGGAATCAAGACTTGCAGATACGCGGAATAAATGCTCAATGCAATCGCTCTCATAGAAGAAAAGGCATCTTCATCGATGTGGTCGGCACCTTTTAAATCCTTTAACACCGCCAACATATATTCTTTAGGGAACTCTACACCTTCTAAAGCCGCGTAAATTTCGGTTCTATTGCAAGTAGACAAAATAACGCATTCTGCTACACAGTCAAATTCATAGAGGCGGTTCAGTGCTGAAGCAACCTCGTCCTTATCAAACGAGAAACGTTCACGCACCTCAACAGCACTTCATGATTTAGACCTAATACCACTAATTTCATGGGCAAGTTTCTCCTCTATAGTCCTCCACTCTCCCTTGAGAATGGCTTCAAATGTTTCTACAGTCAGATGGTTTCGCCAAAATTTCTGTCGAGCCTCTGGGTAGAAGTAGTAACTTTACTTCTTCTCTAAATATTTTAAGTCTAGGCATAGCCTTTTGCAACTGACCATAACGATTCATCATATCTTGTTTTACGAGGCGATTGATACGAGGCCCTACATTATTAGCGCTAATAGCGATATGAAGATCGCCTAATTCAAGGGACGAAGGTACAGTAAATCTGCACGCCCTAGGGTCATCACTGCGATTAGTCCAAACGCGGTGTTTTTTCCCCATCTCATATAACGTATCGTTTAATTCGCCATTAGCTGTGCAGATAAAGAACAAACTGCTCGTTATAATGTGGTGTTCATCGTCCATTGTGAAAGCACGGTCGTACCAAATGATACGATTATCCTTTGCCCATTGGCAAATCCTATCTGTTACAGTGGGAGCAATTACGACAATGTTGCACGGCTCATCAATAAAGAGCTGTATTCGTCGCTCTGCGACCTCCCCGCCGCCTACGAATAGGATTGTATCTTCTGTTGTAGATTGAAATGTTATGGATACCATGGTTGTCCTACTATATGTAAAAAATCGGCGATGGTCAAGCCGATTTTCAATTGCTACATGAATCGTTTCAGATATACGCCGATACGCCCCTTACGAGATGTACCTGTAATGGCTTCTACCTTCATTCGGCCACGACCACGCATAGAAATCACATCCCCTTCTTTAACTTCTTGGGATGCACCCTTAGCTGGTTGCCAGTTTACTTGCAATAATCCTGCATTTATAGCGCTCACCAATTTAGTACGAGATACATAAAACCAGAACTTGCCACCGCATCTAAGCGCAAAGAAGCAACTGTAGTGCGGACTTCTTTAATTTTTTCTTCTTTTGGTGCAATATCTGATAGGTCAATAGCCTCTACAGATACGGAAACCATAGCGATTTTTGTGAAGTTTTGAATCACGAAGTCTGCTATGCTTTCATCCACCAAAATTTGAGCGCCCCCTTGTTGAACGATAACGTCCCCAAATTTGGAGCGATCAATGCCGAGCCCCATCAAAGAGCCAAGCACATCACGATGGGTAAGCAATCGGAACCGTGGGTCCCAATTTACCTTAAGGGCTCGAATGCCCATGTCCACGGTACCGTTAAAGTCGCTATCTACAAAGGCTATGCGGATACGTTCCGCCCCTTCATAGCCACCATCGGTCTTAACGATAATCTGTGGGTAGTTAGCCTTGATTGCGTCTGCAATGACAAGGCCTGCAGGGCTCGTAAAGTCCGCCACGCGATAAGGGCGACCTTTTACAACCTGCTCAGCCAAGTCTAGCATGCGGCGAGCTTCCTCACCGCTACCACTGGCTTCAAAATATCGTATTAATTTACTAGTATCTGCCAAAATTATTTCCCCAATTCATTCGACCGAGCAAGACATGCTACTACGCCGTCTTGGAGAGCACTGCGAAGTCCACCTTTTTCCATGGCACCAATACCGGCAATGGTAGTGCCCCCAGGGCTGGTCACTTGATCTCGTAGTACTGATGGATGATTGCCACTTTCAAGAGCCATCTTACCTGCACCGTACATCGTTTGAGCCGCTGCCTTGATTGCCAAGTGACGAGGCAATCCGATGCGAACGCCTGCATCAGCTAAAGCATCAAGGATAACAAACATATAGCCAGGGCCCGCACCAGATAGTGCACCTAAGCGATCTAAATCGGCTTCGCTTACCACCGCTACCTCGCCAACAGCCTCAAATAATGCTTGGACATCACGACCTAGGTCTGTATTTACATCATCCCCTGCAAGAGCCGTCATACCTGCACCGATAGAAGCCGGTGTATTTGGCATAGCTCTAAACCAGTTAGCGCGGAATCGCTGCATCTAGAGTATCTAAGGTGATACCTGCGCAACGGAAATCATAACAGTCCCATAAGGTACTTTTTTAACGTTTCTAATACAGATGGTAACACTTGTGGTTTTACGGCCAATAAAATGGTATTGTACTCGTTTACATCAGGCAATGTAGTAAAACCACTACACCACTCCTCAGTTAGAGCCTTACATTGTTCTTCGCGACGCACGAGAATGTTGTATCACTTGCTTTCAACACGCCATGCTGTAATGCACCGCGCAATAGAGCGCCACCCATTGAGCCAACGCCTATACATGGGTTTTACCTAACATCGTTGTCACCACCATTTATAGAGAAATTATTTATTGTCCCAAGCGTATTCGTTTTGCTCAGCTTTGTTGCTGTCATTATCAGAATAATCAATGGAAATATTTACAGGTACGCACATGAAAATGTCTTTACCTACTTTTTCCAATTTGCCATCCAATGCAAAAGGTCGCACCAGATACAGAAGTCCACAATACGAGCTGCTTCATGAGGATCTGTATTTTCAAAGTTGATCAATACAGGACGCATGTCGCGCAATTGATGTGTAATATTTTCAGAGTCTTCAAATACTTTTGGTTCAATTACAACTACTTTCATAGCTGTTGGACGTTGTGTCATCGTAGATTGGCCTCCTACCTTGCGTGGATGAAATTCAGATGCGCCGGATACTGGAGCTACTGTTGCTACTGGGGTAGGTTCCTTCGTATTCCTCTTCATCTTCATAGTCATAATCATCATATTCATAGTCATCATCATTTTTGCCTAAGAATAAGTTTTTTGCTTTGTCTAAATAATCTCCCAATGCCATTTGGATTTCCTCCTAATACAATTAACGCTATCGATTATCAGGCAACCCGAACCTTAATAATATACACACGTTCCCCAAAAATTGCTGTGCCTACACGAACGATGTTAGCCCCTTCTTCTAAAGCGACTTCAAAGTCGTGAGTCATCCCCATAGATAAATATTGAATCTGCCCCTTCTTCAAAGTAGCCTTTCATATCCTCATACAAGGCATTCGCTACGCCGGAAGATTGGACGTGCTTCCTCTGGATCATCGAAAAATGGCGCCATACACATCAAGCCCCGTACACGTACATGAGACAATGTCTTTGCATAGTCTCGTATTTCTGGAAACTCTTCAACGGTCATGCCCGTTTTAGGAGGCTTCTCGAGCTACATTAACTTGCAATAATACATCTTGTACCTTGTCGTGCTTTGTAGCAACCTTTTCGATTTCATCTAATAATTTACGGCTGTCTACAGAATGAATTAAATCAAACATAGGAACCGCTTGACGTACCTTATTAACCTGTAAATGGCCAATCAAGTGCCATGTTAATGCTGGCCCTTTATAGGTGAGCTGTTTTTCCTTTAGCCTCTTGTACTCGATTTTCCCCCACATGAGTAACACCGAGCCGTGCGACCTCTTCCACCGCCGATACAGGGTGATTCTTAGTAACAGCTACTAATAATGCTGTATCTACGCGACCAACGCGCGCCATAGCATCTGCCATACGCTGCTGTATTGCGTGTAGGGATTCTTCAATCATGTGATTCCCCTTCAATCTATATTTAAAAACCATAAAATATATTTGTATAGACTATTCTATTATATAGTATTTATTATTGATTGTACATCATTTAGGTCTTATAAAGCCTATAAATCTATGTATGTATATACTACCGTTCTTGTAGCATACCAAATAAAGCCATGCGACCTGTTTTACCAGATTCCCGACGATAGGAATAACAATCTCTATCTGTTACTGTATCAGTACCGCCAATAGCGATATTTTCTTTAGGCACACCATTCACCACAAGTCCTTCGGCGATAAAGTTCCATAAGTTGATATAGGCTTTATCTAGTTTATCACCTGGATAGTTTACAATATCAGCCACACTACGGTCGGTCATACCACGCCAAGCTAATTCAAAACGTTTCCCTAACTCTACATCGACTTCAAAGGATTCTGGTCCAATGCTAGGTCCAAGATAGATATAACAATCTTTGAACTCCGTACCATAAGCTTCCTTCATAGCCTCAATAGTAAGAACTGGCAAATGTCCTATCGCTCCGCGCCAGCCTGCATGTACCGTAGCGATAGCGTGATGGTTAGCATCATAAATACCTACAGCTACACAATCAGCAGTAAATAAAAATAGCGGTACATTCGGTAATTTTGTAAATACCGCATCACAATCATCGATAGCTGTATCCTCTCCCAAAGGCTCCAGCACCAACGAGGTCTTCTGTGATTTCTACAGCCTTTAAACCATGGACTTGATTGCCACAAGAAATACGGTTTGGTTCAACACCTAAATATTCAGCAATAATAGCACGGTTTTCACGAACATACTTAGGCTCATCCCCTACGTGAAATGCTAAATTTAGTGATTCATAGGGCTCTTGAGATACACCACCATGACGGTACGTATCACCTATTGTAATAGGAAAACGATCTGCCCAATTAGGGGTTTCATAAGACCAAGTACCATGAGGTCCTTTAACATCTATACGTTTTACAGATTGATTCATAAGTGCCTCCTATTTACATACACCACATCGCTTACAGCCTTGTACACATGGCGGTGTATACGCTTCATCCACAGAGCGCTTCCATTCCATTTCAAGATATCCATCGTCCATCCCCATGTCGAGGTGACTCCAGGGTAAGAATTCATCAAAGCTTCGTTCACGATAGTTCATCTCGTCCATATCTAGGCCTGCTGCCTTCATTTCAGCCTTGAAGGACTTACTGCCACGATCTACTGCACATGCCGCAAGAACAGCGCCAAGACGGCGATCACCACGGGCTAGTACACCTTGGATATATGCCTCTTTAGGTGATTCAACGAGCACCTCAATACGACGATTCTTTTGCAATGCTTTTTTAATATATTGAAGTTTTTTCTCTACCGTTTTTTGATTATCCATAGCCATCCATTGGAATGGTGTAAAAGGCTTCGGAATAAATGGATTGATACTGAGCGTTAAACGACCTTTACAGCCTACCTCCGCCATATGGGCTTGCGTCCGTTCTGCAAGTCCTACGATGGCTTCAATATCCTCGTCAGTTTCCGTTGGCAACCCAATCATAATGTAGAGTCGCATATGTTGGATACCAGACTTAGCAGATAAAGTGGCAGCATTTTGTAAATGCTCTTCGCTAATGCCCTTATTAATTACGCGCCGCAATCGTTCACTACCCGTTTCTGGCGCAATGGTAATCGTCTTTTGCCCACTATCTGCCAAGCCATCTACTACGGCTTGCGTCAAAGAATCTGCTCGCAAAGATGCACAAGAATAGCGCATATCTTTAGAACGAATATACGTAACTAACTCATCTACCTCCGGATAATCGGAAATAGCGGCCCCCATAAGGCCTACCTTTTTACCTAATTTCTCTGCTCTATCTACGCCTTCTTTTAATATGTCTAAAGGTCGTACGCGCGGTACGCGGAAACAATAACCGGCCATACAGAATCGACAATGGCGACCACATCCACGGGCCACTTCGATTATATACATAGCACCAAACTCTGTATAATTCGTAGCTACTACGGTTTCGCCACCGCTAGTGAGCATTTCAAAGTGACGTTTAATCGTTTTTGGTGCACCTTCAACAATATGGTAACCTTTAAATTCACCGTCTTCGCTGTAGATTGGTACGTACAAGGACGGTACATACACGCCAGATATATTCGCTAATTGACGCAAAATAGCATGTCGATCTAGGCCCCTCCATTTTGCCATCGCGAATGATATCTAGAACGCGACTAACGATACCTTCCCCTTCTCCGATGATGAAAGCATCGATAAAGTCTGCAAAAGGCTCTGGATTAAAGGTAGCACATGGGCCACCGGCAATAACGATAGGGTCAAATTCTGTGCGGTCTTTCCCCATAATAGGTACGCGTCCATGACGTAACATCAACGGAATATGAAAATAGTCCATTTCAAAGGTCACGTCAAAGGCCACCACATCAAATTGATGCATAGGCCTCTGTGTTTCAACACTCATCAACGGTGTCTTAGTCTTATCGTATGCTTCTAATTCTTTCTTCTCAGGCAAGAAAATGCGTTCACATACGCTATCATTGCGTAAGTTGATTTCCTCATAAATAATGTGCAGACCAAGATTACTCATGCCTACAAAATATGTATTGGGATAGACGATTGCTACCTTTTGCCCTGCATGAGGGTTTACAGTAACCCGACTATCTTCGTCTTTATATAATTCTTGTAATCGATCAATTAAATCTTTACGATTCACTAGTTTCCTTTCTATATAAGCCCACTATGAATAGTGGGCTTAAAAATACTACATATTAGATTTTAAAATTTAGATTTCAATGTATTTTTAGTAGAAATAGTTTTAGTCTTTAAAGCACTTACAATTTGAGGACGATGTTTTCTTTCATACGGATAGATGACTACCTCACCATCTTTGTATTCAGCAATATATACATCTTTTATTTTATACCCTTGCTTTTCAACCTCTTCTTCAAGCCACTCTTGTTCTTTTTCAATTACAGCTAATGTAAAGTGATTAATTTGACCATCATCAATAAGATCAAATTTAATATTTTCATCACCGAATTGAACAACGCTTAACTGACCATTTTGCTCTAGTACAGCACGTTTTACATCTGTTACATATTGAACACCAGCAGTACGCAATTTCAATTTAAGCTCCGCTGCTTGAATACCATAACGCATACACTCTTCAGTTAATACGTGACCCTTTTCAATTACAATAACTGGATGACCATCGAGAATGGTTTTGAAGAAACGAAGATTACCTTTTAAGAATTTAAGAGACATTACAAGGATAGTCCACAAAATGAGGACTAACATAAACTGTAAAATACCAATTTGGTCATTGTAAATAATGGCACCAATAATACCACCAAGTACGTAGTTTTGTAATTGGTCTAAAGCAGAGGTTGGCGCTAAATTGCCCTTCCCCATTAAGTTAATTTGTAAAATAATCGCCAAGAGACCTATGGCGAGTTTGGCAAAGACCATCCCATAGACGGCCATAGCTTCTGTCATATGTGGTCCTCCTTATGGTAATACATCCGCTTTATCATGAATTCGGTCTGTAGGACTTACTGTATACACACGAGTGATTGTATAGGTAGTAAATTCAGGATTAAATTGCACCTCATAGTATGCATCGCTAACCTTTAAGATCATACCATTACGAATCTTTAAGGAGTTAACCGCCAGTTGTTCACTTGGTATGGATCGTTCAGTACTAAAAGAATGTAGAAATTGAGCCATTCGAGAAGAGTCTTCAGAGTATGTTTTCATTCGGTTATATTCTTGATACTCCAGTCCTAAGAAAAATACTACAATTAAAGACAAAATAACCAATAAATCACGATAGCGATTAGTAAAACCATTTCGCAATACCTGTACACCTAGAACGAGCAATGCTAAAAGAATGGCAACAAAAACGATAAAGCCCCATGTTTGGCCTGTCACAGCCTGACTTTCAACATAGGCCAAAGTGTAAAAATCCATATCGTTCTCCTTTCATATATTACTCTTTATTATATCACAAATAAATATGCTAATAAGCAACAACGACTTATAAAAAATAGAGCTACCACAACGATAGCTCTATTAAACAGTTTCTATACTAATTTATTTACATTCACGGTACACGATGATATAAGCATGGGTATTCGCTGTAAAACCAGATTCTAATTCTAGTTCAACTTCTAAAACGGCATCGTCAACGTCACCTTTATAATAGGCCTTACGTTGTTCCGCGGAATAGAAATACATAGCCGCATTATATTCATTACCCGCTTGTACTGGAATTGTGATGGTAACAGGCTGTGTTTCAATATTCTTTGTTTTAGTCCCCACATTATCCGTTGTGTAATATACGGATTCAATGGTATGTTCTCCTGGTGTTACTGCCACAATGACTTGACCATATTGACCAGTTTTATGATCAATAGTAGAAAGGTCCTTACCATCAACCTTTACAGATTTACCATAAATATGAAGAATCGCTTTATTAGCATTCTCTTGTACAAATTGTTGTTCACCGGCTTGTCGTTTTTTATTGAACTTCATAAATACGGCAAACAAAATGGCCCAAATGACTGCAACCGCCACGATGATAATAATAGTTGTAGAACTCATAGTATCTCTCCTTATACCAAAATATACTACACTGACTCTACGCTAACTATATCATACATACTTGTATTACTCAATAAAAAGCGACCCCAAATGGGGTCGCTTTCAGTAAGCCTATGCTTATTAAGAAATTACTAATGCAATCTCTTATTTCAACCAGCTCATCAAGTTGCGAAGTTCTGCACCAACTGGTTCGATTGGATGGTTTGCAGCTGCTTCACGATGTTCTTTAAGGAATTTTTGACCATTTTTGGAATCAGCCAAGAATTCGTCAGCGAATTTACCAGATTGGATATCAGCCAAGATTTGTTCCATAGCTTTTTTAGTATCTGCAGTAATTACGCGAGGACCTGCATGGTAGTCACCATATTCAGCTGTGTTGGAAATGGAGTGGCGCATTTTTTGGAAGCCACCTTCGTAGATAAGGTCTACGATCAATTTCATTTCATGCAAGCATTCGAAGTAAGCGTTTACAGGTTCATAACCAGCTTCTGTTAATACTTCGAAACCAGTTTTGATCAATTCAGTAACACCGCCGCACAATACAGCTTGTTCACCAAAGAGGTCAGTTTCAGTTTCGGATTTGAAGTTAGTTTCCAAGATACCGGAACGGCCACCACCGATACCAGAAGCCCAGGCTAATGCAACTTCTTCAGTATCACCAGATGGATCTTTTTCTACAGCATACAAGCAAGGAACACCGGAGCCTTCTTGGTATGTACGACGTACTAAATGACCAGGGCCTTTAGGAGCTACCATGAATACGTTGATGTCTTCACGAGGTACGATTTTACCAAAGTGAATGTTAAAGCCGTGAGCAAATGCCAAGTACGCACCTTGTTTTAAGTTAGGAGCGATATCTTGTGCATATACGTCTGCTTGTAATTCGTCTGGAATCAATACCATAACGATGTCAGCACCTTTAACTGCTTCTGCAGTTTCTTTTAACTGTAAGGCCAGCTTCTTCAGCAGCTTTCCAGCTAGAAGAACCACCACGAAGACCAATTGTTACGTCCATACCATTTTCTTTCAAGTTCAATGCATGCGCATGACCTTGGGAGCCGTAACCTAAAACTGTAATTTTTTTGCCTTCCAATTTGCTTAAATTACAATCTGCATCATAATAAACTGTAGTACCTAAAATTTTACCTGCCATACTAGACAACCTCCAAAATATATTCAATAGAATATTTAATATATATACTGTACACAATCTCACAAATAAATGCAAGATTTGTAGTGTATATCGTAATTTATCGAATAGTCAAATAGACTAATCTACAACTTAAATATGTACCCTTTTTGTATTAAGAAAAAATGAATTATCCCAATTTTAGCTCTTACTTAACTATAATCCATGGGCGATTTTTCTCCCATACAACGGATACATCAATACCGAATACATCGCTTAGAATTTCATCGGTTAAGATGTCCTGTTTCTTGCCTTTATACACAATGAGACCATCTTTAATAATAGCTACATGTGTAATACTTGGCATAATCTCTTCAATTTGATGAGACACATAAATAAAAGGCTTATGTTCCTCTCGTGCCATATTCTCAACAGTTCTTAAGAATTGCTCGCGAGCAGGCAAATCAAGTCCAGAACAAGGCTCATCTAAAATGAGTAAATCTGGATTAGCCATAATAGCCCGTGCTAGTAAAACGCCGGGCGCTGTTCACCAGCAGATAATGTATGAAATCTATGGCCTTCCAAATAGGACAAACCAAACTCAGATAATAATCGTAGTCCTCGTTCACGTACTTCAGGCTCTACCTGTTGATAAATACCAATACTATTAAAAGCACCAGAAATAACAACATCTTCTACGACTTGTTTATCCAAGGTGGACTGGAATTGTCCAAGCGCCGAACTAACAAAGCCTAATCGCGCCTTAATCTTAGGCCATGCATATTTGCCAAATTCATGACCAAATACGCGTAATAGTCCTGTTGTAGGAATTTGGTAAGCTGGAATCATGCTGAGCATCGTAGATTTACCAGCCCCATTGAGACCTAATAAGGCCCAATTCTCCCCTTCTTCAACATGCCAATTAATGCCTTTTAAAATTTCGCGACCTTCACGACGAAACTTGACGTCTTCATAATGGAGTAATTCACTACTCACACAACCATCTCCTAAATCTTTTCTCCACGGCTCATTGCGGTAATGCCAGTTTTGGCAATTTCAAGGACACCATAAGTTTCCATAATTTGAATGAAGCCACGTAATTTTTCTACACTGCCAATGACTTCAATGATCATAGATGTAGGAGAAATATCTAACACATTACCACGATATACATCGGCAATCTGTACAATTTGAGAGCGTGTTGCAGCAGTTGCTTTTACCTTGATAAGCATTAACTCACGGCATACCACATCATGATCTTCAAAAACTTTAACCTTTACAACATCAATGAGCTTGTAAATTTGTTTTTGAATTTGGTCTAAGATGCGATCATCTGCCTCAACGGTGAGGGTAATACGAGCGTAGCCTGGTGTATTTGTAATACCAGATGTCATCTTTGTAACATTAAAGCCACGACGGTTAAAGAGTGCCAATATACGTGCACCAATGCCTGCTGTATTTTTTGCAATTACTAAGACTTGATGTTCTTTCGCCATTATAGCACCCCTTTCTTGCCCATCATACCACTTACGGTACCGCCAGCTGGAATCATCGGCAATACATTATCTTCTCTTGCTACACGGCAATCCAAGATGATACTTTCACCAGATGTAATGAAAGATTTAAATTCTTTATTGAAATCCTCTACATTATCGATACGAGCGGCTTTCAAATCAAAGGCATCTGCCAATTTCAAGAAGTCTGGACTCACTTCCAAATCTACATAGGAATAACGGCGGTTATTAAAGATTTGTTGCCATTGACGAACCATGCCAAGGTAACCATTATTAATGATAACAATCTTAATTGGTAAATTATATTGGCGAACCATCATGAGCTCTTCGAAGGTCATTTGGAATCCACCATCACCAACAACAAGGATAACTTGTTTATGAGGTGCCCCCACTTGAGCCCCGATTGCAGCTGGTAAACCATAGCCCATGGTACCTGCACCACCAGATGTAACAATGGTATGAGGTTTTTTATGAGTTAAGAATTGAGCCGCCCACATTTGATGTTGGCCTACGTCAGTTACAATAACGGCATCCTCTTTGGCAATCTTGTTAAGTTCAGATAATACGTATTGTGGATGTAATACACCATCTTTAGATTCAGGAATTACCATAGGATATTCCGCTTGCCATTCACGAATTTGTCCGATCCACGCTTCATGAGTTGTAGGTTCTACAAGCGCATTAAGTTCAGATAAAACTCGCTTCAAGTCACCTACAATTGGTACGTTAATAGTAACGTTTTTATCAATTTCTGCTGGGTCGATATCGATATGAATGATTTTAGCTTTTTTACAGAAGAAATCTGGATGACCTGTAATGCGATCGTGGAAACGAATACCAGCTGCAATAACAAGGTCTGCTTCTTCTGTACTATTATTAGCCGCTACAGAGCCATGCATGCCCACCATACCAAGAGCAAGCTCATGGTTACCTGGGAAACCACCAAGACCAACTAATGTATTTGTTACAGGAATTTGAGCCTTTTCTGCCAATTCCTTTAACTCATCCATAGCGCCAGATTTCAATACACCGGCACCGGCAATGATGAGCGGACGTTTCGCATTTTTAATGAGTGTAGCCGCTTTCTTTTAATTTGCCCTTGATGACCTTTATAGGTTGGATCATAACCTTCAAGATGGATAGGTACTTCATATAATTTATTGTATTCTGTCATGGATATTTTTTCTGTTTGAATATCCTTTGGAATATCAATAAGAACAGGTCCTGGACGACCTGTACTAGCAATAAAATACGCTTCTTTGATGATGCGAGGTAAATCGCGAATATCTTGAACAAGGTAGTTATGTTTTGTAATCGGCATGGTAATACCTTGGATATCTGCTTCTTGGAAGGAATCCTTACCAATAAACGGACGACCAACCTGACCAGTAATGGCCACCATAGGTACAGAATCCATGTAAGCAGTCATAATACCTGTAACAAGATTAGTTGCACCAGGACCGGACGTAGCGAGGCATACGCCTACTTTTCCAGATACGCGGGCGCTAACCATCTAAAATTTTACCTTGTTCATGACGAACAAAATAGTGTTTAATTTCAGGGAAGCTATAAATTTCATCATAAATTGGAATTACCGCGCCACCTGGATAACCGAACATGTCGGTTACACCAAGGCGATGCAATGTTTCAAGGACAATGCGTGCCCCATTGATTGTTTCTGCGCTCATAGGAACCCTTTCGACCAGCTATTCAGATAAAATCTCGCTGGAATTTAATCGTTTAATAATGTAACCATTATTTTTGAAAGTATCAATAATGTGTTTGATGTGTTCTTCACCATTTGTTTCTACAGTCACTTGCAATTCCACTTCATGGAAGCGGTCAAGATTTTTAAACTGATTGTGATCAAGTTTAATAACGTTTGCATCCGCATCTGCAAGCATTTCAGATACAGCAACCAATTGACCTGGTTTATCTGGAAGGTTTACAGAGAAAGTGAAGATACGACCACGCAATACGAGACCTTTATTGATCATAGAAGAAATGGTAAGTACGTCGATATTACCACCACTAACAATGGCTACTGCTTTTTTACCTTTACAGTCTAATTTTTTTAGACCTGCTAATGGTAAAATACCAGAGTTTTCTGCTACTAACTTATGTTTTTCTACAAGCAACAAAAATGCTTCCATCAATTCATAATCAGAGACAGTAACGATTTCATCTACATATTTCTTAATATATGCTAATGTAGTTTCGCCGATTTGACGTACAGCTGTACCATCTGCGATAGTTGCCACCTCACTAAGTGGTACAGGATGATCTTCTTTTAACGACTATTGCACTAAATGCGCCTTCTGGTTTACACCAATGAATTTTAATGCTAGGATTTTTTAATTTCGCCGCAGCTGCGATACCAGAAACAATACCGCCACCACCAACAGGAACTAGCAATACATCCGCATCAGGCAATTCCTCAAGAACTTCTAATGCAATTGTACCTTGCCCTTCGATAACATCTTCGTCATCAAAAGGATGGACGAACACATAGCCGTGCTCTTGTTGTAATTCCATCGCTTTTTGGTAAGCTTCATCATAAATCTCACCATGTAGAACGACTTCGGCACCATATTGTTTTGTAGCATTAACCTTGATGAGAGGTGTATGTTTTGGCATAACGATTGTCGCTTTAATGCCTAGACGTTTTGCAGCAAGCGCTACACCTTGCGCATGGTTACCGGCAGATGCGGCAATAACGCCGCGCGCCTTTTCTTCTTCTGTTAATTTTGCAATTTTATTATATGCACCACGAACCTTAAAGGAACCTGTTATTTGCAAGTTTTCTGGCTTGATATATACATCATTGCCACTTTCATCGGAGAACACATCACTGTGAAGCAATTTTGTTTTCGCCGTGATTGTGCTTAATCGCTCACGAGCCTCCAATCATACAACTTATGCATGTCCTCTATCTCCTCTAGTTAGTATTAATGAAAATCTACTATTAGTCTTCAAATACTTCGATAGCACCTTAGCAATGTGCAGAGGATTATGAAGAGCGTATTTTTTAAGATATCCAGTTACATTGGATTTGAATGGTTTCAATGCAGCTTTACGACGAGCGATTTCATCATCAGAAACAGCCAATTCCAATTTGCCGTTTGGAATATCGATGTTGATGATGTCGCCATCTTCAACAACCGCGATTGTACCACCAGCCGCAGCTGCTTCTGGAGATACGTGACCAATAGACGCACCACGTGTAGCACCAGAGAAACGACCATCAGTCAACAATGCTACATCTTTATCAAGACCCATACCAGCAATCATGGATGTTGGTGTCAACATTTAGCGCATGCCAGGGCCGCCTTTAGGACCTTCGTAACGAATAACTACCACATCACCTTTTACGATTTTACCGCCTGTAATAGCTTCAACCGCTTCTTCTTCACTGTTGAATACCTTTGCTGGACCAGAGTGAACGAGCATATCTGCATCTACGGCACCTGCTTTTACAACGGAACCGTCTACTGCAAGGTTACCTTTTAGGACGGCGATACCGCCTGTTTCATGAACAGGATTATTCCAAGGATGAATAACGTCTTCATCAGTTACATGAGCTACCGCTGCAATTTCACCTTGTGTTTTAAGAGCTACAGTTTTGCAATCTGTATGCAAACGACCATTTTCGGCTAAACGTTTCAACACAGCAGATACGCCACCGGCAGCATACAAGTCTTCGATGAAGTATTTACCAGATGGAGAAAGTTTAGACAATTGAGGTGTATTTTGTACAATACGATCAAAGTCATCTAAAGATAATGGAACACCTGCTTCGTGAGCAATAGCCGGTAAATGAAGCGCCGTATTAGAGGAGCCACCCAAAGCCATATCTAGAGCTACTGCATTTTCAAAGGCTTTAGCAGTCATAATGTCTTTAGGACGAAGGTTTGCTTTCAATACCTCTACTGCTTGCATACCTGCTAATTTAGCAAGACGTAAACGTTCAGAGTATACTGCTGGAATTGTACCACCATTACCAGGAAGGCCCATACCAAGAGCTTCTGTTAAGCAGTTCATTGTATTAGCTGTATACATACCTAGAGCAAGAACCACATGTAGGACATGCTGTATTTTCGATTTCAGATAATTCAGCATCATCCATTTCACCAGTTTGATGTTTACCTACTGCTTCGAATACATCAGACAAACCGATTTTTGCCATTATGTACACCTGCAAGCATTAGCACCACCAGACACGAATACGGATGGAATGTTTAGACGAGCTGCAGCTATCAACATACCAGGTACTACTTTATCAGCAGTTTTGGAATGAATACCATAGCATCAAATGTGCGCCATATTGTTGCTTCGATGGAATCAGATGATGATACGTGAGTTACCAAGGAGTATTTCATACCGATGTGGTTCATCGCCGCCGTCACAAATACCAATTGTATTGAACTCGATTGGTACACCACCTATGCGAATGCCGTCTTTACGGCTTGTACAATATTTTCAAGCCCACGTGACCAGGGATAATTTCGTTGAAAGAGTCGCAATACCAATGACTGGTCTGCCGCATTTCTTCATCAACAAAACCAAGAGCTAGCAAAGATCCGTGGTGTAACGTGCTACGCCTGTTTTAAATTGTCACTTCTACAACTCATGTTAATCTCCTCACTTTTCTTGAAAGTATCCACTTGGATACTTTTCAACTTAATAAAAAAAGACGATTCTTATGAATCGTCTTAAAAGTTTACAAATGATATTCCTTTTGTTTACAGAATTCCTATGTACATAAACGACCTATGTACCCCTTGGAATAAATACACATAAGAAACAAACCGTATAGTCAATTCTTATTGATTGTATATTAAACCATTCGTGGAACTTCTAAGACAAAAACGTGTTAAGTTGTTGTTCATAATTCGAATGTCTTAATAATCACGACGAGCGCGATAATCAACAAGCTAATGACTAAACCCAACATGTTTCCTCCTAAAGTAATCTGTAATCATAAAATAATAATAACACTTTATATAATGTCGTGCAATAAATATTCTATAGATTTATCATATAAATTTTTAAAGTTTACCATATATAAAAACTATAGCAATAACAATAATACACTGCCTATCTAATACACATAGAAAATAAAACGATAACAAACTGCTTAATAGGTAGCGCAAATCAAAAATCCCCCACTACTTGAGAGATTTTTGAACATTATAGAATACCGAATAGCCACATGCCAAGGGTACCGCCCCAGAAGTGAATTAAAAAGCTAACCACAGAAATAGCAAGGCCTACACGCCACCATGTTCCTTGTGGTACATAACCAGCACCGAAGAAGATTGGTGTTACACCAGAACTATAATGCGTGTTAATGTACAGCCAGGGCTGTTCATCAAACCAAAGAGCAAGATAGTAAATGGAATTGGTGCGCCCATTGCTACCAAGATAGCTGCAAAGGCGGAGAATAATGCTGTAATACGCGCTGTACCACTGGCAAAAAAATATTGAGAGTATACAAAGGTTGCGGAGATAATGAAAGATGCCCAGAACCAATCAATACCTACAAGATGTTGACTTACAAAATCAGCAAATACTGCAACAACGCCGAGTTTGCCAAGTAAACCAGCCATACCAACGAGGGTACCCATCCAGATTAGAATATCCCAACCGGTGCGTTCACCTAGAATATCTTCCCATGTAAGGGATCCTGTAACTACACACGCAAGTACACCCATCATAGCAACTACAGTAGGATGTAACTTCGTCCAAATCGCTGTGGACCACAGCAAAATACAAAGTACAAAAATAATAGCCACTGAAATTTCAGCCTTTGTAATAGGACCTAGTATATCTAGCTCTTTTTAGTTGATTACCGCCGCTTGATAGTGCTCCTTGATTCAGGCGGATAGATTTTATAAATAAACCAAGGCATCAAGATCATGCAAATTACACCAGGGATTACACCTGCTTGGAACCATTCCCACCATGAAATATCATAGCCAAATAATTTTGCACCTAAGGATGTAATCAATAAGTTACCACTACAAGCAGTTAAGAAGATTGTTACAGTAATGGTGTTTATCGTATGAGCCGTGGTCATCAAGTACGCCCCAATACGACGTGCCGTACTACCATTTGGCTCAGAATCAAAGGCTAACGAAATGTTTTGTACAATTGGGAAAATAATACCGCCCCCACGAGCCGTATTAGATGGCGTGGCAGGAGAAATAATAAGATCCGTACAAGCTAATGCATAAGCTAACTTTAAGGAACTAGTACCAAAGGAGCGAATCAAAGTATACGCGATACGCTTACCAAGGCCAGAATTAATAATGCCTCTAGAAAAGAATACTGCTGCTACGATAAGCCATACATTGGCTTCAGCGTAACCACCTAATGCTTGCACCATGGTAATAGAATTTGTTGCTACTGCCACAACAATACCAAAGAGTGCCATAATACCTGTTGGCCAAGGTCGTAAAATAAAACCTACAATTGTAGCCGTGAAGATAGCTAATAAATGCCATCCTTCCATTAATTGCCTCCGTGTGAGGCAAGAACCAGATTACAAGTCCTACCAGTACCGTCAGTGCGGCGCGTGTAAAGGTATTCATAGAACCTCCCTATCAAACTACACATATCAACAGTTACAGTTACAGTTACAGTTATTAAACAGAATAACTATATGGCGGTCATTACACATAACCGCCATATAAATTAGCAACTTTCCAAAAATTCTTTAATCTTTGGATTAGAGCGCAATGTATCCATCTCTTCAGGAGATAATAATTTCACCTTGTCCCGATCTTGGTTAACCAAGCAGAGGAATCCGATATAATCTCCTTTATTAGCCCGGAATTGATGAATTGTCTTACCTGGGATTTCTATAAAATCTCCAGCTTCTACATCATGGATTTCATCGCCCAATAAAACTTGACCCCTTCCGCGGAATATCATAACCATATGTGTATGCTCATGATATTCAAGCGTAGAATACCCACCTGGCAAGCATTCAAAATAGCGGAATTGGCATGGAATATCAAAGGCCCCATCGTATAAAACTTGACGTGTTACATCTTTAAAAGGGCTACCATCTTGTTTATATTCCAAGGTATCGACGCCATCCCACTTGAAATTTTTAGCATCAAACTTGCGTATCATTTTATTACCTCTCATAAAAAAAGGCTGCATCGAAACAGTGTTTCAATACAGCCCTATGGGTTCAATTATTTAAAGAAACGTTTCAATGTTCCTAGTAAACCATGACTATGTTCTTTGTACACCATCTGCAATGCTCTCTACTTCAAAACCTGTTTTTTCAATAGCTTTTGTGATAACATCTACAGATACTTTGTTTGGGTCAAAAGAAACAGTAGCAGTTTTTTCTGGTAAATCCACTTCTGCGCTCAAACAGGTAAACCAAGGGATGCACCTTCAACAGTTTCTTTACAGTTATTGCACATCATACCAGGCACAGTAAATACCTTTGTTACAACACCATTATCTTCACCGCAACCACAATCTTTACACATAGTGATACCTCCTATTAATCATTAGATTCTTTATGTTTATCGTTTTAGCCCTGCTGTTATTGTCGATAGTAGTCGCCTCTTTTAACGGCTTCTTTCGTTTCATCAACAGCTTTTTTAGGGCCGGAAATAGCATCTTTAAATTCATTGATGCCCTTACCAATAGCTTTACCTACTTCAGGCAACTTACCAGGTCCGAAGATAACTAGAGCGATCACTAATATAACTATTAATTCAGGTGTTCCTATAGATCCCATATGTATCTCCTTTATATTTACTAAAACTTACATCTTTTAGTGTACATCATTATAGGCTGCCTTGTCCACATACCAGGTCACAGCTTCTTGTGAAAGCACAGCACCAGGCAATGTACGGCCAATGCGTTTTTCCCACGTTAAATCCTCGTAATCTTCGCGTTGGTATAATACCTTTGTCAATGCAGTTCGCTTGCTTTCACCAGTCACAGTAAACCAGACAGCATCAGATTTTGCTAGGAAAGAAAATGTCATAGAAATGCGTTCCCATACCTTGCCATCTTCAACGGCCACTACATCTTGATCAGCTACACGCGCAGTGCGTGAGAGCCTGCAAATAATCCTGCCGTATGACCATCCTCGCCTAGATCAAGCAACGCTAAATCAAGACCAGATTTTTTACATGCCTTTAGAACATTGCGAACCTCTTTTTCATATTCTTCAGCCGCTTCATGTACGGTTTTAGAATCCGTATTAATTGGCAAGAAATGAGCAGCCCCCTTTGCCTTGCATAGCAAATGAGGTTTTACGCGATTGAAGTAATTATCCTCATGCGCTTGCGGCAAGAAACGCTCATCAGTCCACAAGAAGAATATACGTTCCCAATTAAGGCGCTCAATATATTCAGGAGAGTTAAGTAATTCTAACAAACCATTTACAACAGTACCCCCAGTAATACCAACGATGCACGTTTCAGTACGGCTAATTTCATCATTAGTAAAATCAATAAAATCCTCCGCCAATGCTTGGACTACATCACTAGGATCTGTCATAACATTTAATTGTATCTTGAGCCATGTAATAATGACCTCCTAAAACTATTATAATAGTACTATTATATACACTTTTGCTTTTTTATGAAAGCAAAAACCGATGTAACTCAATATATAGAGCCACATCGGTTCGAATTATATTAGTAACTGCTTATAAAATACATGATATTTCATAGAATTACAAGAGAATAGTTATTATTTTTGACCAAATTTAGGGCGACGACGTTCTGTGAAAGCTCGTACACCTTCCTTAAAGTCTTCAGAAAGACCTAAGGAGCATTGATTTTCTACTTCAAACTTCTTGTACTCTTCCCAGCCAGATAAGAAGCTATTCCACATCATTTCTTTCATAACGCGGTAAGATTGTGCAGGACCTTTAGCTAACTTCTCTACAAGACGTCTTGTAGCAGTTTCTAAATCTTCTAATTCACAAACTTTATATAAAGCCAAGTTCTTTACCTTTTCAGCAGATACGCTTCACCAGTCATAAACGATATGCATATGTTCATGCTAAATGGATCGAGTCAACAAGAACAAACCACCTGCATCTGGAGCAAGACCTACGTTTACGAAAGCTTGAATGAATCGTACGTTATTAGCTGCAACCACAAAGTCCGCTGCCAATGCCATATTAAATGCCGCACCTGCTGCAGCACCTTGAAGGCTCATGATAACAGGTTTAGGTAAGCGTTTCATAGCCATAGAAATCTGAGCTACCAGCTCAACGATTTCAAATAAAGACTCAGTATCACCATCGTTTACAGCGCGCTCCATCTCTGTTAAATCACCGCCCGCAGAGAATACCTTACCCTCTGCATTAATGAGCAATGCACGCACACTTTCATCATTATGTGCTTTATCTAAGACCTCAAGGATCTCCTTGCACATCTCGATATTAAAACCATTCGCCACTGTAGGCCGATTAAATGTCAACGTACCAATACCGTTGTCCACTACGTGCATTGAATTGTATTATAAATCATATGAGTTCTCCTATATGAAAATCTATTTTCGAAAAAATTCGATTATTATATATCTATTATAGGAGAATTAAATGTCTGTGTAAATGATAGAATTATATAACCCAATAAATTCAAACAATACGGTAATCGTATACGCCATAAACTAAAATAAGACTGCTATAAACAGTCTTATAGAAAACACCTGCAGACACTGCAGGTGTAATAACCTGTATTCCAAATATCAACGTTTGGAGAATTGGCTTGCTTTGCGGGCTTTTTAAGACTGTATTTTTACGTTCTTCATACGTGGGTCACGAGTCAAGAAGCCAGCTTTTTCAAAGATTGACGAAGTTCGCCATCTACGTCCAATAACGCACGGAGATACCGTGACGAATTGCACCAGCTTTGACTGGAAGGATCTACACCAGCTACAGCGTTGCGATTACATCGTATTGTTCAACTGTGTTAGTCAAAGTTCAAAGGTTGTTTTACGATCAATTCCAAAGTTTGGCGACCGAAATATTCATTAAGTTCACGTTTGTTAACAGTGATTTTACCAGTGCCTGGTACCAGACGAACTCTAGCAACGGAAGATTTTCTACGACCAGTGCCGTAATATTGTGCTACTCGCCATTATATGTTCCTCCTCTAGATTATCGTATGGAAATTTCTAATACTCTGGTTTTGAGCTGCATGTGGATGCTCAGGACCAGCGTATACGTTTAATTTACGGTATTGTTGTGCACCCAATTTATTTTGAAGCATACCACGAACTGCCATTTCAACAACACGGTCAGGTTGTTTTTCAAGCATCATGGACAATTTAGTGAAACGGGAACCACCTGGTAACCAGAGTGACGGAAGTATTCCTTTGTTCCAATTTCTTTTACCAGTTACGCGAATTTTTTCTGTTACAACGATCACATGGTCACCAGTGTCTACATGTGGTGTGAAAGTTGGTTTATTTTTGCCCCGAAGAACTTTTGCAACTTCGGCAGCAAGGCGTCCTAAAGTTTTACCTTCAGCGTCAATAACATACCATTTCCGTTCTGATTGTGTCTGGATTGGCCATAAATGTAGTTTTCATGCTGCATATCCTCCTAATAACGTCATAATCTCTACCAAAAATCAGCTTGTCCTTTGCTTCCGGGGCTAATGGAAACACGACTAAAGCTTACTCAAAATAGTATACAGATTTTGGTGTTCTATGTCAATTGTTTTTTACACTGCTATAGCCCTTTAACAGTGACATGTCATAAAGAAAAAACCACCCATTCTGAGTGGTTTTCCCATAAACTGTATGTCTTATTTGGAGTACAATTCGACGATAAGTGTTTCGTTAACTTCGATAGGAAGTTCTTCACGTTGAGGAAGACGAGTGAAAGTAGCTTTGAAGCCTTCTAAGTCTTTTTCAATGTAAGGAAGTTCGAAAGAACGAAGTTCTTGGAAGTTAGTTTTGAACATTTCGTTATCACGAGATGCTTCGCGCAATTCGATTACATCGCCTGGTTTGCAGGAGAAGGAAGGAATGTCTACGCGACGACCGTTTACCAAGATGTGGCCATGGTTTACCATTTGACGAGCTTGACGAATGGAGTTACCAAAGCCGATGCGATATACAAGGTTATCAAGGCGTTGTTCCAAAAGGATCAACATGTTTTGCCTGTAACACCTTGCATTTTTTTCGCTTTATCATAATAGCGTACGAACTGGCGTTCTAGCAAGTTGTAGTAAGCTTTAACTTTTTGTTTTTCTAATAATTGTGTGCCATACTCAGACATTTTTTCTGACGTTGGTCTTTTTTGACGCGATTCAAGGCTTTTGCGTGACCGAATACGTTCACACCAAAGCGACGACAAAGTTTGAATCGAGCCTCTCTTCTCGTTGCCATGTGATTATCACCTCATAAGATTAAAATAAACCTGTACCTATACATAATGGTACCCAAGTATAATATCATTTTCATCTAGTTATGTCAATTATCGATACTTGTGAAAGTCATTGAAATAAGTGCATAATAGCGAAATTATATTACACTTTTTTGCGATAATATTGCTCACTATATCGATTGTGCATGCTTCATCATATTTTATAGATTTAGATGAAAACAATTATAGTATGCTACAATATTAGTAAGAAGGTAATAGGTATCATTGAGTTTTATGTCAATATTGGGGAATACTATGAAAGAGTTACCTACAATGCAAGAGCTACAAAGTTTTATTACCTATAATAAAACAGGAAGCTTTACATTAGCTGCAGCACATCTATGAATATCACACAATCAGCTTTCAGCGCTCAAATGAAAAAATTAGAGCGTCTAGTTGGTTAATCTCCCGCTCTACAAGAGGTAGCCGTTTGACACCAGAAGGTGAATTATTCCTACCAGAAGCAGAACAAGTTCTCGACACATTGGAACGTGCTATTCAATCGATTCGTTTAGCCAGCAAAGGTAGGAACGTCCAATCTTAAATATTGGTGTATTGCGTAGTTTAGGGACATTCGCCTTAACGGATATGTATCTCACTTCTTCCAAAATCATCCTGAATTCTCTGTCAGCATTTATGATATGGAAGAAGAAGAATTGATGCTCGACTTACGCGAAAATCGTATCGACATTGCCCTCCTCTACTTACCAAATAATAAGGATATGTCAGCATATGAATCTACAGCCCTTCGCGAGGACGAATTCGTATACTATGCACCAAACATCATCGATAATATGGAAGTTGCTAGCTTGAAAGCAATTCAACAACAACCATTGCTTATGTATCCACCTAAGTACTTTATGTATCGCACATTAAAAAATCTATGTTGGTAACGGTCAACAAAATCTACACATTAGAGGTAGCCGCTTATCTAATCCATATACAATGATCGACTACTGTCAAAAGAAAATAAATCTGGCTGCATCGTAGCACGCCAAATTTTAAGTTCTTTAAACATCAATGATGGCTTTGTGCCTTTAGAAAAACCATTCAAACTGCAAGTGTGCTTCGCATTTAAAAAGAATAATTCTAAAACAGAAACCATGCATACCTTCATGGATTATGTACACAGCGAATCACCAGCTCGTTTATAAGAACGAAACAAAACCCGTACACATATACGTGTACGGGTTTTTAATTTTATTATATCCTCTATTAATATCTATATTTAACATTTGTACCTTTTAATATCTTTGTCTTTTAACATTCTTTTCTTTACCACTAGTAACGATTCACCTTGGTCATTAAATAATTGCTCTCTACGCTAACAAGTTGTACAATAGAGAATAGATTTCAATTAATACTGTGAGGTTATTATGCTTTTATCTATTTTCTTCTTTATATTAGCCGGTTTAGCCGAAATCGGTGGCGGCTATTTAGTATGGCTCTATATGCGCGACGATAAAGGCCCTGTATATTTACTGGCTGGTGCCATCATCTTATTTTTATATGGTCTTATCCCTACCTTCCAACAAGAAGCAAGCTTTGGTAAGGTTTATGCGGCCTACGGCGGCGTATTTATTGCCCTTTCCATCCTATGGGGCTGGCTCGTCGATGGTTTGCGACCAGACACATATGATATCATCGGCGGTCTCGTCTGTCTTGTAGGCGTTTATATCATCATGTACGCGCGCGTTAATACAAAGAGTACAACTGCTGTTGTACTCTTTTTATGTCTATTTCTATGCCTATTTTTATGTCTATAACGAATATTTTCTAAATAAATAACTATTTTTATATAAATAGAAATAACTATTGATATATATGAATAGCTATTGTGTTATATAACAAAAAGCGGTTATCCGAAGATAACCGCTTACGTTGGTGGACGATGACAGGATCGAACTGCCGACATCCTGCTTGTAAGGCAGGCGCTCTCCCAGCTGAGCTAATCGTCCATGTGGTGACCCGTCCGGGAATCGAACCCGGGATACCGCCGTGAAAGGGCGGTGCCGCTGACCAACGGGCCATATGAAATTGGCTCCTCGAGTAGGACTCGAACCTACGACCGATCGGTTAACAGCCGATTGCTCTACCAACTGAGCTATCGAGGAATATTAATGGAGCGGGAAACGAGATTCGAACTCGCGACCCCCGCCTTGGCAAGGCGGTGCTCTACCGCTGAGCTATTCCCGCATGTGGTGGACGATGACAGGATCGAACTGCCGACATCCTGCTTGTAAGGCAGGCGCTCTCCCAGCTGAGCTAATCGTCCATATGTGGTGACCCGTCCGGGAATCGAACCCGGGATACCGCCGTGAAAGGGCGGTGTCTTAACCGCTTGACCAACGGGCCAGAATGGTGACTCACCCGCGACTCGAACGCGGGACACCCTGATTAAAAGTCAGGTGCTCTGCCAACTGAGCTAGTGAGTCATAAATGGCTCCTCGAGTAGGACTCGAACCTACGACCGATCGGTTAACAGCCGATTGCTCTACCAACTGAGCTATCGAGGAATGTATGGAGCGGGAAACGAGATTCGAACTCGCGACCCCCGCCTTGGCAAGGCGGTGCTCTACCGCTGAGCTATTCCCGCATACAGAACCGATAATTAATATAACATAATCATCAATCTGTCGTCAAGAAGAATTTAAGTCTGTCCTGACTGCCCTATAATAATATCAATTTACACATATAGTGTCAATGGTTTTTCCATGAAATTCTCAGTTAATTTCGGATAATTGAGCATAAAACATAAAAAAGAGGGATTTAATACGCCCTCTTTTATATAGATTACTCTTTATTCTTTTGTCTACCTTTACCGGCACCATCTTCAGCCGCTTTAACCTCAGCTTCAACGAAGGTTTTCATATCATTTAACATATGCATGGATGCATCGATAATGGATAGTCCCATTGTGGAACCCAATGCTTCATCAATTTGTAAATTGTAGTGCAAGCATGGTTTTATTCCAAGGAATCGACATTGTTCCTTATGTGAATTGGTTCCTCATAGGCAGCGGATGGGAATATATAGTCCTTAACTAATGGCTCAATAGTAACTGCAGCCAATACAGCTGCGCCTGTTACGGCATTATCAAATACTACTGCCATACGGTGACTTGCGGCACCTAAGATAAAACCGGTTAAGAATGCAATATCTAGTCCCCCTGCTACCGGAAGTAAGTGTAATACCGCATCACGGCACTCACTTTCACTCAAAGCAGACCAATCATCCACAGCGATATTAAAACGATCTACAAAGGAATGAATATGAGCCGCTCGCTGTTCAATAGTAGGGCCACATTCAGTATGAACGAGAATATCGACATAGGCACAGCCCGTAATAGTTGCAGTAGTTACGAGAGAATCAAGGAATGCTCGTTCACCAATATTACCAATAGCAATGACTTGCAATCCATCGTTGTATAATTTATCAGCATAGGTGAATCCTAACTCTAAAGCGCTCTCTAGTTCCTCTTGAGAAATAGCCGGTTCTACACCAAAGAAATGAGATCCTTTACGAATGACTTGTTGATCAATATATTCTAGATTACTAGTATCTTGCTCAAGACCTACATTTACAACATGTACGTCTGCATTTAACTTAAATGCCGCCCCCTGCGTAGCCGTTCTACCTTCATTGAAACGCTTGATAGCCTCATAACTTTCACTACCATGCTGACTATTTTGAGGACCATCTACCAAGTGGTCCGACGCCACCACAAGTACGCCATATCGCAAATGATTTGGTTGAGGTTCTGCCAGAATGCCTGCAAAACGCTCAGCTATTAACTCTAATGTTGCAAGGCTATAAATAGGTTTTGTTAAATTATCGATACGTAATCGGCATGCTTCCATGGATGGTGCATGTAATGGTTCAATTGTAAAAGTTCTCATGCCTTACCTCCTGTAACAGCCAAATACATATGAACGGCAAGATCTAGCATTCCCATTTGAATGGAGCCACCAGAGGCCTCACCGAGACATAGCCCTAAATCAACATAGGCTTCAAGGCCTAAATTTTCTAAAGAAGATTTAGCCGCTTTTTCAGCTGATAAATGAGATGCCATTACATAATCCATCGCCTGTGGAACTAATGTTTTAGCAACCAATGCACAAGCGGATGTATTAAAACCATCAATAATAACAAGTGCATTATTCGCTGCAGCACCTAGAATAACACCTACGATACAGGTAAATTCAAAGCCGCCCACAGAGGATAAAATTCCGATTGCATCATCTTTCGGAATATTTTTATATTTTTCTAATACATCATGCACAATGCGTTGCTTTAATTTTAGACGCTCATCAGAAATATTAGTGCCTCGCCCTGTGGCTTCCTCTGCAGTGAGTCCTGCAAACTTGGCCGTCATAAGAGCACTAGCAGTAGTATTGGAAATGCCCATTTCCCCTACTAAGAAGACATTAAAGCCTTCGTCGATTTTCTCTTTTACAAGGCGGATACCTGTTTCAATGCCTTCAATGGCTTGTTCACGTGTCATGGCCGGTTCTTCTACAAAGTTTTTTGTCCCCATACCAAGTTTATGACTACGGAGTCCTGGTACCCAGCTCATATCTGCATCAATGCCCATATCGATGACTTCCATTTGAGCACCACAGTAATTAGCTAGGGAATTAGCGCCCGCCCCTTTAGGGATTAGATAATTTTGTGTCATTCCAACAGTTGTTTCCTTTGATATGCACTTACGCCCATATCGGCCACGCCATGATCGGCAGAGGCAATAATCATACAAGGTTTTGGAACCGTTAAGTGCTCCTGATTTGTAGCCGCACCATATTGAGCCACCACGTTTACAAGTCGCCCATATTGTTCTACAGGTGAACCTGCATTCCAATTATCGATTATATGTTGTTCAATTTCATGACTGCGACCTCTAATAGCGTCACAAGTTTCTTGTAACAAACTCATGGTATCTCCTTAACTAAATAATATGTTAAATGTATATTCTTTACGAACCCTAGTATACACATTATACTGCATAAACCGAGTCGCTTCAGCTACATAAATATACGTCAAGCTCAAATGAATGTTAATTATTCATTATTAGTACTCTATGAATGCTAACCAATGTATAGCCTTAGCTAATAATTATTTATCATTAGCTATTCTTTATTTGTCCTGTTAAATATGGTAATTTACCGCGGATTTCTCTTCCTCGTTCAAGATAGGATTCTAAAGCTTGACCTTCATCTTCTTGTGAAAGTATCTCTTTTACCCGTTTGATTTCGGATTCAATCTGTGAAAGACCTTCAATTACATTGTGTCTATTACCATAAATGATTTCACGCCACATAGATGGTAACCCACCGGCAACACGTGTACAGTCTCTAAAGCCCCCTGCGGACAGTTTCATACGCAATTCGCCCAGTTCATCACCACCGGAAACTTGAGTTAAAATGGATGCCAATAAATGTGGCATATGACTCACCATAGCTAAATACGCGTCGTGAGCATAGATATCGACGAATTCAATACGTGATCCTACAGCGCGTCCCATTTCAGCTAGTTCTTGAGCAACCTCTTCACTATATACTTCAGAGGCCTTATCCTCTAGTACAATCCAACCCATACCTTTAAAAAGGTTTTTATGAGATACTTCGTACCCACCCTTTTCAGATCCTGCCATAGGATGGACAGACACAAAAATTGTCCCTTTCGGAATCGATTCATAGACAGCTCGTACAAAATTTTCCTTCGCACTAGATACATCAGTCACCACTTGTCCTGGTCTAAAAAGATGTGCCATTTCTGTAAATAGTCTTGCATTTGTATCTGGAGGCAATGAAAATACAACAATATCTGAACTTTCAATCAATGGTTCTACCTCAGTCCAAGCAGCTTTTACAACCCCATCTTGAATGGCCGCATCACAAACCTCTTGGCGACGTGCATAGCCCACCACCTCATAATCGGTATAGGCCTTTAAAGCCTTCGCCAAGGATCCACCTAATAGGCCTAAGCCAATAATGCCTACGGTCTTACTCATATAAACCTACTTTCACAAATAATTAGCCTTACACTCTCTAATGTAAGGCTAACTATACCTACAAACTACTAAAAGTATATTGAAATCGTGTAAATATAAGACTATGCCTCTATGAGGCGTCTATTTTTCCACTTCCCACTATACCATCGATATACAAATAATAAACCTCGTAAAATTTCATCTACCGCCATGGCAATCCAAATGCCTACGAGCCCCCATTCCCAGTAAATTCCAAATAGATAAGACAATGGTACAGCACATAACCACATGCCAAAAATGCCTACGAGCATCGGTGTTCTAATATCCCCTGCTGCTTGTAAGCAGCCAACCATAACAATATTAACGGCACGACCTAACTCAAGAAAAATCTCAATCAGTAATACATTATGTGCTAACGATAGGATTTCTGGATCCGTAGTAAATATGGATAGTACAATATCACTGGTAATATAAAAGAACGTAGCCAGTCCTACACTAATGGCAATGGCTAACAACATAGAATGCCATACGCGATTTGTCACCTCAGCTTGTCGTTTAGCCCCCATCAGGTAACCCACAATAACTTGAGATGCATTTGCTAATGCTATGGTATATACATAGCAAAGCATGGCAATAACCGATACATACACCTTTGTATTAATAACAGCTAGCCCTAGGATGTTGACCATTTTCATAATCGTTGTCTGAGATAACTGATAACTTAAAGTTTCACCACCAGAAGGAACACTGATATTTAGTAAAGACTTAACCGTATGCCACGGGAATGGTTTTAAAAATTTGAAGCTCACCTCTAAAGTAAGCAACTTCTTAAAGGTATAGCCAATAATTACGAGGCCTACCACCTTAGATAACCAGGTAGAAATTGATACCCCTAGTACACCAAGGCTTGGTATGGGACCATGACCAAATATTAATACATAGTTAGTTGTGATATGGATAACATTCATAACTAACGCGATATACATAGTAACACGCGTTAATGAATGGCCTCTAAATACGGCAACCAGCGCATAATACATAGCCTGAATCGGTAATCCTGCGGCCACAATGGTCGTATATATCGACGTATCGCTCATCGTTTCGGGAGGTATACCTAGCCATGTAAAAATCCATTCATGACAGGTGATAAAGAATACGGCCGCAACAGATGAAAATAAGAAAGTTCAACACCAAACTGACCGTACATACCTCTGATAGCTTAGACTGATTTCGAGCCCCTAAATACTGGGCAATCAAAATCGTCGTAGCGGTACTCATAACAATGATGAGCATAATAAAGATATTTAAAATTTGATTGGCATTAGCCACAGCTGCTACCGCTTGAGGAGAGTAGTGACTCATCATCACTTGGTCTATATTACCTACTAACAGCTGTAGGAACACTTCGATAAATATAGGCCAACTCAAAGTCCAGATGGACAAGCTAATCCCTTTTTCATAAGACTTCATAGTATCCCCTTATATACTAATGTCAGATTTTATAGTATGCCCTTTATACACTAACGTCCAATTGCCTATCCCTTAAAAGAAAACGCCCTTAGCTTTTTCTTTAGTTTCTTGATCTGCAATAAATGGAATTCTTGTAGTTCTACCTTCTTTTGGCCGCTACAATCTTTTTAAATGGGAATTCAAAGATTTCTCTATTCCAAGTATTTACAGCATCATTATACAACGTTCTAGCTGCAGTAATTTCTTTTTGTAAGTAAGAATTTTGTTGCATTGCATCACGAATTGTATCTTGGCTTTGTAATTCAGGATAATTTTCTATAGCTACGTTGAGGGCTCTTGTAGCCTTGTTAAGTTGTGCATTCACATCACTTCTAGATGCTTCAGAAAAATTACCACTTCTATACTTAGCAATGTCTACAAGGATATCCTTATCAACTTCAATAGATTTTTCCACAAGTTTAGCCGCATTAGAAAGAATCACAACACGTTGCTCCATATAGTTATCAATTTCGGATGCAGCATTTTGAATTCTTTGTTCCATCATATTAAACTCTGAGCTAATTTGTTTTAATCGCCACCATGGATAAATCAATACAATGGCACCAATAATAGATACTAGATACTTGTCTATAACTATGCCTAAAACGATACCGATAACACCAACTGCCATAAGGATCGTTGGAAGAAGTTTTTCAAAGCCACTAGTTTCAACAGGGATTACCTTAGCGATAACATGCACATCTCTGCCTTCAGACATAATTTCCGGATTCATTTCGTCGAGTTGGTTAGCCATTTTGGGTACCTCCAAATTCTTTATAAATAGTATTTAATAAATCGTCGAGAGACTGATTTTGTCGATATAGTTTACCTGCCATAAAGTGATCGTATGCAAAAGACCTATCTCTATTATTTTCAGATTTTTGATACTGATCTAGACCTTTAATATGCTTAAAATCCTCTCCAGCAGATTTAATTTCTGAAACCTCTATCAATTCGTGTTTTGTAACAGGAACATACTCGTCCCAGCGGACTGGCACATAATAGGTTCTACCATTACCAGCTCGTACAGGTACTTGATCTACGTGTTCGATGGCCCTATAAGAATAGGCATCTACCTTAATTACCTCAGAGTCACCTTCATTTTTATAGTGGCTAGTCTTAAGAATTGTTTTTACATTATTTCGCTGAGCCGCATCAGGAGGAACAAATAAGTTAAGTCCCATTTTATTTGCTAGCATTTCTGTAATGTAATCATTGTATTTGAAATTATAAGACTTGCCATAAATATAATCATTAGAAGCCATTTGTTGATACACAGGAATCGCTAAAATTGGTAGGAATGAGAAATACATGTGTTCAAAGTAACTGCAGTTGTAATTAATGAACTTCTCTTTAATCTTTTGGAATGAAAAATCATAATACTGAGATGGTGATGTGTCAAAGTCCCAATTTTGAGAATTGTCAGCTTTAATCTCATTAATTTTATACTCTTTATTAAATATAAAGTCATCTCCATATGGAGAGTTTTCAAAAATATCCTTATAGTTGTTTTGTGCTAATGGCGTAAATAGTACGCGGAACTCAACCTCATTGTTGCGATCTAATGCATTAAATTGTGCATCAAACTCTTCATTGGCTAAAGCTTGGAAGCCTCCACCATTCTCCAATGAATCCTGACTCTTCTGTCTAAGACTAGCAATACCTTTTGCTATCTTACTCTTAGCGCTACCGAAATTAAAGAATCCTTTTTCCGGTGGCTTCCTATGGAATGTTAGGTTAGGTGCTGCATGATTACCATACACTAAAGATACTCTATTGGCATAATAAGGACCTGGTTGTCTTATAACGGCCCGTAATGTTTCGTTAACATCACGAGTTTTTAGATTCCCATTAGAATCAACATACTCTTCTGTATACGTAACATTTAAGGTACCCTCATACGTATAATCATCCATCCAGTGGATTATGCGCTTCAGAAAAATAAAGGGGTTTCCTAAAATATCACCAGAAGCAATATCTAAGGTGGAATGATTTACATCACCTTTTTCTAAAAATCCATAATCTTTAACGAGCTGTTCATATCGTTCAATATTAAAGTTAGAATCCATATGAATAAAAGGGAATCGCCTTTTTTATAAGTTCTACAGTCATTTCACTATGAAATAAGATTGTTTAAAGGGGCCATCATCTCATAGCCTTCTTGACGCATTTTAGCTAATGTAGCATCTAAATCATTAAGCTTTTCCTCAAGGCTCTTACTATTAGGCTTAATCCAATATAGGTAAAGCCCTACACATAGAACTAATATAAGTATAGAAACAATAATCGCTACAATATCAATATAATCTTGTGAAAACTGATAAATACCATAAATAATGGCACCTATACCAATAACAATATCAACCTTTTTGATAAGGCCAAATCGTTTATAGGATGTGTTTGATTGATCGCGATTTTCTGATACATCAGTATACTTATCTATTAATAATTTATTATTATCTATATCAATCTTTGATTGATCTACTAGTTGTTGAAAGTATTCTTCGGTTACTTGTTGAAACGCGTCCTTTAACTCTTCCCGATAATACTTAAGTGGCTCTAGTAATGCTTCATTATATTCATTCGACACGTTACTCATTCCCTCTCCTTAATGAATCGCATAGTAAATGATACTTCTATACGTTTCCATTATGCCTCATATTCTGAAATAATAGCCTCTTATACTTATAAGCGTTCAATTTTTACTTAATTATAAATATCCTAAATTATAAATTAGTATATCAATTAAGAAAACCTCCGTAAAGTAATAATACGATTCATACCACTATAAAATAACCATATCATTCACAACACTCTAAAGTAATCATACTATTCATAATGTCATAATGTAAAAACCCCTCTTTACCAGACATTCAGTAAAGAGGGATTCAGATTATACATAATTCAATTTAGATAAGATTATTTAAATTGATTGCAAAGGCTATCGAATAGCGCTTGATCTGGTTTTACAACATCTTCAGTTAATGGACGAGGATGTGGACCACCATTTGCTGCTGCCAGAGCTTTTTCGAAGGAAGGTTTAGTAGTATCTTGATAGATAACACCTGTTACCAAACCATCAGTATCACCCAAAGTTTTAAGCGCTGTTGCACGATCTGTTGGGTCATAACCTTCAGGCAATGCTACTAAATGTTCTTTGAACCAGTCATAGCTGTTGTGTTTATTGTATGTAACACATGGGCTGAATACATTGATAAAGGAGAAACCTTCATGATCCATTGCTTTTTGAATCAACTCTACAAGTTGTGCACGATTAATCATGTAACCTTGTGCTACGAATGTAGCACCTGCAGCGATTGCAGTTTCACAAACGGACAATGGAGATTCGAATGCCCCACGAGGAGTTGTTTTTGTAACAAAACCGATGTCGGAACGAGGGGATGCTTGACCTTTAGTCAAACCATATACATGGTTATCCATTACAACGTATGTCATATTTACATTACGTTTGAAAGCATGGATAGTGTGACCCATACCGATAGCGAACGCATCACCATCACCAGAGCAAGCGATAACTTCTAAGTCTTGGTTGGCAAGTTTAACGCCTTGTGCGTAAGGAAGCGCACGACCATGAGTTGTATGAGCGCCATATGCGTAGAAATAACCACCGATACGGCTAGAGCAACCGATACCAGAAATTACTGCTAATTTTTCTGGTGGAATATTTTTCGCTACTACAGCGTCAGTAATCGCCGCTTGAACCCCATAATGGCCACAGCCTGGACACCAGTTAGGACGAATATCGTTTCTGTAATCTTTAGCTGTTGTCATATTATAGGACCTCCTTAATCGCATTTTTCACATAACTTTTTGTGAATGGATTACCATCGTATTTCAAGCAGCTGGAAATTTTAGATTTCTTATGCATGTTGATTTTAAATAAGTTAGTCAATTGACCTGTTGCATTGTGCTCAACGATAACCACTTTTTTCGCAGCATCCATGAATGGTTGTAATTGTTTTGCTGGGAATGGTTTAATCAAGCGCAATTGTAAGTGGTTAACTTTAACGCCTTCTTGATCAAATTCAGCAACAGCTTCTTCGATAGCACCACGGCTAGAAGCCATACCTACAACGAGAACATCTGCTTCGTCGTATTTAGCGTTATTCAAGAATGGTTCATAGTTATCAGCTACAGTTTCCAATTTGCGGAAACGTTTATCAGTTTGCGCTACGTGCATTGTAGGCGCTTCTGCTGGTTTACCTTCTTCATTATGCTCTAAACCTGTGGAAAGGAATAGACCATTTTTCATACCTGGAATTGTACGAGGAGAAATGCCATCTTCAGTCAATTCAAAGCGTTTGAAGTACTTAGGTTGTTCCAATGCAGGAAGCTCAGCTTCTTTCATCATTTTACCGCGGTTAATAGGTACACGGTTCAAATCGAAGGAAGGAACGGATTGTTTATTCAAACCTTGTTGTAAATCAGGCATGAAGATAACTGGACATTGGTACATTTCTGCCAAGTTGAAAGCTTTTGAATTTCATAGAAGCATTCTTCGATAGATGTTGGAGAAATTACGATACCAGAGTAGTCACCATGTGCATTGTAGCAAGCTGCATCAATATCGGATTGTTCAACTTTTGTAGCCATACCAGTGGATGGGCCAGAACGTTGAACGTCGATAACAACCATTGGTAATTCAGCCATGGAAGCCATGGATAAGGATTCAGCCATCAAGGAAAGACCAGGGCCAGAAGTACATGTGAAGCCACGAACACCTGCGTATACACCACCCATAGCTGTCATGCATGCTGCGATTTCGTCTTCTGTTTGAACGATAGTAGCACCCAATTTATCCATATTTTTAATCATATATTCCATTACTTCAGATGCTGGAGTAATAGGATAAGATGCCATGAAACGGGAGCCCGCAGCAATAGCACCTAAAGCACATGCTTCATTACCTAATAAGAACATTTGATCTTTCTTACCAGGAGCTGGCAATGTATCGATTTCCACATCGCCCAATTTTTCCATTACAAGGCCATAACCGTCGTCAAAGGCAGCTAAGTTTTTATCTACGATTTCTTGGGATTTTTTCGCAAATTTAGCAGCAATCGCATCTTTAAACATCTTAGTATCGAAACCAAGAAGTGCAACAGACATACCAAGTGCTACGATATTACGCATCAACAAGGAACCTTGTTTCATTGCGGTTTCAGAGATTGGCAAGGACAAGCAATTAATCTTTGTACCTTCAAATTTAGAGAAGTCAGGATTTACTTTGCTATCACAGATGATGTAACCGCCCTCACGAACTTCAGAACCATGCATATCAACTGTTTCTTGATCAAGGGAAAGCAAGAAGTCTACCCCTTCACCAATGGACATAATTTGTTCCAATGCTACGCGCAATGCGAATGTTGTATGACCACCTTTGATGCGAGATGCAAATAAACGTTGGCTATACAAAGAGTAGCCTTCTTTAGCAAGGATTGTGGCCATAATTTCGCCGCAACTCTCGATACCTTCACCTTGTTGGCCGCCCATTTTCCAGATAAAATCTTTACGTTTTTGCAAGAGATTCACCCTCCTTAGGATAAAAATTACACTGCTGACAAGAGTCTACCTTACTATGTTAATGTTTTATAGTACGAACCTGTCTTATATCGCCATTGTATCATGTATATTTTAGGTTTACAATGTATCATTTCACATAATAATAGGTATAAATTAAGGCATTATAACTAAAAATTATAAGAAAAAAGGATACTACATGCTAAGTAGTATCCTTTTAGTATTAATAGTTATCGTTTTAAATAAATTCTAGGAGAATGCAGTCTATACAAAATTATATAGAATATTTATTCTGTAACACCTCTTGCTGACGTTCTTCCGTAAAGAATATCTCCTCTAAACATAACCCCTGGGCTGGCGCCGTTTTACCTATAACACGACGATCTTTAGCGGCCAAATAGCCCTTAATATCCTCCACCTTGCGTCTTCCAAGGCCTACATCGACGAGGAGCCCTGCAATATTGCGAACCATGTGGTATAAGAATCCATCCCCCACTACAGAAATAGTCACATGAGGTCCCTTACCCTCTACATGAATGCCCATAATTGTTTTTACCGGGATCAGCGGGTGTTGAATTCGTCCCCTTTAAGGTAGTAAAGTCATGGGTGCCTAATAATTCATTGCCTGCAGCTTGCATGGGTCGATATTAAGAGGCTTCTTAACATGCCAATGGTATCGTTTTGTCAAAGGATTGGCAATGATCTGATTATGAATGGTATATACATATTCTTTACCATATATATTCCATCGAGGCTTCCAATCGAGTGGAATTTCCAGGGCTTCAAGAACAACGATATCCTTTGGGATATGCGCAATCATAGCACGAGGAATGTTTTCTGCTGGTATAGATCCAGCTGTTTGGAAAGTACATACTTGAAACTTCGCATGTACCCCTGCATCTGTTCTAGAAGCTCCATAGATTTGTATGGGTTCATTACAAATTTTAGATAATCCATATTCTAAGCAACCTTGTACTGTTAAGCCCTTATCATCAGGTTGCTTCTGATAGCCTGCTAAATCGGTGCCATCATAAGCAACTATGATTCTTATATTTCTCATAGATCAAGCCACCATAAAACGATGAGTACGATGGTAACCAAAATGACAGCTCCTACGCCGATATAATCTACATAAGTAACTTGTAGTTCCTTCATACGCGTACGGTTTATACCACCTCGATAGCAGCGCGCTTCCATAGCAATAGCCAGTTCATCAGCACGTCTAAATGCACTGATGAATAAAGGAACCAATAAAGGTACCATATTTTTTGCCCGTTGAATGATAGACCCTGTTACAAAGTCTGCACCACGAGCAGATTGAGCTTTCATAATACGATCTGTTTCATCCAATAAAGTAGGAATGAAACGCAATGCAATGGTCATCATCATAGCCAATTCATGGGCAGGTACGCCAATACAACGGAATGGATTGAGTAAATGTTCAATACCATCGGTCAAACGAATTGGTGATGTCGTATAGGTCAATAGGGATGAGAACAAGATTAAAAAGATTAATCGTGCCGCCATTTGTAGACCCATAGCTAAGCCTTGATCTGTAATATTAATAATGCCCCATTGGAAAACTGAATTACCTGGGGTCGTAAAGATATGAATACCCATAGTAAATACGATGATAATCCAAAGCGGTTTAATAGCTGACCACATCAAGCGTAATGGCAATCTTGATAACAGCATAGCAAAGATAGTAAATGCCCCTACCAAGCCATACGCAAGAGGAGAATTTGCTAGGAAAATAGCTACCACAAAGATAGTTGTAGCAATAATCTTGGCACGAGGATCCATGTGATGCAAGAAGGAGTTTCCTGGGAAGTATTGCCCAATAGTAATGTTATTTAACATGGCTACCTCCCTCTAGAATTGCTTGTACTGCATCATCTACGGATAATACACGATTAGATACATCAAAGCCTTGATCACGCAAATATTCCATAGTAACAGATACTGGTGGAACATCTACACCCACCACTTGTAACTCATCACGATGGTTATTAAAGATATCCATCGGTTCTCCATCGAGAACGATACGACCTTTATCGAGTACCACGAGGCGAGATGCCATGCGAGAAATATCTTCCATATTATGAGATACAAGGATTACAGTAATGCCCTTTTCTTTATGAAGTCGAATGATCTCTTCAAAGATTTCTTCACGACCAAATGGGTCAAGGCCTGCAGATGGCTCATCAAGGACTAAGAAATCTGGATCCATAGCCACTACACCAGCGATGGCAACACGGCGCATTTGCCCACCAGATAGATGAAATGGAGAGCGCTCCGCGTAGGTGTCGTAATCAAGACCTACAAATTTCATTGCCTCCCGTACGCGTTCATCTACTTCATCAGCACTGAGGCCTAAATTTTTAGGACCAAAAGCAATATCTTCAGCAATAGTTTCTTCAAATAACTGATGTTCTGGGTATTGAAAAACCATGCCTACCTTATGGCGCATCTTTTTAGCTTCCTCCGTAGAAGCACTAATATCTACACCATTAACGGTAACCGTTCCTGTTGTAGGGTGTAATAAGCCATTTAAATGTTGTACAAAGGTAGATTTACCAGAGCCGGTATGACCAATGATGCCTAAAAACTCACCGTTTTCAACAGTAAGAGATACACCGTGAAGGGCTGTCTTTTCAAATGGAGTACCTACACCATAGGTATAAGTAATATTATCTAATACAATCGCCATTAGTGTGTGCCCTCCCCTCTTACTGCATTTACATCTTCATTGGTAGGAAAACTAATAGTGTTAGCCCCTACATTATGATCATCTAGTAGTTGGTCAGCTAATTTAGAATGTTTAAGACCTACTGCTAATTCTTCATTATTGATGATACTTTTACCGACTCATAACCTTTTTCATTTAATTTAAAGGCAATTTCAGATGCAACTGGAACATCAAGGCCAAGGCCTTTAATGTATCTACATGACTGAAGATTTCACGAGGGTGCCATCATGTAATTTTACACCATTTTTCATAACTACCACACGATCAGCTGTGACAGCTTCCTCCATAAAGTGTGTAATGAACACGATAGTGATACCTTCTTCTTTATTGAGTTTATGAACTGTCTCTAATACCTCACGACGACCTTTTGGATCGAGCATAGCCGTTGGTTCGTCAAGAACAATACAATCAGGTTTCATGGCCAGTACGCCAGCAATAGCAATACGTTGCTTTTGACCACCAGACAACAAATGAGGCCCATGCTCTCTATATTCAGTCATATTAACAGCCTCTAATGCTGCATCGACACGTTTTCTAATTTCAGCACTAGGAATGCCAAGATTTTCTGGACCAAAGGCAACATCTTCTTCTACGACAGCTGCCACTATTTGGTTATCCGGATTTTGGAACACCATACCTACATGTTGGCGTATATCCCAAATATGTTCTTCATCACGCGTATCATAGCCACATACATTGATATAACCTTCACTAGGTTGTAATAACACGTTGAAATGCTTGGCTAGTGTACTTTTACCACTACCATTAGTACCGATAATACAAACAAACTCACCACGCTTGATGGATAAACTCACATCATTTAGTGCATGTACATCATTGCCATTTTCATCAGTATAAATATGACTCATATGATTGACCTCAATCATAATGTCTTTTTCATTCATGGATAACCTCATATCTTTCTAGTCAATTTCGTTTCTATGAAAGTAAAGCCCCTTTGCGGTTAACAATACATATTCATCCTTTACGATAACTGCTAACATATTACGATATTATACTAGTCGATTGTACCATAAAATTGACAATAAAAAAACGGTGCTGCAACATAAGTTACAACACCGTATGAGTTTGATTAAACTAACTCGATAATAGCCAAAGGTGCAGCGTCACCTTTGCGAAGACCAGTTTTGATTACACGAGTGTAACCACCTTGACGGTCTGCATATTTTGGAGCAATTGTATCAAACAATTTTTTTACTACACTTTCATCCATGAGGTATGCAAGAACTTGGCGACGTGCATGAAGATCACCACGTTTAGCCAAAGTTACCATTTGATCAGCTAAAGAGCGAAGTTCTTTCGCTTTAGCTTCAGTAGTTTCAATACGCTCATATTGGAAGAAAGATGTTAACATGCTACGGAACAACGCTTTACGAGCGGAGCTGTCGCGGCCTAATTTTCTGTACATTCGTCTTCCTCCTTATTCGCCTTTTTGTTTAAGTTGAAAACCACCTGGATGATTGTTGAGTTTTTCCTCAATTTCATCGATAGATTTTTTACCTAAGTTGCGAACTTTTCCTAAGTCATCAATGGTTTTGTCTAGCAAGTCTGCAATTGTATTAATGCCAGCACGTTTCAAGCAGTTATACGCACGAACAGAGAGCTCCAACTCATCGATGGAAATCTTTGCTGGGCCGTCATCTACAGCTGGTTCTTCATTATCGGAACCTACTGGATCTATAACGATACCGCCTTCACCAGTGTTAACATCTACAACGTCTGCAGAATGCGCTAATTTAGTGAAGTTCCCTAAATAACCAATCATAATGGCAGCAGATTTTGCTACTGCATCAGCAGCAGTAATGGAACCATCAGTCCAAACTTCTAATGTAAGTTTGTCAAAGTCCATTTCATTGCCTACACGAACATCACTCACTTCGTATTTAGCACGAAGAATTGGAGAGAAGATGGAATCGATTGGAATACAACCGATTACATCTGTATCTTTTTTATTCTTCGTTGAAGGAACGTAACCTTTGCCACGTTCGATTACTACATCCATTACGAGATGAGCTGTCTCATCCATTGTCGCAATCACGAGTTCAGGATTCAATACTTCTACTTCTGGTGGGAATTGTTCAGCCAAGTCAGCAGCTGTCAATACGCCGTCCTTTTGGAAGTCAAAATGAACTTCCAAAGGTAATTGAGCATCTTCTTCAACTTTGATGCACAATTGCTTTAAGTTAAGGATGATATCCGTAACGTCTTCGCGAATACCAGGAATAGTAGAGAATTCATGAAGAACTCCATCAATTTTGATAGAGGTGATAGCTGCCCCATCCAAGGATGAAAGCAAAATTCTGCGTAAGCTATTACCGAGAGTGATACCATAACCACGGTCCAATGGTTCACATACGAACTTACCATAGCGATGTCCACTTTCTCGATTTTAAGTTTCTTTTCTTCGCTCATCAGGAACATCCTCCTATATAACACACGTTCATAGTTAATTATAGCACCGTATCATATCGGTCGCTATGAATTATACACGACGGCGTTTTGGAGGGCGACAACCATTGTGAGGAATTGGAGTTACGTCTTTAATGGAAGTAACTTCAAGACCTGCAGCTTGTAAAGCACGGATTGCAGCTTCACGGCCGGATCCAGGACCTTTTACGAATACTTCAACAGTGCGAAGACCATGTTCCATTGCAGCTTTAGCAGCTTGTTCAGCAGCCATTTGAGCAGCGAATGGAGTGGATTTACGAGAACCACGGAAGCCCAAGCCACCAGCGGAAGCCCAAGACAACGCATTACCGTTTGTATCTGTCAAAGTTACGATAGTGTTATTGAATGTAGAACGAATATGAGCCGCACCGGATTCAATATGTTTCTTTTCTTTTCTTTTAGTTCTAACAACTTTTTTAGCCACGCTTTATCCCTCCTTTATCTTATTTCTTTTTACCAGCAATTGCTTTTCTAGGACCTTTGCGAGTACGTGCATTCGTTTTAGTACGTTGACCACGAAGTGGTAAACCCATACGATGACGTTTGCCTCGATAGGAGTTGATTTCAATTAAGCGTTTAATGTTAAGTGCTTCTTCACGACGAAGGTCACCTTCTACTTTGTATTCAGCATCTAACAATTCACGGATTTTCACGACTTCATCTTCGGAAAGATCGCGAACGCGTGTGTCTGGATTGATGCCAGTTTTAGCAATAATTTCAGCTGCCAAAGTTGGACCAATACCATAAATATAAGTTAAACCAATTTCCACTCGTTTATCACGAGGTAAGTCTACACCGGCGATACGTGCCATCTAATCATCCACCTCCTATCAGATTATCCTTGTTTTTGTTTATGTTTTGATTTTCGCAAATAACCATTACACGGCCTTTGCGTTTAATGATTTTACATTTTCGCATATCTTTTTAACTGATGGTTGAACCTTCATTAGTACCTCCTTTGTGGACCCTATGCTTATTTAAAGCGATAGGTGATGCGACCACGATTTAAGTCATACGGTGTCAGTTCCATAGTAACTTTATCACCAGGAAGAATACGGATAAAATTCATACGCATTTTACCTGACACATGAGCCAATACGATATGACCATTTTCCAATTCAACTTGGAACATGGCATTCGGTAATGCCTCAACTACCGTACCTTCCACCTCAATAACGTCTTCTTTTGACATATCTTTTCCTCCGGTTACCTGTTTTATTTAATTAACCGCGGTTCATCACGCATGGTTAATATTTCAGGGCCGTTTTCTGTAACAACCACTGTATGTTCGAAATGAGCAGCAGGTTTACCATCTACTGTAACTGCTGTCCAGTCATCCCCTAATACACGAACACGATGAGTCCCTAGAGTAATCATCGGTTCGATACACAATACCATACCTGGTTTCATAATAGGTCCTTGTTCAGGACTACCATAGTTTGGTATTTGCGGATCTTCATGCATTTCGCGGCCTAAACCATGACCTACGAAGTCGCGTACGACACCGTAACCATGTTTCTCACAATACGTTTGAACAGCATGACCGATAGCACCAATACGGTTACCAACTTTCACTTGTTCAATTCCCTTGAACAGACTTTCTTCTGTAACTTTTAACAATTTCATCACATCAGGTTTGACGTGACCGATAGGAACCGTCACAGCCGAATCGCCGTGATATCCATCAATAGATGATACGAGATCAATACTGAGGACATCGCCGTTTTTAAGCTTACGCTTAGCGCTCGGAATACCATGAACGACTTCTTCATTAATAGAAGCACAGATTGTTGCAGGGAATCCATAGTACCCTTTACAACTTGGTATACCACCGTGGCTGCGAATATATTCTTCGGCAATTGTATCTAACTCAAGCGTCGTGATGCCAGGTTTAGCCTTTTCTACTAACAAGGACAACGTGTCTGCTGTAAGCTTACTTGCCTTGCGGATACATTCAATCTCATGGGGCGATTTTAAAATAATCATAGATTATTTCTCCAACGCCTTAATGATGTCAGCAAATACTGCGTCTACATCTTGTAAACCATTAATTTCTTCATATAAACCGCTATTGCGATAGTAGTCGATTAAAGGTTTAGTAGATTCGTCGTACACAGCTAGACGTTTCTGTACTGTTTCAGGGTTATCATCAGCACGATTTTCTAGAACAGCTCGTTCGCTAATACGTTTAACCAATTCCTCGGAAGGAACGTTTAAGTTAAGTACAGCGTCCAAAGAAATTCCTAATTCTTTAAGGATTGCATCCAAGGATACAGCTTGTGCTGTAGTTCTTGGGAAACCGTCAAGAATAAATCCAGATTTGCAGTCATCTTTCACCAAGCGATCACGTACGATACCAACAGTTACACTGTCTGGTACCAATTGACCAGCATCGATGTATTTCTTAGCCTCAACTCCAAGAGGTGTTTCGTTCTTAATCGCAGCGCGGAACATATCACCTGTTGAAATTTGGGGAATACCGTATTTTTCAATAAGTCGAGCTGCCTGAGTGCCTTTACCAGCACCAGGAGGTCCCATTAATAGAATATACATATTGTTTCCCTCCTATTTCACAAAGCCTTTATAGTGGCGTGTTACCATGAGCGACTCGATTTGTTGCATTGTATCAAGTGCTACACCTACAACGATGAGAAGAGCCGTACCACCAAAGTATACGCCTTGGACGCCGGTTATACTACCGAGGAAATTCGGTATAATAGCAACGACAGCTAAGAATACAGCGCCAGCCAAAGTGATTCTGGTCATCACGTTATCCACATAATCAGCAGTTGGTTTACCCGCACGAATGCCTGGGATAAAACCACCGTATTTTTTCATATTATCTGCCATATCTGTAATGTTGATAGAGATTGCAGTATAGAAATACGTAAAGATAAAGATCAATAATGCATACAATGCCGTTTGTAACGGCGTACCCCATGTAAAGAGATCAGCAGCTTTATGAACAAATTCATTGTCAATAAATTGTGCAATTGTTACAGGGAACATCAACACAGATGACGCAAAGATAATTGGGATTACACCTGCCTGATTGACTTTCAACGGCAAGAATGTAGAGTGACCACCGTACATTTTACGCCCTACTACGCGTTTTGCGTATTGGATAGGAATGCGACGTTGGCCTTGTGTAACTGCTACTACGACAGCAATCATCGCAAGTGCAATTACAGCAAATAAGAATGCTTGGAACATGTTAATTGTTCCGTTTTGGATATATTGATAAATAGTTTCGAGACCATCTGGTAATCGAGCTACGATACCAGCAAAGATGATCAAGGAAATACCATTACCTATACCATATGCTGTGATTTGCTCACCAATCCACATCAACAAGCATGTGCCTGCTGTGAAGATGATGGCCACAACAAATACGCTAAGGAAATCATTATTTACCAAAGCGTTGTTTGCTCTAAGAGCAAATGCCATACCAGCGGCTTGTACAAAGCCAAGGATTACGGTGCCATAACGAGTTACCTTCGCTATTTTCTTACGCCCGTCCTCACCATCTTTACTCCATGCTTCAAACTGTGGAACTACAGACTGAAGCAGTTGCATGATGATGGAAGCATTGATGTAAGGGGTAATACTCATTGCAAAGATAGAGAACTTACTAAGCGCACCACCAGCAAACAAGTCTAATAGACCGAATAGGTTACCAGATGTAAACAAGGATTCGATAACAGATGCATCTACACCTGGAACAGGAATATGAATACCAGCTCTAAAGATGGCAAACATCATTAATGTGTAAAGAATCTTATTACGTAGTTCGGTAATCTTAAAGATGTTCGAGAGGCTATCTAGCACCCTAGATCACCTCTACTTTTCCGCCTGCTGCTGTGATTTTTTCTTCAGCAGATTTAGTGAAGCCATTAGCGATAACAGTCAAGTTTTTAGTTTCCAATGTACCGTTACCTAAAATACGAATACCATCGCGTACATTTTTCAAAATGCCAGCTTCAATAAGAGCTACTGGATCAACTGTTGCACCGTCTTCAAAACGGTTCAATTGTTCTACGTTAACTTCAGCATATTGTTTAGCAAAAAGTTGTTGAAACCGCGTTTTGGTAAACGACGATAAAGAGGCATTTGGCCGCCTTCAAAACCGGAGCGAACGCCACCGCCAGAACGGGAGTTTTGACCTTTGACCACGACCAGATGTTTTACCCAAGCCAGAACCTAAACCACGGCCTACACGAGTACGAGCTTTTGGAACCAGCAGCTGGTTGTAATTCATGAAGTTTCATTCAGTGCACCTCCTTATCAGTATTAAACTTCTTCAACTTTTACTAAATGTCTAACTTTATGAAGCATACCTTCGATTTGAGGTGTTACTTTACAACTTGAGAATTAGTTTTTCAAGCCCAAAGCTTTAACTGTCGCGCGTTGATCTTCAGGACGACCGATTGCTTCTTGTTAATGTTACTTTAACTTGTGCCATTTCTTGTCTCCTTATTACGCGTTATAAATTTCTTCAACGGTTTTACCACGAAGCTCTGCAACTTCGCTTGCGCGTTTCAAATCTTTCAAACCTTCGATTGTAGCGCGAACCATATTGTTAGGGTTAGAAGAGCCCAAAGATTTAGTCAAGATGTTACGAACACCTACTAATTCCAATACGGCACGAACAGGGCCACCAGCGATAACGCCAGTACCTTCAGCAGCTGGTTTCAAGAATACGCGGCCTGCACCGAATACGCCTGTTACGCTGTGAGGGATTGTACCATTTTTAATAGCTACGTTTACAATATTTTTCTTAGCATCATCGATACCTTTGCGAATTGCTTCTGGTACTTCCGCTGCTTTACCTAAGCCAACGCCTACATAACCGTTGCCATCACCAACAACTACAAGAGCGCTGAAGGAAAAACGACGACCGCCTTTAACTACTTTGGCTACGCGGTTGATGAATACTACTCTTTCTTTAAGATCAAGACTGGTGTAGTCAATTCTCGCCATGTCTATAGTTCCTCCTTCTTAGAATTTTAAGCCTGCTTCACGAGCACCTTCTGCAAGGGCTGCTACGCGGCCGTGGTAAATGTAACCACCACGGTCAAACACTACAGTGTCAATGCCTTTAGCGATAGCTTTTTTAGCAACTGCTTCACCAACAGCTTTTGCAGCAGCAGCTACGTTACCACCATAGGATAAGTTCAAATCTTTATCTAAAGAGCTAGCAGCAACCAAAGTTGTACCTGCTACGTCATCGATAACTTGAGCATAGATGTTGCCTAAAGAACGGTAAACGTTCAAACGTGGGCAAGTTGCCGTACCAGAGATGTGACGGCGAATACGAAGATGACGTTTTGCTCGAGCGATATTTCTACTAGATTTACGAGGCAAGATATTCACTCCTTTCATTCATATAGATGATATTACTATTTACCTTTTGCACCAGCTTTACCAGCTTTACGACGAACAACTTCGCCTTCATAGCGGATACCTTTACCTTTGTAAGGTTCTGGTTTTCTCCATTTACGGATATCAGCTGCTACTGCGCCTACAACTTCTTTGTCTGCACCAGAAACAACGATTTTGTTAGGAGCTGGAACGTCAATTGTAATACCAGCTGGAGCTTCCATTTCTACTGGATGAGAGAAGCCAAGTGTAAGAGCTAATTTATTGCCTTGTTTAGCCGCTCTGTAACCAACACCGTTGATTTCAAGAGTTTTTGTGAATCCTTCAGATACGCCTGTTACCATATTAGCAACAAGAGCGCGAGTCAAACCGTGAAGGGAACGATGAGCTTTATTGTCGGAAGGACGAGCTACTGTAATTGTGTTACCTTCAACAGTGATATTCATATCTGGATGCAAATCGCGAGATAATTCACCTTTAGGACCTTTTACGTTCATATGATGGTTATCATATGTAACAGTAACGCCTGCAGGGATCTCGATAGGCATTCTACCGATACGTGACATTATTTCTACCTCCTATTGCTACTATTACCAAACGTATGCGATTACTTCGCCACCAAGACCTTCTTTACGAGCTTGTTTGTCGCTCATAACGCCTTTGGATGTAGAAATAACTGCGATACCCAAACCACCAAGTACACGAGGAAGTTCTTCCTTTTTCGCGTAAACACGTAAACCAGGTTTGGAAATACGTTTAATTCCTGTAATAACTTTTTCGTTATTGGAACCATATTTCAAAGTTACTTTTAAAGTGTTTTCTTCTTTTTCTACGTTCTTTACGAAACCTTCTTGTAAAAGGATGTCAAGAACAGCTGCTTTCATTCTAGATGCAGGAATGTTTACCGTTTCATGAAGTGCAGCGTTTGCATTACGGATGCGCGTAAGCATATCCGCGATAGGATCGGTCATTACCATAATCTAAAAACCTCCTCTCGTCTAATATTACCAGCTGGCTTTTTTAACACCAGGAATTTGTCCTTTGTACGCCAATTCACGGAACGCAATACGGCTGATACCGAATTTGCGCATATAGCCGTGAGGACGACCAGTTAAGTTGCAACGGTTGTGTAAGCGTGTTGGGGATGCGTTTGCTGGTAATTTGGACAAGCCTTCATAATCACCTGCTGCTTTTAACGCTGCACGTTTAGCTGCATATTTTTCAACGATTTTAGCGCGTTTCTTTTCGCGTTCAATCATAGATTTTTTAGCCATCTATATGTTCCTCCTATTATTTTTCAAAAGGCATACCGAATTGAGTCAACAATTCACGAGCTTCTTCATCTGTTTTAGCAGTTGTTACTACGATGATATCCATACCAGTAACACGTTCTACTTGATCATATTCGATCTCAGGGAAGATGAGCTGTTCTTTAAGACCCAAAGCGTAGTTACCACGGCCATCAAATGCTGTTGCGCTGATACCGCGGAAGTCACGTACACGAGGTAATGCCGCATTGATCAATTTGTCGAGGAATTCATACATGCGTTCGCCACGAAGAGTAACTTTTGTACCCAACGCCATGCCTTCACGAACTTTGAAGTTCGCAATGGATTTTTTTGCTTTTGTGATTACAGGTTTTTGACCAGCGATGATAGTCATCATTAACTGCTTTGCTTCAATGCTTTTTTGCAACTGCCCATCCTGCCGATGTTGATAACGATTTTTTCCAATTTAGGTATAACGTTGCCGTATTGGAATTTTTCTTGCAAACTCTTTTTAATTTCAGAGTTGTATTGTTCAAATAAACGAGACATTTATTTAGCTCCTCCTTTCCTGATTATTTAAGTACTGTACCAGATTTAACTGTAGCGCGAACGAATTTACCGTCTTTGCCTTCAACTTTTTTGATACGAGTAGCTGTTTTAGTTTCTGGGTCAACAACCATTACGTTAGAAACATGGATACCAGCTTCTTTAGTAACGATCCGCCTTGTGGGTTAGCTTGGCAGAAGGTTTTGTATGACGTTTTACAGTGTTAACGCCTTCAACAAATACGCGTTCTTTTTTAGGTTCAGTTGCGATAACTGTACCTTGCTTACCTTTATCTTTACCGGAGATAACAACAACTGTATCGCCTTTTTTGATTTGTAGTTTAGCCATATGCTGCGTTCCTCCTTCTTATAATACTTCTGGAGCCAAGAAACAATTTTCATGAAGTCTTTTTCACGAAGTTCTCTTGCTACAGGTCCGAAGATACAAAGTACCACGAGGGGTTTATCTTCTTTAATAACTACTGCGCGTTTTCATCAGAAACGGATAGGGAACCGTCTTGACGGCGGATACCTTTTTTAGAACGAACAATAACAGCTTTAACTACGTCGCCTTTCTTGACAACGCCACCGGGTGATGCATCTTTTACAAATCGTCACCGATATTGCCGAATTTGCTATAAGAACCGCCCATGACTTGGATGCACATAATACGTTTAGCACCAGTGTTGTCGGCAACATTCAAAATTGTTTGTTGCTGGATCATCGTCTATTCCTCCTTACATCACTCTTATTTTTGTCTTT
>SCPN01000479.1_pt1 | contig 54325 bp, 56 predicted proteins | sample 6106831 | NCBI WGS metagenome assembly SCPN01 (sample SAMN10720447, study PRJNA508395) | human gut metagenome | isolation source: Participant 1, 0 month | reverse complement strand
TATCCTGCTGCCATAAACGGCTCTTTCTTCAGTTCCAGGACAGCGTTATCCACAGACAGCTCGCCTGCCGCCACCTTTTTCAACATTTCGCGTATATCTTCCATGTATAATAGAATTTCTCCTTTTTCCAAAAAGTTCTGCTGCTCATGTCCGCACCGGCATCAGTATCTTCCATCCTCTGATTTTCAGCGCAGATACAGCCGCTGAAAGCTTCCCTGGCTTCCAGGTGCACGGCACACGGCAACAAAAAGCCATGAAAAGAGCAGCCCGTCATCCTGACCGGCTTCCTGCTCCCTTCATGGCAGCTATGCTGATCTTATCTTATTTTTGCGGCATGGCTCTTCCATGTCTATATCCTGTATCGCATACCGTCCGATTATTTATTCACCGACCGTATTTCTAAGCGTACCGATTCCTTCAATAATACACTCCACAATATCCCCGGTCTCAAGAAATTTCGGCGGAACGAATCCCATGCCGACTCCTGCCGGCGTTCCTGTTGCGATGATCGTTCCCGCTTTTAAGGTCATGCCTTTTGTGAGTTCACAGATCACTTCCTCGATTCCATGGATAAAGAGCCCTGTATTGGAATTCTGGCGGAGTTCTCCGTTTACCTTTGACTGGATCTTTAACACCGGCGGAAACGCAGTGGAATCCACGGTCATGATACACGGACCGAGCGGTGTAAATCCATCCAGGCTCTTTCCGAAATACCACTGTTTATGTTCCGTCTGCACCTCTCTGGCGCTGACGTCGTTCATGATCGTGTAACCGAAAATATAATCTTTTACCTCTCCCGGCTTTACGTCCTTCGCGTCTTTCTTGATGATAACGGCAAGCTCTGCCTCATAATCCAGCTGGTTTGTCAGGTTTTTATGTGCCGGAATGATTCCGTCCGGATCATTTGTGCGATTTACGCGCTTGGAGAAATAAATTGCTTTCTCCGGCTTTGAGAATTCCTCTTTCTGGAATCTCGCAGACTCTTTCGCATGATCCATATAGTTGATTCCCAGGCAGATAATGTCCTGATCCGGCTCCGCGATCGGAGATACGACCTTGATCTCTTCCACCGGTGCCGCACCGATCACATCTCCCGGCATCTTCTTTGAAATATAGTCCAGCATCTCCATCTCTGACGATCCCGCTTCCCGGATCAGGTCCTTCATGGACCGATATTCCATTCCCGCTGCGGCAACTGGATAAACCCAGGTTTCATCCTCATTTAATACACCTAAAAAAGATCTTTTATCTACTTCATATGCCAGTAATTTCATAGCCACTCCTTATGGGATATGTTTCAGTTCAAAAATCCCGTTACACGTTATTATAGTACAAATCGGAATGTGAGACAAGAATAAATTGACAATTGAAGGGAGCAGATCTGCTGAACAGGCACTGACAATTTACAAATTCCATCTTGTAACCACACGGTATCCCCTTTATAATAAAAGTCGATACAGTCAGATGGCATCTGCCTCTGTATTGTACAGAATTTTCAATTCGGAAAATTCCAACCTGTGTACAACAACAAACAGCAAAACTCACGAAAGGGTGTATCTGATTATGGAAAAGATCACAAGCTTCACTGTCAATCATCTGAAACTGATTCCCGGCGTTTACGTTTCCCGCAGGGATGTCGCCGGAGACAGCCATGTTACGACCTTCGATATCCGTATGACCCGTCCGAACTTTGAGCCGGTTATGAACACTGCCGAGGTCCATACGATCGAACATCTCGGCGCAACCTTCTTAAGAAACCACCGTATTTACAAAGATAAAGTGCTCTACTTCGGCCCGATGGGATGCCGCACCGGATTCTATCTGCTTCTCGCTGGCGATTATGAGTCTGCGGACATTATCCCGCTGCTTCAGGAGATGTTCCTCTTTATCCGCGATTACGAGGGCGAAGTTCCGGGTGCTGCTGCCCGTGACTGCGGAAACTACCTCGACATGAACCTCCCGATGGCAAAATATCTTGCCGGAAAGTTTTATGACGAGGTGCTTGAGGATATCCGCGAGGAACAGCTTGTTTATCCAGAATAATCCTTCACCTCAAATATTCTGAAAATACGTCCCATGTCTTCTCGTTGCGGCATCTGTCATTGTTCTCTTTGTTAAAATGAATCTGGCAGATTCCTCAGCTTATTGAAAACATGGGACTATTTTCATCATCATTCATCAAAATCGCAAATATTTTTCACATAGTCTTTAATTTGTCGCCTTGTTTTTTTGTGCATTTTGACTGATAATGATGTCATCACACAAGAGAAATGAGGGATTTCGTGAACAAAAAATATTCCCGTTATATCACCAGTGCATTGATCCTGATCATGGTATTTGTAGCCGCCATCCGTATGCAGAATGCAGCATCCGTCGGGATCGATTTCAATGACACCCGGATTGTCATCACCGGTCCATCAGGAACCGAACCTTTTTCCATTGATTACAGGGAAATCCAATCGATCACGCTTATTGACGACTACAACAGAGGCACAAAAGTTTCCGGCGTACAAAACCGTCGTCTGTATTACGGAACTTTTCATAATGACGTATATGGTACATATGCTCTCTGTGCCGTCCCGTCGATTCGATCTGCAATCGAGATCCGGACTAAAAATGGTATTATCCTTTTTAACTACGAATCTGAAAAAGTAACTGCTGCCCTAAGCACTTCCCTGACTGAATTTGTCAGCGAAAAACAGCAGTGATACGGAAAGGAGTTTTTATGCGATATCTGATCAATCCAGTGAAGTCTTTGCTTTCACTGTTTGCCTTTATTTTATTTCTTTTCCTTTTTGTCGTCTCATTTCAATCACACAAAATGATACCAATGGTTCTGTACGCCGTACTTTCCGTAGTCTATTTTCTTCTTTTATGTCATTTTACGAAATATCTTGAAATCGACGAAAATGGTGTGCGAAATCGTTTTTTATGGAAATCCTACAATGAACTTTCCTGGGATAAGATTCAGGAGGTTGGGATCGCCAATATGAAGGTCATGAAAAATGCTGAAAGAACGAAAGTTGGAGAACTTTATCTTTACTTTTCTCCAGAGTCTATGACCGAGAAAGAACGTTTTCATATGTGCCTCAACTGGCCGCCAAAAGAAAAACGCTACATGCGGTATTCCGTAAAACGTCTGAAAGCTGTGCAGAAATATTGGGAAGAGAAACCGGTTTTCGCATGGCTGAAAGAAGAGGCTTATCTGGATCGCTATTTTAGACGCTGATTTAAAAAGAACCGTCATCCGGTGTGTTTTTTCCTCCCACACGCCGGATGACGGTTCTTTTTTTATGTATCATCCACGAGTTTATACTCTGTGAATTCCTTCCGGATTGAACACAACCCAACTGATTCCATCCAGAGACGCGACCGTGATCGTCGGATCCGCTCCTTCTAACTTCAGTGGATTATCGATCTGCATCAGATGCGGAGTTCCTGCTACCAGATCCTTGCAGCACTGAATCGCGTTCGGCATAACCGTCGGAGCTATCGGTCCTCCGACTGCCCGGTAATCATGATGGGAATTCATCACGATATCATAGCGGTCTCTCATGTTCCAGATCCGTTCCAGATTCTCCCCGGCTTCCTCTGTGCTGATGAATCCCGGTTCTCCAGGTCCAAGTCTGAACAGCAGATGATTATTGCATGCATCCCCGCAGAATAAAATACGGTTTTTGTCATCAATCACCACCATCTCACCCGGTGTATGTCCACCGCATTCATAGAACGTCAGCGTTCTTCCGCCGAGATCAAAGACCTGCCCATCTTCCAGCGGTTTTCTCTCCGGAATCTTCGGCCACTCCACAATATCCACTTCTTCCTTATATGGATAATACTTGTGCTCTCTCGCCCGGATCATCCTCGCGTAATCTCTTCTCTGCTCCACAGTCGGCGGAAACGGATATAATTCATAGTCTTTTCTATTCAAATAGACTGTATCAAACCATCCAGCACCGCCTGTATGATCCCGATGTCCATGAGTCAGGACAACATCATACGGCTTATCCGTAATTCCTTCCACAAGCCCTTCAAATCTCCGATTCCAACCCCGTGTCAAGTAGTGTCTCGTTCCGTTCCCACAAACAGGGAAAATCGAAGCACAGTCAAACTCATCGATCTCATATGTATCAGGTGCAAATTCAAACCACGGCATTTTTCTTGTTTTCACTCTTAAAATACCTCCTTTTCGTTGAACACTACTTTATTCAGCGTCATCAAACATATCCAGCATTCCTCTTATGATCTTTCCATCATTGTTTCCCGGCCGCACCTTTGCGAAACTCTGGAATACTTTATGGTCCGCAGATGCATCGTCGAGAATATATCCTGCTTTTCTTCCATCTGTATGGGTCACAACCACTGTGTTCTTAAGCGGGGACGCTTCTTTACATTTCGCTCCGATCCGGCAGTATGGCTCCGCGGCTTCCCCCACAAAAGCAGCATCTCCAAGAATCGCAAGCTGCATATAGAGATCCACCGCTCCATCCGGCACCATCTCTACAAGTTTCTTTTCCGGATGTTTTCCGTTTTCAAACAGGTCCGGGCGATATCCCCGAAGGAAATTATCCACCAGAAGACGATTGTACTGCATATCAGCGCCTTCCGGAGCTTTCTGCCCCTCCAGTTTTACAATGGTAGACGATGTTGTTATCTTCATCCGTTCTTTCATATCCCGGATCGACTCGATCACATGAATCGCGTCGATCCCGTGCTGGAATCCCCAATGTTTCTGGATCATGTACTGGGTTCCATCCGGTGTGTCTATACTCTCAGAATATCCATCCTTCTCATATGTTCTCGGAAATCCCTCAGAGGAAAACAACGGATTCTGATCCCCGGCTGCCCCTGATGACCAGATAATCACAGGAGTTCCACCGTAACGCTCCTGCACATAATTGCAGGCATATCCCATGAATTCCGGCGAAGTCTTAATTTTTCCGTCAACGTCACGTCTTGTAAACGCGCATGTTCCGTGACAGCAGTAATTCAAAAATGCCGCAATCAGGTTTCCTTCGTAATCTTCCCATTTCATGACCGCTAAAGTCTTATCTGAAAAACCAGCATAATTCTGTCCCTGCATCCAGAAACCATCCTCAAAAAGCTGGTCTCTGTTTGTATTGATATAGCTCTCTCCTGTTCCGAATCCATACCGGGCCGGACGCAATGAAGCGATCGCGCCTTCAACAGCTTTATGAATCCCAGCCATTACTGTTTTTTCATAGGCGATCTCCCGTTCACTCTGATCCTGCGGCTTTTTGCCCCGCGGTGCCGGAACATGACCCCAGCAAGGAGCGGAATGATTGTGTGTATTGAATGTAAGAATATGCTCATAGTCAAATCCGTACTTTTTCGTGATCTCCGCTTTCTGCTCTCCGTTCAATGTCTCCCCGACATCCATTCCAAGGATCAGAAATCTGGTCGCTCCATTGTCAAGAACGATTGCTTTTGCCTTTAATTCATCGAGGCATCCCTCGAAAAATGAATTTTCATATTTGCGGAACGGAAACAATTCTTCGGGCGGATTGATTCCGGCTTCACAGGCCCCTGCTTTCAACTCGTACATGGCAGTTCCTCCTATCAGTCAATCTCCTCGATCCGACAGCACTGGACAAAATGTCCACTCTCAATCTCACGCAGCTGCTGCGGTTCCTGACATTTTGCAGTCGCGTAAGGACATCTGGCCGCAAAACGGCATCCCGGTTTCGGGTTGATCGGGGACGTAAGCTCTCCTTTTAACTGGACACGCTGCATTTTCCGGTCCACATCCGTGGACGGAATTGCGGAGAGAAGTGCCTGCGTGTAAGGATGAAGTGGTTTTTCAAACAACTTTTTTGAAGAACATGTCTCAACAAGCTGTCCGAGATACATAACGCAGATATTATCTGATATATGGCGGACAACAGAAAGATCATGCGTAACAAACATGTAGGTAAGCTGTTTCTGCTCCTGCAGATCCATTAAAAGATTTAATACCTGGGCCTGAATCGATACGTCCAAGGCTGATACCGGCTCATCGCAGACAATAAACTTCGGATTTAAAGCCAGAGCGCGGCCGATTCCCACACGCTGTCTGCGCCCTCCATCAAGTTCGAGACCCTCGATTCCGACAAGATCCATGATCCGGTCTGCCTCTCTGCGGATCTCTTCCTTTGATTTAAAGCGTCCGGATATTTCCAGCGGTTCCATAATGGTTCTCGCGATATTATACCGTGGATTCAGGGATGAATATGGGTCCTGAAAGATGATCTGGACATCCTCGCGGTATGTGCGAAGCTCCTTTTTATCCAGATGCGTCACGTCTCTGCCCTCGAACAGGATCTTTCCCCCTGTACTCTCCTGAAGATGGATCAGGGTCGTTCCAAGTGTGGATTTTCCACATCCGGACTCACCAACAACCCCCATCGTCGTACCTTTTTCAATCTTAAAACTGACATCATCCACTGCGTGGAGAGTTCCATTCGGAACGTCAAAATATTTTTCGCGCTGAACTCTGAATTACCGTTCTAACGCTCCTTTCTGATCTCATCCAACCGGATACACTCGCAGAAGTGGCCTGGTTCCAGCTCAACCGCCGGGATCGTTCCCTGTCTGCACTTGTCTGTTGCATGCGGGCAGCGCGGTGCAAATGCGCATCCTGCCGGGAGATTTGTCGGATCCGGAAGAAGCCCCTCAATCGGGCGCAGTCGGCTGGAGTTTAAGTTCATGTTCGGAAGTGCGCCGAACAGTCCATTCGTATACGGGTGTGCCGGGTGTTTAAAGATATCATATTTTTTTCCGGACTCAATGATCTTTCCGGCATACACAACTGCCACATTGTCACATGTCTCATTTACAACACCGAGATCATGTGTAATCAGAATCATAGAGGTATTCAATCGCTCCTTCAGATCGTTGATCAGCTCAAGAACCTGTGCCTGAATCGTTACATCCAGAGCGGTCGTCGGCTCATCGGCTAAGAGCAGTTCCGGGTTGCAGGCCAATGCAATTGCAATGACAACTCGCTGTTTCATTCCACCGGAGAACTGGTGTGGGAATTCATTGTAGCGTTCTGCCGGGATTCCTACCAATTCCAGCATCCTCTTGCCTTCTACTTCCGCCTCTTCTTTGGAAATATTTCGATGGGCGGATACAACTTCTGAAATCTGTCTTCCGATACGCATGGTCGGATTTAAGGCTGTCATCGGATCCTGGAAGATCATGGAGATCTTATGTCCGCGGATCTTCTGCATCTCTTTTTCCTTGAGTTTCATCATATCGGTTCCCTGGAAATAAACTTCTCCGCCGGATTTTGCGGAGACATCCGGCAGAATCCTTAAGATTGCCTTCGCAATCGATGTCTTTCCGGCGCCGGTCTCGCCTACAAGAGCAAGTGTTTCTCCTTTATTTAACCGGAATGAGATGCCATTTACTGCGTGGATCACGCTGCCCATGGATGTATACTGAACTGCGAGATTTCTCACATCAAGAAACTCACCGATATCTGCCGCCTTCTTTTTTTCATCTGCACTCATTTTTCCACCTCCCTTTACTTTCTAAGTTTCGGATCCATCGCATCCCGGAGAGAATCACCAAGAAGTGTAAATCCGACAACAGAAAGTGCGATAAAGATTCCCGGGGATATCAACATGTACGGATATGTACGGATATATCCGCGTGCGCCCGCGAGCATTGCTCCCCACTCTGGCTCCGGCGGCTGTACGCCAAGACCGATAAAGCTTAAGGATGCACAGAATAATAATGCTGCAGCAAGACGTGATGTACAGTTAATGATCATTGGCATAACTGAATTCGGGATGATATGTGAAAATATGATTCGGAAGTTGGAACAGTTGGATGCCTTTGCCGCCTGTACATATTCTTTTTCACGGATGCTGAGGATCTGTGCCCTTAAGATTCGTGAAAGGGCCGCAACATTTCCGATTGCCATAGCGATAACGGTATCGTGATATGCAGTACCGAGAGCTGCCGCAACGATAATGGAAAGCAGCATGCCGGGAATGGCGGAGAGCACATCCATCATACGCATTAAGAGGTTATCTACCCATCCACCGAAGTAACCGGCTATAGAACCGACCACCATATTAGCGACTCTGCCCGAGGTCAGCAGAAAGAATCTGAGGGACATATAAAGCGCCACCATACAGGATACGGGATAAGATGTCGCGTCCAAGGTCATCTGTTCCAAAAATATGCGCAGCGCTCGGGCCCTGTTTTGCGATCGCCAGATTCATCTCCAGATAATTATACGGAGAAATCCACGGAGCAAGAATTGCCAGAATAATCAAAACCGCCACGATCACAAATCCAATGATCGCATTCGGGTTATGAAGCAGAATATTTAATACTTCCTGCCATTGATTGACGCCTTTACGTTTTTCTTTTTTCATATCAGCCATTCTCCTCCTTTCTTTTTTTCTTCTTCGTTCCACCCTGTACAAACTGTGCGCGGATGATCGGATCAACAGCCGCATAGCCGAGGTCTGTTAAAAGTACGATCAATGAGAACAAAATCGATAAGAATACAACACTGGACTGTGCCACCGGATAGTCACGGGTATTTACCGCGTTGATCAGGTATAAGCCGATTCCGGGAATCGAGAATACCTGCTCGATAACAAGAGCACCGCCAAGCTGATTCGCAAGCTGCCCGCTTAAGACAGAGATGATCGGAAGCATTGCATTTGGAAGCGCATGTTCATAGATAACTTTTCTTTCAGAAAGTCCCTTGGAACGGGCCGTTGTCACGTAATCAGCACGGACAACCTCCAGCATCGCCGCACGGGCGGTACGGACCATTCCGGAGATTCCGCCTAAGCTCTGTGCAACTACCGGAAGAACAAAGTATTTAGCTCCATCCATTCCCTGTGCCGGCAGAAGTTTCAATTTCAGTGCAAACAACAGCACAAACAGCATTGCCAGCCAGAACGTCGGCATCGAAACACCGATTACACAAAGTAAAACTCCGATGCGGTCTGCGAATGTTCCTTCATGGATCGCGGTGAAAATACCCAACGGAATACCGATGATAACGGTAAACAACATTGCGAAACCGGCAATCGCTAAAAGGGAAGCGGCCATCGTCTCTTCTTGTACGATGTATTTGTCCAGTAGGAACGTCCAAAATCAAAGTCAACAAATGTCTGTTTTAAGAAATTTCCAAGACGGATCACATACGGCTGATCCAACCCCAGTTCATGTTCTTTAATGAGAATCTGTTCCTCTGTGGCATCCGCGCCTAAAATCAGCGAGGCTGGATTTCCCGGAACAAATGTCATGATCGTAAAGATCAGAATCGCAACTGCCAAAATAACCGGAATCATCATCAAAAGACGCTTTACAATATATTTTCCCATATATTCTCCTGCCGTTCAGTAGAAAAGCGGCACACGGAGCACTTGCCCGCGTGCCGCCCTGCAGCGCGTAGTTGTTATCCGTTAGTCGGCAACACCCTTATAATCAGGAGCAAAATCAAATGCCCACGGCTGTGCATAGGACAGATACTGAACCTTGAATCCTGTGATTCCATCTTTTGCTGCTACGTAGTTGATCGGTCCCCAGAGACCATAGATAATAGCGTTTTCTGTGTAGTAATCAAATACAGCATCAACCGTTTCCTGACTGTTTGTATCAACATTATTTGCAACATCACAAAGTTTGCTTAAGTCACCTTCCGGAAGACCATTGAAGCTTGTCGGAACTCCGTTGTAGCTTGTATGGGTAGAGGAAAGGAAGTTGGAGTAAAGAGCTGCGAGGGATACACGGTTTCCGTTGTTATCGATCTTAAGATCCCACTCAGAGAAGTCGTATTTATAGTTATCAAACAGAGCTGTATCAGCCGTCTTAACTTCCATGTTGATACCAATCTCTTTACAGTAGTTCTGGATCATCTGAGCTGCTTTTGTCTTAACTTCGTTGGACTCAGTCATGATAACGAGAGTCGGGGAACCGTTCTTTACATAATCGGACTCTGCAAGGTATGCTTTTGCCTTCTCGATGTCATAGCCATTGTCTTCTTTCTCCCATTCCGGATTATAGTCGCCGTAAAGAGGAGTTGCAAATCCGTAAGATACGCTTGCGGTCTTACCCATGATTGTGTTTGTGATACCTTCTTTATCGATTGCCCACTCGATTGCAAGTCTTAAATTCTTATCATTCGCAACTTTAGATCCAGCATCCGGGAACATGTTGAAGCTTACATTTACGCACAGGATGGCGTTGAATGGCTGAACTGTGTATCCGTCAAGCGCATTTCCATTATCGTCCATGAAGAACTGGAGGTTATCTGCAGAAACATAGTTGACTGCGTCTACATCACCTGTCTCAAGTGCAGTGCAAGCTGTATCCTCAAGAATGATCTTAAAAATACATTTTTCAACATTCTGTTTCTTAGCGGATGCAAGAAGGCTTTCATCTGTCTGCCAGTAATTCGGATCTCTTTCAATTGTAACGGATGCACCTAAGTTACAAACTTTATACGGTCCGCAGCCACCGATTTGTTGTTAATGTCTGCGTACTATAAGCATCCTATCAAATGACACATCCACTCAATACAGATTTTACTGCAGATGTCTCTTTGCATTTATCTTCTTTCATGTGAAATACAACATGTGTTGCATCCGTCGCTTCTGCAGAATCCAGATATTTTCCAAACTGTGTTGCATTTCCTGTTGCCAGATATGTATTATAAGACCATGCGACATCCTCTGCATCGATCTTATTTCCGGCCTGATCATGAACATAATCGTAAATTTCCACGGTTAAAGTTTTTCCATCATCGCTGACTTCATAACTCTTACCGATCTCATTTTCCAGTTCTTCACCCAGCGCCGGGATGCTGTATAATGCGTCGTGAAGTGCTTCTGTCAAATAAATTGTACCTGTGGACGAACCATTAAACGGATCCAGAGTAGAGATCTGTGTGTTCATGCCGAGAGTAACTGTTTTTGCACGTCCGCCAGCACTCTCTGCTGCTCCTGCTGCCTCTGTCGCTCCAGATTCTGCCGCTGCCGCTGTTGTCTCAGCTGGTTTGCTTCCGCCGCCGCATGCACATAAACTAAGTGCCATGGACGCTGCCAATAACGCCGCTAAAGTTTTTTCATAAGTGAATCCTCCTGATCTTTTTCCTCCGGCTTTTTAGTTGTCTCATTTTAGACGGGATTTTATATTTTGAAATGTGCTGTTTTATTGTTTTTGTGTAATATTTTTATTCTTTATAAAATCCCCTGCGGCTTGTGCATTATTTTTTTGCACCTCGGGGATCACGCTTTGTTTTGACTGATTTTTAATTTTTCTGCTTCTTCTCCTGATTTTAGGTAAAAACGCAGGCAGTGTCGGTATTACCGAGTACAGGACAACCACACTCGTGATCACATACTGATAATATTGGATACTTCCTGAAAGCTGCATTCCATTCTCAATCACTGCAATCACCAGTATACCAAGATAAAAATTGCTGATAGGGACTCTCCGCTTCACTTCACTGTTTTTCAGGATCAGACTGGCACCTCCGGCAATACACACAGCAAACATGCCGTCAACCTCCAGACCATTGCCCATGTTTGACACTTGCCAGTCCCTTGCCTCAGTATCCAGTAACAAAGCGCTGCCATCAGGTGCATAGTTTCCTAGAATGTAGGTTCAGTTTATATTTCCTGCCAGAATTTGCATTCTGGCGCAGGACCTGTTCGTCATATCCCATGGAAAGAATATTTTTTCCAAGTATCGTAAAGCAGAACATTCCCTCCAGGAAAAGAATACTGAGGATCATGATGATGTGCTCCAGTGGAATTGTTGAACCCCTTCTTAATTCCGAAATGCTTTGACTGACTTGGGAAATCCGAGTATGTCATTCCCTTTGAAAGCAGGTACGAGATTCCCTGAAACAGTTTCTGGGTGATGAGCGTCACAATAACAGAGGACAGATTAAGCCCCGCTATCAGAAATCCATTTAAAAGTCCACAACAGCATCCCGCCGCCAGTCCCATGAGAATACAGATTTGAACACCGTCAGTTTTCCAATCAAAATTCTACCCAGCGATATCTTGAAAATTCCCAGATAGATCAATCTCTCCACCCAGCATGATGATCGCAAGACCTGTGATCATCACGATGCGGTACTCGTTCTGCATCAAAAAATTATAGAGATTAAAAGGAGAAAGAAAGTTTGGATTCAAGACCGTAAAAACTGCGACAAGAATCAATAGTATGACCTGTGTACTGTTGCATTTTACGACGCATTTTCTTCCTGCAAATATATCCATGTTCGAAATACCGGTATCATAAAACACAACAATACCATTCGCGTCCGATATCTCATTATATCCTGAATAATAACTGTAACACTGATATACACCTTTTTCCGTACCAGAAGACTGCGGATGATGTTATCCGACTCCTACTGATACCTTGTAATCACCTACAAAACCACGAAATATTCCGTTTCCTCTTTGCCGCCTCGAGACCAGCCTGCGATTCTGCTCCGTGTTGTCCACTCCAAATACAGCGATCTTGTCCGCCGAGTAGGACAGATCACCTCTGGAAAGACATTCTTCCAGACGACTCGCCGCACCTACGGCTGCTTCGCCGCTCGCCGCAACAACAATTCGAATATCCCTGTTCTCGCGGTCTCCCAGAAATGCGTCCATCGCCTGCTGGCCTTGAAGATTGGTCTGGATATTCATATACTTTTCAGCTGTGATCAACTCAATATCCGGCACATAGTACGGATTCAGGATCGCATCACCATTCTTATCGAGAATCAGCCCTCCTGTCGGCTCTTCCACCGCGCACCGGATCCCGTATCCATCGGTATATTCCACCTTTTTTCCATCTTCTCTGTAAAATTTCAGATGTTTCATATCATAATACCTCAGATATTTCTCACCGATCAGCTGATATCCCGCCATTGTCATAATATCTGCTTCCGTCGCTGCATTACCAAGCAGGAGAAGTTTTGCAGGTTTTTCTGTCGTCGCATCATTTGTTTTTTTCAGGAAACTCCGGATCAGATTTACAGCGCAGATTCCGCGGCCCAGACTCGAATTGACCATTTGGATGTCCGCATGTTCCAGTTTTCCGGAAGAGCTGAACACAACCACCTGCATGTTGTCATCATGAACTCGTTCCAGAATTTTATCGTAGACGGAACCATCTCCTGTACACTGGATCACAAGAACCGCCGGATGCATCGCCACATAGTTCTCGATCTGATTAATCTGCTGGTTCATGTCGTTATCGCTGAAAGACACAAGAACCCTGTTTCCACATGTTTCCAGCTGTTTTTCCATTTCCTGAGCAACAGACGCGACAAAACTGTCATCCGCAGATGTCATCGCCAGACAGGCTAATGGTTTCCCGTTCTCCCTGTTCCGGCAGATGCAGAGCATTACAACGATCAAAAGCAAAAGAAATCCGGGCACGATCCGGATGAAAAATATGTTTTTTTCTTTCATCACTGATCCCTCCCCGGCACTTCATAAAATCTCTTGTTTTCAACTTCCTTAAGCAGCGGTTTTACTTCCTCGTAGGTCATACGCCCGGATCTTCCCTTTTGGGTCATCGAAATGTACCCATCAGCAGAATTCGGGCATTCTACCGGTGTGAAAATTCCGAGCAGCAAGGTTCCCTCATATAAAAGTTCCGAAAGGACTGAGAGAACTATCTGTCTGGAATCCTGATCCAACATGTGATAATGCCAGAACAGGATCACATCCGGCTTCTCCAGCTTCAGCCGGAATGCGGCGATTCGAATTCTTTCGCGGATTGTCAGAAATTCGCAGTCCGTCATATCAAAATATCTTTCATCCCTGGACCAATGCACAAATTCCTGTAACAGGTACTTTTTCAGATGTTTTTTTATGATCCCATGCTGACTTGTCTTATCTGACAGACCGAAGATCAGATTGTCCTCCGGGCTCATCCACTTTACAAGGTATCCAAAATTGGAGAAATCGATCTGGTGGATGCGGAGTGTATGCTTTTTTCCTGTTTTCGCATACAGCTCCGCTGTCAGATTCTGATTCAGCAGGAGTCCGTCAAGCGTATCTTCCTGATCGATCAGTGCTATAAATTCCCCACGATACCCGGAAAGGCTGAATTTTGTCCAATGACGTGAATCTCTTCATCCCATTTTGACTTTTTCGTGATCGGCATCTTGCCAGCCCTCAGAAACCGCACGGGATGGAATTCTTTCCCCAGATTTCCTCTTCCCACAGGATCTGTCCGTCATTGATCAGGCAGATCCTGTCCATCAATGCTCCAAGCCATCCGGCATCAATCCCGGAAAAAAGGACCGATGTCCCCTGTGCCTTTGCCGTTCCCAAAATTCTGTGCATCAGTTCAAAACCGGACACGGAATACTCCAGTTCTGATGTTTCCGCCATAATAAGATCCGCGCCTTCCAATTTCGCCTTGATGAGCGCTACTGCGAATTTCTGAACCGCACTCAACCGGTCCACCGAAATTCCAAGGGATACATCCACTCCATAGAGTTCCAGCTGTTCTCTTATAAAAGAACGCATCCTGTTAGGAATGAGAAAATGTCTCTGTTTTCCCTTTGCCCGGAATGTAGCGATGTTCTCCCACACCGTCATCTGTCCAATGAGGCCAAAATTTTTCTTTAAATTGCGCACTTCAATATTGTCCGGTACTTTCTCCCAGCCGCACATCGTTCCGCGAATAAATCTGATACCCCGATCCGGGACACAATTTCCCTCAAGGATTTCCAAAAGCAGTGTTTTTCCGGAATGGAATCTTCCGACGACTCCCACCACCTCGCCTTTGTAGATTTTAAAATCCAGCCCCCGAAGCGCAGAATTATTCTTCTCTTCATAAATCGATCGCAGACGGATCAGTTCATTCTTCATCAAACGGCTCCGTTCTCATCGGAAGAAATACCTCGACAAAGGTTCCGATGCCAGAAAAACTTTTTACAGAAAGGCCATATTCCTTTCCAAACAGCAGTTGGATTCTTCTGTTGACATTGTGGAGACCGATTCCGTGTTCCTTTCCCTCTTCCACATGTTCCGCGTGGATTGATGCGTCCAGCTTTTTTAACTGTTCCGGTGACATTCCGGATCCATTATCCGCCACCACAATGCTTAAATTTCCGTCTGTGCAGAATGCCTTCAATGTCACTCTCCCACCTGTCGTGATCTCATTGAACGCGTGCAGGATCGCATTTTCTACCAGCGGCTGGAGACACAATTTCGGAAGCCGGCAGGCCAGAATCTGCTTTTTTTCTTCCGGCTCGATATCCACATGCATGGTAAATTTATTCTTGAACCGATACTGTTGGATTGAAATATAATTTTCCAGATTCTTCAGCTCTTCCTCGAAAGAAACCACCGTTCCCTTTACACTGATATTATAACGGAAAAAGAGTGCAAGCGCCTTTACCGTGTCCGCCAGATCATCCATTCCCTCATTTAACGCCTGTCCGCGGATACATTCCAGCGTGTTATACAGGAAATGGGGGTTGATCTGGTTCTGGAGGTATGTGATATCAGCCTGCTTCTGTGCCAGATCTTTTTCCAGACTCACATTCTGTACCATCATTTCCTGAGCTACACGATTCTTTACAAGCCGTTCAAATTTCGATGTTGTGAGGATCATGATCTTATCCATATGCATCACCCGTAAATTCTTCGATACTCCGTCGGTTTCAATCCCATTTTCTTTCGGAACAGTTTGCTGAAATAACGTGCATCCGTGAATCCGAGAGAATCCGCAATTTCATTGATATTCATATCACTGTCCGCAAGAAGCTCACAAGCCTTTTTCAGCTTGAACAACGTAACGTATTCTGTGAAATTCTGGCCGGTCTTGCGCGCGAACAGTGTTGAAAAATAGATTGGATTTAAATTTACAACTTTCGCGACGTCCTCAAGTTTTATAGGTTCGTTATAGTGGGACTCCACATAACTGCAAGCCAGTCGGATCGGTTTCAGGTTTTTCTTATCCGCCATTTCTGAACATTCCCTGATTTGTGCGCCGTAGAGTGAAATCAGGCTGTCTCTGTATTCTTCCATAGAATCCGAGTCATCCAACCGGGAATTCGGTGATACTTCTCTGTCTTCCGGTGCTTCCAGACCTGTTTTCTGGAAAAAGCTTTCTTTCCCCTCTTCTGCAATTGCACCGATCTCGTGAACAAATTCCGCAAAATCCTTTGTTGTCTCTACCGCTCTCGGCACGGAGAAGATATCATAGATCGTATTCGCAAACATTTCCTCATCGAGAACATCCCAGGCATGCCGGATCTGCGTTTCCCATTCTTTTTTCTGGGCAGATATATCTGCTCTCCTTAACTGCCCATACCAGATCAGACGATTTGTCCCGATTCCGAACCGACAGAACATCGTATACCATGCGCTGCGAGCTGCCGCCGGAATCTCTTTCGGATTATTCATAGAATCTCCAATGCAGACTGTAATGTTCATGCCGTTAAATAAGTCCGCCAGCCCCTGTGCTTCTTCGTACAATCTTTTCAGCTCGCTCTCTACCTCATCTTCCTGATCAGACGGGTAGTTCAGGAAGATCTTCATGGATCTGGTCCTTGCACGGCATACATATTCAAAACAACAGTGAGACATTTTCTTCTCCGCAAGATCTTTTAATTTCTCTATGACGGAATTCAACTGTTCATTTCCCTGCTTATCTTTTCGAAGGTCATCCACACAGATAAACAGAAATCTAAAAATCCCCGGCTCTGCTTTCAGCATAAATTCCTGATTTACCATATCGACATTGTCGTAAACCGGCCTCTGTCCGTTCCTGTAGTAAGACACAGTCTTCATAAAATGCTCATGGAGTGACTGGATATAAGCAGAATTATCTTTTTTCTGTTCCCCTTCGCGGATTCCCTTTGCAATCCTCTCCAGAGTCTCGTTTAATTCGTCCTCGTTGAGAGGTTTTAGAAGATAGTCATTGACTTTGTATTTCAACGCATTATAAGCATATTCAAACTGATGATATCCACTGAGCACGATAAAATTCGTTTCGCATCCGTTTTCATTACACCATCGGATAACCTCCAGACCGTCCATGACCGGCATATGGATATCTGTGATCACAATATCCGGCTTTTCTTTTACGATCACGTTTCTCAGATCTTCTCCATTGGAGACCATACCGATCAATTCGAGCCCAAGATCGTCAAAACGGATCAGACGTTTCAACATCTCGCAGATGTTCTGTTCGTCGTCTGCTATTACAATTCGAATTCTGTCGTTTCTCATAAACATCCCTCGTTATCTATTTGGCAATCTCTTATTTTATGCTTATTTCGTAACCATTCAGTACCTTCATAGTTACGTGCAAAAATCCATTCCAGATCAGCTTCGCTGATGGGATTTTTGCCTTCCAGCCTATGTTTCCTTACGGTCAGCGCAGCAAGTGCGCAGACCTACTGAACAGTTACCTTATTTCAAATAATTCTGTTCAAGTTCTTTTTCGCGTCCTTCTCCCTATCCGGATCTGCAAAACTCTCAAGAATCACGATCCCGCGCGGCGGTACCGCCAGCATCATCTGGTTTTTCGGGACTTCACAGGTTCCATCCGTTGGAAGGTCGGTCACATCCGGATCACCTGTGTTGCAAATCACACGCCACTTTGCTCCTTTCGGGAGATGCGGAAGTCCGAACATATGCGGCTCCCAGTGCATGTTATAGGCTACATAGAAGTTTGCGTCATCGCTCCCGTCCGGGTGCTTTGCGTAGGTGCCCCAGTAGAGGATTCCGAACTGGCGGCGGAAGTTCTCAAATTCCGGCTTCCAGGCGTTTTCCCCGTGGTAGGACACATCCGGTCTTCCGCAGGACTTGTAGTCCATGATCCGCGGTTCCCGGTCCATGTGGAACATCTTGTGGGATTTCCGGAACGCGATGAGACGTTTTACGAATTCTACCTGATCCTTGTGGGTCTCCAGAAGCTTCCAGTTTAACCAGGAGACCGCATTGTCCTGACAGTAGGCGTTGTTATTGCCGTCCTGGCTGTTTCCGAACTCGTCACCAGCCATTAAAAGCGGGACGCCCTGGCTTAGGAATAACAGCAGGTACGCGTTCTTTAAAAGCTGTTTTCTCAGCCCCATGATCTTTTTCTTTCTCGTCGGACCTTCCGCGCCGCAGTTCCAGGAATAGTTGTAGTCGCTTCCGTCCCGGTTCTCCTCGCCGTTTTTTTCGTTGTGCTTCCGGTCATAGGAGACGGTATCCATCAGCGTAAAGCCGTTGGTGTTCGCCATATAATTGATCACGGCATATTCCATCGGATTTCTGCGGTTCCGGAGCTCAAACGCCGACAACATTCCCTCATCACCCTTTAGGAACCGGCGCATGTCCTCCATGAACTGCATATTGTATTCCGCGAGATTCTTTTCCTCCACAGATACCGCGCCATCTCCCGGAGTCACATAGCCCTGTTTCGGCCGGCGGTTCATGACATCGTTCCAGTTTTCCGCAAAAAGCTTCGTCCGCTTTAAAAACGGATCCTCCGCTGCCAGAGAAAGATCCGGGAATCCTGACAGGTGAAAGCCGTCCACATGGTACTCTTCCGCCCAGTACCGGAGTACAGACAATATCTCCCCCGGAAGCTCTTTTCCGGTAAAATAGATCTCCGGGATACACTCGATCCCGGCCTTATGTAATTCTTTTACCAGTGTCTTAAACTCACACTCCGCCGACATCTCCCCATGGGACGCGTACGCCGACTTTACTGCATAGAGGTAGGACGGGCCATACCCCCAGTAGTTTAAGTATCCTGTTGGTTCCGGCTTCGCGTCGTGGAATCCGCTCCCGGAGACTGACATCATAATCTCATCAAACTCCGTCACCGGCATCAGCTCCACCGCTGTGATCCCAAGATCCTTTAAATATGGAATCTTCTCAACGACGCCGGCATACGTTCCCCGGGCAGATACGCCTGATGACGCGTGGGCTGTAAATCCCCGGACATGAAGCTTATAGAGGATCGTGTCAGCATAGGGCGTTTCCGGGTTCACATCATCTTCCCAGTCAAACTCCTCTGACAGCACCCGTCCATGCACCGGCTTTCCGGCACGTTTGCGGTCTGCCCATTTCTCCCGGCCTGTGATGATCCGCGCATGAGGATCTGTCACAATTTTCCCATCTATCATGAAATTATATTCAAATGATGCAAAATCTGTCCGATCCAGTGCCAGTTCCCACACATCCCCCATCTGGTATTTCGGATCAAACGGGATTTCCTCACATGGCGTTTTTTCTCCCGGTCTGTATAAGAGCAGACAAACCTCCTTCGCACGCCCCTGCACCAGGATCCGAACTCCATCTGCCTCCTGCGTGGCACCAAGTGGATACAGGATTCTGTTTTTGTTTCGATATTCTGCCATTCTAAAATCCCCCGTTTTCCCCGACATAGTTATTCTTGACCAGTTCCGCCTGCCGTCAGGCTCAAAGTTATTCCGGCCACAGCAGTCAGACGATCCTGTCTTTTATTTATTGTTCTTCTGCGCCTCGATCTGCTCCGCCAGATCGTTTAAGTATACCCAGCGGTCCATCTTCTCCTCGAGCTGCGCTTCCTTCTCTTCTTTTTCCTTCATCAGCTCATTGAGCTTTGTAAAGTTTGTCGCGGACGCCTCGATCTCCTTTTCCAGGTTCTCCACCGCCTCTTCCAGCTGCGCGATATCGTCCTCGATGGTGTCCCACTCTCTCTGCTCTTTGTAGCTGAATTTCAGCTTCTTTTCTCTCGGCTTCCCGTTTCCGCGGGATGCGCTGTCTGTCTCAGCCGCGTCATTTCCCTTATCCGCAGACTTCTTCACTGCCGCCGGATTCTCCGCCGTGCTCTCCGCAAGCTTCGCTTCCCGCTCCGCCTTCGCTACCTGGTAATCCGTAAATCCGCCCTCGTACTGCTGAAGCTTTCCATCTCCCTCGAAGGCGAAAATCCTGCCGACCACGCGGTCCAGGAAATACCGGTCATGGGATACCGTGATGACGATTCCCTGGAAGCTGTCAAGATAGTCTTCCAGGATCATCAGCGTCTGAATATCAAGGTCATTCGTCGGCTCGTCCAGGATCAGGACATTCGGTGCACTCATGAGGATCTTCAAAAGGTAAAGGCGTCTTCTCTCGCCGCCGGACAGCTTCTCGATCACGGTGTACTGGACAGACGGCGGGAATAAAAACCGCTCCAGCATCTGGGACGCGCTGATGCTTCCGTCCTTTGTCTTCACATACTCCGCAACATTCTTAATATAGTCGATGACCTTGAGGCTCGTGTCCATGTCCTCATTTTCCTGAGAAAAATATCCAAGCTTTACGGTCTGTCCGATCTCGATCGTTCCGGAATCCGGTTTGACCCAGCCGGCGATCATCTTCATCAGCGTCGATTTTCCGCTTCCGTTGGGACCAATATAGCCGATGCGGTCATCTTTCAGGAAGAAGTAGGTGTAGTCTTTCACAAGCACCTTGTCCCCGTAGGATTTGCAGAGATCCGAAATCTCAATGGTAGTCCGCCCGAGGCGGCTGGAGATGGACTCCATCTCGACTTTTCCATCCTCCACCGGTCCCTTTTTGTCCCGCAGTGCCTCGAAACGCTGGATCCGGCCTTTCTGCTTGGTGGAACGGGCTCTGGCACCGCGCTGCATCCAGGCAAGCTCGGTCCGCAGGATGGTCTGGCGCTTGCGCTCGGATGCCTTTTCCATGTCCACGCGCTCTGCCTTCAGCTCCAGGAATCCCTCGTAGTTTGCCTGATAGCTGTAAAGCTTTCCGTTGTCCAGCTCCACGATCCGGTTTGTCACGCTGTCCAGGAAATACCGGTCATGGGTGATCATAAGGAATGCGCCCCGGAATTTCTTTAAATACTCCTCCAGCCAGTCTGCCATCTCACTGTCCAGATGGTTTGTCGGCTCGTCTAAGATCAGAAGCTCCGCCGTCGATAATAGCACGGATGCCAACGCCGCACGTTTCTTCTGTCCGCCGGATAAATGCTCCACCTTCTCGTTGAAATCCGGGATTCCGAGGCGGTTTAACATGGATTTTGCCTGACTTTCGATATCCCAGACATGTTCATGCCCCTCATTTTCCCTTAAAACGCTCTCCAGTACGGTCTCACCCGGGTGGAATACCGGGTTCTGCGGAAGATAGCGGATATCAAGATTTCTTCCGCGGACGATCCGTCCGGAGTCCGGCTCCTCGAGTCCCGCTACCAGTTTCAATAAAGTGGATTTTCCCGTTCCGTTGATTCCGATAAGGCCGATCTTGTCACCCTCGTTGATGGAAAAATCGGTATCGTCAAAGAGCAGCCGCTCCGTATATGATTTCGTCAGATGTTCTGCCGTCACTAAATTCATGTTATGTCAACCTACTATCTCTTTCTAAAATTAATATCTGCACCAGGTATGTTCCAGGCACATTGATTTTCTAAATCTGAAAATACGTATTTTTGTGCAGATAACTGCACAAGGCTTTTACCCATATATACAATTTTGCCTTAAGCCGATCACTGCACAAAATCTATTCTACTGGATATCTAATTCCACCGGACAATGATCGCTGCCTAATACTTCCATATGGATCTTCGCGTCCACAAGCCTGTCCTTCAGACTTTCTGAGACACAGAAGTAGTCGATCCGCCACCCCGCGTTCTTCGCTCTTGCCGAGAACCGGTAAGACCACCAGGAGTAGATCCCTTCCTGATCCGGGTAAAAATATCGGAACGTATCAACAAATCCAGCCTCTAAAAGCTCCGTAAATTTCGCTCTTTCCTCATCAGAGAAACCTGCATTCTTCCGGTTCGTCTTCGGATTCTTTAAATCGATCTCCTGATGTGCCACGTTCAGATCACCGCAGAAAATTACCTGTTTCTTCGTCTCCAGTTCCTTTAAGTACGCCCGGAATGCGTCCTCCCACTGCATCCGGTAATCGAGGCGCTTTAAGCCGTCCTGGGAATTCGGGGTATAGCAGGTGACCACATAGTATTCCGGAAATTCTGCCGTGATTACCCGGCCCTCATGATCATGTTCCTCGATCCCAAAACCGTAGGCCACTGAGACAGGTTCTTCCTTCGTAAACATCGCCGTACCGGAATATCCCTTTTTTTCCGCGTAATTCCAGTACTGGTGATATCCCGGAAGCTCCAGCTCCACCTGCCCTCCCTGCAGCTTACTCTCCTGAATACAGAAAATATCTGCATCCGACTCCTTCAAATATTCTAAAAATCCCTTTCCCAGGCAGGCACGCAGCCCGTTTACATTCCAGGAAATCATTTTTTTCATAGACAACTTCTCCGTTTCTATCGCACTTTTTCGGCCACCGGACTGCTCCGGATTTTCTTCGATAAATGCCGGAACATTCAGAAAATGTGTGGCCCGCATATAGGTTCAGTATAACATTATTCCTAATGTTTTACCATCGAAAAAATAATTCCACATTCCTGTTACATAAAAAAACAGGTCCCCACACAGCATACCGCCATATGAGGACCTGTCTATTTTCAGCCTACCACACTCTTATCGATCACTTTCCAGTAAAGCGCCTTTTTCTCGATCAGCTCCGAGATCAGGTAAAGCGCCAGACCGATCACACTTAAAAGAATGACCGCATTCAGGATCATCTTGATATCGTATGTCTCACTGCCCAGCGTAAGCAGATATCCAAGACCTGCTTTCGCTCCGATCATCTCACCGATGACCGCGCCTGTCATCGCCTGCGTTAAGGCAAGCTTAATTCCGGATAACATCATCTCGATCGAATACGGAACTTCGATCTTACAGAAGGTCTGCCATTTGCTGGCCTTTAACACCTTCATCAGATTGTATACATTATCCTCTATGGAGCGGATCGCCGATACCTCATTGATCATGATCGGGAACGATACGACCAGAATAACTAACGCCGCCTTGGATTCGATTCCGAGTCCCATCCAGAGGATGAAAAGCGGTGCCAGAGAGATCTTCGGGGCTGTCTGGATAATGATGACGAACGGCATGATCAGACGCTCAATAAAGCGGATCTTCGCCATAATATAGCCGAGGACCAGTCCGATCACGATACCGATCACCGTTCCCACCAGGATCTCTTCCATTGTAACGCGGATATGTTTCATCACATCACCGCTCACAAACAGCTTTACCATCGAGTTCGCCAGCTCTGCCGGACCGGGAAGCAGGTAGTTCGGTACATGAAAGATCCGGATATACAGTTCCCACACGATCAGAAACAGCGGCAGAAACAGTGCCGGAAGAATGGTTTTTCTATATTTTCTGTAAAACATCTCTCACCTCATAGCTCTTCCCGTCCGAAGCGGGGAAAATTCTTTATTTTGCCGGTGTGTAAAGGAGTTCAGATGCATCGAAGGTCTCGTCGATATTGCCGATCTCCTTGGACTCATCGATCAGTGCCTGCCACTTCTCCGGGTTGGACGCGCCGATTCCGTTTTCCTTCGTGTAATCGCTCTGCCATAAGGTCTTTACGAACACATCGTTTAAGATCTGGACAACAACATCTCTCTTCTCAGCGAAGGTCGGTGCATATTTCTCGATGGACATATCAACAGCTTCCTCAACGTGACCGTCGATGATGTACTCGATCGCTTTGTTTAACGCGCGGCAGAATCCGTCAACAGTCTCCGGATCCTCTGCCACTAACTTGTCGCCTGCAACTAATACGTTGCCGAAGGACGGAAGGAACTGGTCACATGTGATCTCGCTTGCTGCGTAACCGGAGTTGTTTAACTCGATGGTTCTGAGCTTGGAGAACACGATCGCGTCAACCTGACCCTCTGTGAGTGCTGTCAGAATTGCGCCTGTACCAACGATCTCAACCTGTACATCGTCGATCGTAAGGCCTGCAGACTCCATAGCTGCCTGAAGCTGGAAGTAGTTTGCGCTTCCAAGGCTTGTAACTGCTACTTTTTTACCCTTTAAGTCAGCCGGTGTGCTGATTCCGGAATCGCTTCCGAAGATGATCGCGCCGAGACCTTCCTGATAGGTTGTATGAACAACTTTAACCGGGATACCCTGTGCCTTTGCCGCTACAACTGCATCTGCGTTCGGGAAACCGAACTCAACATTGCCTGCTGCAACGTTCTTTACGATATCGGCGGCTGCTGCATAATAAAATTCAACATTCAGTCCCTCTTCCGCAAAATATCCGTTCTCCTGCGCAAGGTATAACGGTGCGTAATACGGAACTGCGGAACCATCGATCTGAATGGAAACCGTCTTTAAATCGCCTGTGTCCTTTGCTTCTGCCGCCGTTGTCTCCTCAGCCTTTGTCTCCTCTGCGGTTGTCGTTGCCTCTGCGGCCGTTGCTGCTGCTTCGCTTGCTTTGCTTGCGCTCTCAGAGCTGCATCCTGCGAGCATGGACACTGCCATTGCCGCTGTCAGTACGGTTGCAAGAATTTTTTTCTTCATGGTACTCTCCTTCTCCTTTTTATAAATACATTGGTTCTTTGTCTTACCGGAACTGCATTTCCGGCATCTATAACTTCCCGCGCCGTTTTCGGCTGGGTCATTATCTATATTTTATTTGATTGCAGTCAGCGCGGCGGGCCCGCAGACCTTACAATCCGTTACTTTCTGTGCAGATATTCCTTATAAAGCTTTTCTCCCGCGGCAAGAGCCGTTCTGCACATCTCTTTCTGGGCCGGTTCAAAATCCACCAGCCACTGGTCCGTGATCCGGTTGCAGTGTACTGCACAGATGCTTCCGGAAAGAACATTGTTTAACGATGCCAGCGTAAAGATCGTCTCCGCCTCCATCTCCATGTTCAGAATGTTCCATTTTTCATACTGTTCCAGAACAGCATTTTCATCATATCCTGTCTCAAACGGCATCTGACGTCCCTGTCCGTGATAGAAGGAACCGACCGACATACAGATTCCCATGGAATATTCGTTCTTTCTCTCCTCACACGCGCGCTTTAAGCAATCCAGCACTTCAAATGAGGCTAATGCCGGATACTCAGACGGAGCGTAGAAGCAGGAAGCACCGCCTTTCCGGACAGCACCCGTGTTCAAGACCATCGCCCCGCACGGTACATCTTCTTTCAGCACGCCGGTCCCGCCGATGCGGATCAGAGCTTTCGCGCCGAGAGCGATCAGCTGGAGCACAGCGATCTCCGTTGACGGACCACCGATTCCAGTCGAGCACACTGTAACTTTGATTCCGTTGTAATATCCGGTTCCAACCACATATTCCCGGTAGTTGCTGACGATCTTATAATCCTCTAAAAGATCCTCAAACATGGCAACGCGTCCCGGATCACCCGGAAGCAGTACGATCTCTCCGATCTCCTCAGCCGTACACTGGATATGCGGCATTTTTCCATTCATCGTCGGTGATGAAGCCGATGTAAAATTCACACTCATTTCCTCCCAAAATTTTTCTCTTATTCAGCACACCGCATTTTGTCAGAAGCGGCGGGCTGAGCACTAATTTTTCGATTCGTGCCAGTACAGGAACTTATCCTCCAGCACACTGATCACCTGATACGTCGCGATTCCCAGAACGATCGTAACGATGATGCCCGCGAGCAGCATCGGGGTGTCATAGGTCGATGACGCGTAAGTCAGGATATATCCGAGACCCTGTTTTCCGGACATCCATTCGGCAACGATCGCACCGATGACTGCCTGAACGATACCGACCTTCAGACTTGCAAACAGCGCCGGTAATGAATACTGCATTTCAACCTGTGAAAACACCTGCCATTTTGACGCTTTTAAGATCTTCATCAGATTTCTGACATCCGGCGGGATCGATTCCAGACCCAGCATCATTCCCGACAATACCGGGAACAGGACCATAGATATGATCAAAACAACCTTTGATACGAGTCCGATTCCGAACCATACGACGAATAACGGGACAAGTGCGATCTTCGGTGCCGTCTGAAGGAAGATCAGGTACGGCATCAGCATCGTTTTTAAGGCATCGATCTTGATAAACACATATCCCAGAACAATTCCTAAAAAGGCGCCGATCACAAATCCGAGAATGACCTCATAAGTCGTCGTCCAGAGATGTGCGTATACAGTTCCTTTTACAAACATTTTGACAAGGCTGCTCCAGACCTTCGGCGGAGACGGCAGGATGTACGCCGGGACATGCTTTACCGCAACGTAGATCCACCAGAGCGCGATAAACACGCCGACGGAAAGCGCGTATTCCCCGATGGTTCTCAGGAGTCCCTGAAGTTTTCCGTTCTTTTTCATCCGATGATCCCCCTCAGATACTTATTGTATTCCGTGAACTTCGGATCATTTCTCGTTGCCTCTCCCCTTGGACGCGGCAGATCGATCTCCACCATCTCCTTGACTCTTCCCGGTCTCGCAGACATGACGAGAACGCGGTCCGACAGGAAGGTGGCTTCCTCGATGCTGTGGGTAACGAAAATAACCGTCTTTTTCGTCTTCTGCCAGATCTTTAAAAGCTCCTCATTTAAGTGGTCACGGGTCAGGGCATCCAAAGCTCCGAAGGGCTCATCCATCAGAAGTAACGGAGCGTCATAGGAAAGCGCCCGGACGATGGACACACGCTGTTTCATACCGCCGGAAAGCTCTCTCGGAAGCGCAGTCTTAAACTCCGAAAGCCCTGCAAGTTCCAGGAGCTCGTCAAGCTTCTCTTCATTCTCTTTCGTCTGCTTTTTCTGGATCACTAACGGAAATTCTGCATTCTGTCGCACATTTTTCCACGGGAGAAGAACGGAATCCTGAAATACGAATCCCATCTGCTGGTCTGCCCCGTCGCGATACTCGATCGTACCGGAGGTCGGTTTATCAAGGTTTCCAATGATCCGCAAAAGTGTCGATTTTCCACAGCCGGACGGGCCGATGATAGAAATGAACTCCCCCGGACGGATCTGGAGGTTGATATCCTTCAGTGCGATCGTATCCTCTTTTAGCAGGTTACTGTACACCTTATTTAAGCCCTTTAACTCTACACTATACTCGCTCATAACAAATCTCCTTTTTTCTATCGGATTGCCTCGGAAATTTCTTTCGCACATTTCTTAAGCTGACAGATCCTCTGGAACATTTTTTCCGTATCCCCATCCTTCATGGACGTAAACGCGATCGCAGCCGCCAGCTCTCCATTTCTGTCAAATACCGGGCACGCTGCGCCGATGATCCCCATCTGTAATTCCTCGTCAATGACCGCATACCCCTGATTATGAATACGGTCCAGCTCTTCATTCAGCTCCTTCAGATCCGTTTTCGTATTCGGCGTCGTTTTCGTGCGTTTCTCAAGATCAAGAATATCCAATGCCTCGCTCCGGTTCATGTAAGCCATAAAAACACGGCCGGCCGATGTGGAATAGAACGGGATCTCATGTCCGATCTTAACCATATACATATTGGAATCGCTGCGTTCGCTGCATGCCACATTCATCACAGCTCCATGCTCCATGATGCAGAGGACCACATTCCGGTCAATCTTTTCCGCCAGTCTGCGCATAGGCATCTGTGCCGCCTGCGTCAGCGCACTTCCCTTTACGACCCCGGTGGCGATTGTGCAGATCTTATATCCAAGACGATATTTTTTCGTATGTTCGTCCTGAACGACAAAATGATTTCCCTTTAAGCTTGAAAGGATCCTGTGAGTGGAGCTTGCCGGGATTCCAAGCTGCTCCGCCAGATCCGTCACTGACATTCCATTCATATTTTGGCTCAGTATTTCCAGGGCATTCAATGCCCGGTCGATCAATTGCATAGTCTCCTCCAATTTCTGTAATGTGCGCAGCCACAGGATCCGTGGCTGGCTTATGTCAATGAGTTATCGTTTCTATGCTATTCCGCGTAGCGGAATACTGTTCCGTTTATCGAAATATTACAATTTCATTTTAGCATTATCCAATCTTCAATGCAAAGCTTTTGCTACATCGAGCCGGAGTTTTGGCATATGCTACAATTCCCCTTTTTTTTTTCGTATAATTTCACGGAAACATGTTCCAGCCAGCGGAAAATCAGGTTTTTGTCATTCCGTGGCATGGAAAAAGGAGGCAATACTCTGCCCCCTTGCATTCACACGTTTCCTTCTTATGATTCTTTGATGCCGGATTGCTATATGCTTTTCGCCCCGTTATCCTATTATTTTAAAAAACGTGTTTCCCAAGCATACTCCTGCATCTTCTCGATCTCCTCGTCCGTAAAGCCCAGTTCTTCCTTCAGCACGTCCTTCTCTTTCTGAAGTGTAGTTCTGGAACAGGTACGGTTGTCGGAGTTTACGGTCACATGGACACCTGCCTCAAGAAGCTTGTGGATCGGGTGCATCCTGATCGCCGGAACTACTTTTGTGTGGTAATTGCTTGTAACGCAGACCTCAAGGGTCACATTCTCGTCGATGAGTCTCTTTATCAGCTCCGGATCATTGATGGCCGCAACGCCATGTCCGATCCTCTTTGTTCCAAAGGACAGCGCCGTCTTCATGCTGTCCGGACCAGCCGCCTCCCCGGCATGGAGCGTCATCGGAACACCGTACTCACGGGCCTTCGCGAATACCGGGGCGAAATTCTCAGTCGGGAACAGGCCTTCCGCGCCTGCGATGTCCACCGCGCAGACCACATCCCCAAGATATTTCTTCGCAGTTTCTACTGTCTGCATGTTCAGCTCCTCATTATCCGCTCCACGCATACAGCAGAGAATCAGACCCACACGAATCTGTGGATACATCTTCATGCCGCGTTCTGCTCCGCGGATGGCTGCCTCGACGACCTCATCCTGAGTCAGTCCGTCTTTGATGGAAAACTGCGGTGCAAATCGAAGCTCCGCATACTCCACGCCCTCTTTCGCAAGATCCTCCACCAGCTCAAAGGTCACACGCTCAATGGCATCTGCCTTCTGTAAGACGAGTAACGGAAGATCGAAACGTTCCAAATATTCTTCCAGAGTCTTACAGTCCTCCGGGACTTCCATCATATATTTTACTTCCTCCGCACTCTTTGCCGGAAGCTCCACGCCCTGCTCTTTTGCAAGCTCCCAGACGGTCTCCGGGCGGAGCGATCCGTCCAGATGTAAGTGAAGTTCTACGATATGGCTCATATCTGACAATATTCTCCCTTCTAAACTATTCAGTGTCTTTTATATTGTGTCTTCTATGTTGTGTTTTCGTACAGTCAGCACAATCACTGCACAGATCTTCTAATTTACTACAAAGCAGCCCCTATGTCAGGAGCTGCTTGCATCAATTCTTTCCGACCGCACTCTGCTGCCGTTTTTTATCTCAGTCGAGAAGACTCCCACCTCTTTAGGTGGTGAGTAATAGCAAATTTATTTCCCGGCCGCCGCCTTCATCTGTTTTTTCTTCTTATTGTGCTCCACCATCGCGCAGTAAACCGTATACGCAATAATAATGATCAGATACGGCATCATCTGGATAAACTGCAGCGGGATCGAAGAGTTCTGGAGATAGTTCGCAAGACTCTGGCAGAATCCGAATAACAGAGATGCCAGCATGCCGATCACGGCATTTCCCGCCGCGATGGCCTGGGTTGCCAGAGCGATGTAACCACGCCCCGCTGTCATACCGGAGGAGAAGAGTCCCACATATCCCATGGACAGGAACGCGCCTGCCATGCCTGTCATCATTCCGCTTAAGCAGAGGGCGATGTACTTGTCCTTTTACCGGAATTCCGACGGATTCCGCCGCATCCGGGACTCACCGACGGCACGGATATGCATGCCGAGTCTTGTATACTTAAACATGTACCACACAACTGCCACCAGGATCAGCGCCGCATAGGTCAGGACATGATGACCGGAAAGCACTGCGCCGATCACCGGGATATCCTTGACGACCGGGATCGTCACACTCGGGAGCTTTAAAGACGGCAGGGATGTGGACGCACCCTTTTCGCCTGTGATCAGGTACAGAACAAAGATCGTTCCGCCGGAGGCGAAGGTGTTTAATGCGATACCGGAGATGACCGCGTTGGAGTTTAATTTCAGGATAAAGTAGGCGAGGATGTTGCTGACGATAAAGCCTGCAAGCACCGCGCCCAAAAATCCGATCCATGCGCTCTGGGAGAATGCACTGACGACAACGCCAACAAAGGCGGAGATCAGCATCGTTCCCTCAAGGGCGATGTTGCTGGTTCCGGACCTCGAGGAGATCATAGCCCCCAGTGTCGTTAAAAGCACCGGTGTCGCGCTTCGAAACATTGCGAAATAGAACTCCGGGAGACTCAATGTTTTTAAAATTTCCTGTAAGATTCCCATCTGTTACGCCTCCCCTTTCAGTGCTTTTTTCGCTTCCTCGCGCTGTTTCCAGCCTGCCATGAACCGCTCGGCCGTCACAAACAGGATCAGAACTGCCTGGATAATGGAAACCAGCTCGTTCTGGACGTCGGAACGTCTCGACATTAAGTCTGCGCCGACACGGATATACGCGAGGAAAAATGCCGCGAACGGTACCATCTTCGGATTATTGCCGGACAGGATCGCAATTATAACACCATCCCACGCATAGGACGGGGAATCCTGCCAGTTGAAACGCTGGTACATCCCCATCTGCTCGACTGCGCCGCCAAGACCCGCAACGGCACCCGCAATGACCTGGGTCATGATGATGACACGGCTGGTACGGATTCCGGAGTATTTTGCGAACTCCGGGTTGCTTCCTGAGATGCGCACCTCATAACCAAACTTCGTCTTGTATACAAGAATGTATAACAGGATCACCGCCGCGATGGCGATGAGATATCCCACATGGAAGTTCGTTCCGGAGATCAGCTTTCCGAGAGACGCTGTCGCCTGATATTTCTTCGATGCAAAGGTTCCCGCCTCACGGTCAGCAAGGAACTTTGTCACGTTGTAGATTCCAAGGTAAAAGAACACATAGTTGAACATTAAGGAAGTTACCAGCTCATTCGTGTGGAAATACACCTTTAAGAGCGCCGGGATACTTCCGATCAGCCCGCCCACAGCCGCAGCCGCGATCATGATCACGATCGGGTGTACTGCGAACGGCAGGGATGTCTTGATGGCGAGAGCCGCTGTCACAACAGCGCCCGTATAGAACATGCGTCCGCGATCATGGAGAAGTTGCCGGACTTGAATACAAGTCCCAGGGCAAGTCCCGTAAAGATCAACGGCACGCTGCTGGCAAACACTTCAAAAGTGACGTTTGGACTGCAGCGGTCCTAAAAACAGGTTATAGATCGCGGTCACCGGCTCCTCACTGACTGCGAAGATCACCGCCACCGACAAGGCGATGGCAATGGCAAACGCGCAGAGAAGTCTTACGATCGTAAATTTTTTATTCACAGTAAGCACCTCCGATCTGCTCCTTGGAATCTTCTTTTACCCCCAGCATGTAAAGACCGAGCTCGTTCTCTGACGTATTCTTCACATCGGAGATATGTCCGACGATGCGGCCCTCATGCATGACAAGGATCGTATCACTTAAGGAAAGGATCTCACTTAAGTCCGCGGATACAAGTAAGATCGCTTTCTTTCTGCTTCTCATGTCCACGATCTTCTTACGGATAAACTCGATGGCACCGACGTCGATACCTCTGGTCGGCTGGTTCATGATCAGAAGATCCGGTTCATAATCGAACTCACGTCCCACAACGACCTTCTGGACGTTACCGCCGGAAAGCTCCGCGATAGACTGCTTGGAGTTATCATATTTTACAAGGAACTCTTTTAAGATCCGGTTCGTGAACTCACTGATCTTTTTGCTGTCTAAGAGCCCGTGGGTCTTTAATTTATCGGTATAGTAGACCTTGGAGATCGCATTGTCCTCCAGAGAAAGCTTCGGAGCCGTACCGAATTTCATACGGTCCTCGGAAACGTGGGAGATTCCCGCCTCCTGACGCGCAAGCACCGGGGCATTGGAGATATCTTTTCCGTTCATGGTGATGGTTCCCTGCTGTTGCTTTAAGGTTCCGACGATGGCCTCGACGAGCTCCGACTGGCCGTTTCCGTCAATTCCGGCGATACCTAAGATCTGTCCTTCTTTGATCGTGAAGGAAACATGGTCCAGTCTTGTCTTTCCAAACTGGTCTACGTAGACAAGGTCTTTGACGGAGAATACGTTCTTTCCGAACTCCATCTCCTCTTTCTCAATATTCAGGCTGACATCGCGGCCGACCATCAGGCGGGAGATCTCCTGTTCATCAAGATCGGAGATCTCGTATGTTCCCATGGTCTTTCCGTCCCGGAGGATCGTCATACGGTTGCAGAGTGCCTTGACTTCGTTTAATTTGTGGGAGATAAAGATGATCGTGTGGCCGTTTTCTCTTAAAAGTTTTAACTGTTCAAATAATTCTTCTGTTTCCTGTGGTGTCAGCACGGCTGTCGGCTCGTCCAGGATCAGAATATGGGCACCCCGGTAGAGTGCCTTTAAGATCTCAAGCTTCTGACGCATGGCAAGAGAAATGTCCTCGACCTTTTCCTTTGCCTCTACTTTCAGATTATATTTGTCGGAAAGCTCCGTGGTGATCCGCACCGCCTCTTTCCGGTCTACTTTAAATGCAGTTCCTGTCTCCGCGCCGAGAATCAGGTTCTCCGCAACGGTCATGGACGGAACCTGCATGAAATGCTGGTGTACCATGCCGAGTCCGGCCGCGATCGCATCGCTGGATGATGAGAAGTGTACTTCTTTTCCATCCACGAAGATCTGGCCTTCCGTCGGTGCCAGCATGCCAAACAGCATCTTCATCAAAGTGGATTTTCCCGCGCCGTTCTCGCCGACGAGGGCATGGATCTCACCTTTTCTGATCTGCAGATTGACATTATGGTTTGCCACAACGCCGCCCGGATAGACTTTTGTGATGTTCCGGGCCTCTAAAATGATCTCCTGCTCCATTGTTTCCTCCAAGTAAGGCATCTTTGTCTGCCTGTGAAAGTGGTTCCTGTTCGTAACTGCCTGAATCGCAAATATAATGCAAATGCGGGCATTGGGCTACGCCCGCGTAAATGTAAAAATCTCCTGCGATTCGCGGGTAGATATGGGGCGATGGACGGCCCGTTCCCCAGAGTTTCCGGAGGACCAGACGATTCCAACGTCCCCTATATCTCTCCGCATGAATACAGGAGATAAATACTCGCTGCCCCGACATGCCTCTTCTTGTTTTCATTGACATGAAAACAAGAAGCTATGGGCGTTTACTGAGCTCCGTTGATGATTCCCTTCAGAGTTGCCTCATCCATACCATAAGCGGAATCAACGGTAACCTCGCCTGCGAGCAACTTCTCTTTTGCATCCTCAACGGCTTTCTTTGCATCCTCAGATACTGCAGACTGATAAATATCGTTGTCAGCAAGGCCTACAACGCCGTCCTCGATACCGAGGATCTGGTACTCACCATACGGAAGTGTTCCGTCAACTGCCTTCTCAACTGCATTGTAGATGCTGTCGCCAACGCCCTTGATCGCGGAAGAGATGATGAAGTTTGCCTCATCCTTGCCCTCGTAAGCAAGTGCCTGGTCGGAGTCAACGCCGATGCAGTACTTCTTGCTTTCTGCTGCTGCCTCGATAACACCTACGGATGCCGGACCTGCTGCTACGAATACAACGTCAGCGCCGTTGGAGTACTGAGTGATTGCAAGCTCTTTTGCTGTTGCGGAGTCAACATAGGAACCAACGTAGGAAACAAGTACCTTCACATCCGGATCTACGAACTGAGCACCCTCGATGAAGCCGACTGCAGAGTCGTTGATAACGGCTGCTGTATCCTTTGCGCCTACAAAACCGATGACGTTGTCCTCGTTTGCGTATTCCATATCAGACTTTGTCGCACTTGCTGCAAGAACGCCTGCAAGGAATGCGCCCTCGTTCTGCTTGTAGCTCATGGAGTATACGTTGCTTAAATCACCAAGTGTGTAGTCAACATCTGTATCGAAGATGATGAACTTCTTCTCCGGGAACTCCTGAGCAACCTTCTCTGTGATCTCCTTCATATCCCAGAGACCTGTAATGATAAGGTCTGCATCGGACTCACAAGCGTCTAACATGGAACCTTCGAACTTTGTCTTGTCGCTGCCCATCTCGACCATGTTTACTTCAACCTTGTCGCCAAGCTCAGCCTCAAGCTTTTCCATACCGGCCTGCGCGGAGTCGTTGAATGCCTTATCGCCGAAGGAACCAGTAACAAGGAGTGTTACTTTTAACTTCTCGCCGTTTGTCTCAGCCTTTGCTGCCTCTGCAGTTGTCTCAGCAGCCGCTGCGGTTGTCTCGCCTGCTGCTGCGGTTGTCTCGGTCTTGCTCTCGCTTGCGCATCCGAACAGCATGGAAGCTGCCATAGCCATTGCAAGTGTGCTGCATAAGAATTTCTTTTTCATAATTAGTTGTTCTCCTTTTCGTAAAAAGTTGATTTATTCAAACTATCCAGAGTTTCCAGATAATTTTTCTTGTTCATCACCGGCTTGAACGCTTCTTTGATCTTCCACGCGGACGCACCGCCGTCGGATAAGAGATCTGCCACGGTATCTGCAAAATAATGAGCCGGGACACAGTATGCCTGCTCCGGATCCGCCGTCTTAAAATCTTTTCCGTGGATACTGCCCTCAAATCCAGCAACACCGATCTCAACGATCGGCCACATGAGGGATAAGTCTCCCATATCTCCGGAAGCGAAGCCGTGAGTTCCCTGAGCGACCATGCTCTCGTCGATATAATCTAAAATGTGTTTCTTCACAAGCTCTGTCAGGTTCTCGTCCTGATGGAGTGGGAAATAACCCGGTGTATCCTGAATCTCAAGATCACAGTTGATCGCAAGTGCTCCGGCGCGGATCGCGCGGGTCACTTTCGCGTTTGTCTCAAAGATCGCCGGAACTGTCTTCGCCCGGACATACATCTCAAGCTGTGTTCTTCCCGGAACCGTATTGACGGACTGACCGCCTTCCGGCACATAGAAATGGACGCGGATCGCATCATCTGCGCGGAAGGTCTCTCTCAGGAAATTGATTCCTGTCATGGCAAGGTTTACCGCGTTGAGCGCATTCACACCGCCTTCCGGGTTTGCGCCTGCGTGGGACGCTTTACCGGTGAAGATCGCACGCTTCATGATAAAGCCGTTTAAGCTGGAGCCGATCTCCGCATGATACTTTGTCATATCGATCCCCATAGCGTGGCAGGATAACATGATGTCCACATCATCAAAAATGCCTGTGGCGATCATCTCCTGCTTGCCTGACGGGTGGGAGATCTTTCCTTCCTTAATAAGTCCCTTCCGGTAATCCATATCGCAGAACTCCTCCGCCGGCGTCACGAGAAGTGTGACCTTTCCGCAGAGATCCTTTAACATACCGGATTCCCTGATGGCTAAAAATAAGCTCATCATAACGCCAAGCTGACCGTAGTGGCCGCAGGTATGGGCTGCGCAGCTGTCCTCACTGGCGTACGGATGTCCGAAGGTCGGAACCGCGTCGAATTCCGTGATCAGGCCGATATTCGGCCCCGGCTTTCCGGAATCTAAGACTGCCCGGATTCCCGTGTACGCGACATCCTCATGCGGAATTCCCGCCTTGTCGAGTGCCTCGATCGCCTTTTTTCTTGTTCTGAACTCCTTAAATCCAAGCTCCGGATGACAGTAAATATCCTCGCTCATTGCGATGATCTCCGGAAGGATCTGATCTAATGCTTCATGAACTGATTTCATGGTGTTTCCTCCTTCACTATACCTGTGCGGGCCGGATGCAGAGCCCTTCACGACAGTCTGCCTGAAATTCCTTAGAAGTCCCCATTACACAAAAAGGTCTGCAAATGCAGACTTTTTACGGGTTACTCAGGCAACTAATGAGTCAGTATAGTGCAGAAAATATCATAACGAGTTTTATGGGCAAATGTCAAGATTTTCTATGATTTTTGACAGTTTTTAGAGGCATTCCGCTCATCAGAATGTATATTATTTATGCTTATAAATAATTGTTTGATACACTAATAAATATCTGCACACCTCCCGCCCGCAATGGTTTCTGTATCCATTTCATAAAATTAAAATTCACAGCAGACCGTCTTTTCTTTACGGCTTTTGCTGTGAATTTAAATTAGGATGTATAAGTTTTTATGAAATACCTGATTAACGTTGTCCAACTTACATAAATCTGGAAACCGCCTTGCGGATCTGCGGACCCGCGATGATCGCAATGATGATCTTCGCTGTGTCACCCGGAAGATACGGGATAACGCCGACGCCGAGAGCTGCCACGAAGCTCATTCCAAGCTGTCCCGCAAGCCATGCGGTTCCGAAGATATAGCAGATCGCCATTCCGATGATCATTCCGACTACATGCATGTAAATCTTTGCCGGGAACTTCTCAACGAAGAAGCCTGCGATCGCTGCCAGAAAGATAAATCCGATCAGGTAGCCGCCGGTCGGTCCGAGAAGCTTACCGACACCGCCGGTAAATCCGGAGAATACCGGAAGTCCTACTGTTCCTAAGAGCAGGTATAATACATAGCTCGCTACGGAAAGCTTCATTCCGAGAATATACGCCATAAAGAAGATGACAAGGTTTGTCAGGCTGATCGGTACCGGGCTGATCGGAATCGGAAGCGCCATCGGTGCCAGAATACAGGTAATCGCTGTCATAAGTGCTGTCACCGTCATCTGCGCGGTGGACATATGTTTTACTGTTGTCTTTTCCATCTTTGTTTTCCTCCCAACGTCCATCATTTCTGCCGCCGGATCTTAAATTCTATCGTTCTTAAATTCTGCATTCCGGTACGCATATCACAAAATGGAATTGTTCTGATCGATTCTTTTCCTATCATACGCATATTCCGCGCATTTGTCAACCCATTTTTATTATTTGGTTTACATTTTTATCTTTTCTTTTTTACCTCTTTTTTTCCTATAATCTTCCTGTGTGCCATTTACCCGCCTTCGAAAACATGCTATACTCTATGTACTCGTCCTCCCACCGCCAACTGGGAGAATTTAGCAGTTACCAGTTATCAGTACAGAGCAGTGTCCGCATGCATCACCGATGCGCTGCACGCGTTTTATATGCCAGACATAAGGAGATTCACTATGAAAATGAAAAGCGGAAACGAACGAAAAAAAATCATCCGGGAACTCCTGAACAGGACTGATCAGGAATTTACAGATGAAGAGCTGATCCATCAGCTGATCATGACAAACATCACAGAAAATTCCAATGAGACAGAAAAGCTGTCCTTCGGCCAGAGAGCATCCGACGCAGTAGCGAAATTTGCCGGAAGCTGGGCATTTATCTTCAGCTTTATCGCTGTCATGGTCGGATGGATGGCTGTCAACATTATCCTTGGAACGAAGGCCTTTGATGCCTACCCATTTATCCTTTTAAATCTGGTACTTTCCTGCATTGCTGCCATTCAGGCTCCCCTTATCATGATGAGCCAGAACCGACAGGAGGCAAAGGACAGACAACGCGCGGAAAACGACTTTAAGGTCAATTTAAAGAGCGAACTCATTATCGATGACCTGCACAAAAAAATGGATCTGATCATCGAAAACCAGAAAAAGATCAACCATCGTCTGGATATGCTGGAACAGACCGGCAAGGCTATAGACACGCCAAAAGCCGGATCCCCTATCCACAATGCTTAATACAAAATAAGAATGTGCCTTGGCACATTCGCGCGGTCACTTGCGACAATCTACATCTTCACGCAAGTACACAAATATTCCGCAGTACAGTTTTTCTGTACTGCGGATTTTATACAGGAGAGTTTTATTATGGCTGCAGAAAATGATCTCGGCCGTGACGACATAAAAAAACTCGTCGTCCGGATCGCAATTCCCAGTATGCTGGCACAGTTTGTCAGCGTCCTTTACAGTATCGTAGACCGCATGTATATCGGAAATATCCCCGGATCCGGCGACATGGCACTGGCGGGGGCCGGTGTCTGCGGTCCGGTAGTCACTATGGTCGGCTCCGTCGCGTTTCTCGTGGGAATCGGCGGTGCCCCGCTTATGAGCATGAAGATGGGACAGGGCGATAAAAAGGCCGCCGAGCGGATCCTTGCAAACTGCTTCCTCATGCTGGCAGTATGTTCTATCCTCATGGTGGCCTGCATCTACCCGATCCGCATTCCGATGCTGCGGTATTTCGGTGCCAGCGATATCACACTGCCCTACGCAAACGCATATTTTACGATATATCTGACCGGAACTGTATTCGCCCTGATGTCCACAGGTATGAACCAGTTTATCATCTGTCAGGGCTTTGCAAAGACCGGCATGTACTCCGTCATCCTCGGCGCAGTGCTGAACATCATTCTGGATCCAATCTTCATCTTCGGTCTCCACATGGGCGTCTCCGGTGCCGCCGTCGCAACCGTCATCTCCCAGATGGCGAGCTGCGCATTCGTCCTGAGGACACTGTTCGGGAAAAATATGCCGGTGCGCATCACCTTCGGCGGTTACAGCTGGCGGCTGATCCGCAGAGTGCTCACCATCGGCTTTACCCCGTTTATCATCATCGCCATGGATAACGTCATGATCATCACCATGAACGCGATCCTGCAAAAATACGGCGGTGCGGAGCGCGGAGACCTTCTGATCACCTGCGCGACCATTGCCCAGAGCTTCATGCTCGTAGTCACCATGCCTCTCGGCGGTATCACCAGCGGAACTCAGGCTGTTCTTGCCTACAATTTCGGAGCCGGAAAGACCGACCGAGTAAAGGGTGCGCAAAAGTACATCTTTATCCTTGCTGCGGCATACACCACTCTGCTCTTCGTCCTTGCGCGTACCATCGGCGTCCTGTTTGTCCGTCTCTTTACAGCAGACCCGATCGTTGCCGCAGAAGCGCTCCGGGCGATCCGGATCTTCACTCTGGCGATCATCCCGCTGGCATTCCAGTATGAGATCGTCGACGGTTTCACCGGTCTTGGTCAGGTACAGGTTGCCCTGCCGCTTTCCTTCTTCCGAAAAGGCGCATACTTTGTATCCCTGTTCCTGCTTCCCGCGATGTTCGGAGCTGAAGCGGCATTTTACGCAGAACCGGTATCTGATATCCTTGGACCGATTGCTTCGGTGATCGTGTATCTCACTTCGATGAAGAAGGTTCTGGCGAAAGCCGGGGCTAATTAACCGGTTCCGCCAAAACTAAGTGTAAATACGCAAAAACAGAGCATATATCTTCGCATGCCAATGTTTTACATAGGGTATGGTTGAATATATGCTCTGTTTTTTATTTCTACAGGCAGTTTACACTGCCATTTTCTATCTCAATTCAGGCGGCGGCAGAATCAGTCATCATTCTCTTCACTCTCAGTGATCGTATATGTGAATCTCTTTCTTGCCATCTCATCGCTCTCAAGGTACTCGTCGTAGGTGGTGATCTTATCGATCAGCTTACCGTTTACGATCTCCATGATACGGTTTGCGGTCGTCTCTACGACCTGATGGTCACGGGAGGAGAAGATGATCACGCCCGGAAACTTCTTCATTCCGTTGTTCAGGGCTGTAATGGACTCCATGTCCAGATGGTCAGTCGGCTCATCTAACATCAGCACGTTTGCGCCGGAGATCATCAGCTTGGAAAGCATGCAGCGAACCTTCTCACCACCGGAGAGAACCTTTACCTTCTTTACGCCGTCTTCACCGGCAAACAGCATTCTTCCGAGGAATCCGCGGACATATGTGACATCCTTCTCCGGGGAGTACTGGGTCAGCCAGTCTACGATGGTATCATCGCTGTCAAACTCTGCGGTGTTGTCCTTCGGGAAGTACGCCTGAGTCGTTGTGAGACCCCATTTGTAGCTTCCGGAATCCGGCTCCATCTCACCGGAGAGGATCTTGAAGAGTGTGGTCTTCGCAAGCTCGTTCGGTCCTACAAGGGCAACCTTGTCCTCTCTTCCCAGGGTAAAGGAAATATTGTCGAGAACCTTTACGCCATCGATGGTCTTTGTAAGTCCCTCAACGGAGAGAACCTCGTTTCCGATCTCACGGGCCGGACGGAAGTCGATATACGGGTATTTTCTGCTGGACGGGCGGATCTCGTCAAGCTCGATCTTCTCTAACGCACGTTTTCTGGAGGTTGCCTGCTTGGACTTGGAAGCGTTTGCGGAGAATCGCTGAATGAACTCCTGCAGCTCTTTGATCTTCTCCTCTTTCTTGCGGTTTGCTTCCTTCATCTGCTTGATCATCAACTGGCTGGACTCAAACCAGAAATCATAGTTTCCGGCATAGAGCTGGATCTTGCCGTAGTCGATATCAGCGATCTGCGTGCAGACTTTATTTAAGAAATAACGGTCATGGGATACCACGATAACAGTATTCTCAAAGTTGATCAGGAACTCCTCAAGCCATGCGATTGCGTCGAGATCCAGATGGTTCGTCGGCTCGTCGAGGAGCAGGATATCCGGATTTCCGAATAATGCCTGCGCGAGGAGAACTTTTACCTTCTGTGGTCCGAGAAGGTCTTTCATTGTTTTGTAGTGGAGGTCTGTCTCGATACCAAGACCGTTTAACAGGTTCTCAGCGTCGGACTCCGCTTCCCATCCGTTCATGGTCGCGAACTCTCCCTCAAGCTCTGCAGCCTTGATTCCATCCTCGTCTGTGAACTCTTCCTTCATGTAGATTGCGTCTTTTTCCTTCATGATGTCATAAAGGCGCTTGTTTCCCATGATAACAGTGTCGAGAACTGTGTACTCGTCGTATTTAAAGTGATCCTGCTGTAAGAAGGAAAGACGCTGACCCGGAGTGATCGCAACTTCACCGTTTGTCGGCTCGAGCTGACCGGATAAGATCTTTAAGAATGTGGACTTTCCAGCACCGTTGGCACCGATCAGACCATAACAGTTTCCTTCTGTAAATTTAATGTTTACGTCTTCAAATAAAGCTTTTTTACCGACACGGAGTGTCACATTATTTGCACTAATCATTTTCTAAATCTCCTTTAACTGACAGGGGTATCTGTGAAATGCGCCTTAGCGCATCCCCCGCGCCGGGCACAAACAGCCTGCCTCGGATCTAAACCCTGGCAGAACTTAAAACGATAACCTTCCGCAAATGTCTCTAGCCTGCCGGTCAGTTATCAAAGTCCTTCTTATTCTATTAAAGAACACAGGTTTTTGCAAGGCTTTTCGCGAAAAAAGCCTGTTTTTCAAGGAAAAATCCTATCCAACAAAAGAACTGCCGCTCCAAGTACAACTCGGAACGGCAGTTCTCTTAGTTTCTCTTCTATTCGAATTAGAGTTTAACTACGTTAACAGCGCGAAGCTTCTTGCTGTTCTTCGGATCCTGCTCTGTGTCGAAAGTAACCTTCTGGCCCTCTTCAAGAGTCTTGAAGCCGTCGCCTACGATTGCGGAAAAGTGTACGAATACGTCGTCGCCGCCATTATCGTTGGAGATGAATCCGTAGCCTTTCTCAGAATTGAACCACTTAACTGTACCGTTGTTCATTTTGGTACCTCCATAAAAAATTGAATTTTTCCGTACTAAGACTATTGGAAATCCCCACACATCGCTGTTGGTCTTTATTTCAAAAAACTCACATGCTTTTGTAATTCATCGTATCGCGCAAATGACTTACAAAAACATGTGAGTTCAATAGTGCATCGGAATTAACTTAACAATATCACACTTCTGGTCTTGTGTCAATCGAATTTCCAAGAAACGGGCGGTCTGTTTTATCCTTACGAACCGCCCGTTTTTCCTTATTTCTCGGCACTGTACCGCGTACCGCAAACATCTGTTTTTCTCGACAAAAATTGACTTTTCCCTTCGGTAATTCTGCCGTGATTTTTGCATTTTTTTCAATCTAAAACCGTCCGAATGTATCGACCAGCCATGAAAGATGGTTGATATGATCCTGCGTCAGCTCTCCCGGTTTCATTCTCCATCTCCAGTTATTCCCCACCGTACCCGGCGTGTTCATTCTCGCCCAGCTATCGAGCTTTAAGATATCCTGCGCCTGGAAGATCACAACGCTGGCTACAGACGCGTAGGCGGTCTTTAAGACCTTGTCTACGACCTCATGCTGATGGGAGACACCCATGTAGTCTGCGATATACTGCAACTCCCACCACTGGCGCGCCTCCGGCTTAAAGTAGCCCACCAGGGTCTCGTTGTCGTGGGTTCCGCCGTAAACGACGGAATTCGGGGAGTACATATGCGGCAGGTGCTCGTTGAAGCGGTCGCCGCTGAAGGCGAACTCGATGATCTTCATTCCCGGATATCCTGTCTCCTCAAGAAGCTCCTTGACCTCTGGAACAAAGATTCCAAGATCCTCCGCGATGATCTTCGTGTCACCGATGACCATGTTGATGGCATCTGTAAGCTTCTTTCCCGGTCCCTTTAACCACTCACCGGTCTTTCCGTCCTCGGAACCGGCCGGGATCGCGTAATACTGGGTCACGCCGATAAAGTGGTCGATGCGGACTACATCATACAGGCGGGCGGACGCTTTCATACGCTCCTTCCACCATGCAAAATCTGTCTTTTCCTGGACATCCCAGCGGTACAGCGGGTTGCCCCAGAGCTGTCCCGTCTCACTGAAGGCATCCGGCGGAACTCCGGCAACCTTGAGCGGAGTCAGGTTTTCCTCGTCCAGAAGGAATAATTCCGGATGTGTCCAGACGTCCGCACTGTCAAGCGCCACATAGATCGGAATATCACCGATGATGGAGATTCCCTGTTCATTCGCGTATGTGCGGAGTTTTCCCCACTGCTGGTAAAACTTATACTGCAGGAATTTCCAGAAGTCAATCTCGTCCTTTAACTCCTCACGGTAGGACTCCACTGCCTCTTTTTTGCGGAAGCGGATGTCTTCCGGCCAGGCCAGCCATTCTTTATTATCAAAATGGAACTTTAGTGCCATGTAGAACGCGTAATCGTTCAGCCAGTACCAGCTGTCCATGCAGAACTTCTCGTAGCCCTGTTCCTCCCGGTACTCACTTCTCGCATACGCTTTTTTAAGCAGCGGGAAACGGTACCAGAACACTGCATCATATGCCACCTGGGTCGGATTATCGCCCCAGTAGCAGGCGTTGATCTCATCCTGTGTGAGAAGTCCCTCTTTCACCAGTGTGTCCAGATCGATAAAATACGGATTCCCCGCAAACGCGGAAAACGACTGATACGGGCTGTCCCCGTAGCTTGTCGGTCCGACCGGCAGAACCTGCCAGTATTTCTGTCTTGCCTTCTTCAAAAAGTCCACAAACTCATAGGCCGCACTGCCAAATGTACCGATTCCATACGGTGACGGCAAACTTGACACCGGCATTAAAATTCCGGCTCCGCGCTCCAGCATTGTCTTCATATGTGTATCCCCTTCTGTCCGGCAGATCCCCGCCGGTTTGTCTTTTACCATTCAGCATTTTACCGTCCATAACGGCTCACAGCCCGGCACATATTATGCGCAGGGCTGTTGCTGATTTCTTCTGTATCGTCCACCTTTTACGCGCTGCTGTTCATGCCTTACGCAGACAGCTGCAGAAATTTCCTGGTGAATTAACGATTCTTCTTGATTCTCTCGTCATTCTCAAGAACTTTCTTCGCGATCATAATGAAGTGGAGCTTGAAGTTATCCTCTGTATCGTTTACGTCAAGTCCGGTATTAATACGGACCATATTTAAGCTTGTCTTTACATCATCCTCAGACATTCCGAGCTGTCTTGCAGTCTCAGCGATGTCCTCTTTGCATTTGTAGTATTTCGCGAGAACCCGCTTCTCAGTCTCACCGAGCTGTTTTAATACGGTTCTGGTAAGGCGGTCACCGAAGTTTACAACCATCTGATTGATGCTGCTGTAAATCTCCATACCCATGTATTCAAGGATCACCCGGTCTTTCTTGAAGATCTCGCCGGCCTTTACCGCATCCTGGGCATTGCTGTATGTATGCTTGATGCCTTTGATGCCGCTCTCGATCGTACCGATGCCGACACGGATCTTTCTGTCGGACTCGATCTTTTCAACTTCCTGAAGAGCAGTCTCCTTGATCTGCGGGATCAGGTCGCGCATTCCGGACTTATCTTTCATGATCAGGATCACACAGTCACCGCTGTCGCAGGTAATGATCTGTTTGCCGCCGATCTTTTTGTTGATGTCGGAGAGAGCGATGATCGCATTTGCCGCATTTGTAAGTTTCTCGCGGTCTTCCGGTTTTACGTTCATATCAGACGGATACTGGAATGATACCGCCATAAAGGTGTCCATATCCACGTCGAATCCAAGCTGTCTTCCAAACTGTTTTACCAGGTCCTCGTCCTCGTAATATCCGATCACGATGTCGTTAAAGTAAGCTGATAATGTGATATCTGTCGTGTTCTTGTTCATGAAATACACCCCTCATTTCTATATATTCGCCGCCGCTCTTTCTGTCCCTTCACCGGATCCGTATGCGGCGGACAATGCTCTCCGGGAAAGCTTAATTATAAGAAAAATCCTCGTATTTGTCAAGATGTCTGACAATGTTTCTCAGTATTACTATGACTTTTTGCAATTTTGAAAGATACCGGCATTAAAACCAGCCTTCAAATGGATTTTATCTCGTTCCAGGCGCTTTTAGTTTACATAACTTTTCAGAAAAATTGCCTGCTGCTGTCTTTCCGAAATTAACTCAGCATCTCACCTATCTTTTCCAGCGTATCCGCCTCGTAATCCACATGCACACCTGCTGTATTCTCCTGATGGTGCGGGTTGTACCACAGGGTATCGATTCCGGCATTGTTTCCTCCACGGATGTCAGAAGTCAGGGAGTCACCGATGATCAGCATGTTCTCCACGTCGTTTCTGCCCATCTTTTCAAAGCAGTAATCGAAGTACTCCTGCTGCGGTTTCTGGTATCCGGACTCCTCTGAAACGTAGATTCCCTTAAACAGCTTGTCCAGGCCTGCTGCCGCGAGGCGTTTATACTGGGTCTCAGCGACACCGTTTGTAACGATATGAAGCTCATAGCGATCCTTTAAGCCGTTGAGAAGATCCATAACACCGTCCAGAAGGAACGCGCTCTCATTTAATGTCTGGCGATACAAACTGTCGACCTCAGCGCCATTTACCTTGATTCCGAAGTCACTGAAGAAATCCTCAAATCGCAGGCTTAACACCTGCTCTCTCGTGATCTCCCCGCGCTCTAACTTCTGCCAGTAGCTTTTGTTCAAATGGTGGTACTTCTGCACATTCTCCTCTGTAGCCGGTACGCCAAAGTGGGTGAGTACCCGCTCGATGCCGATCCTCTCCGCCTTGTCGAAATCCAGAAGTGTTCCATCCACATCAAAAAGAAGCACCTGGTATTTTTTCATGACTTGTTTTCTCCTGTTCTTTATTTCTCACAATTCTCAGCTTTGCCTCCTCCTGCATTGCTGAAAACAGCTGCACTCCCCGGATCCAGCTCCAACCGGACTCTCTGAGTCTTATCAGCCCGATGCCAGGGAGCTCTGCTGAATGTTCTTAATCCTTGTATACAATCTTTCCACCGCAGATCGTATACTTCACACGTCCGAAAAGTTTTGTTCCGATAAACGGCGTGTTGTGGGACTTGGACGCGATCTCATCATCTGTAACGGTCCATTCCTCGTTCTCATTGAAGATCACGATATCGGCATCCCCGCCCTCTGTTAGATATCCCTTATCAAAGTGATACAGCTTCGCCGGATTCACGCACATCTTCTCCACAAGCTGCATGGTAGTCAGGTGGCCTTTCTTCACAAGCTCTGTCACCGCAAGTCCGAGAGCGGTCTCAAGACCGATGATTCCGCTCGGTGCTTTCCATACCGGAAGAACTGCCTTTTCCTCTGCGCTGTGCGGAGCGTGGTCGGTAGCGATCATATCGATGGAACCGTCCTTGATCCCCTCGATGATACCTTCGCGGTCCTTTGCGGTTCTTAACGGCGGATTCATTTTCGCCATGGCGCCATGTTTCAGAACAGCAGTCTCGTCCAATGTGAAGTGATGCGGTGTGACCTCCGCTGTCACATTTGCTCCAAGCTCTTTCGCAAGCTTCACAGCCTTTACAGATGTGGCGGAGCTGATATGCTGGATATTGACTGACGCGCCTGTGTGCAAGGCGATCATGCAGTCACGGGCCACGAGAGAATCCTCAGCAAGTGCCGGGGAACCTGTGATTCCAAGCTCTTTTGCGACTGCACCTGCGTTGATTCCGTTCTCGGAGATGAATGCCGGATCTTCCTCATGGAAGCTCAGCGGTACATTTAGCTCTTTCGCCTTCTTCATGGCCTCGTAGACGAGTTTCTCGTTCATCAGCGGGATTCCATCGTCTGTGAATCCAACGGCTCCTGCTGCCTTTAAGGCGTCCATATCCGTGAGCTCCTGACCCTTCATTCCAACAGAAACGCATGCGGCCGGAAGAACATTGATGCCTGTCTTCTTTCCTTCTTCGATGATATATTTTACGGTCTCCACATTGTCTACCGGCGGTTTTGTATTTGCCATGGTGACAACCGTTGTGTATCCGCCCTTTTTCGCTGCGGCGGAACCTGTCTGGATATCCTCTTTGTATGTAAGTCCCGGATCGCGGAAGTGAACATGGACGTCAATGAGGCCCGGCGCTACGACACAGCCGTCTGCATCGATCACCTGCTCATAGCTTCCGTCATCTTCCACTTTTCCGATGGTCTTTATCTTTCCGCCATCAATGACAACGTCCAGGATCCCGTCGGTATTGCTCTTTGCGTCTACTACTCGTCCGTTTTTAATCAGAATCATCTTAGCTCCTCCTGTTTTATCTGTTTCTATGTTTCCTATCCCTGACTGGCTGCTATTTTCTTTTCAGCGAGAACGTTTTCCTTCATCTCTGCCTGATGTGTAAATTTTCATATATCTGGCTGTCGGACCTTTTTTCACTTTCTCGTCGGCACGATCTCTAGCCAGTAATTATCCGGATCTGTGATAAAGTAGATCCCCATCTTCTCATTTTCAAAGCAGATGCATCCCATCTCTTTGTGCTTTGCGTGAGCCGCCTCGAAATCATCTACCCGGAATGCAAGATGGAACTCGTTGTCTCCAAGATCATAGTGATCCTTCTCCCAGTCCCTGAGCCATGTGAGTTCCAGCTGGTGCGGTGTCACGCCGTCTCCGAGGTAAACCAGGATAAAGCTCCCGTCCGCCGCTTCTTTTCTTCTTACTTCCTTTAATCCAAGAGCTTCCTCATAGAATTTTAAGGACTTGTCAAGATCTGTGACATTAAAATTGTTATGCGCAAATGTGAATTTCATGGTGTTCTCCTCTCAAATTATACTTGTTTCACATTACGGTGTCGTAGACAAAAGAATCCCTGTATAATTATGTAAAATATCATCCGGCTGGATTGCGTCCGATACCATAGAAATTGCAAGCTTATACTCTGTTCCCTCTTCGCCAATTGAGCCCTGTACCGGTACATACCGGTCAAAGCAGACATTTTGTTTTTTCTTTGTTGTGACAATTAGAGCAACGTACTCTTCGGTTGTCAGAAGCTTGTAGTAAACATCTTCTTCCGGAAATGTATTTCTCGCCCGGTCGATCATATCTGCATAGCTGTAATTTTCTGATCCATCAGCAGGACCGGGCCTTTTTTCGTTGATCGCAGCCTGCAGTTTTTCTAAAACAGCTGCCGTTCTTGCCTCATTTTTCCTTTGTTCGATTTCTGACGCAATACTCACCTGCAGTGAAATGATCAGTACGATTCCTGTCGCGCCAATTATGGTCATCAACCATGCAGCGACTATCTTTGATTTCTTTTTCTTCTCTTCCTCTCTTGTAAGCCGGGTACAGGAAATTTTTTTTACAAAGGAGGACTGATTTTCATTTCCGTAAGCAATAATGGCATCTATTGTGTCATATCCCTTTTCAACACTGTACTTTCTCCAGACATCATACTCTGAATAAAACTTTTCCATCCTGTCGCAGAAGCGCGGAAACCATCCTGTGTACCGCTTCCTTCGAATGAAAAATACGCCGATTCCGCTAATAAGGATCGTAAAATATCCGACTCCTATCACCCCGTAATAAAGACCTTCTATTTTCGATACCTGTTTTTCCGGCAGTATGGCAAGGAAATGATACTCACCATCCGTTTCCTTCTCCCAGTATGTCTGAAGCCTGTTTCCATAAGAATACTTTACCGGATCCATTCCAAGTTCCGCAAGTGTATATTGTACATGCTCACCTTTATTCGGATCTTTCAGACGCAATGACTGTCCATCTTCCTGTACAACTGCAATGACTTTCTTCTTTCCTGTGAGTTTATAGCCCGTTATGCTCTGATAAGGATCATACAGCCCAGCGCCGAAAAACCATGCCAATGATAAAATCATATAAATAACGAACAGTGTTAAGAGTTCTTTCCACACGTTATATTTCAATGACTTCTCTATCATTTCTTTTTCGTACTCAGGAATTCCAGGTAATGTAATATACCAGGAAGCAAACCGTTCTCTTTTCGCTTCTTCATCCTGCACTTTTCTGATATTCATCGAGGTCGCAGGCTGCATTTTATTCCCCCTCTCAGATTTCCCAGCTTTCTCCCTCTTCATGGATCTCAACGATTCTGTCACAGTATCCCGCCGAACATGGCATTTTTTTCAGCCGCTCCGCCACATCGTATTCCCCCCAGAAGTGCATCGGGAAAATACGCTTCGCGTCGACTTCCTTCACGAAATCATCGATTCCCAAGTAAAAATATTCACCGAGTCTCGGATCCAGCGGTAAAAACGCAATATCCGCCGTCCGCCCATGCATCTTCGAGATCTCTTTCTGATACGCCTTCGTCATATTCTTATTCCACTGCGGATCTTCCCCATCCCAGTACCAGTGATTCAGGTCGCCTGCATGGTAGATCTCCAGACCATCCACACTGCACCAGAACGCGACGCCCTCATCTGTGGACTTAAATCCCTCGACCTTCAGTGTCCCATCATCCAGCACCTGTCCCGGATTTAAAAATTCTGTCTTTCCTTTACAAGATCCCGGCACCCGCTTACTCCAGATATCAAATGCCAGAATATAATGGATCTTCGGATGTTTCTCCTCCAGTTCAAAGATCACCTTTGAAAAATGATCCGGATGTCTGTGACTGGCAAACACATAGAGCGGCTTTTTCTCAGAAAACTCCGGCAGTTTTCCCTGAAAATAATCAAACAGCAGATACGCCGATTCCGTCTCCACAAGAAATGCGCTGTGATGAATGTATGTGATCTTCATGTCTTAAAACCTCTTTCCGCACTTCGGGCAATAGTCAAAATTTTCTTTCGTCTCATAGCCACAGTTTGAACACCGCTTCACCGGCACATCCCAGGCCGGGGCATCATGCCCCTCTGAAACAAGGGTAAGATCTTCCTCCCGGATCGGCACATCCTCTCCTGCGGCGATCCGCTTTCCGACTTCCTCGTCCAGCTGGTAAACGGTCCTGCAGCAGCTCGTCTTCACATAATATTTCCGTCCCCATTTAAAGATCGGAATAAAGAAAAAGGACAGGCACATATAGGTCATAAACACCTGATACCGTCCATATCTCCCGCAGCGGCCACAGATCATCGCCGCCGCGTTATAAACCAGCTCTTTTGTTCCCTGAGTAATTCCGCCAATAAAAAACATTGGGTTCCTCCAGTAATCTTATTTTAATAGCCTAAATTTTCCCCAACGATCACAACCTTGATCCGTCCGTCATATCGGGATCTCCGTGTAACAACGATCGAACAGCACATACAGTCGGGGGACTGGCAGTCCATGCAGACTCCCTTTACACCACATGGCGTTTTCCGGCCGGTAGCATCTGCAATGATCGGACAAGCCTGGGTCTGGATCCGGTCGATCCCATCCTCAATACTCCGCACGATCTTATTCATTCCGACAACAATAATCACCTGCTTTGGTCCATGGATCAGACAGGCCACACGGTTTCCCGCACCGTCAATATTGACCAGTTCGCCTTTTACAGTGATTGCATTCGTTCCCATAAGGAAACAGTCTGCACTGCAGGAGCCGAGATAAGACGGATTTCCCATCGTCTCTTTATCTTTCATCGGATAATCCCGCATCTCATGCCCGGATTTTTCCAATTCAGCCAGGATTCCCAGCTCCCGGATCGATGCCGAGCCGCCCCAGCCGATGGAAGCGCCAGGTTCGATCAGCGAGAGGACCGTTTCCACTGCCGCTTTCTTATCCCGGCAATAGATCCCCTCCATATTTCTTTTTTTCAAATTACAGATGACATTTTCTGCCATCCGTTTTTTTGCGTCCTCCAGCATTGTATCTCGCTCCTTTACAACTGCTGACCATCGTTTTGCCGATGCTTCGCATTCCAGATCGGCAAAATCCACCGCTGTATTGAGCAGAATTTTCAGTTCGGAAAATTCCGATCCGTATACAGCAACCACTTTCTCAGTGCTAATTGTAGCATACTATTCCCATATCTTGCAATTCCTGCTCAAATATTTTATACTGGAATTCATCAGCATGCTACTGTTCGTGCCTTACGCAAACAGTGGCATCGGCGTCCATCCGCCCCGCTGCGTGACTATCCGAAACACAATTTTAGGAAAGAGGAAAATATTTTGAGTATAAACCCAATGATGTTTCTGCAGTTCAAAAACTCCTGGCAGACCTTTACCAGAAACCACCCGAAATTCCCGGCTTTCTGGCGTGCTGTCTACAAACATGGCATTCAGGAAAACATGATCATCGAATTTAAGGTTACAGAACCGGACGGCAAAGAACTTGCCTCCAACATCCGCGTGACAAAATCCGATCTGGAACTTTTTGAGAATCTGAAAAAAATGATCACAGACCAGTAAGTCTTTTTCTTGCAATTCGTGTACGAGTATTCTATACTTTATATGTCAGTGTCAGGCGGGAAAACGCCGCGCTGATCACACTTCCCCGGTTTAAATCCCGGATCTTTGCTGTCACTGTCAGGATCTCCGGTATTGTAAACTGTGGTATTCAGTAACTATTCAGTAGGTCTGCGCATTTACTGCGCTGACCGTAAGAAAACTTAGACTAGAAGGCAAAAATCATATCGGTACAGCCGATTTAGAATGGATTTTTGCGCGTAACTGTGAGGGTACTGAACAGTTACGGTATTCATTTAATCATGGAGGACAAACTTATGCTGGAAACTGGAATAAAAGGAAAACAGGAGGTTGTTGTCTCTGACGCAAACTCCGCAAAAACAATGGGAAGCGGCACACTCGACGTGTTCGCAACACCGGCTATGACCGCTTTAATGGAAAAGACCGCCTGGATGAGCGTTGCTGATCAGCTCGACGAGGGCTGCGGTACTGTGGGTACACTCTTAAACGTAACACACGACGCACCGACACCACTTGGAATGACCGTATGGTGCGAGACTGAACTTGTCGAGGTAGCGTTTGACGTCGTCTCGTATTCGATGTTGCCGCTTACGACGCCAAAGGAAAGATCGGCGGAGGCCGCCACGAGCGCTTTATTATCCAGAACGAAAAGTTCCAGGCGAAAGCGAACAAGAAGGCACTTGCTGAATAATTTTTTGTCTCCCGCCATCTCTAAATTTATGGAGACAACTTCTATTTCATAGTCCTTCTTGATGTTCAATTCGTTTTAATCTGGTTCTTTTAATCTTTATCAAATCTTTGATCTACAGATTTATTAACCTTTTTAATCATAAATTCCTATTGACTTATTGAGATATATCTCATATCATATAAGGAGACACCATACAAAACACCAAAGGAAGAATTATTGACCGCACTTTTGAGAAAAAGAAACTATATTCAGAGGAGGGAACATGCATGACACTTCAGGAATATAAAAAACAGAAAATGCAAAATCCAGATTTTTCCGCCGCATATGACGAAATTCAACCGGAAATGGATATCATCCGGGCAATTATCGATGCCAGAATCAGTCAGAACATGACGCAAAAAGAACTTTCCGAAAGAACAGGAATCAACCAGACTGAGATCAGCCGTCTGGAAAATGGAAGTCGAAATCCATCCATCAAACTGCTTCAGCGCCTTGCCGAAGGAATGGGAATGACTTTAAAAATTTCTTTTGTTCCTAGGCAGACCCGCTGACCAGCCAGGAGGTACTCTATGATTTCAAAAAACTTAAAGAACTTCAACCTCCGCCAGATCGCCGACTCCGGTCAGTGTTTCCGTATGATTCCCTGTGCCCCGAATGATCCGCAGACGGCTTACCGGGTCATCAGCGGCGGACATTTTCTTATTGTGGAGCAGAATAGAGATGAGGTGATTTTTCACTGTCCCGATGACGAGTCTGCATTCTGGGATCATTATTTTGATCTTGGGACGGATTATGGTGCTTATATCCGCGCTGTTGACCCTGCGGATGAATATCTTTCAAAAGCGGCGGCTTTCGGCAGTGGAATACGGATCCTGAACCAGGATCTCTGGGAGATGATCATCACCTTTATTATCTCACAACAAAAGACAATTCCGGCGATCCGAGCGCTAGTGGAGGCGCTGAGTGAGAAATATGGAACGCGGTATGAGTTGTCTTCCGGATATTATTATGCGTTTCCAACTCCTGAAGAGTTAAACCACGCCTCTCTGGATGATCTCCTCGCCTTAAAACTCGGTTACCGTGCCAAGTATATCAAGCGGACCTGCGAAGACGTCTGCTCCGGAAAGATGGATCTTGACCGTCTGCGGGGACTGAATTATTCCGACTCCATGGAAGCTCTTCTCTCCTGCTACGGAATAGGCGTCAAAGTTGCCAACTGCATCTGCCTCTTCGGTCTGCACCATATCGGTGCCTTCCCGGTGGACACCTGGATCAAAAAGATCCTGCTGCGGGAGTATGCCCCGAAAAGCCGCTGCACCAGTCATGTTCCCGAATCACGGCTCTGCGAGGCGCTGATCGAAGAAAATTTCTCGAAATATCCGGGGTTCGCCGGTGTGCTGCAGCAGTATATCTTCTTTTATGAGAGAGAGTTCTCATCAAAAGCAGCCCAGACTGCTAACGTCTAGGACCTGCTGCCGGCAGCTTCTTCCAGATGCACGACTATAAAAAGCCACCGGAATGATAATTTTCACTTTCATCCCGATGGCTTAATATTTACTCTATTTCCCGTTCCAGCACACATTTCATGTGCCGGCACCGGCAATTTCTATCTCTTATTTGATCTCATCCGCAATGTCATAGATCAGCTTCTCCGTATCATCCCATCCAAGACATGGATCCGTGATGGATTTTCCGTAAATATGCTCGCCGATCTTCTGACTGCCCGGCTCTAAGTAGCTCTCAACCATAACGCCCTTGATGAAGTTGTGGATCTCCTCCGAGTGACGGCGGCTGTGAAGAACTTCCTTCACGATACGGATCTGCTCCATGTAACGCTTGTTGGAGTTGGAGTGGTTAGCGTCAACAATGCAGGCCGGATTCAACAGCTCCCGCTCCTGATACAGGCTGTAGAGAAGCTCCAGATCCTCATAATGGTAGTTCGGCAGGCACTGACCGTGCTTGCTGACTGCGCCTCTTAAGATCGTGTGCGCCAGCGGATTACCCTTTGTCTCAACTTCCCATGTGCGGTAGATAAAATCATGACCATGCTGTGCAGCGTAAACGGCATTTAACATAACACCGAGGTCGCCGCTGGTCGGGTTCTTCATTCCAACCGGAACGTCCATACCGCTGGATACAAGGCGGTGCTGCTGGTTCTCAACAGAACGCGCACCGATCGCGACATAGGAAAGTACATCGGAAAGGTAGCTGTAGTTTTCCGGATACAGCATCTCATCGGCTGTCGTGAATCCATAATCCTCGATCACGCGCATATGAAGCTTACGGATCGCTACAAGTCCTTCGTACATATTCGGCTTCTTCTCTGGATCCGGCTGATGAAGCATTCCCTTGTATCCGCCGCCTGTGGTACGCGGCTTATTTGTGTATACACGCGGTACGATAACCAGCTTATCCTTAACCTGCTCATTTACCTTGGCGAGACGGCTCATGTACTCACATACAGCGTCCTCGCGGTCCGCGGAGCACGGTCCAATGATCACGAGGAACTTTTTGCTCTTTCCCGTGATAACATCCGCAACCTCTTTATCTCTTGCCGCTTTTAACTCCACGCACTCCGGTGTCAGCGGAAATTCCGCCTTGATCTGCGCCGGTGTCGGAAGTAAACTTTTGTAATTGAATGACATAATTTTCTCCCCCAAAATATTATTTTCATGTAGATTCAGCCCTGCCTTTCTATATCGAATATGAACCGCGAACCAACTGTTCCAGACTGCATCATTCAATATCCAAATGCTGGCAAAACCAAATCATCACCTTTTAAGCACGTATTTTATTTTTAAGCACTTTATCGCTTTTAACTGCTGATGTGTCCATTTCTAAAAATGTCCCGCGCTACACATATGTCAGTGCGGGACATTTATTATTATAGTACAATTTTTTTAGGACTTCAAGTACTTATGTCTCTATATTTCTTTTTTTCGATGCTCCTTCCTCAATCTGTTTGCGTCCCGCTT
>SCPN01001557.1_pt1 | contig 54481 bp, 52 predicted proteins | sample 6106831 | NCBI WGS metagenome assembly SCPN01 (sample SAMN10720447, study PRJNA508395) | human gut metagenome | isolation source: Participant 1, 0 month | reverse complement strand
ATATCACGATCTTTGAAAAAGATGGAAATCTGGCAGTCAAAGAGGGAGAGACGCTTCTTCGATTTGTGCCGGTGCAGGAATTTTTAGGGATTGTGCGCAACCCGGATAAGGATGGCTACGTGAGATTCTTCGAAAATGAGAATGGTGAGATCTTTGCAATCGGATACGGTGGAAGAATGCTGCCGAGAGTGAAAGACTGATTGGATCAAAGTTTGAGCATGAAAAAATGCCGGATGATCGGTTTTCCCGATCATCCGGCATTTCATGATTCTGGTAAGAATATGTCACCAGCTTCGCTGACCAGAATCATGCGTAAAGTCTCACGGACGTTTCGACTTGAATTTAACCGCCATACGGAATCCATGCAGTGCGTTTTATATGACGATCAATTAGTGGATAAAGCCTTCAGCCCACTTTTTAAAGTTTGCGAAGTCCTCTTCGTTCGGATGGGAGAGACCTTCCTGGTACGTATCGCGAAGAAGCTTTCCCTTTGCGTCCTCCGGGTCCTTTTCGAGCATTGCGGCAAATTTATCTGCGACTGCCGGCTGCATTTTCCCCTGGCAGACGAAGCCTGTAAGAACGGTGTTGTTTACGGGAATATTTGCCTCTGCCTGTTTTAAGATCGAGTGGATGTAATCAGGAGCTGCATATCCGGCTGTGCCGAAAAGAGCGATCTTTGTATTCTGAAGGTTCTTTAAGAAAACACGCGTCCTGTCATCGCAGCTTCCTTTATCGGTCCAGAAGCCGGCGAAGATAAGGTCCGCTCCAAGATCCGGGGAGTAATGGGACGTATCACCGAAATAAACACAGTGCTCATGCGGAAGGATATCATGGAGACGATCTGCAAGTGCTGCGGTATTTCCGGTCTTACTGGAATAAACGATTGCATATTTCATTGGCATTTCCTCCACTTACTGTAATGATGCGGCAATTGCGTCTGCAAGTGCGTCAAGCTCAGTCTCCTGATTGTCTTTCAGGGCAGATTTAATGGTCACATCTGACTCGAGCACATGGATATTTTTCATTGTACCGAGGATTTCCCCCATCTGTTTTGAGGTGGTTGCCGCCCAGGTTCCGTTCTGGATCAGGGCAGCGGTACGGTTTGTAAGACCGTGGGCTGCAAGCTGGTGGAGCAGTGTGTCCATATTGCAGAAGATACCGCCATTGTAGGTGATGGATGCAAAGACAATCGCGGAGGTACGGAACGCGTCTGCAATGATGTAGGACGGATGGGTCTTGGAAACGTCAAAGACGGAAATATGGCGGATGCCGCGGTCGGCAAGCTTTCCGGCAAGGATATCGGCAGCTTTTTCCGTATGACCGTAAACAGATCCGTAGGCGATCGTTACAGATTTCTCTTCCGGCGTATAGGAGCTCCATTTGAGGTATTTATCGATGAGCCATGGGAGATCTTCTCTCCAGATCACGCTGTGGAGCGGGCAGATCATCCGGATCTCGAGCCCGGCAGCCTTCTTTAAGAGACCCTGTACGGACATGCCGAATTTTCCAACGATATTTGTATAATAACGTCTCGCCTCAGAGAGCCAGGCAACCTTATCGTCGATCTCGTCAGCAAAGATATTTCCGTCGACAGCGCCGAAGGAACCGAAGGCATCAGCGGAGAACAGGATCTTTTCTGTCTTTTCATAGGTAACCATGACCTCCGGCCAGTGCACCATCGGGGCCATCACGAAGGTAAGCTCATGGGAGCCGAGAGAGATGGTATCTCCCTCTTTTACCAGAATCGCGCGGCTGTCCACATCAAAATCAAAGAACTGTTTCATCATTCCCACAGCCTTTGCGGTGCATACGATCTTTGCCTCCGGGTAAACGGCGATCACATCGGCGATGGACGCACAGTGGTCCGGCTCCATGTGGTTTACGATCAGATAGTCCAGAGTGCGGCCCTTTAAGGCAGCGGTCACATTTTCGAGAAAATCATGGGTGAAGGACGCGTCCACGGTATCGAAGAGTGCTGTCTTCTCGTCAAGAAGAACGTAAGAGTTATAGGACATTCCTGTAGGAACCGGATAAACATTTTCAAAGAGAGCGATGCGGCGGTCATTGATGCCGACCCAGAAAAGGGAATCTGTAAGCTTTCTTATGTTATTCATGTTAGAAACCTCCTGATATTAATATTGCTGTGGCGTTTTCCGAATCTGCCAGAACGAGAACGGTGAAATACCGGAAAGGTACTGGCTTCTGAAAGAGTCACAAAAGGTCAAAAAATAAAATCATCTGGACCTATATATTCCTATTGTCGGCAAATTTTAACAATATAAAAGTAAATCCAGACAAGACAGAAATATTGACGCAGATATACTATCATTTTAAATGGAAAGTCTTTGGAAAGCAAGTAAAACCATCCGGTAAAATCTAAAAAAATTATTAAATACCAGTTGACAAGTTGGGTATGAAGTCATATAATTCACTTGAAATTGATATTCGTTATCAATACGATTGTTCCCATAAATGGTTTGGTGAGAGGTGATGGAAATGCTTACAGATGTAATTGTTTTGTTGCTGGTTGCCATGGCCGTGATCGGTGTGATAAAGAGTATCCGGAAACAGAAGAAGAGCGGTTCCTGTGGGGGCTGTTGCGGTTCCTGTTCCGGTTGCAGCGGATGCGGCAGTGTCCATTACGATACAGCTCCGAAAGCTCACAAAGTCTGAGTGGATGGAGTGTAAAGAGGAGGAAAGATGATGCCAATGACATTTTTACGTGCCGGTGAGACCGGCATGATCCAGCGTGTCGGCGGAGCGGAGGACACGAAGAGATTCCTCGCGAATCTTGGCTTCGTGGACGGAGCGACAGTGACAGTGATCTCTGAACTCAACGGAAACCTGATCGTAAACATCAAGGATTCCAGAGTCGCGATCAACAAGGAGATGGCAAAGCACGTTATGGTGCAGTAGCTGTGAAAAAAGACGGTGACTGTTCAGCAGTTTGCCTTATCCCGCAGGGAAGTGCAGACTGGGAAGAATGGGCAGTTATGGATGATGAAAGTTCAAGTGGGAGATTTCCCACTTTGCTTTTTCCCCAATGGTTAGTATGCGCTAATTAGCATCAGCTAATCGAAAACTTTTGGAAAAAATTCACAAAAGGCAGGGGGATGGATCCGGACCGCAGGAGCGGTTCACAAGGATAGAAAGGAGAAGACATGACATTACGTGAAGTTCCGGTACATACAACGGTTAAAGTTGTAAAGATCAACGGAGAGGGCGCATTCCGCCGCAGAATCATGGACATGGGCATTACCAAAAACAGCGAGATCTACGTTCGTAAAGTAGCGCCGCTCGGTGATCCGGTCGAGATCACGGTCCGTGGATATGAACTGTCTTTGAGAAGAGACGATGCGGAAAGTGTCGAAGTCGTTACAGTTTAATGGCGGGATAAATGTTTTGCCTGATGTGTATGCAAAACATTGGCAAAACACGGTTGCTGTCCTCGCGGAGTGTGGACAGTGACAACACAAGTGCAGGAAAATAGGAGGATGAAAAATGGCTATTAAAATCGCATTAGCCGGCAACCCGAACTGTGGTAAGACGACCATGTTCAATGCCCTCACAGGCGCGAACCAGTACGTCGGAAACTGGCCGGGTGTAACTGTAGAGAAAAAAGAAGGTAAATTAAAATCTGCCAAGAGCGGTGAAGAGATCATCATCACAGACCTTCCGGGTGTTTACTCCCTTTCCCCGTACACACTGGAGGAAGTCGTAAGCCGTGATTACCTCGTTCACGAGAAACCGCAGGCGATCATCAATCTGGTAGACGCAACAAACATTGAGAGAAACTTATATCTGACGACCCAGATCCTCGAAATCGGTATTCCGGTTGTAATCGCGTTAAACATGGCTGACCTGCTTGCAAAGAGCGGGGATAAGATCGATGTGAAGAAGCTTTCCGAGATCTTCGGCTGTGAAGTTGTTGAGACTTCCGCGTTAAAGGGCACAGGCCTTAAGGAAGTTGTCGAGAAGGCGATCGAGGCAGCGAAGAAGAACGAGTGGAAGAACCCGGCTGGCATCTCTCCGGAAGCGTAGAAAACGCGATTGAAGGTTGAGGAGGCTGTCGGTGACGCTGTGGACGCAGACCAGAAGAGATGGTTCGCGATCGCTTCTGAGAAGGACAGCAAGGTCATCGAGCAGTTACATCTTCCGGCATCCGCTATGGCAGCGTCAACACGGAGGTTACCGTCTTGAAAGAGACTGATGACGATAGAGAGCATCATCACAGACGAGCGTATACATACATCGGAAGCGTGATCGACAAGGCCGTTAAGAAATCCGGCAAGAAGCTCTCCACCTCCGATAAGATCGATAAGATCGTTACAAACCGTATCTTAGGTATCCCGATCTTCGCGGCAGTAATGTGGTTCGTTTACTACATCTGCGTAAGCACACTTGGTACCATGGGTACAGACTGGGCAAATGATACATTCGGCGGCGGCATTCAGGAATGGGCAGGCGCAGCACTCGCGGCAGCAGGCGCAAGCGACTTCATCCAGAGCCTTGTTGTAGACGGTATCCTCGGCGGACTCTTCGCTGTATTCGGATTCCTGCCGCAGATGGCACTCTTATTCTTAATGCTTTCCATCCTTGAGGACTGCGGTTACATGGTACGTATCGCATTCGTCATGGACCGTGTGTTCCGTCACTTCGGACTTTCCGGTAAGAGCTTCATTCCGCTCCTTATCGCATCCGGCTGCGGTATCCCGGGTATCATGGCTTCCAAGACCATCGAAAATGATAACGACAGACGTCTTACCATTATGACAGCCACATTTATTCCGTGCGGTGCGAAGCTTCCGGTTATCGCTCTTTTAGGCGGCATCATGGTTGGCTGGACCTCCGGAGATTACTCCGATGCGGGAAATACAGCATTCTTAATGTACGCGTTAGGTATCGTCTGCGTTCTTGTAGCAGCGATCATGTTAAAGAAGACAAAACCGTTCTCCGGCGAGGCAGCTCCGTTCGTTATGGAGTTACCGGCATACCACATCCCGTCTGCTAAGACCGTTCTTATGCACACCTGGGAGCGTCTGTGGGGCTTCATTAAGAAAGCCGGAACAATCCTGTTCCTTGCCTGCGTGGTCATGTGGATCCTCTCCTCCTTCGGTTTCGAGAATGGTTCCTTCGGTATGGTAGAAGACACAGAGAACTGCCTCATGGCAATCCTCGGAAACGCTCTTGCATGGATCTTCACTCCTCTCGGATGGGGCAAATGGCAGTGCGTTGCAGCGGCGATCTCCGGATTCTCCGCAAAAGAGGGTATCGTTTCCACAATGGGTGTCCTTGCAAATGTCAGCGAGGATCTCTCCGAGGAGACAGACGTTGTCGCAGCCGCGATCAGAGACTGGTTCCCGACAATGGCAGCAGCATTCTCCTTCCTTGTATTCAACCTTATGAACTCTCCGTGTCTGGCAGCTATTTCCACAATGGCTCAGCAGATGCAGTCCAGAAAGTGGTTCTGGTTTGCGATCATCTTCCAGAACGTATTTGCTTACTGTGTAGCTCTTATGTTCTACCAGTTTGGTCTTCTTGCTGAGGGCGGTTCCTTCGGAATCGGCACAGCAGCAGCAGTTGTTGTTCTTCTCTTCTTCCTTTATATGCTGTTCCGTCCGGATCCATATAAGAACCAGAAGAAGGCATCCCGCCGTTCTGTAGCAGCTTAATTTTAGCAGTATTACTTCATTATTCCATAGAAACTCTATAAAAGATCCAGGTCAGAGGCGGACATCGCTTCGTGGCCTGGATCTTTTTAGTTGGAAACCGCATAGTTTATAGAAGGAAGATTGCGAGAGCCGCGCCGGGGTCCGGACGGCCTTCGCGGATCAAAGGAGACAAAAACGATGGAAAATATCGGAAATATTATTCTTGGGATCATGATCCCGTTTGCGGGGACGACACTTGGAGCTGCGTGCGTATATTTTATGAAGAAGGGAATCCGTCAGAATGTGGAAAAAGGTCTTCTGGGCTTTGCGGCCGGTGTCATGGTGGCGGCATCCGTGTGGTCACTTCTGATCCCGTCCATGAATCTTTCCGCGGATCTGGGACGTCTGGCGTTTCTGCCTGCGGTGACCGGATTCTTCTGCGGCATCCTGTTCCTGCTGTTCCTTGACGGGCATGTGCCTCATCTTCACATCGGGTGCGATGAACCGGAAGGTCCGTCCTGCACGTTAAAAAAAAATACGATGCTTGTCCTTGCGGTGACCCTTCATAATATTCCGGAAGGAATGGCGGTCGGTGTCATGTTCGCGGGCCTTCTTACGGCAAACAGCGGGATCACTTTAGCCGGTGCGTTTGCCCTGTCCGTCGGGATCGCGATCCAGAACTCCGGAGGGGCGATTTCCCTGCCGCTTAAGGGTGAGGGAATGAGCAGCAACCGGGCATTCTTGTATGGAACGCTTTCCGGCGTTGTAGAGCCTGTCGCGGCGCTTTTGACCGTGCTGCTATACAGGGTCCTCGCTCCGGTCCTGCCGTATCTTCTCGCCTTCGCTGCAGGTGCCATGATGTACGTGGTCGTGGAGGAGCTGATTCCGGAGACTGCGGAGGGAGAACACTCGAATATCGGGACCATCGGGTTTGCGGTCGGGTTTGCATTGATGATGATGCTTGACGTAGCACTTGGATGATACAATATGGACGATTGAGTGTCATCTGTCTGCCCGCTGTTCGGTGGAAAAAAGACAGAAAAACAAAAAGAAAAGTGGATATCCAGAGTCCATGATGTGACTCTGGGATATCCACTTTTTATTTCCGGCAATCAAATTTTTCAACGAAGATCGATCAAATTGTCAAAATACATTTATTATCGGAAATGCTTGTATAATTAGAATCTCTTCCACGTACCCCGATAGAAAAGCAGCAGCAGCGGGAACAGCTCCAGACGTCCGGCAAGCATATCGAAGGTGAGGACCAGTTTGGAGAAGTTGGAGAAGAGCCCGAAGTTCTGGGCCGGGCCTACAAGTTCCAATCCCGGTCCGATGTTGTTTAAGGTCGCCGCGACGGCGGTAAAGTTTGTCACAAGATCGAAGTTGTCGATGCCGATGAGCAGCACGGAAATAGCGAAGATCAGGATGTATGCCGCCATGAAGACATTTACGGAGCGGAGAACCACATGATCCACTGCGCGTCCCTCAAAATGGATCTTGCGGACCTGATTCGGATGGAGACTCTGGGAGAGCTCTTTTGTCAGGGACCGGAATAACAGCACGACACGGGACACCTTAATGCCGCCGCCGGTACTTCCCGCGCAGGCACCGATAAACATTAAGAGCACCAGGATCGTTTTCGGGATCGTTGGCCAGAGGTTAAAATCCACGGTGGCGAAGCCGGTGGTCGTGATGATGGAAGCAACCTGAAACGCGACATGGTGGAACGCGAGGAACAGGCTGTCGAAGAAATCCCGGACGAAAAACGTGATGACAAGGATCGACGCGGCAATGATCCCGAGGTACCATCGCGCCTCCTCGCAGCGCAGCGCTTCCTTCGGCTTTTTCATATAGAAGAGGAAGTACACGTTAAAGTTGATGCCAAAGAGGATCATAAACACGGTAACTACGCCCTGAAGGTAGGTGGAATAGCTTCCGAAGCTGTCGTTCTTGATACCGAAACCTCCGGTTCCCGCGGTACCGAAAGCGGTACACAGGGAATCAAACACCGGCATCTGTCCCACAAGCAGGAGAATAACCTCTAGAACCGTCAGGAAGAGATAGAGCCCATAGAGGATCTTTGCGGTGGACTGCACCTTCGGGACCAGCTTTGTGACAGAGGGTCCCGGGCTTTCTGCCTTCATGAGGTTCATATGATAGCCGCTTCCGGTAAGCGGAAGCAGGCAGAGAAGGAACACGAGAACTCCCATACCACCGATCCAGTGTGTAAAGCTCCTCCAGAACAGGATGCCGTGCTGAAGCGGTTCCACGGCGGGAAGAATACTGGCACCGGTCGTCGTAAATCCGGACACAGTCTCAAACAGGGCATCCACCGGATTTGTGATGGATCCGCTTAAGAGGAACGGGATGGAACCCATGATACTCATGACGATCCAGCTTAAGGCAACCGTCACGGAGCCTTCCCTTGCGTAGAATACCTTGTTTTCGGCTGCTTGCGGACAAGGATCACACCCGGATCAGGCAGAGGACGATCGTGATGAAGAATGCCAGCGCAGCTATGGTAGATCAGGAGACTGCCAGGGATGGCACAAGAAGCGCCGCCTCCACGTCCAGAATCCAGCCGATAATATAAAAGATCATCGAATAATTCATGGAATCGCTCCTTTATGATTTTAAGATATCCCGGATATCACCGAGACCGCGGTTTGTGGTCACGAGAATCACGGTATCCCCGACCGTGATCATATTCTGACCGCGGGGGGTGAGGATCTGACCGTTGCGGTTGATGCAGCAGATCAGAAGGTTGTCCTTTAAGTTTAAGTCCATAAGCGGCACATTCGTGACAGCGGAATCCTCTTTGATGGAGAATTCCAGTGCTTCGGCACGGCCGTCCAGGATCTTATACAGCGTTTCCACGTTGCAGCCGATGGTGTTCTGGCGGGCACGGACGTACTGTAGGATATAATCTGCCGTCAGGTACTTCGGGTAGATGATGCTGTCGATACCGAAGCTGTCGATCACGTCGTCAAAGGCGATCTTATTGACCTTCGCGATGAGCTTTGCGTTGGAGTGGAGCTTTCCGTAGAGGGCGAGGAAGATATTCTCCTCGTCAAGTCCGGTGAGGGCCACAAGGGAATCGGCGTAGGTCAGGCCTTCTTCCAGAAGAAGATCCCGATCACTTCCGTCCCCGTTTATGATGTCAGCGCCGGGAATCACTTCGCTTAAGTAATCACAGCGCTCTTTCCGCTGCTCGATGATCCGGACACGGAACCCGATCTTTAAGAGGTCCTGTGCGAGATAGTGGGCGATGGTGCCGCCGCCGATGATCAGGGAATTTTTTACGGATTTTGAGCGGAGACCGATCTTTTCAAAAAACTGGGCTGTATTTTCCAGAGATCCCACAATGGAGAGGATATCCGTATCCTGAAGGACAAAGCTTCCGTTCGGGATTACGACCTCGGATCCGCGCTCAACGGCACAGATCAGGACATCGCATTTTAACTGTCGCATGATATCCATGACAGTTTTTCCGCCGAACCCGATCTCCGGCTTTAAGCGGAAACGGAGAAGCTCGACACGTCCCTTGGCGAAGGTGTCGATCTTGATGGCGGACGGGAATTTTAAGAGCTTTAAGATCTCTCTGGCCGCCGTCAGCTCCGGGTTGATGATCATGGAGAGTCCGAGTTTTTCCTGAATGAAACGGATCTCCTTATTATAGAGCGGGTTTCTTACGCGGGCGATGGTGTCACAGTGTCCGGTCTTCTTCGCCATCAGGCAGCAGAGGAGGTTTAATTCGTCCTCGCCGGTGACAGCGATAAAGAGGTCCGCGCTTTCCACACCGGCCTCCTGCTGGATATTGAAGCTGGCACCGTTTCCAACGATTCCCAGGGCGTCAAACTGGTTGGAAAGATGTTCCACTTTCTGCGGATTCATATCGACCATAACGAGATCGTGGCCCTCGGCGCTTAGCGCTCGGCTCCGCCGACCTTTCCGCAGCCGACAATGATGATCTTCATATGTTTACCGGTCCTTTCAATTAATTACGCTTCCCAGCGTCCGGAAGCGCCGCACGGGAGTACAAGTTTGGAACTTGTAACCGGAAGTCCGATCTCCTCGGAGCTTACAGTTCCACCGAACTGCGGAACAACGGCTGTTCCGAGCATATAAGTCAGTACGGCCGGAGCAAGTCCGGTTGTGTAGGAGTTGATCAGGTAGAATAACGGCTTGTCGGAGAGGAGCTTCGCGCAGAGTTTTACGAGCGGGTAGATCGCGTCCTCGATCTTCCAGATCTCGCCCTTCGGGCCTCTTCCATAGGAGGGCGGGTCCATGATGATCGCGTCGTAGTGGTTTCCACGGCGGATCTCACGCTCTACGAATTTTACGCAGTCATCCACGATCCAGCGGATCGGCGCGTCCTCAAGGCCGCTGGACTTCGCGTTCTCCTTTGCCCAGGCGACCATGCCCTTGGAGGCGTCAACGTGGGTCACGGAAGCTCCGGCTTTCGCGGCTGCCAGTGTTGCTCCTCCGGTGTAGGCGAAGAGGTTTAAGACTTTGACCGGGCGTCCCGCGTTTTTGATCTTTTCGCCAAACCAGTCCCAGTTTGCCGCCTGTTCCGGGAAAAGACCGGTATGCTTAAAGCTGAAGGGCTTTAACTGGAAGGTCAGGCCTTTGTAGTTGATGCTCCACTGCTCCGGGAGACTGAAGAATTCCCACTCGCCGCCGCCTTTTGAGCTTCTGTGGTAGTGGCCGTTCATCTTTCTCCACTGTGGTGCCTTTTTATCGGTATCCCAGATAACCTGGGGATCCGGACGGACCAGAATATATTTTCCCCAACGCTCCAGCTTTTCACCGCCGGAACAGTCGATGACTTCATAGTCCTTCCATCCATCTGCTATCCACATAATTGTATTCCATCTCTTTCTTTAGACTTTTTTTGCGTAAAAACGGATCAGGGGCATAAAATGCCTATGATATACCAGTATAATAGATTCGGGGGATACTGTCAAATAGGAGTGGGGATGGAATGCGGGATGTTGGCGGAAATATGGGGAACATGAACGGAAAATGTGTCTTTCTGTGGCGGGAATGCGGCAGAACTGTGGTGGGGACTTAAGAGAATTGACAGGTATTTTCTGTTGAATAATCAGGGAGTTACTGGTAAAATAAAATCAGATGTATTGCGAAATGAAAAATACGGCCGGAAGGCAGAAATCCCATCGGCGGAGCTGATCCGGAATGGATGTTGGCGATAGTTATGCGCCTTTTGGGGTACAGGAAGGAGACGGAGCGAGTGAAGAAAAAAGGGTTAAGAATACTGGCAGCAGCGGCGGTCCTGACTTTCGGATGTCTGACGATGAACGCCTACGCAGCGGAAGGCTGGGCGCTTTCCAATAATATATGGACGTATCTTGATAAAAACGGAAACCGCGTGACGAATGAGTGGAAAAAGGGCGCGGACAATCTCTGGAGATATTTAAACAGCAGCGGTGAGATGGCGGTCAACAGCTGGGCAGACAATGATTACTATGTGGATTCCAACGGAATCATGGTGTCAAATAAATGGATGCAGCTGGCTTCCCCGTACAGCAGGGATAATGGGACGACATACTGGTTCTATTTCGGTTCCAGCGGAAAAGTCACGAAGGACAGCTGGAAGAAGATCGACGGAAAGAGTTATCTCTTTGATTCCGACGGAATTATGCAGACCGGATGGTCCGAGGATGGGGATTACTATTTAAGCTCCAGCGGCGCTATGGTCACCGGCTGGAAGTATCTGGAGCCGAAGGATGAGGATAAGGATCTCTACGGACCGGAGAGCGACGACGGAAAATACTGGTTCTACTTCTCTGCGAGCGGAAAGAAGAACAGCCCGTCGACGAGCAGTAACGGCGGCGATTATAAGGTGATGAAGATCGATGGCAAATATTACTGCTTCGACGAGGACGGACGGATGCAGACCGGATGGGTGTATTTAGAAGGTGACCCGGAGAATGCAAGTAAGGACACGATCGAGAACTGGAGATATTTTGCGGAGAGTGGGATCCAGAACGCGACTCTCGGTGCGTCGATCACCGGATGGCTCTCCTTAAATCCGCCGGAACAGCTCCAGGACAATGTGGATGAGCCGGTTGTCTGGTACTATTTCGAGAAAGATGGAACACCGAAGACAGGTCCGGAGGACGGAAAAGCGTCCACAAGTGACTTTGTCAAGATCAACGGAAAGACATATCTCTTTGACCAGAAGGGAAATCCGGTGAAGGGATTAAAGAAGATACAGATCGGATCGACAGGAGAGTACACCTCCTATTACTTTGATGCATCCTCCAGAATTTCCGTAAAGGGAAAGATGACAGTGGAGGAAGGCGATGGAAATAAGACGACCTTCTACTTTAATGAGGGAACCTACGCGGGACGCGGTGTCAGCGGTGTGAAGAATGGCTATCTCTATTATATGGGTAAGCTTCAGGAAGCGGACAGCTCCAGCCGTTACGCATTGATCAGTATCCCGAATGGAAGCAACGGATACCAGACTTACGTTGTAAACTCCTCCGGACGTATCTCAAAGAATACGACGGTGAAGGACCGCGACGGAAACAAGTTTAAGGTAAATTCCAGCGGAATTTTGACTCAGATCAACGATGAGACGGCGAGCACGAAAGAAGAATACGGTGAGCCGACAGAACCAGTATTTGAGAATGATTGATGTGGATCTTGGATAAATGATAAAGGAGTTTTTAAAGGACCAGGGGCAGAGATGTTCCTGGTCTTCTATGTTAGCTGCCATGTATCCAGAAAACTTCCGGCAGCAGGATCTGCGCAGAGAACTTTTACATATGATGGTTAAATAAAAAGAGGATTCCGACTGCAAATACAGACAGTCAGAAATCCTCAGTTTTTTAGTGCGTTTAAACTTCCTCGCCGTTGATCAGGACATGCTTGATCACACCTGTCACATCAAACGGGCAGCCGTCAACAATGACAACATCGGCGTCTTTTCCTTCTTCCAGAGAACCGACACGGTCAGCGATGCCAATGTGCTCAGCCGGGTTGATGGTTACGGCGCGGAGTGCCTCATACTCGTCCATACCGGCTTTGATAGCGAGCCCTGCGCAGAGCGGCAGGTAGTGGAGCGGGGTTACCGGCGCGTCTGTGATGATGGAGACATGACATCCGGCTTTCGCGAGGATGCCCGGTGTCTCCCAGGTCTTATTCTGAAGCTCAAATTTGGAGGCATGTCCGAAGGTCGGACCTACCGCGAGCGGGAGATTCTCCTTCGCGAGTTCATCTACGATCATATGCCCCTCTGTCACATGCTCCAGAGTCAGGCCGACACCGAACTCTTTCGCAATGCGGATCGCAGTGAAGATATCGTTTGCCTGATGGGCATGGGCTTTTAACGGGATCTCATGGTTTAATACCGGGATCAGAGCTTCGGACTTCTGGTCGTAAGCCGGAAGCTTGGAAGCGTCATCACCGGCCGCCTCGATCTTTGCCTTGTAAACCTTCGCTTTATTTAAAGCCTCGCGGATTTTTGCGGCATTTGTCATACGGCTGGAGATTCCCTGTTTCTGGTAGCAGCGTTTCGGGTTTTCACCGAAAGCGCATTTCATAGCGATTGGGAATTTTACGATCATATTGTCAACACGGGTTCCAACCGGTTTGATAGCAGCGAAGGTTCCGCCAATGGAGTTGGAGCTGCCTGGACCGGTTGCGAAGCAGGTAACACCGGCTTTCGCGGCCATCTTCATACACGGGTCAAACGGGTTGATTCCGTCGATCGCCTGCACCTGTGGAGTTACCGGGTCATTCAGTTCGTTGTAGTCATGCCCCTCGTAGCCGATCCCGTAGCCGTCAAGACCGATATGGCAGTGGGCCTCGACAAATCCGATAAACCTGGAGTCCGGTGGCGTCGATAACCTCAGCACCGTCAGCAGAGAGACCTTTTCCGATCTTCACGATCTTTCCGCCGTCGATCAGGATGTCAGCGATAAAAGTTTCCTTTGATACCGCTGTGTGAAGTGTTCCGTTCTTGATACAAATCATTGGAATTCCTCCTCTTTCAAATCATAACTCTATCAGTTACGAATTGCGAGAATATTTCAAGGATTCTTTCTGTACAGTAGTTAAAAAGGTTACGATTCACGCTGCGCAAACAGTAACAAAAAGGAACTATATCATCTTAAAGATGAAAAGTTCCTTATATTTGAGTTATGAAACTACATTCACCGGTGTTCCCTCAAGGAATCCCTTTACATTTCCGGCAAGGATGGAAACGAGGCGCTGTCTTGTCTCAAGTCCTTTCCAGCCCATATGCGGGGTGAGGATCACGTTGTCGAGGTGTAGAGCGGGTTGTCGGCTTTCGGCGGCTCAGTTTCCTGGACGTCGAGGCCTGCGCCTGCGATCTGGTGCTTTTCAAGCGCTTCGATCAGAGCCGGTTCATCGATGAGAGCACCGCGGGAGGTGTTGATCAGGAAGGCGGTCGGCTTCATCAGCGCAAGAGTCTCTTTATTGATCATATGCTTTGTCTGCGGAGTTAACGGGCAGTGCAGGGAAACATAGTCACTGTTCTTTAAGACTGTCTCAAGATCCACATAGCGGATGCCGTCCTCGTCGGCTCTCGGTGTTCTTGTATACACGAGAATGTTCATATCAAGAGCTTTTGCAATCTTCATTACAGTCTTTCCGATATGTCCGGCACCGATGATTCCTAAAGTCTTTCCGTTTACCTCAACGTGCGGAACCTGGAGATTTTTCGTAAAGTTATCATGGTTTCCGTTTGCCAGCATTTTCATCTGGACCTGCATGGTGGAGCTTAAATTTAAGATCATCATGACCGCCGTGTGGGCTACGCGCTCGGAGCTGTATGCCGGGATATTGCAGACGGTGATCCCCTTCTCCCTTGCGGCATCAAGATCCAGATTGTTGTATCCGGTACCGGCCTCACAGATCAGCTTTACGGAAGCCGGAAATTTGCGGATCAGGTCACCGTTTACCGGCATCTCCTTTGTGACGATAATATCAGCTCCCTCAATGCGCTCTAAGAGCTGTTCCGGTGTGGTATCATCGTAGACGGTCACGTCGGAAGAGAGAACGGAAAAGTCGAGATTTCCGTCGAAGTTCTTTTTTTTCGCGTTTAATACAACGGTCTTGGCGTTCATGGGTCAATCCTCCTGAGAAATTGATAATAAGAAAATTGTGCGTGCTTTGGCGCTGTATTTATTATATAACGGTTTTTGGAGTGTGACAATGAAGAGTTTGGCAGATTTGAATAATAAAAAAATGAGCCAACAAGGGGGGACTTGTTGGCTCGTCAGGATTGACAGTTTTTTAAATGAGTGATTAGCCTTATGACGTATGGACCGCTGTCCGGTCATGAATTTTACATTTGGAATAGAATTTAAAGTAGTATTGTGTTAAAATAAAGGGAAAAAGAAAGAAAACAGTCATATTTTATCAAAATCTGGATTTTAACGACACTTGCAATAACACAGAAAGAGATGAAGAGCAGGGACCGCTGGCGGTACTATTACGGGAAAGGAAGGGAAGACAATGTCGGAATTAAACCGGGAGATCGGAGGACGTATAAGAAACTACAGAAAAGCGAAGAATCTTACGCAGGACGAACTTTCGGAAAAGATCTGTAAAAGTAAATCAACGATCTCGAAATATGAAAAAGGAGAGATTGCCATGGACATTGAAACGCTCTACGAGATCGCGGACGCGATCGGTGTCCATGTAGAGCAGCTTCTCTCACAGCGATCATTTGAACGAAAGGAAATGCAGAACGAGTTTTGTCCGGCATTCTTTCGGGGAAGAAACCGTTTTTATGGATATATATTTGATGGAAGGAGCAATCAGTTAATACGCTGTGTATTTGACCTTCTCTCAAAAGACGAAAGAAACCGTGATAAAGTTATGATGTATATGAATTTTAAGGATTACGCGCACTACCAGAAATGTGAAAATACATACTGGGGATACATGGAACATTATAACGCAGTTACTAATATCCACCTTGTAAATCAGGACTCTCCGATGGAGAAGGCAAGCGCCCAGTTACTGGCGTCATATCTTGATTCAGATACAAAATGGGGACTGTTTAATGGGTTTTCATCCAGACCTATGATGCCGATCGCAGCAAAGATGCTGTTCTCAAAAGAAAAACTGAAAGAGGATGATGCACTTTTATCCTCTTTAAAAATATCAAAAGAGGACATCCGGGTGATGAAACTTTACAATATGATGGCGATCACCTGACGGAAAAAACAATGCCGGATAGTATGAAAAATGTAACTGGCAGGTTTCCTAAAAATCATATTCTAAAAAGAATTAGGGGATTTTTTGGTGAGAAGGATATAATTTTGGAGGATCGGTCAAAAAAGTTTATTTTCATTCAAAAAATAAATATAAAAATCCACTCTGAGGAAACAAGAGGCGTTTTGACAGAGGGGATGCTGATTGGTACAATGTGTTCATAGCAAAGCATATTGCACAAAAAGAGATCAGCATCCCCTCTTTTTTGTGCAAAAAACGACAAGAGGAAAGGAGAAAACGAATGACAAAGCTTTCCATGAAAACGATACGTTTCCATATGATCACAGGAGTCTGTATTGGTATGATCTGGATGATATTTTCCCACGACCGGATCGGAGTTATGTACTTTGGAAAGCTTGTAGAGATGGCAGATGCGGATGAGCTGTTCCGCTACCCGCTGCATCCGTATACACGGTCACTTTTATCAGCGATCCCGGAACCGGATCCGATCAAGGAGAAGAAAAGGGTAAAAATCCATTATGACCCGTCGATTCACAATTACAGTGATGAGAACAGACCATCTTACCACGAAGTAAGCCCGGGTCACATGATCTACTGCTCAGACAGTGAGTTTGAAGAGTATAAAAAGATCAGACAGGCTGTAACTAATCCAGTAGATAAATAGGAATCATTACAGTAAAATAATGAAATTGCGAGGAAAACGATATGTATAATTTTGATGGATCATTGACAGACGTCATACGAATGCAATGAACACGGATGGTTTCCGTGACTATATCTTCTTCATGCGGATGAGACAATGAAATTTCCGTATCAGGATGAAGAGTTTATCCGTATGTGGGTGGCGGATATGTTTGCACACCGGATGTTGTCATCGACGGAATTAAAAGAGACTGGAAAAGCGATATTTTGGTTACACAAGTTTTTGAGAGAGCTATTATGACGCATTCGCGGCATGGTGCAGAGCAAATTACGACTGGACATTCGACCGCAAAGAACTGGTAATGTCCAACGGTATTATCCCGGCTCTGTTTGAGATGGTTGAGTATATCTCTGCAAACCGGATGAAAAGGTTCTTTTCTGACCCCATCCTATGCATATTTTAAAATGCGGCAGATGCCAGCCACCGCGAGTCTGTTTGCTCCGATCTGATCAACACAGATGGATACTATACCATTGACTATGAGGATCTTGAAGAAAGCGGCAGATGAAAACAACGCTCTTTATCCTCTGCAAATTCCAACCCAAGTGGACGTGTATGGAAGAGGAGTTAAAGAAAAATCGGTGAGATCATTGAAAAGAACAATATGTGGGTGATTTCTGATGAGATCCACTGCGATCTGTCTTTGAGCAGTCAGAAGCATATTCCGCTGGAAAGGTTATGCCGGACTATAAAAAGCTTGTAACATGCGCGCCGAGTAAGACATTCAACCTTGCATCTCATGATCTCCAATGTCATGATCCGTGATGAGGGATTAAAACATTTGGCTTTCAAACATTATAACTTTGATAACCCATTGAGCATTGCAGCTGCCAGGAGCCGCATACGAGGGCGGAGATGCATGGCTTCAGGAGTTACGTGCTTATCTTGATGAAACTTTGAATTTACGCAGGAATACTTAAAAGAGCATCTTAAAAGCAACCTTCCGCTATTTCTGAGAACAGGCAACGTATCTTGCGGGTAGATCTCAGAAATATTTTGAACCGGATGAAGTTCTGCTGTAGTTCTTCACAACAGGCGGTCTTCTCTCGAAGGCGGAAATATGTTTAGCATTCAGATGGATTTATCCGCCTGAACCTTGCATGCCCACGCGCAACTCTTGAGGAAGGTTTAAAGAGGATCTGCAGGCAGTCAATACAGAAACATACAGAGAAGTATTATGCGAGAAATGGTTAATGCATAAATACATAATGGTTGCTTCCCGCAATGGACGACCGCGCGTAGTGATGGGTTTCTATCTGAAATTAAGGATTGTTAATGGGCTGTTTTACTGCTTTCCGCTGCATTTTCGCAACGAGGGCGCTGGTCCTCTGACGGTAGTCGTCGAGTTCGGTGACGATTCCCATGAAAGAGGAGATAAGATCTAAGGAGGCGCGCAGAGAACTCTGCTCACCCTGTACGACTGCGCGTTTTGTGAGGCGCATAGCCTGCTGCGGCGCTGCCAGAAGCTTCTCCATATACTGCTCCACAAATGCGTCAAGCTCTGCATCCGGGACGCAGTGGGTAACGAGACCCATATCTGCGGCTTCTTTTCCCTTTAATGTGCGGGCTGTCCAGAACAGGTCTAAAGCTTTGTCCCGGCCGACGAGACGGGGCAGGAAATATGCTCCGCCGTCACCAGGTACAATTCCGGCATTAAAATAGCTTTCCGACATGGAAGCACTCTCCCCGGCGATCCGCACATCGCACATGAGAGCCATGTCAAGACCGGCACCGACTGCGGCACCATGGATCTTGGCAACCACCGGTTTATCGATTTCTTCTAAAAGAAGCGGAATTCTTTGGATTCCCTTCCAGAGTGAATTCTTTCTTGCGAGGGCTGTGGAGGAGATATCTTCATGACTTTCGAAGAATCCGTCACCGGCTGCCATTGCCTTGACGTCACCGCCTGCGCAGAACGCTTTTCCGTTTCCAGAAAGCAGAAGCGCATATACATCATCGTTGTCACGGACATCTTCCAGTGCTTCTGTCCAGAGACGGATCATCTCCTCGCTGAAACAGTTGAGCTGCTTCGGACGATTCAGTGTGATGCGTGCAAGGTGGTTGTGTACTTCATAGATCAAGTCTGCCATAGAATATCTCCTCCTCTATTTACTCTCTCAATATACCATATTGTGGAACTGATTTCATTATATGGAATTCCACACAGAATGTCAAGCCCTTGAAACTGGTTTTAACGTAAAATTTGCAAAAAAATATTGTCCAGAATCAAAAAATCCTGAACAATATCACGAAATGAAAAAATATTATATTTTATACCACAATATGAAATTGCGTTACAGTCATATCGATTCAACCGTCTGCATACTTGCTGCGTTGACTGATTCACAACATAGCCAGAAGGCATTAACGTGCCAATGATGCGGACTCGCGCAAAGACGTAGATTACCGCAAGCAACCGCGCGAGGCGCGAGATTTTGCCAGGACACATCTTTTTTTAAAGAGAGAGCAGCATCCACCCCGCCTCGCACATAATTATGAGAAATATGAGATTGTAAAGGGTGAATACCATCATGTACGTTCCGGACTTTGCTTCCGGAATCTCAGCGTAAGCCCGGTAGGAGATCACGCTTGCCATGGATGCGATCAGGGTACCAAGACCGCCGACATTCACACCAAAAAGCAGAGGACGCACCGCACCGGTAAAGCCGGAGAGCAGGATCGCCGCGGGGACATTGCTGATGCACTGGCTTAAGAGAACACCTGCCGGAAATTCATGACCGGAGATCAGCTTCGTGAGGAGTCCGGAGATCGCAGGGATCCGTTCCATATTGCCGATAAAGATAAAAAAGCAGACGAATGTCAGGAGCAGAAAGTAGTCGACCCGGATAAACAACGAGCGGTCCTTTATGAGAACAGCGACCAGGATGATGAAAAACATGATCGGCCAGGAATAGATCCGAACGACGCAGCCCAGACAGACGAGAAAAAGCGCCAGATAGAAGATCAGAGAAGTCTTCATGGGACAATCGTCCTGTTTAAGGGAGGTCCGGCTGAGGGTGATGGCTTTATTTTTCAGCAGGAAAACGGCAGCTGTGAGCAGCAGGGCTGAGAGTACCGTTAATGGCAGCATGTATCCCACAAGCTCACCGGCAGAGAGGCCAAAGGAAGAGTAGAGATACAGGTTCTGTGGATTCCCGATGGGTGTTGCCATGCTGCCGAGGTTCGCGGCGATAGTCTGCAGGACGATCACAGGGATCATGAGTTCCGGAAGTCCAGCCATATTGAGGATCAGGATGGAAAACGGGACAAATGTGATCAGGGACACGTCGTTCGTGATCAGCATGCTGGAGAAAAAGCAGAGTGCTGTCAGGGTGAAGGCAAGCTGGCGTGTGGAATGCATTCCGGCGAGCAGGGATGATCCGAGATAACGGAACAGACCGATCTCCTTCAGCCCGGCGACCACTGTCATCAGGGAAGGAAGAGGAGTGCGGAAGGGGTGTGTAAAGACAGATACTCCGGTGACGGAGCGACAAAAAACATGGAGAGGACCGCCAGAACCGCTGCCGCGGAAAGGACTGGTTCTTTTTTTATGAATGACATGGATCGATTTCCTTCCTTATATAAACATTGTGCATGCGGCAGAAGACAGAAAAACTGTATACAAAGTGCCGCCCTGCAATTCAAGTCGAACATCCGAGAGACTTGGCGCGTGATTCTGGTCAGCGAAGCTGACAAATCCTATCAGAGTCACTGCGTATCCTCGCGGGATAGGAACAACCGTGTTACTGTACACGGGTAGGAATTTTCTGAACTGAAAATTCCGTACAATAAGTGAGTGGTAGTGGTTTTGCCGATTTGGAATGCGAAGCATCGGCAAAATCAGTTACTGTTTGCGCAAGGCGTGAACAGTAACCAACTGCAAAACTTCTGTAATTATTATAAACAGTGGCTTTACGAATGTAAAGAAGAAGAGTATACTGTACATGTTTGGTCACTGCACACAGGTAGGAATTTTCTGACCTGAAAATTCCGTACTCTGAATGGTGGCAGTGGATTTTGCCGATTTGGTGGGCATCGGAAAATCAGGTACTGTTCATGCGAACCGTATAGACAATGATGTCAGAATAATGGAAAGCGGCAGCTCTGGATGAAAATTCCTGGGTGCCGCTAATTTACGCGGAACAGCAGCGCATAAAAAGGACAGGATGTCTGCTGTTTCTGTTTGAGGGAGGAATATTATGGGGAACAACAAGTTTTCAATTGCCAGTGTTGGAAACCGGCGGGCATTCCGGGATGGAGCCCGGGACGGGGTGCCGATCGCGCTCGGGTATTTTGCGGTATCTTTTTCACTGGGAATCGTGGCGCGGAATGTCGGGATGACACCGATTCAGGGAATGATCACAAGCGCACTCTGCAACGCGTCCGCAGGGGAATACGCGGGCTTTACGATGATCGCCGCGGGGGCAGCGTATATTGAGATGGCGATCGTGACACTGATCGCGAACGCGAGATATTTACTGATGAGCTGTGCCATGAGCCAGAGAATGGATCCGGATATGCCGTTTTTCCACAGGCTTCTCATGGCTTTTGATATTACCGATGAGCTGTTCGGAATTACGATCGCAAGACCGGGCTGCTTAAATCCCTGGTATATGTACGGGGCAATCGCATTAGCACTTCCCGGCTGGGCTGTCGGAACAGCCCTCGGTGCGCTGGCAGGTAATCTGATGCCGTGGCGTCTTGTGAGCGCCTTCAGCGTGGCACTCTACGGAATGTTCCTTGCGATCATCATTCCACCGGCGAGAAAGAGCCGCATCCTTGCAGGTCTCATCGCCATCAGCTTCGCGGCAAGCTACCTTGCGGAGCATCTGCCGGGGATCTCATCGATCTCCAGCGGCACGAGAACGATCATTCTGACTGTGGTGCTCTCATCCGCAGCAGCGATTCTCTTCCCGCATCCGGCAGAGGACAGTGAGATCGAGGTTCAAGAAGAAAACCAGAAAGGAAAAAATAATTCTTCTGCAGGTGCAGCAAAACAGGGAGCTTAACTGTATATATAGTAGAAAGCAGTTCTATTTGTAAGAAAAAGAAGTATTTACGAAAACTGTATCGTTAAATTAAGAGGAAATACATAAAAAACATGGAAAAGAATATTTATCTCTATATTGCGGTGATGGCGGGTGTCTCTTACCTGATCCGTGTCCTGCCGCTCACATTGATCCGGAAACCGATTAAAAATCAGTTTATCCAGTCATTCTTATATTACGTCCCATATGTGACGTTAGCTGTTATGACGTTCCCGGCGATCCTCTCCGCCACAAACAGTACGGTGTCGGCGGCGCTGGCGCTGGTCATCGGAATCATCGCGGCATGGTGCGGAAGAAGTCTCCTGTCCGTTGCGGTGATCTGCTGTGCGGTGGTATTCGTCACAGAATTTTTCTTAGTGTAGTAAAAATACATAAAACACATATATTTAGTAAAACAAAAGCAGTTTCGGCATCTGATCATCCATCAATCAGATGACCGTGCTGCTTTTTACTTTATAGAAGACCGCTTACGGCGTTCTCGCAGGGCGTGAAAAACTGCGAAAAGAGCAGTACATGGCGAAGAAAAACGGAATGCGGTGGTCTGCCAGACCAATGCTTTAACGTCGTAAAATAAATGAGATAAAATCCCATTGTCTGAAATTTCACAATACGAAATATATTCCATTTTAGCAAAAGTGCTGATTTTCTAAGCGGAAATTTGGCAATTATTTGGAAGAATCGTACTTGTATTTGTGCGGGAAAGTTGTTATAATCAGTAGCCGTGTTGAGCGAAAAAAAAGAGTAATGGCTCATAAAAGCTGATTACATGGAGGTTTACCCATGAAGAAATTATTTGCATTCTGCGCAGGACTTCTGGCGGTCTTAAACCAGACTGCAGTTACAGCGCTTGCGGCAGAACCAGAGGCTGCCGGGGCGGCAGCACAGACGCCGTTATGGCTTTGTATTCCATTTGCAGGACTCCTGCATCCATAGTCCCAGCTTGGTGAAGTGGGAAGCGCACCAGTCCGCAATCCACGTGTTCTGATCTCCCTGCTGTTTCCTGATCCGTTCGCCGTCGGTACGGTGTGCCGAAGAGCGGAACTGAACACCAGGAATATCATAAACGACTACCTGACATTCATCGTCCTTCTTTTCGGATTGTTCTGTGTGTCCGGTAATATTACCCTGTCAGGTGATCTCGCTGGTTCCCCGAGGATCAATGTGGGACTTCTGGCACTGGGAACCCTGTTATCCAGCTGGATCGGAACCACCGGAGCCAGTATGTTAATGATCCGTCCGATCATCAAGATGAACGCGTGGAGAAAGAGAAGACGCCACATCGTGATCTTCTTTATCTTTATGGTGTCCAATATGGGCGGCTGCCTGACTCCGATCGGAGATCCGCCTCTGCTCATGGGATTCATGCGGGGTGTCCCGTTTTTCTGGAGCTTAAAGCTTTTACCGATCCTGATCTTCAATATGATCATCCTGCTGTTCATCTTCTATCATTTTGATATGAAGGCATACAGAAAAGATATCGCGTCAGGCTTAAAACCGGATATCAGCAAACCGGGTACTGAAGTGAAGATCCGCGGCGGCCACAACCTGATCTTTATCATTATGATCGTGATCGCCGTTATCTTAAGCGGTACCCTGCCGTCCATGCCGATGTTTCAGGATGCCGCAGGAAATGTCCTCGGGATCCATGTATTCGGAGAAGTTACATTATCCTATCCGGCGATCATTGAGTGCGTGATCATCCTTGTATCCGCATTCCTGTCCTTTAAGACGACGGATGGATCGATCCGCCGAGAGAACCACTTTACCTGGGGCGCGATCCACGAGGTTGCAGTTCTCTTCGTCGGTATCTTTATTACAATGCAGCCGGCTCTTATGATCTTAAAGGCGAACGGAGCGGAGCTTGGGATCACAGAACCGTTTGAGATGTTCTGGGCGACCGGTCTGTTATCCAGCTTCCTCGACAATACGCCGACCTATCTGGTATTCCTGACAACAGCAGGCGCATTAGGATTGTCACAGGGCATGGTGACGGCCCTCGGAACCGTTCCGGTCAAGATGCTGGAAGCGATCTCCTGCGGTGCCGTATTTATGGGCGCGAATACATATATCGGCAACGCGCCGAACTTTATGGTCAAATCCATTGCGGATGAGAACGGTATCCGGATGCCTTCGTTCTTCGGATATCTGATCCGGTCTTTGAATTCCATTCACGTGTTGGTGGATATTACTGGAAGGGGAGAAATAAACAGGCAGCAAAGAAGAAATCAAAGCTGGGAACATATCTACTGATCTGGACGCGGGGTCTACCACCTTGGTTCCTCCCTGGGACGTGTATTCAACCGTGACAGAGAGCGCTGCGTCAATGAACTTACAGAGCTGCTCACAACAAGACCGCAGGGACATTTAGTCCGCAGCGAGCTTGGGCTGATCGCGAACATGGCCCGTACCATCGAGGATAAAGAAGAACGCCTGATGTATGACCGTGCAACCATTCTCAGTAAGTTAAGGTCGCTGAAGTCTTCCGACAAGCTTCGCCAGCGGCGATGTGATCGACCCGATCCTCGCGAAGTTAAACAGCTTCAACGTAGCGAACCGTTTCTCAGCAACGACCATCGGTTATCCATCAACTGGACGCTGGAAGCAACGGAATGATGTCGGCTTCAAGCTGGATAAACTTCATGTCTTACCCGATGCGGCAGTATTAAAACGCCTCGACGCGGAGAAAGATAAGACGATCCGCGCGGCGGATATGCCATCTGCGGGGCTGCGTAGAGTTCGGCGAGCGAGATTTGAGGCAGTGACCCATATGTCCCTGAAGGATCATATCAAATATTTCAGCCGTTACCACGGCCTGAACCGTCAGGATGCCGTCTTCTTCAACCAGAGCGACCTGATCTGTGATATGGCGAAAAAGGAAGACTTTATTATCATGGGCCGCTGTGCCGATGCGATCTTAACGAACAACGGTATTCCGCATATCAGTATCTATATCACTGCACCGATCGAACAGAGGATCCAGCGCGCGATCGAGGTAAACTCCGGATTAGACCGGAAAAAAGCGCGCCATTTCCTGAAAAAACTTGACAAAAAACACGCGCATTATTACAATTTCTATACCGGAAGAAGCTGGGGAAACGCGAACAACTACGATCTCTGTATCAACAGCGCAAGCTACGGAATTGACGGTACTGTCGATTTTATTCTGAGAATGATCGGTCGCGATAGGGATAAGAAAAATCGGGCCGATCGGCAAATGTGCTGGCATGACAAATTATGATTTTGATGTTTGGCTGATGCCAGTTTCAGGGCATTTTATGTAAAAAAAGGATCAACAGCGCAGCTCGATGACAAGAAAACCGCTGCCGGTGATTTTGCAATTTACGATTCCATTGGTGATCGGAAATATCTTTCAGCAGCTTTATAATATGGCGGACACGATCATCGTCGGCCGCTACGTCGGTGCCGGGGCGCTGGCGGCGGTCGGCTCCACCGGAACGATCATGTTTCTGGCGACCGGCTTTGCTCAGGGAATCACTGCCGGTTTTTCGATCCTTACCGCCCAACGGTATGGGGCGGGGGATAAAAAGGGCGTGAAACGCAGCGTGGCAAACGGAATAATTTTGGCGATGATCGCAGCGGCCATCCTGACACTGGTCTGTGTGTCGATCATGAACCCGCTTTTGCACCTGATGAATACGCCATCGGATATCTTCCAGGACGCTTACACGTACATTATGGGGATCAGCATCGGACTTACGGCAAACATCTTCTACAACCTGTTTTCCGCATATCTGCGGGCGGTGGGAAACAGCCAGGTCCCGCTGTTTTTCCTGATATTTTCCGCCTGCCTGAACGTGGGGCTGGATCTGCTTTTTATCATCCGCGGCGGTATGGGCGTAGCGGGGGCCGCCTGGGCGACGAATCTGTCCCAGGCGATCTCGGCGGTGCTCTGCGCGGGATATATCTGGGTGAAGGTTCCATCCTTAAAGCCGGAGAGAGAACACTGGAAGATCCACGGAAGCGACACGAGAAACCAGCTTGCGGCCGGGATTCCCATGGCGTTTCAGTTCGCGATCACAGCGTCGGGAACCATGATCATGCAGTCCGCTATCAACCTCTTCGGTTCCGTGGCAGTTGCGGCTTACACAGCTGCGGCGAAGCTCCAGAGTCTCGTGATCCAGGGCATGATCGCCATGGGACAGACGATGGCGACCTACGGCGGACAGAACTACGGATGCGGGGATGTAAAGCGGATCAAGGCAGGGGTAAAGGCAGCGCTTCTTGCGGAGTTTGTGTATTCCGTCACAGTAGCATTACTCATGTGTGCGCTGCTCAGACCATGTCTCGGACTTTTCTTTACCGGGGACGTGGATATTTCAGCGATGATGCCGTGGGCAGAGACTTACTGCTATATGACTGCGATGTTTTTCCTGCCGCTCTGCACGATCTTTATTTTCCGCAATATCATGCAGGGCTGCGGATATGGCTTTCTGCCGATGATGGGAGGTGTATCGGAGCTCATCGCGAGACTGATTGTCTCCATGGCGGCGATGAAGCTTTTGAGCTATCCGCTCGCCTGTTTCGCCGATCCGGCGGCATGGATCGCAGCGGCGGTATTTACGGGTGTCTCGTATCTCTTTGTGATAAAAAAGATCGGGAGAGAGCTTAAGGAAAAGACAACTTAGGTTCCTGAGACTGGTGATGTGACACATGGCTATCTGTGGTTTTTACTTGCGGGAATTTCCCTCACTGGTCTTCTTGCACGGATACTCGGAAAGGAGCACTCTGACAGAAGGAGAAAGAGCTGATGGCAGAAGGAAAGAAGAAACAGAAAAAAAGCCCATGGTGGTACAAATTAGGAATCCTGGTGTTCGGCGCAGTGTTCTGCGTCTCCGCCTTTATGGCGGGCCGGGATTACCTGGCGGCAAAAAAGGAGGCGGACGCGTTCGACAGCCTGAGTAAGCTGGCGGCGGATTACGCGGAGGAAAAAGCTCCGGCAGATCTGACGGAGAGTGCCGGGGAGACAACGGATCAGGAGAAAGCGGCGGAGTGGGCAGAACTCTTAAAGGAGGCTGCCGGATACGCGGCGCTTAAGAATGAGAACCCCGATTACGTCGGCTGGATCAGGATCCCGGATACAAGGATCGATTACCCGGTGGTGGACCGGGAGTCTGATCCGGAGTATTACCTCCACAGGGCCTTTGATGGTTCCAAGTCATTTGGCGGAACCCCGTTTCTCGGCGAGGCATCCGGCGTGGACACGAAGTGTCTGATCATCTATGGGCACAACATGAAAAACGGGTCCATATTCGGAACCCTTGATTCCTACAAAAAGGCTGATTACTGGAAAGAACATCCGATCGTCCGTTTTTACGTCGACGGAGAACCGCGGACTTATGAGGTCTTTGCGGCGGTGGAGACGCAGGTGCTCTATGAAGATGAGGATGGATTCCGGTATTACCGCTACGACGGGGATATCCCGGAGGAGGAATACGATGAGCTGGTGACCTGGCTCAGAGGACATTCCGACTACGACACGGAGATCGTCCCGGAGTACGAGGACCAGATCCTGATGCTGTCCACATGCAGCTACCATACGAAAAATGGACGGTTTGTGGTGGCGGCGAGACGGGTTGCGGAGCCGTAAATATAAGCTGCTATCGCGCAGGTCCGCGATCAATGGAATGCGGGCCGTGCAGGACAGGGAGAAGAAAAATGCCTTCTGGGTGGAAACTCAGGGGCATTTTTCCGCTGATCCGGAAAAGCGCTTGACAGGGCAGGTGGTCTGGGGTATCCTCGACCTAAGACAGATCCGGATTCGGAGAAAGGAAGATGAGCTATGGCAGAGAAGATTTTGATCGTTGTGGATATGCAGAAGGATTTTGTGAACGGAAGTCTCGGCAGCAAGGACGCGGAGGCGATCGTCCCGGCTGTTGTAAAGAAGGCAAAAGAGTTTGATGGGGACCTGATCTTTACGAAGGACACACATTTCGAGAATTATATGGACACCCAGGAGGGACATTTCCTTCCGGTTCCCCACTGTATGAAAGGAACCGACGGATGGAACCTGATCCCGGAGCTTGAGAAGATTTTCGTGGAGCGCGACGCGGCGATGTATGAGAAGATCACCTTCGGATGTCCGGAGTTAGCGGAAGACCTTCTTGAGAGAAATAAGAAGACACCGATCGAGTCCATCAAGCTTGTGGGACTCTGTACGGATATCTGTGTGGTTTCAAACGCACTCCTCATCAAAGCGTTCCTCCCGGAGACCCCGGTCTTCGTGGATTCCGCATGTGCGGCAGGCGTGACGAGGGAAAGACATGAGGCGGCTTTAGAGACCATGAGAAGCTGTCAGATCGTGGTGAAGTAAGAAAATTAAAGATTTAGAGTGAAATGATGTGCAGATATGGAGATCCTTTTATGGAGGGGACCTATATCTGTACATTTTTGTATATAGGAAAATTCGAGGAATACATTGCTATGCCAGAGGACGATAACGTATCAGGAATACGCATCTGCGCGAAAATACAGCCTGCTGCGGCGCGGGAATGCGTTGAGATATAGGATAGGAATCTTGCCCGCATAAATTCTCAAATTCTGTAATAAGATGGTAAAAATATCATCGAGGGGCAACCCTATGAAGGAATATATTGAAGAACGGGCGATCCAGATCGCGAACTATATTATTGACGAGAATGCGACGGTAAGACAGACGGCGAAACGGTTTGGAATCTCAAAGAGCACGGTACACAAGGATGTGACGGATCGTCTGATCCATATCGATCCGTCCCTGGCGGCACAGGCGAGAGTGGTTCTGGATATCAACAAGGCGGAACGGCATATCCGCGGAGGGCTTGCGACGAAGGAGAAGTACGAGCATGAACACCAGCTGCAGGCGTGCAGCAGGGAGAATCTATGAATCTGGAAATAATCCGGTGAAAATTTGAGAGAAACGATCCAAATACCGGGAAAAGGTCTGAAAACAGATAAAAAAGCTGATTGAATTTTTAAAATATCTGCGATAGAATGGGGACAGGACTGTTCCTGAAGGTGAAATTCAGAGAAGCACCCGGCCGAAAAATTGGTTTGGCGGCACAAGCGGTAGTCTGAAAAGATGAACGGAGGAATAAATGATGAACAAAACAGAGGCAATGATCGAGAAGGTAAAAGCACTTGCAGATGCGTCGTCCTGCTGTGCTGAGGCAAAGGAAGCTGCAAACAACTGGCTTGCGGCTGTCAATACGAAAAAACAGGATGAGGCGGCAAAGGCGCTGATCGAGGAGATCGCAGCAGATATTATCCCGATCGACGGTCTGATTGCTTTTGCAGGATCTGAGGATGGAAAGAAGATCTTCGGCGCGGAGAAGGCAGCCGGAATCGAGGCGCATGCGAAGAAGATCAAAGCAGAAGGCGCAAGATTCTGTGACTGCCCGGCATGCACAGCGGTTGCTGCGATCCTGACAGATAAAGCAGATCTCTATGCACCGACATACAGCCTGACCTGGACGGTCACAGATGAGATGACCGCAAAACGCATCGGCAGCGCCGGTTCGAAAATCCTCTCCACACCAAATATGGTGGCGCTGATGGAGGACGCGGCGTTGGAGCTTGCAAAATCTTACCTCGAAGAGGGACAGACGACAGTCGGAGCGGAGATCCACTGCCGCCATTTAGCACCGACACCAGTTGGCATGAAAGTGACAGCTACAGCGAAGCTTCGCAGCATCGAGAGAAGAAAGCTCTGGTTCGATATCGAAGTACATGATGAAAAAGGCAAATGTGGAGAAGGTTCCCATCTGCGTATTATCGTAAATTCCAAGGCGATGAGCGAGAAGGCGGAGAAGAAAGCAGAATAAGAGCTGAAGTAAAGTTACAGGACAACAGGAATCCGACAGCAAAGGAGAGAAGATACATGGGAAAACATACAATCGATCCACAGATCAGCGCGGAACACCTTGCAGGTGCGGTCCGCTTCGCAACCGTATCAAACGCGGATCATTCACTGACAGACTATACAAAATTTGACGCATTTCATGAGTACTTAAAGGAAACCTACCCGTTGGTACATAAACATCTGACTCTGGAACATACCGATCAGGCCGGACTTCTCTATCACTGGAAGGGAACCGGAAAATCCGGCGCTGCGCCGCTTCTTCTGATGGCGCATCAGGATGTTGTCCCGGAAGGTGACCTTGAAAAGTGGACGTATCCGCCATACTCCGGAACCATTGCAGATGGAAAGATCTGGGGACGCGGCTCCAGCGACTGCAAGAGCAACCTCATCGGACAGCTGGAGGCTGTTGAGGCACTTCTCGAAAAGGGTTATGAACCGGACTATGAGCTGTATCTCTCCTATGGATATTTGGAGGAGGTAGCCGGCGGAAAGATTCCGGCGGAGACGCTCCGTGGGACAGGGATCCGCTTCGGAGCTGTTTTAGATGAAGGCGGCGGAGTCCGCCCGGGAAGCGATTACGGGATCGATGGGAAAGGACTCTGCACCATCGGACTCTGCGAAAAAGGATATGTGGATTTTGAACTTTCCTACACGGCAAAAGGCGGACATTCCAGCCGTCCGGGCGAGAAGTTCGCGACGACCATGATCGCAAAAGCACTGATCGCGATTCAGGAGAATCCAATGCCGTACCGTGTGACGGATACGATCCGCCGCCGCTTTGAAGTCCTTGCTCCGTATATGGCAAAAGAAAATCCGGAGCTTGCAGAGCTTCTCAAGAATCCGGATGAAAATCTTGAGAAGCTGGTTCCGTATTTCAGGAAAGATCCGGCTCTCGATGCAATGTTCCACACGACGGTCGTTCCGACGATGCTCTTAGGTTCCGCGCAGGCGAATATTCTTCCGGCGAAGGTCACAGCTGTCGTAAACAGCCGCATCCTCACCGGGGATACCGTTGAGAGTGTAAAGAAACATCTGGAAGACATCGTGCCGGATGAGGTGGAAGTCCGTGTCCTCAAGGGCAGCAACGCGTCCCCGACATCTCTGTATGACGGAGCAATCAAGGATCTTCTCGTCGAGATCAGCAGCAGGATCTACGGCGATGTGATCCCGTGTCCGGAGATGATGCTCGGCGGAACAGACGCAAGATTTGTCTATGACATGAGTGACCGTGTATACCGTTTCTCCACGATCTACGCGAAGGGAGACCACCATGTTCATGCCGTTGACGAGTTTACCGGAGTGGAAGAGCTGGCGGACAGCATCGACTTCTATATGGAACTGCTGACCAGATATGGGGAGACAGCGAAATAGGAAAGAGCGTGTGCCGGTAAGACACAGAATAGCTGAAAATTAAGAAAATCATGTAAATAAAAGACGTTTTCACAGCGGAGTATCGTTGGATATCCACGTGAAAACGTCTTTTTTAATTCAGATAATTCCTCATACTCTTCAGTGCGTTCTTCTCCAACCGGGATACCTGCGCCTGGCTGATCCCGACTTCCCCCGCTACTTCCGTCTGCGTCTTTCCCTCGAAAAATCTCATATCAATGATCTTCCGCTCCCTTGCCGGCAGCCGTTTCATTGCCTCACTCAGAGAAAGCTGTTCCACCCAGTTTTCTTCCCGGTTCTTCTTGTCACTGATTTGATCCATCACACAGAGAGGATCCCCGCCGTCCGTGTAAACCGGCTCATAAAGACTCACCGGACTCTGGATCGCGTCCATCGCGTAGGTGATTTCCTCCTTTGAGATCCCAACCTCATCCGCAATTTCCATGATCGTAGGTTCCCGGAGATTTCTCTTCGTGAGAAACTCCCTTGCGGAGAGGGCTTTGTAAGCCGTGTCCCTGAGGGACCGGCTCACCCGGATCGAATTATTGTCCCTCAGATACCGCCGTACCTCACCTAAGATCATCGGAACCGCATAAGTTGAAAATTTCACATTCTGTGACAGATCAAAATTGTCGATGGCCTTGATAAGTCCGATGCACCCGATCTGGAACAGATCATCGATATTCTCACTGCTGCCTGAAAACCGCTGGATCACACTCAGGACAAGTCTCAGATTTCCTTTAATATATATTTCTCTTGCGTCCGTATCTCCATTCTGGATCCGTCTGAAAAGGTCGGTTTTTTCCTCATTCGTCAGAAGCGGGAGTTTAGAAGTATTTACCCCGCAGATTTCAACCTTATATCCTGCCATGATAAGAACCTCCGCAATTTGTTTTCATAGAAAAATGATTCACGAAAACAGGGCAGTTTATACATGAAAAAAACGGGAGTTATTTCCTGAGAATCATTCCTGATTTTGATATCTTATGCGGAATTTTGACATCTTGTGCAGAAAGAATTGCGGGTGGAACAGAAAAAACGTATAATAAAATCAACTATGAACTGTGGAATGATCTGAAATTTTGCAAGTATAATCCGAAAAAAACCTGTCATAAAGGGGGAAATGAATATGAGAAAGAGAAAATGGTATGAACGCATGTCAGCAGCAGTCCTGATTGCAGTCCTTCTGGTCAATCATGGTGATATGGGAATTATGGCGAAGGCGGAGACAATAACTGCGCTGGAAGAAAATCTGGAAGAAGAGAATAAAAAAATCGAGGCCGAGACAGCCAGCGCGTCAATGCGGACGAGAAGCGGGATACAACTGTGGATTCAAACGAGACGACCGAGTCCGACCTTGAGAAGGAGACCGCGACAGCATCAAATGGGAAAGAGACTCTGGAGACGAAGAGGAAAATGGCTAAGCGTGCGATGAATGCGGAGACAGTTACGGAAGAGACGTATTCGATCAGCCAGACAGATGGGAAGTTTAAGGTTGTTGGCGGAAGCTTGACAGAAGATGGAGAAAACTTAAATAGTCTGACAGATGCGTTCAACAAGATTTTGAGTTTCGGTACAGATACGAATATAAATATTAATTTTGATAATGTCAATATTAGGAGCGGAGCGCCGAAACTTACGCAAGGCTGCGAATTGACTTTGAAAGGCACATATACGAGTGAAGTTGAAGCATTTATTATTGGCTCAGATGACACATTTATTATACACAATGAGGCTGATATAAAAACAGTAAAGACAGGTTCGTACGTTATTGGCAGGTCTTCTGCTCCGAATTCTACAGTTATTTTTGAACAAAATGGCGGTACTGTTGAGTCTGTAGATGGCTTTTATATGTATGAAAATGATGTGATTTTTTTAAACGGAGGAACAATTAATGGAAATGCCAGAGGAAACGGTGGAACAGGCAGTATTAAAATAAAAGACGGTACATGGAATGGAAAACTGGCACATATAAAAGATATAGATATACAGGGGGGACAACTCAACAATAAAAAAGAGGATACGAATACGATTGCTGCAATTCAAGAATGTGAAGAGGTCTCTATCAGAGGAGGAAGTGTTTTCGCAAAAAATACAAAAGGAAAAGCTTTTGCAATTTATATGATAAAAAATACGCAGCTGACTTTAGCTGGAAATATTGATGTATCCGCATCAGGAACAACAAGTGCTTCTATTTATTACGGAGGGGCTTCGACATATCCAGTTATCAATGCGGAAAAGGTACAAAGCATTGGAGAAAATTTTTTAGTAGTTCCAAGTGATACAACTATGAAAGTGAATCCTGTGTCTAACTGGATTAAGGGATCGAAAACCAATATTGAATATTTGTGTAATAAAATAAAATTAAAGGTTGTTAATGCGTATGATACAGGTGGTAGTGCAGATAAGTATACAAATTATACTCTGAAAGCAGTAGGTAATTATATTCGCTTTGTTGATAAAAATGCATCTGCAAGTCCGCTTAAATCTGGGGCGATTAAACTCGCGAAAATTACATTGTCTTCAGATAGAACAAGCTATGAAGTCTATTATGAGGTAACAACAGACGAAGAAGAGTATAACGGAACAGTTACATATTCTGCTCAAAATCAGAAGGTATCCGATATTTTAAACGATATTGTTTCAGTAAATACAGGTACTACAGGTCCAGAGATTACAATCGGAAGTATAGAAACACCAATTGGAGAAGACATAACGATTGATACTGGAAGTATGGATGAAAATAAGACAACAACTTTAAAGGGTGCAATTACTGGAAAAGTTAATGTAACAGGAAGCGGAACCTTGCAGTCAGAGATTAACTGCAGTGGATTTTATGGACGAACTAACAGTGAGATCCACATTACGGATGGACAGATCACTGGAAAGGAAAATGCAGAAGATGCTGTAATTGTATTGGAGGCTGCGGACCTTACAGTAGAGGGTGAAAACACAAAAATTTGGGATAAATCAGCGTCTGGAGGTGATCACTATGCAATCCAGGCAATAGGTGGTGTATCAGTAATAATTAAGGGCGGTGAAATCAAATCAGATAATAATACGGCTGTGTATATATATAGAAGTAGCGGGCAAAAGAAAGACCATGCAACGTTCACGATGGAAGGTGGAACGATTACAGGTGGCGTGTATGGTTTAAGACACGCTCATCCTAATGAAATCAACTTGTCAGGCGGAACGATTACAGGTGGGGCTGATCAGCCCGATGTTTATATGGCACGAGAAATAAATGTCAGCGAAACTGCAAACTTCACGGTCAAGGGAAATTTCCCGTTCTCATCTATGCAGATCGAAAGTGCATCTTTAAAAAATGAAATCGATTTTACAAAGGCAACAGTAACAGAAGATAAAAAGATTCTGATCAGTTCTCCACTGGATGCCAATACCAAAGAGTCGTATGTGAAGCTTTTTAAGGCATCGACCTCAAATTATCAGAATCTCATCAAACATATTGAGCTGACTGGCGGATCTAATCCAATCTGCGTAGTTTATAACGCAAATCCGGTCTCTGCAGATCCGACAACCACTGAGATTTATGCATTCAGCGCACCAAATCTTTATACAGTTCATGTGAAGTATTATACTGGAAAAGATGAAAAGGATCCATTTTACGAGGAATATCTTCTGAATCTCAATGATGGCAATCGGAGCTACTTAGGCAATATCAGTTTACCGAATGGCGCTGCGGTGTGGAGATATAAAGAAAATTCAAACAGGAATGGCACTGCGACAGATGTTACAAAAACAGTTCATGAACTTGTTAATGGAGAAATGTATCCAACGGGTACGGTCCCTGAAATTGAACTTTACGCAGGTTATAGTGTTTCTATCGATGCGTCAGTATCCGAAGAAGATATTACTAAGGACTCAGCTATCATAAAAGGAAATACAGCCGGAACAACTGTATATTACACAAATAAATCTGACTACCATATATATACAGGTGAAGAACTCAGAAACGCAGCCAAAAGTACAGAAAAACGGAGTGATTTCACGCAGGTTAAAGTAGGGGAAGATGGTACATTTTCAATTCCACTCACAGGCCTCGATCCGCTGAAGAAATATACCTATTATTTAGTCGCAGAAAATTCCAATATGGATGTTTCTGATAGCCGTGCAGTAACATTCACCACAAAAGCCCGTGTTCTGACGGCAGCTGATTTTCAGATTGTAGGTGATAAAAAATTTATATGACGGCACTGTACATAGTGTGGAAGTAATACCGACATCGGAGAATACAGGATTATTTGGAATTGATGGTGGTGTTGCTCAATACAAAAAGAAAAAAGGCGAGGTGTACTGATGAGTTCGTTCAGCCGCATTGGGCGGGAACATATAGGGGTATATGTGTCCACCAATTCAGAATATCCAACTGGTATCAAGCGTGCTGAACAATTATGGATTGATGATATTACAATCGAAAAAGCAGATTTTAATCCGAAGTGGTTTATCACAAAGTCAAGTATTAAGTATGGTGAGGACGATAATGAAACATTAAGTCCGATTATAAAAACTGAGTACAGTACCGCAGGCAGTAATACAATCATTACCGGTTACGGAAAAATAGAATTTGAGTTTTATAAAGACAAAAATTTGACAGAAGTTGTTTCACGAAATATCTTTGGCCATTATGATGTGCCGGAAGCAGCCGAGAATGGTCAGAGTATCTATTATATTGGAATCACCTGCACGGAAGGCGAAAATATTAAGGCACAGACAGATCCAGTACTTCTGTCTGAGATAAATGTCTCTCGCGCACAGTATACCAGTGTGGATGCTACCTGTGATAATATTCGATATGGTGAGACTCCGAGTCCGAACGCATCACTGAAAAACATTGATAGTACAAATGAATACATAGCAGATGGTAACCCGGTCAAATTTGTTTACAGCCAGGATCCTAATGGTACATTTGAAGAGTGGAAAAATACGAACAAACCTGGAAAATGGTATGTAAAGGCAATCGTAAACCAGAGCCAAAACTACAATGAGGCAACAAGTGATTCGGTTGAATTTGAGGTATCCAAAGCAAAGCTTGTTCCTTCTGTAAGTGCGGTTAAATCAAAGATCTATGACGGCAATACAGATGCAGAGGGAACGCTCACGCTCAGCTCCACTGACGGAAACCCGATCCTCTCAGAGGATGCGGCGGCATTAGAGGCAAAGGGAACCTTCACATGGATATCCAAGGACGCTGGAACAAACACTGTGAATGTTACAGACATTGCGTTGGATTCCAAATTTGAGGATCGCTATGAACTTACAACGAGTGAGCTTTCCAATGTCTCCTGCAGCGGTGCAAAGATCGAAAATGCCCAAATTAAGAATGTTTCTGTACGGCAGCTGACGGAATTGATCTACAATGGACAGGAACAGCTGCCGGAAGTCACGGCAACAGGAAGTACGATCGGTGGCACGGCTATCACCTTCCGCTACGGTCTCACAGCAGAACAGGCCGCAGACGAAACGCAGGCATTAAAAACTGCTCCTGCCTTCACCGACGCCGGCAGCTATATGGTATATTACACTGCATCCGCAGCAAACCATGATTCCGTATCCGGCAGTTTTGAAATCGAGATCAAAAATGCCTCGATCACAGGCGTTGACGCAGCCGGATATACAGGAATCTACGACGGGCACTCTCACGGAATCAAAATCACCCTTACCGGAAAAGCTGAAAACGGTGAGATCTTTTATGGTGAGTCCGAAGATAACTGCACGCTCACAGAAAGCCCTGTATACAAGAACACAGGCAGCTATACCGTCTACTACACGGTGACAAAGAAAAACTTTGACACCATAAGCGGCTCCGCAACCGTTGCGATCACCCCGGCACAGCTCACAGTGACGGCAGAATCAAGAAATGTAACCTATAAGGACGAACCGCCAGTATACAGCAGCACGTTCGAAGGTTTCGTAAACGGAGAAAACACAGAAATCCTCGGCGGAACACTTTCCTACGAGTGCGCGTATGCGGTCGGCAGCGATGTGGATGAGTACGAGATCATCCCGTCTGGTCTCACAGCGGAAAATGGAAATTATGAGATTACATATCTGCCGGGCAGACTGACTGTAGTTCAGGCAAAACCGAAATTTGAACTTCGAAATCCGGATGAGTTAAACCGCGCCTATGACGCGAAGAACACCGCGCCGGAGACATGGACGGACAGCGATGGAAACGTGACCGTGACGCTCAAAAAGGGCAGCGAGATCTTAACGGAAGCGCCGATGAATGCCGGAATCTACACGGTGGAAGTTCATACGGAAGCCGGAAAGAACTACGAGGCTGGAAGCCAGACATTCTCCTTTGAGATCAAAAAAGCTCCGCTCAGCGTAAAAGCAGTGGATCAGAATGTCACAGTTGGAGATGCGATTCCGGAGTACACAGTTCTCTACGAAGGATTTGCAGGAACAGATACCGCGGATGTACTGAACGGGAGCCTGCAGTTTACCTGTGAATATGCGCCAGACAGCGCGGCGGGCGATTACTCGATCCTGCCGTCCGGTCTGACATCTGGAAATTACGAGATCCACTTTGAGAACGGAACACTTCATGCAGTCCGCAGGGCAAGCAGTGGATCCGATGATTCCGACAATTCCGGCGGTTCCGGCAGCACAAAGAACCCGGCGGCAACGAACTTTGGAAAGAATGTTTCTAACAGCAGCTCTTCTGAAAATGACGCACAGGGAACCTGGAAACGCGATGAAAAGGGCTGGTGGTTCGAATTCAAGGACGGCACCTATCCGGCAGGAGAAAAGACCAGTGATCAGAACGGTGACAAGCTGGGATGGATCCAGAAAGACGGAAAATGGTGGGCTTTCGGTTCTGACGGCTATCTGAAGAGCGGATGGGCACAGGATAACGCCAGCGGAAAGTGGTATCTGATCGACGAGAACACCGGAATGCAGACAAGCTGGCATTGCGATGAGTCAGACCAGCATTGGTATTATCTCGATCCGGCGAGCGGAGCGATGCTCACAGGTTGGCAGTTCATCAATGGAAAATGGTACTACTTGTCAAAGACATCCGGAGCTGTGCCGCTTGGCTCCATGTACAGAGAGATCAGGACACCAGATGGATATTATGTCGACAAAGACGGTGCATGGGATGGACTTGAAGCAAAAGAAAAATAAGACATGAACAAAAAAATCCGCAGGATCCTAAAAATGGGAACCTGCGGATCTTCATGTTTATACGGATAATACGTAAAACGGAACGTGGAAGCTTTAACCAAAGATCCGGAAAACTCCGATAAAGGAAAGAACAACGCTCATCACGATAAAGCTGACAGCCGCAAGCAGCAGCTGGTTGTAAAGCTTATCTTTGTCAACAGACTCCGGCGCACAGCCGACACAGATGCCGCCGACCGTGGACGGCGGACTGATGATGACGCCGTTTGTTCCGACGATGACACCGCAGGTATTGACGACGCTGATCATGACTCCGCAGACGGAATTAAGATCACTGATGCGTAGAACATTCCGTTCTTCCATTCAAAACGCGCATCTCCACGGTGTCGTTCAGCGATGAGCCGGATGGACTGGGTGCCTATGCCGGGGCCACTGTGCTTTGTGGAGAGAAAACGCTTTCCTTCAAGAACTGGCGGCTTTCTGCAAGGATTGTCCACCGTGATGGCTATGAGGGACGTGCCGGTCTGGCGGATATGGACCTTGATCGCGCCGCTTTCTTTGTTTTCCCGACATGCGTCCACCGCGTTTTCCAGTAAATTTCCTAAAAGCACGCAGAATTCCGGCTCCGGGACCGGTATTTCTTTTTCCATCTGAGCCTGAATCTCCAGAGTAGTACCGGCGTTTTCTGCAATCTGCGCGTAGTAGCTAAGGATCGCGTTGATGGCATGATTTTCACAGTAAGCAGGCAGCCATTCCGGCATCATATGTTTCCGGAAGGACGCGAGATAGTCTGAGATCGCGTCAAGATCTTTGTTCGCCGCGTATCCCGAGAGCACCGTGAGATGCTGCCGGAGGTCATGGCGGGCGATCCGTGTCTCGTCGATGGAGCGCTGGAGATTGCGGTACTGGGCGCTCTGGAGCTGCAGGAGCTCATTTTCCCTCAAAAGTCTCGTATTCTGATTCATCTCCGATGCCATCAGGTAGAACATAAAATAGAAGAGCAGGAGGAATGTCAGGAGCGCCAGAATTAAAATCGGGTAAAACTTCATGACCCGGTTCGTGTAGAGCGTCTCATAGTAGCGCGGACGAATCAGGCGGTTCAGCAGAAAGAATGCCGCCGGGAATACCCAGAATATATACCAGGTCTTCGCCATTTCGATATCGTCCACCAGCCATTTTGCGGCATGGGTTGCCGGATACCATACGATGGCCACGATGAGAACGGAGAGCAGCAGGTGAATCCCCGAGCCCGGAAGCGTGAACAGACCGGAGGTGTTCGTCCGGTCAATGAGGGCATCCGCGAAGAGCGTCAGGTTTGTGATGCAGGAGAAGACCGCGCAGACGGAGAGCAGGATACTGAACGGCTTCCAGAGGGCAAGATCACAGACCCGATGGAAGAATACTGCAAACAGGATAAAGGACGGCAGGATCCAGAAGTCTCTCGGAATCCCGAAATCTGCGCAGACGAGGCCTCCGGCGAAAGCCCAGAGGAGCGAGAGCGGGATACCGGTGAGAAAAAGGTTCAGTGGTTTTCTACGAAGCCGGTCCTGGACCGGAAGAAAGCAGAGAACCGCGCAGGGCACCATGGAAAAAAACTCCAGAAAATACCGCATGACAAGGGACCAGAATGGGCTGTTCATACTCAACATTCTCCTCTCGTTTCTATATGGTCCATTATAACAAAGTTTTACTGTCCGGAAAGTACAACTCATGCAGAATTTTGACATCTTGTGCAGGGATGAGAAGTTTTAGGATACACAGAAAAAACGTCTGTAATGGATCAGGCAGATCCTTGTCAATGAGGCAGAGTCTTATATGGATGAGATAAAATCTGCGGCAGAAATCCGGTGAGTGGAATATCATCGGATTCTGCCGCAGATTTTTTCAATATGGAACGTTTAATTTATTAGTGGAACGCCTCTTTCGCATACTGCTCCAGCTCATCCCTGAAATCCGGGTGCGCAATCGCGATCATGGACTCAGCGCGCTCTCTTAAGGTTTTTCCGGAGAGGTTCGCGATGCCGTACTCGGTCGCAACGCTCTGGATCAAGGTACGCGGAGCGGATACGGTGGAGCCGCCCGGGATGAACGGGACGATGTTGGACTTTAAGGTTCCGTCCTTTGTTTTTCTCGCAGAGTTGATGCAGATGTATCCCTTTCCTCCGACGGAACGGTAAGCGCCCTCAAGGAAATCCATTTGTCCACCGATGCCGGAGAGCTGGCGGGTTCCCGCGGACTCAGCATTCTCCTGACCCATCAGGTCAAGCTGCACGCCGCCATTGATGCTGATGACATTCTTCATGGTTCCGATGCGCTGCGGATCATGGACATAATCGAGATCAGCCGGGTGGAAAAGTTTCGGATTTTCCGCGATCCAGTCATAGAACTCCTGGGAGCCCATCGCGAGGTTCCATGTGGAGAGACCGGTATCGAATTCTTTCTTCGCATTTGTGAGCTTTCCGGCTTTCCAGAGGTTTAAGTAAGCGTCACTGATGGTTCCGGTATGACAGCCAAGGTCTTTTAGGTCAGACTCTGCCAACATATTTGCAACGGTGAACGGAACGCCGCCGACACCGAGAGAAAGGACAGCGCCGTCCGGAATCTCGTTTACGACGAGCTTCGCAATCTGGATATCTGTCTCAGACGGAGCTTTGTAGGTTCTTACCGGAAGCGGTTCATGTTCGCCCTCTACGATATAATCGGCTTCGGAGAGATGGACACGGTGGGAGCCGTCCACACCCTGAAGCTTCGGGTAATGCTCATTGATCTCAAAGATCACAGTTCCTGCGCTCTCAAACATGGTTCTCCATGCGAAGTTTGAGATACCGAGACCGCAGTAGCCGTTCTCATCCGGAGCGGATACCGGGACGAAAGCAACGTCTGTCCGGATATAGCGCTGGCGGTAGAGTGTCGGGAGAAGACGAAGGACCACCGGCATGAATTTTACAAGGCCGCGGGTTTGGAGTTTCCGTTCGTAGTCACCGATATGCCAGCTGTAGTAGGAGAAGCTTTCCTGTTCCGGGTCAGCCTCAACAACCTCGATGCGCGGACGGATCACGAGACCGCCGCGGATCTTGACGTCCTTTAAATGACCTTTTCTTGCAGCAAGTGCCTTATCAAGAAGTTCCGGGAATCCGCCGCCGAATCCATAATCGACCCAGTCGCCGTCTTTTACGGCTGCCGCAACGGCAGCCTCCCGCAGTTACGATCTTGCTCTTGTAATTTTCCATATGTAATCCTCACTCAATATAATATTTTTACGCGAAAATTTTCGATTGCACCACACATGCTTATTATAAAAGGTTTTGGGGTTAAAACAAGAAGATTATCAGGAGTTGAGATATGGAATCGATATAGATTGTATCAGAAATTAGTATATGTTATACTGAAATTGCTGCCGAACCTCCAGCAGAAAGGAGGTGAGTTGCATGGCAGATCTTCTTCTCACATTTCTTGTCTCTGTTTTGCAGGTGTAGTTAGCTGCTACATATGCAAATGGCTGGACAGGGATAATTAGGCAGCAACAGCCTAAACGGACTAGCTCACCGTAAAGGAGAAAACCCCAGAGGATAACGGCCTCTGGGGTTTTCTTTGTCGCATGGAATCTTCTCACATTCCTTAGCTGATTACATCATATTCTATTTAGTCAAAATTGTCAATATGCATGTGAGGGAACAAAATAGGTGTTCAAGAGGAAATAACTTTATTTTTCATTAGAAATGTAATATAATGAACCTATCTTACAGGTGGCTGGAATTATATTTTCCGCCCCGGAAAATAATGCATGAGGGGAGTCAAAACATGAAGGATTACATGAAGATCTACCAGGAATGGCTTGCCAATCCGTACTTTGACGATAAGACGAAAGAAGAGCTTCGGGCAATTGCGAACGATGAAAACGAAATCAAGGAACGTTTCTATATGGATCTGGAATTTGGTACTGCGGGACTCCGCGGGATCATCGGTGCCGGAATCAACCGTATGAATATCTATACAGTCCGCCGCGCGACTCAGGGACTTGCGAACTATATTATCAAACAGGGTGGAGCCGACAAGGGCGTTGCGATCGCTTTCGATTCCCGCCATATGTCCCCGGAATTTGCCATGGAGGCGGCAATGACTCTGGCTGCAAACGGCATTAAGGCGTATAAATTTGAATCCCTTCGCCCGACACCGGAGCTGTCCTTCGCAGTCCGTGAATTAGGCTGTATCGCCGGTATCAACATCACCGCGAGCCATAACCCGCCGGAATATAACGGATACAAAGTATACTGGGAGGACGGCGCGCAGTTCACACCGCCGCACGACAAAGGTGTGACAGCCGAAGTTCTTGCAATCGAAGATCTTTCTACCGTTAAGACAACGACGGAGGAAGAGGCATTAAAGAGCGGAAAATTCCAGGTCATCGGCAAAAAGAGATCGATGACAAATACATTGCCCAGGTAAAAGCACAGGTCGTAAACCAGGAAGCGATCAACCGCATGCAGAAGGACATCACGATCATTTATACTCCACTCCACGGAACCGGAAATATCCCGGCCCGCCGCGTGATGAAGGAGATCGGTTTTGAGAATGTCTATGTGGTTCCGGAGCAGGAACTCCCGAACGGCGATTTCCCGACCGTAAGCTACCCGAACCCGGAAGCCGCCGAGGCATTTGAGCTTGGCTTAAAGCTTGCGAAGGAGAAGAACGCGGACCTCGTTCTCGCCACAGACCCGGATGCTGACCGTCTCGGCGTCTATGTAAAAGATACAAAGTCTGGCAAATATATCCCGTTGACCGGAAATATGTCCGGCTCCCTGTTATGTGACTATGTACTGAGCCAGAAACAGGCAGCAGGAAAGATCCCGGCTGACGGCGAAGTCGTAAAGTCCATCGTTACCACAAATCTGGTTGACGCCGTTGCGAAACACTACGGCTGCAAGCTCGTCGAGGTCCTGACAGGATTCAAATATATCGGTCAGCAGATCTTAAAAGAAGAGACAACCGGCAAGGGAACCTACATGTTCGGTATGGAGGAGAGCTACGGCTGCCTGATCGGTACATATGCCCGTGATAAGGACGCGATCTCCGCAACTGCCGCCCTCTGTGAGGCTGCCGCTTACTACAAGGAAAAAGGAATGACCTTATGGGATGCGATGGTTGCCATGTATGAGAAGTACGGTTACTACAAGGATACCGTAAAATCTATCGGTTTAAAGGGCATTGAGGGACTTGCGAAGATCCAGGAGATCATGGAGAACTTCCGCAAGAATCTGCCGAAGGCGCTTGGCGGCTACGAGGTAACTTCTGTCCGCGATTACAAGAAGAACACGATCACAGATGTCGCGACGGGCGAAGTAAAGGAGACAGGTCTTCCGGAGTCCAACGTTCTCTACTACGATATGAATGACGGCGCATGGCTCTGCATCCGTCCGTCCGGAACCGAGCCGAAGATCAAATTCTACTATGGCGTCAAGGGAACCTCCCTGGATGACGCTGAGGCGAAGTCCAAAGCCGTCGGTGATGAGCTGATGGGCATGGTGGATAAGATGATGTGAGATTCCCGGATGTGGGGATAAAGGCAGCGGATATCAGAACGCTGTGAAAGATATGAAATGAATCATTGTCTGGACTGGCTGTGTGAAAACAGCCGTCCGGGCGGACATAGAAAAGCTCCCGGAGAGACTGCAGATCAAAAGCAGTTTTTCTGAGAGCTTTTTAGCTTCCGGGTATTTTTTTAGAAACTCGTCTAAAGGGCGATCCGTTACTGTTCATGCCTTGCGCAAACAGTAACTGATTTTGCCGATGCTTCGCATTCCAAATCGGCAAAATCCACTACCACCACTGTACTGTACGGAATTTTCAGTTCAGAAAATTCCTACCCGTGTGCAGTAACGGCGATCCTGCAGATTTCAACGAAACAATTCTACAGGTTTTTGTTCTCAGAGCATTCTTCCTCATACCCCGAATCCGGACCGTAAAACTGTTCCAGAAACGTGATATACGCCCTGGCTGCCTTCGGCAGCTGGATACCTTTCTGGAAAATATAGGCGCTGATATAATCGCCGTACCGGTCGGCTTCCGGCTGCATCCAGTCCGGAAGCGGGAATGAGACGATATTATAGTTTTCCACCTGCTCCCGCATCGGGATCAATCCGATTCCGAGATAGTCGGAGCGCTGGATCACGTTGTGGAGCAGGGCGCGGCTGTTGACATAGATGACCTGGGAGATCCTGTTCCAGTGGATGAGCTGCAGCGTCTCGTCATTGTAAACGCTCTCGGCGGCCCGGGTCTTTGTGCTCTCACTTGGGTAGAGGACGAAGTTGTACTGGTACAGCTTTTCCGGTGTCAGGTTATCCAGTTCCTTTAGAATCGGATGTCCTACCCGGCAGAAAAACTGTGTCGGGGACTGGAACAGCGGGCGCGCTTCCAGATGGCGGAAGGCGAGAAGCTCCTGGATCTTGTCTGCTTTATGGGCCGGATACATGATAAATCCTATGTCGGCGCGGTTCGTGTAGACATCCTCGATGACTTCATTTCCGGTCATTTCCCGGTAGAAAAAACGGAACGGCGTGTCCGCAAGAGAGTTCACCATGCGGATAAAGGCATCGCTGGAGTGGGAACAGCTGCTGGAGGAGACCCGCAGGCGGTAAGCTTCCGAGTGTTCCTTAAAGGTGGTCTTAAAATGTTTCGCGTGCTCGATGAGATCCCGGCTCATGTCGAGAAAGAGCCGTCCGGATTCCGTCGGGATAATTCCGTTTTTTCCGCGGGTAAAGATTGTGAGCCCGTATTCTTTTTCCGTCTCCCTGAGGACCTTGCTGAGATAAGGCTGGGTCACGAAGAGGCGTTTTGCGGCGGCGGAGATGGAACCGCAGTTTGAGATCTCGATGAGGTATTCCAGGTTCTGAAAATTCATAGGGATGGTCTCCTTTCTGAAATTAAAGCCGGGTGTTTTGCTGCTGCAGTCATGGACCGTGAGCAGAAACATATAACGTGTCAGCCATACGACAATCCAGATAAACACTGATTTATAATATTTCGGTTATAACGTGATGAAAACGGGGAATTTGTAAAACTCTGTAGAAATAGTATAATCAAGTGTATACTAATCAACCGGATATGTCAAACCAAACAGATATAGAAACTGGCGAGTGATCTGTAACGATTGCATTCCGGGCTATACATAAGGAGGAATCACTATGAGTACGCATCTGCAGTTAGCAAACAGTACGACGATGGCAATTCTCTGTGGAATCACCATCCTGATCGTTCTTCTCCAGCCGGTGATCTTTATGATCGTGGCATTCAAACGCGGAAAAGAACTGAACATGACAGACCAGGAAATGAAGGAAGCCGCACGAAGCAGCGCGATCTTCTCTATTATCCCGTCACTCCCGATCATCGTGAGTTACCTGCTCTTGGTTCCGTCCCTGGGCCGTTATTTCCCGTGGCTCCGCTTAAGCGTTGTAGGTTCCGCAGCATATGAGACCATGGTCGCGAATATGGCGGCAGAGGCGTTGGGCCTGGAATCCATTACCGTCCCGGACATCCCGGCTGATACTTTTGTGTTTATTTTGTTTGTTGTAACAATTGGAATTCTTGGCGGAAATATTTTCAACGTTTTCTTCTTAAAGGCGTACGATAAGAAAGTCGAGTCCATCAAGAACAGCAACGCGAAGCTCGTTCCGATCATCACGACAGCAATGTTCCTCGGTCTCTACGGAACCATGGCAGCTCCGCATTTCACAAACATCGCGAATATCCCGGCGGTAGCAGCGATCCTGGTTGCAGGTATCACATCGATCTTCGTAAACAAGTTTGCGGCGAACCATAAGAAGCTGAAAGAGTTCGCGTTCCCGCTCAGCATGATCGTTGGAATGCTTGGCGCATGTGTAGCGAATCTGTTTATCTAGGAGGAAAATGATATGAAAGAAAACAGCTTTTATAATAAGATCCACAGACTCGGAAGAATCACAGTTGTCTGTGCCCTGATCAGCTTCACATGGTTCTTCGGACTTGCCGCAGTAAATGGAATTTCCATGAATATTCCGGAAATTCTGAAAAATGCGATCCCGCTTCTACTGACATTCAGCATCAGCGGTATTCAGGAGAACCTGTCCCTTCCGCGCCGACCTACCGGCGCGCCGTCCCAGTAAGCTGCGTTACCGGTAATGTCAGCAATATGAAAGTCCCGGCGGCGGTCAACGCTATGGAAGTTGCAGGCTACACAGCCGGAAGCGACCGCGCCGATGCTGCGATCTGCCGCTAGTGGTAATCACATCGTGACAACAGCCATTGTATTCCTGGGAATGCTGCTCCATTCCGCCTTCGGTTTTGATCTATAAATAACGCGTTCTACACGGCATTCCAGAACATGGTTCCGGCACCTGCTCTGTTGTTCCCGTTCATCTTAAAGGCCCCGAAGCAGGCCATCATTCCGATCGCACTTCCGATCATCGCGATCTTAGTGATCGGTCGCAAGGTGTTCTCCTCAAACCAGAGCTATATTATGGTCGGAGTGATTATTTTGTCGGTGATCTACTCTCTGGCACTTTATAAAAAGGGAAAAATCAGCGAGTAAAGGGAAAATAAGCGTCCTGGTCGGCGGAAAATATGAAAACGTGCGGCACAGGCGCAATTTCCTGATAAATTTAGGAAAGGAAGATCCGGAATTTCGGACAAACAATATGGATAAAAAAGAATTTGTCTTAAAGGCTGTTGCAGATAAAAGAGCCCTGATCGTCGATGTCAGCGACAAAATTTTCGGTTACGCAGAGGTCGGATTTCATGAATTCAAGACCGCGAAGCTCTACGAGGAAGTCCTGAAAAAAGAGGGATTCCAGGTGGAGATGGGAGTCGGCGGCATGCCGACGGCGTTCAAGGCTGTATACGGAAGCGGAAAGCCGGTGATCGGTTTCGCGAGTATGCCGAAATCGCCTGCCGGAGCTTTTTGTCCTATATGGCTGCACGATGAGAAAGAAAGCCGCAGGGGATAACACGGATGGACATGGATGCGGACATAACCTCCTCGGCGCGGGTGCTGCTGGCGGCAAGGCTTACAAAGCCGGCTATCGAGGAGCACCCGGAAGCGGGAACTGTGATCCTTTTTGGATGCCCGATAGTGCGCGGGAGACGGAAAGGCAATCATGGCACGAGAAGGTGTATTTGACGGTGTGGATGCTGCTTTTACATGGCATCCGGGCGATAAGAATGCGATCTGGTCCGAGTCTACACTGGCGAATGTCAGCGTGTTCTTCAACTTCAAGGGTGTGACCTCCCACGCGGCGGCAGCCCCGGAACTTGGACGTTCCGCCCTGGACGCTGCGGAGCTCATGAGCGTCGGCGTCAACTACCTGCGGGAGCACATTATCTCCGACGCGAGAGTCCACTACGCGTACCGTGATGTAGGAGGAATCGCCCCGAACGTTGTCCAGGGACACAGCAGAGTCCACTATTTTATCCGCGCACCAAAGTCGTGGCAGGTGAAGGAGATCTACAAGCGCGTCGTTGATGTGGCGGAAGGCGCCGCAAAGATGACGGGAACCGAGATGACATACGAGCTTTACGCCGGACTTTCCGACTATATCCCGAACCATGTCCTCTCAGAAGTTCTCCACGAGTCCATGGAGGAGATCGGTGCCCCGAAATACGACGAGGCGGACTTTGCCCTGGCGTCAAAATTCTTCCATGAGACCGCGACACCGGATGAGATGGAGGCAAAGCGCGCGTCCTTAAGGAAGCTCTTCGGCGCGGACCACATGGAGGAGATTGAAGCCCACCCGCTCCACACATCCATCGCTCCACTCGTCTGGAACGGAAAAGTTCAGGCCGGCTCCACCGATGTCGGTGATGCCAGTTATGTGATCCCGACCGCTATGTGCACAACTGCTACCGCAACTCTCGGCACTGCCGCTCACACCTGGCAGATGACCGCCCATGGAAATACGGAGATTGCACATAAGGCGATGTTGAATGCAGGCGAGGCGATGGCACTGGCTGCATTAAAGACCATGGAAAGCCCGGAGATCCTGAAAAAGGCACATGATGAGTGGATGGCGGAGACAAACGGCATCTACGAGTGCCCGATCCCGAAGGAGGTTGGACCGAGGCTGGAGGATTGAATTTCTGATTCCGTAACATAACATGAATGAAGATAAGAACCAGAGGGAGAATGAATCCTTCTGGTTCTTTTTTGCAGCAGGAAATATTTTTCTGAATCAGAGAGAATCGCGAAATCACCTTGGCATTTCCGCCTCCTGATGCTAAGATACATATAAAGCGAGCGTGGAAAAAGGAGCGGAGTCAGGGAGATGAAGAAACACAAGGTCTACTTACAGGAGCTGTCAGCAGAGTTTTCGGAGGCAGATTATTCAAAGTTTGGCAAGGTCATGGCGGATCGAAAGAACGGAGAGTTTAGTCCAATGTGCGCGCAAGAATAACAACGGAGGAAGCCGGCACTGCCGCTATGCTTTTGGGAATACGAAAAAGAAGCGGATCATACGGAGCTTTATGAGGAACTGAAATATCGGTATCATCCCAGGATCAATACGTTCTATTACCGAGAACATCCGGAATGCTACGAGAGGGACAGGGAGAAGCTGCAGCTTTTAAGTGATTATCTAAAGGATCATTCGGAGCTATTGCGGGTTAAGGAAACAATGAATGAGCGCAGCTTTGAGATCTTCCACAGGGAGAAGTATTTCCAGAGAGAGGGCGGTCTTGAGCTTTGTAAGAGAGTTGCGATCACTCCGGAAACGCTGAAGCTTTGCGAAACATCAGAGTTGGCTTTCTTTATTATTCCTGTTCCAAGCAATATTCTGATCATAGAAAATAAGGACACCTTTTTTGATATTCGGAGATATATAACCCGGAAACAGATATAATTTGGGAAGGGAGTTCGGTACAGTGATCTACGGAGCCGGAAAAGGAATCTGGAAGACCTTTGAGGATTATGTCAATGGTGCGGAAAGATACTTCCTGGGGAAGAATGCATTGTTTTATTTCGGTGATCTTGATTTTGAGGGCATTCTGATCTTTGAACATTTGATCGGGCAGAAGCAGTACCGGGAGAGCGGAATCCATATTTTTAAAGAGGCGTATGAAAAGATGTTAGATAAGGCATGGCAGCTTGGGTTTTCCAGACTACCGGATATGAAGGAAAAGCAGAACGCCAACATCGGAACCAGCTTTTTGTCGGCATTTGATGCGGAGCGGAGGCATCAGATCCGGGAGCTGCTTGAGATGGGAAAATACATTCCACAGGAAATTTTAAATGAACATGATTGGTGATAAATGATGATCGATAAAGATTTTTTGAAAAATTTTGATCAGAGAATGAAGTGCGTCGGCCGATATTCGGTGCTTTGCAGCAACAGCTTTGATAAAAAGCTCTGGAAAGAATATGGGATCGAGACACGGGATGAGCAGATGAATATGCTGTTTACATTGCTCCTTTTCATTATGGAGTATTCTCTGCGGGAAGAAAACTGCACGATGGACGAGATCGCGTCATTTGTGGAGGACATCAGCTACGGATATTACGGGCGGAAATTAAACTTTGAGAAAAGTCAGGAATTTGCAAGGTTTATGGTGGAAGATATCCTTGGGAACAGCGGTTCTTCCATGTATTTTAAGGCCTTTGATTATGAAAAACGGACCTATCAGGACATCAATATCCGCTATATTGACAATAAGGTCGTGTATCTGGAGAATGGAGTCAGGAGAACCTCCTATTATCTGACGGACGAGGGATATAACATGCTGCTGGCAACAATGGAAATGGAAAATAATATGAAGCTTTCTGTTCACGAAATGCTTTTTAAAATGCATTTGGAAAAGGCAGATTATAACCGGGCTGTCGATGACATCAAAAATATTTTCGGTCAGCTGCGCAAACAGAGCCAGAAGATCGAGGAGGCAATGTTAGCCGTCCGGAGAAACGCTTTATCCTATTCCGTGGAAGAGTATGGAAAATTAGTGGAGGACAATATCAGCACCGTGGTGGAGACCAGGGAAAAGTTCCGGCTCCACCGCGATTTTATTGAAGAAAAAATTGAAGAATTCGAAGAAAAGCAGATGAATGCGGAAGAGTTCACGGAAAAAGAAAAAGCGAATCTGGGAAATCTCAGGACGATCGGACGGTATCTGACACAGACGCTGGACGAGCATCAGCGGATCCTGGGACAGCACTTTGACCTGAAGAAACTGTACGATGAGGAGTTGGAAAATTATTCCAATATGACATTGGTGCAGCGGTTTCCGTTCCGGAGTGATGTCTATGACAAGATTTTGAAGGATGCGTCACTTCTGAAAAACGCGGATAAAATATTTGCGCCCCTGTTTAGCAGCCGGATCAATAAGATTTTCAACCCGGAAAAAATGATGGAATATCAGAAAAAGCTAAAGAAATCAGATGTGGAAGATGAGTCTATGGAACTGGATTTTGATGAGGAAAAATACAACCGGGAAAAGGAGCAGAGCAGGCAGGAACGGATGAAAAAATATGAGGGCTGCGTCAATGTGATCCTGGAACAGCTGGTAATCCATAAGGAAATGACACTGGAAACATTAAATATCAGCTGTAAAGAGGAAGAACGGGAACGGCTAACTGCGGAAATATTCAGAATCATCATCGGTTCTGACAGCCGGAACGATCGATATCGGGACGATTCAGAAAGAACAGACAGACTATCTCATGGATGCCTCAGAGGGCTTTGTACTGAATGAGATGCTTCTGGCTATTCTGGAAGACCGGAGATACCGGAAAATCGGGAAGATCCATATATTCCCAATGGAAGACGGGAAACATGTACATTTTAAAAACGTGATGGACGAAGCCGGGAACCGGAGAAATTTCAAATGTTCTAACGTGGGATTTTGCTATGAGGAGAGATAAGAGATGGCATACGAAGCAGAGATGATCATATACAGCCAGAAAATATTTTACTACCTTTTGTGCCATGGAGCATTAAGCGATCTGGACGCGGGAGTCAATGATCTGTACCGTGCCTATGTGGAGCACGAGGAGGTCATGAATTTAGTAAAAAATCAGGCGGAGATTGCGGATTGTAAGATCGAGAGATACGGAACCACGATCTATCTGATGCCGGATATCGACAATAAATATCTTGGATTTACGAAGGCAGATCTGAAAAAAGAATTATGTAAACCCAATGCCACGGACCGGGACTACTATCTGGCTCAGTTTGTGATCCTGACGCTGCTTGCAGAATTCTATGACGGGCAGGGAAGCACCAGCAAATCCAGAGAATTCCTGAAACTCGGAGAGCTGCAGAATATCGTGTCAGAGCGGTTGAAGGCGGGACTCGCGCTTGAACAGGAGAGGGAGCAGGATGGAACAAATCTTTACACCGAGATGTACGAAACTGTTCTGGATTATAAGAGCATGAGTGAAGCTTATGAAGCGTTAAAGAGTGTGGAGGCAGGCAGCCGGTCAAAGTATACGAAGGAAGGATATGTGAGCATTATCTGCAATTTTCTGGACCATAGGGCTGACTCCATCTTATCCCGGAAGATGAGATGATCAAGACCGCGGCAAAACTCGACAACATTATGGAATACAAGATCCTGAACAAGGAAAATTACGCAAGGATCATGGAGACATTGGGGGAGACACATGAGTAAGATATCGCGGATCCGGATTTTAAACCTGAATTACAATAATAATACCATAAAGATCGACGACGAAACCTTTGATCTCGGTGGTCAGAATACGCTGATCTCCCTGCGGAACGGCGGCGGAAAAAGTGTGCTGGTGCAGATGATCGTGAGTCTTTTTGTGAACCGGACATACCGGGATTTCGGAGATCGTCCGTTTAAGAGTTACTTTACGACGAATCGCCCGACGTTCCTCATGACGGAATGGATTCTTGATAATGGAATCGACCGTTTTCTGGCGGGGATGATGGTGCGGAAAAACCAGAAGGAAGATAACGACACGGAAGAACTGGAAATGTACACATTTACCGGGAGCTATTCGAATGGCTGTAAATATGACCTTGACAATCTTCCAATCATTCGACAGGACGGAAATAAAAAGATCCTGAAGGGCTTCGGAGAATGCAAAAATATTCTGGAAGAGATCAGCAGGAATGAACCGGGAGATTTCCGACTGTATGATATGGCGAGCCAGTACGGGAGACGCCAGTATTTTTCCACACTCCGCCAGTATCAGATCAACAATAAGGAATGGGAGAGCATTATCCGGAAGGTAAACCAGAAGGAGTCCGGACTTTCGGAGCTGTTCCAGAACGCTAAGGACGAGAAGGATCTGGTGGAAAACTGGTTTCTGCGTCCCATCGAGGATAAACCTAGATTATTCACGGATCAGCCGTGAAAGTGGCTGAAAGCCACATAGTTACTGTATTTTAGCTGAATATTGCTTTTCACCTATCAAGTGAATGAAAAAAGAGCATCCATTTGTGGTAAAATTAAGGTGTTCAAAGTCTTAACAATCCCAAACAAAGGAGCCCTTTATGAGTATTGTAAACACCTTAGCCTTAGAAAGCAATAGACAGATTAAAATAAATTTTGATGGAGGAGATCTCTCATCCGATGCAGGCTTGCTTCTTATCAAAGAATTCATAAGCAAACTTGGTATTGATACGCTTTTAGAAAAAGCGTTTAAAACCAATGATCCTGCTTTATTCCGATATCATTCGGATCCAAAAAACCTGCTCCAAATGATATATATGATTATTGCCGGTTATTTCGAGGATGATGCCTCTGATGAACTGACAAATGATCCTGTATTCAAGTCTGTACTTGAAAAAGATGCGCTTGCATCACAGCCTACGGTATCAAGATTCTTTAACCGTATGGATGAAGACACTTTAAACCAGTTCCTTGCGATTGCCAGAGTACTTCGGAGGAAAATTTACAGTATTCAGATGCCACAGGCTGTTATTCTGGATCTGATTCCACTCTTCGATGCATACGGCAGGGGAATGCAGAGCCTTTAACTTTCACTATCAGAGCAATGGTTATCATCCACTTGTCTGTTATGATGGAATGACCGGGGATCTGATAAAGATCCAGCTGCGTGATGGAACACAGTATTCCTGCATCGGAGTAGTTGATTTTTTGCAGCCGGTACTGGATGAATATCTGCATGACTATCCGGAAATCCCTATTCTACTTCGTGGTGATAGCGGTTTTTCTACGCCTGATCTTTATAAGCAGTGTGAGGAAAACGGCACAAGCTATGTGATCCGGCTGAAGGAGAATGGCATCCTACGTGGAAAAGCATCCGATCTTGTGGATGAGCTTGATGAAATCACCAGGAATAACAAAGTGGATTATGCGGTAGTTTATGGTGAATTCATGTACAAAGCAAAGTCATGGCCTTACGAACGGCGTGTGGTATGCAAGGTTGAAAAGCCGGAAAACCAGATGGTTTACATGTACACCTTTGTTGTCACAAACATGGATTCCTCACCAGGGTATCTTATCAAATTTTACTGCAAGCGAGGGCTGATGGAAAACTTCATCAAAGAAAGTAAATCCGGTTTTGATTTTGCTTCCGTAAGCAGTCATACCAGAATCGTAAATGCAAACAGGCTTCAGGTACACGCTCTTGCTTATAACATATTTAATTGGTTTAGACGATTGGTGTTATCAGCAAACATGCGCAAACAACGCATTGATACCGTTCGTTTAAAACTGCTGAAGATTGCTGCAAAAGTAGTCCGTTCAGCAAGATATATCACATTCAAGCTTTGTAGCAGCTGCCCTTATAAAAATGAATTCTATGAGACACTTTCAAATATCGGTAAGCTGAATGTACAGCTGGAATAGTAACTATTAACGAACCTTGACAGCTTAATAACCGCACAGAACTCTGTCACAGGGATTTTATACCCTTTTTGGAGATTGGTTGAGCGATGTTTAGGCTACATGGGTCAATTTTGGGATTCATGGTACAGTTACCAGTTCAGATACTGCTCCGTGAATAATTCAGGATAAATTAAATCAGGAAAAGAATAAGATCGACGAGTTCCGGAAGCTGGCATTCCAGTTTATTGAACAGTACCGGAGCAATCAGTCGAAGATCCGCCGCAAGGGGATCATTGAACAGTATTTTGAGGACACGAAACCGCTGAAAAATATGATTGATGATTATGCGCAGAAAGACCGGGACGCTGTGAACCTAAGAACAGAGATAATCCTCTATGCGAAATCGCTCCGGAAAGAACTGGATCGGCTGCAGACAGAGATCTCTGCCGGTCAGGAGAAGTTCGAACAGATCGAGAGAGAGCAGAGACAGATCGTTTATGAACAGCTCTCCTACCAGATCTATCTCAGTGAGGACCAGAAAACAGAGATCCTTTCACAGAGAGCGCAGCAGGAGATCGAGATCACAAGACTCACGTCTCTGAAAAATCATCTGCTGCGGAAGATCGATACGTATGATCTTCATAAGATCTATCTGGAATTAAAGGACTTTGAA